>Ga0206873_1072_pt1 | contig 32352 bp, 28 predicted proteins | sample Alteio_BWOrgCont_11_FD_152631 | JGI IMG/M metagenome (GOLD analysis project Ga0206873, IMG submission 152631) | Enriched cells from forest soil in Barre Woods Harvard Forest LTER site, Petersham, Massachusetts, United States -... | ecosystem: Environmental > Terrestrial > Soil > Temperate forest >...
GATATTGCGAACAGCCGTATACCACGGGGATTTGGTGACCGCAAGGGCATTGCTCTTCTCCGGAACCCCGACGACCCTCAGAGACACGAAAAGGGTCGCTTTTGAACCTCCTACCGCCGCCCTTCCGGAACTCGCTGTCGACTCTTCTGATGATCGCAGTCGTTTGGAGTTGCTGAAAATGGTGCTCAGTTCGCCCATCGTGAAAGCCGATCGCGCTGGAATGCAACAGGCACTGGCCCGCTCCGTAGAAGCCGGGCATGTCGATCTTGCCCGCTTCCTTATCCAAGCAGGTGCCGACCCGTCGGCCCGATTCACTGGCGAGTACTCGGATCTCGAACAAAATGAGACCTACCTTTCGCTGGCGGCGGCCTCAGGAGTCTGGGGTATGATCGACGATGCTCTGTCGCGTCCATACGACATCCACTCTACCGATAGCAGAGGGCACACAGCTCTTGTTAATGTCGCGTGGAACGCACCGCAGCACGAAGACATCCTTCCTCTTGTTGATCGCCTATTAGCTGCCGGTGCCGATCATTCCGACTTGGACCGAATCCTCCTCGACACCTGTCAACCAAACTGGATTCCTGGCCTCATAGCGCGCGGGGGAAACATTAACGCGCGTGATTCGAAGGGCAATACGCCGCTCTTTCAATCCTGTTCCCTCGACGGGGTGAAAGCGATGCTTGACGCAGGGGCCGACCCAACCATCCGCAATCACGAAGGAAAAACCGCGATTGAAGCCACGTATCCGCCGGAGGATGGGAAAGAAGATGAGCGTGCCGCCCTCATTCGCCATTTTATGGACGAACGCCCACAGACGAAACTACATTGAGCAAGTTCGAATTCGAAGCAGAGCAATCAACGCGCGTTAATTACAGATCATTTCTTCCAGACGCACCAAGGGCGTCCACACCGCGGACGCCCTCAGCATTTCAACCAAATTGATGTTAGCGGAAGACCACAAATCTACTGCGAGCGATTAGCGAGCGTCCGCCCCACCGCAGGTGGTTACTTTGACCCTTCGCGCTCCCCAAGCTTCTCTTCAAGCGCAGCCTGCGCCGCCGCCAACCTTGCCGTCAACAACCGGAACGGTGAGCAGGAGACGTAATTCAGCCCGATCTTGTGGCAGAACTTGACAGACTCAGGATCGCCGCCATGCTCGCCGCAGATGCCGATCTTGAGCTTGGGCCGCGTTGCGCGACCCTTCTCAACACCCATCTTCACCAGTTGCCCCACGCCCGCCTGGTCCAGCGTGGCAAAGGGGTCCTGCTTGAAGATGCCGAGCTTGAGATACGTCGGCAAAAAGTTGTTGATGTCGTCACGGCTGATGCCGTAGGTCGTTTGGGTCAGATCGTTCGTCCCGAAGCTGAAAAACTCAGCCTCTTCGGCAATCTGATCCGCGGTCAGTGCGGCGCGCGGCAGCTCGATCATGGTGCCCACCATGTAGTCGACCTTGGAACCCTTCTCCTTGAAGACTTCCTCGGCCACACGGCGCACAATTGCCGTCTGGTTGCGCATCTCCTCGACCGTCCCGATGAGCGGAATCATAATCTCGACGTGCGGATCGCCGCCCTTCACCTTGGCTGCAACCGCGGCCTCAAGAATGGCTCGCGCCTGCATCTCCGTAATCTCAGGGAAGGTGATGCCCAGACGGCATCCGCGCAACCCGAGCATGGGGTTCTGCTCATGCAACTCCTCGACGCGCGCCAGCAGCGTGCGCAAGTCTTTGAGTTTCGGCGACCGAGGCTTGCTCTCCTCGAGCCGTGCAATCTGCACCAGCAAGTCTTCCCGCTTGGGCAGAAACTCGTGCAGCGGCGGATCGAGCAGCCGAATCGTCACCGGCAGCGCTTCCATGGTCTTAAACAGCCCGGCAAAGTCAGACCGCTGCATGGGCAGCAGCTTCTTCAACGCCGCCCGGCGATCCTTCTCCGTGGTAGCCAGAATCATGGTGCGCATGTACTCAATGCGATCTTCCGCAAAGAACATGTGCTCCGTGCGGCACAATCCGATGCCCTCGGCCCCAAACTGGCGAGCCATTTTGGCATCGCGCGGAATATCCGCATTCGCCCTGATGTTCAGCCGGCGAATCGGATCGACCCAGCTCATAAACTTCACCAGATCGGGATCGTCGGGCTGCGCATCGAGCGTCTTCAGGCGCCCGGCAATCACGCGACCCGTGGTGCCGTCGAGCGAGATGTAATCGCCCTCGCGATAGACATGGCCCTTTACGCGCAATTCCTTCTTTGCTTCGTCAACCACGCAGTCGCCAGCGCCGGCCACGCAACACTTGCCCATGCCACGAGTCACCACAGCAGCGTGCGAGGTCATGCCGCCGCGCGAAGTCAGAATGCCGTCGGCAACTTCCATTCCCGCGATATCTTCAGGAGTGGTTTCGCCGCGCACCAGCACAATGGATTTGTAGTCTCCTTTAGCGTGGCGCTTCACAGCCTCTTCCGCCGTGAACACGATCTGCCCTACGGCCGCGCCCGGAGACGCCGGCAATCCCGTGGCCAGCACTTCAATCTTCTCGCCCTTCTCCACAAGCCGCGGAACCAGGAAGTCGTAAAGCTGGTTCGGCTCCACGCGCTGAATGCCTTCTTCCTTGGTGATCAGCCCTTCCTTGACCATGTCGAGAGCTACGCGAACCGCCGCCAGCCCGGTACGCTTGCCGTTGCGCGTCTGCAGCATGTAGAGCTTGCCATCCTGAATGGTGAACTCAAAATCCTGCATGTCGCGGTAGTGCTTTTCCATCTTGGCGGTAATGTCCTTCAGCTCCTGGAAGCACTTGGGCATCACCTTCTCAAGCTCGGTAATCGGCAGCGGAGTGCGCACGCCGCTCACCACATCCTCGCCCTGCGCGTTCATCAGGTACTCGCCAAAAAACGCGTGCTCTCCCGTGGCCGGGTTGCGCGTAAAGCCCACGCCCGTGCCGGAAGTCTCGCTCAGGTTGCCGAAGACCATGGCCTGCACGTTGACTGCTGTGCCAATCGCATCGTCGATGCGGTTGATGCGGCGATAGGTCTTGGCGCGCTCATTCTGCCAGCTGCTGAACACGGCGTCGCGTGCCGCCTTCAATTGCTCCCACGGATTCTGCGGGAAGTCATTGCCCGTCTCTTTCTTCACCAGCTTCTTGTACTCTTCGATAATTTTCTGCAGGTGAGCCGCAGTCAGATCGTAGTCAAACTTAATCTTGGCCGCCTGCTTCACTCCATCAAAAATGTGCTCAAACTTCTTCTTGGGAACATCCAGCACCACATCGCCAAACATCTGGATCAGGCGGCGATAGGAGTCATAAGCAAAGCGGGGATTGTTGCTGCGCTTGGCCAGCGCCTCCACGGCCACGTCGTTGAGGCCGAGGTTCAAAATCGTGTCCATCATGCCGGGCATGGAGAACTTCGCGCCCGACCGCACGCTCACCAGCAGCGGATTGTCGCCCGCGCCCAGCTTCTGCCCCTGCATCTGCTCCAGTTGCTCAAGAGCGGCCTTCATCTCTTTGTCCACCTGCGCGCTTACCTTGCCGCGCATGTATTCCCGGCAGGCCTCGGTCTGGATCGTGAATCCCGGAGGCACAGGCAGGCCGGCCATGGTCATCTCGGCCAGGCCGGCGCCCTTGCCGCCCAGCACGTCCTTCATTTTGCCGTTGCCGTCGGCCTTGCCGCCGCCAAAGAAATACACATATTTTGTTGAGGTTTTGCCCTGCTTAGCGGGCGCTTCGTCCAATACGGCCAGCGACATCTTTAAAAACCCTCCGTTGGTAATGTTTGTGATTCCGGCGGCAGATCATCTATCGCCGGCGTTTCCGCAAGGGCGGTCCACATGCAAGGGTAACGAAACGGGGGCTCAGGGCTCCAATGGGAGAGGTTTGAACTGAGCGCGCGGTCAACCAGACATTACGGCTGCGGCTTGCGGACAAGTTGGCTATCGATATTACAGATATCGTTCCAAGTATACGATTGCCCGTGCAGTTCGTCACATGCGGCGGGTAAGGCCTGACAATTGAGTGAAAATCTAAGTATCTTGGAAACGAGATCGACTGGCAGGAAAGGAACGACAAATATGGAACAAATCTCATCGAGAAGCATCTTCTTCAGCAAGCGGGTCTTTCCCCTGTTTTGGTTTGGCTTTCTGGGATTCATGATCGTCATGATGCTGCACTCGAGTCAAGGCGAAGGAGGCCCGCCATCGCTCGCGATCTTCTTTCCGCTCGGAATGATGGCTTTCGGGTTCTTTCTGTTTAAGAAGATGCTTTGGGATCTGGCGGACCAGGTATGGGATGCGGGCGATTATGTCGTGGTGCGTTTTGGCAGCGAGCAGGAACGGATTCCGCTTTCTAACATCATTAATGTCAGCTACGCCTACATGATGAATCCGTCTCGCGTCACTCTCACCCTGCAGAATGCTTGCCGTTTTGGCGACGAAGTCTCGTTCTCTCCGCCGCAAAGCTTTATTCCGTTTGCCAAGAGTCCGATCATCGCCGACCTGATTCGACGCGTCGATGCCGCGCGGCGAGCCTGAAATCTTGCATGCCCGCCACAAGTGGGGGTGCCCCACCTTCGCCGCAGTCTTATCGCGGTTAAGGTGGGATATCTATAAGTTCTTTATCGATCTTTATCCTCCGCGCTCGCACGAATGGGGGTGCCCCGCAGTCTCGTCCGCCGCAGATCACCCGCGAATGCACTCCCACACCTCCTCCAATGTGCCAAATTGACCAGAAAACGGTGCGCCCCTCTGGCAACCTGAAAAGGACTCAGCCCCAGGAGGCACAGCATGGCGAAGGCGATCGGCAAGAAGGTTTCTCCGCTCCCAGATGCAACAGAGCACAGGCGTGAAGAGCCCCAGGCGATCAACGCGAAGAGAATCCTGGCCCCTGAGAGGCGGCCTTCATCTTCCTCAGGCGTGGTTGCAGTAGGATTTGCCTTCGCCGGCGGCTGCGGCACCAACAATGCCCGCCGTTTCATGGCCAGCATGGCGCCCGAAGACTACCCCTATCTTTTTGTGCTTGTCGCCAACACAGACGGTCCTCAGCTGAAGGAGTTTTTCGACCCCTCAGCTGTCAATTACGACCTCGACGAATCGGAAAAGACGAACCTCGGCAAATGGATTGCCTCAATAGAAGGCTCCGGTCAACTGACCATTATCCAGCTGGGAGAATCGGGCAGTGGCGCGGGCGGCGACCCTGAAATCGGCAGTTTGGCCGCGGAGAGCAGAAGGGATCAGTTCGAGCAGTGGATGAAGCCGCTACGAACAGTCATCATCTCCGGCGGAGCAGGCAAGGGCACCGGCGGCGGCGCATTGCCCATCATCCAGAAGATCGCAAAGGCTCTCGACAAGTGCCCGCTTACCATCGTTACCATGCCATTTGCCTACGAGGGCGGCGGCCGCATGAAAAAGGCCATAGCCACTTTGAATGCCTTGTATGAGCAAGGCCCCACAATGCCCATCTATAACGAGAATCTTCCCATGGAGCAGTCGAAGGGCAAGGGCTTTCGGGAAGTCTTCAATGAGATCAACAACGCTTCAATCCAGCCCGTGTTCTTCGGCATTCGAGAAGTGACGCAGGTGGTGGGCGATATGCAGAATGTCGATATCGCCGATTGGAGAAAAGTTCTCAACGTCGGCAACTACGTCACCTGCGACTACGCCAGGCTGCAATCCGTAAAAGAAGGCACAGGAGGAGCCGAAGAAGAGGACCTCAAGGTTTTTATTCAACGTCTTCTCCTCCAGGATCCTTACCAGGATCACCGCACGCGAAGAAATGCCACAGGAATACTCGCCTGGACTCATGGCGCATGGAATCCCGATGAAGTGAAGTCCGTCATCAAGGTCGCAACGGATGAACTGAACCCCGGCATTGCCGATGACCTCGAGGTGTTTCAGGGAATACACATCGGAACGGACAGAGCGAAATGGATGATGATTCTCTCCGTGGCTTCGAAAGGTCCAGATCCGCTTCTCTTGCACAGGAAAAATGGCGCGGCCTATCACTCAGCCAAAACTGCCGTCATTTACGTTCCCGTTGAGGGGCAAAATACTCCCGCGGAATTGATGGTCCAGCATGAGATTGCTGAGCGCTGGAATGCCCTCTATCACAAGCGCTTTGAGGAGCTCACACACACCGAGTCCCAGGAGTTTGGCATGCTGGCCACGGCCATAAGCACACAAACCGGCAAAAAGGTCTCTCCCCCAAGGGCGGAATCAATAGCAAGATTCTCGTGAATGAAGGTTCCTTCGACGGTGAGCTACATCGTAAAAATGTTCTTCCGGCTGCGTCTGTCCGGGCTTAACGAATCTCGCTCGTCAGGGCAAAATTGAACCTATCGCTCGTTGAACCCCTTGCCCGCCAGAATCTGCTCTACATACTTCTCAATCCTCGCTGCGCGGGTCGCGGATTGCTTGGCCCCGGAAAAATAAAGAACATAAGCCCTTTGCCGTCCCGGCGTCAATGCCGTGAAGGCCGCCTTCAGGCTAGGCACCTCATCGAATTTGCTCTTTAATTCATCAGGCAACGTGAGCTCTCGGCTCTTTTCAAAATTCACTTTCAATCCGGCTTTTTCCGCCTCAATGGCTTCCTGAACATAGGCCTTCAAAACCGGCTTCATCGCAGCGATCTCGCGCGACGAGGTGAACTTCATCCACCGCGCCGACTGCGAATGCTCCCCCGGCCTGATCAGGATTCCCTTCGCATCCTTGAGCAACGCGCCTTTGAAAAACAGCAGCGCGGCATTGTCCTTCAGTTGATTGATTGCAACGATATTCTTCTGCTCAAACGTGTAGGTAGGCTTGCCCCACTTCAACTCTTCGCTCAATCCGCAGCCAAGCAGTATCTCTCGCAACTTCTTAATCTCTTCCGGCCACTTCTTCGCCCGGGCAAAATACGCGTCAACCTTGGGGTTGGTTCTATTCTTCGTCATGGCTAAATAATCTAATGTCCTTCGATAAAATTGGCCCGACTCTCGGGAATTACACCAAACACTAAATGTGGGTGCCCCAGGTCTCTCGGGGTCCCCGGCGACAGGTCTTCGTCGCTGGGGTGAGGATTCGCTTTTGAGACCTGGGAATACGCGAATTTCGCCCACTACGTCTACGCCGGCACCGGCACCTCAATCGCTACACTCACCTCTTCTCCTGTCTTCAGCCGCGTAAGCGTCAGCACTGTGATGTCGTCATCCTGCCCAAAGCTGACCGCGGCCTGCGCCGCCTGGTCCGCCGTTGGCCTGCCTGAAAACAGCGCCTGCAACCGGTCAAAGCTATAGAGTTCGCCGCTCTGGCTACGTGCTTCAAGCAGGCCGTCGGTGTAAAGAGCAAGCTGGTCGAGCTCGCGTAGCTGTAACCGCACCTCTTCAAAAACCGCGGAGGGGCCAAGGCCGAGCGGCAGCGCGCCGGGAAACTTGAGCTCGTTCTCATTGACGAAAGGCCCGGGATGGCCGGCGCTGGCCAGCGTGCATTCGCCGTTGCTGTCCAGCCGCAGCGCAACAGCCGTGGCAAATCCCCCTTGCAGGCGGCCCACGAGCCGGCGATTGAGTCCAGCCAAAATCGCAGCCGGGCTCGACGTAGTTTCAGCCAGTGTCCTCACTGCGCCCACAATCATCGAAACCGCCATCGCCGCCTTCAGGCCCTTGCCGCTCACGTCGCCCAGCACAATCAGCGTTGACCCTCGGTCAAGCGGAATGATCTGAAAAAAATCGCCGCCCACCTCCTGCGCGGGACGGTAGGCGCTGGTGAGCGTGAAACCCGCCAGGGTGGGCATTGTCTCAGGCACCAGCACCTGTTGCAGCTCGCGCGCGTTTTGCAGTTCCTGTTCCATCGCATTCTGGCGGCGGCGGCCCTCAATCGTGTAGTGAATAACTGCGTAGACGATGGAGAGAAACATCAGCGTGCGCAGAACAGTGGGTAGGCTGAAGTTGTTGCCGTTGAAGACAAAAAGCGGAGCCTCGATCCGCCGCGCCAGTGTCCAGTGGGTAAAGCGCACGCCTTGAGCGGAGGCATTCGAAAGCCAGTAGACCGTCCCGCTGAGAAAAGCAAAGATGGCCACCAGCCAGCGCGCGAGGTCGAGCCGCTTGCGCTTGACGATGGCAATGGCCACCAGAACGGCGGGGATGACCTCAAAGGCCACCGACGGAAAGGTCAGCAGGGCGTCAGCAATTTGCATTTGTATTGCACTGATCAGGTTCGGATACAGAAATGACAGAAACCCGTCCGCGATGCCGGATGCCAGGCCGGCGACGGCAGCAATGCGCACATAGCGGACAAGCCGAGTCTCCTCATGAAGCTGCAACAGCCAGATGATGAGAAACCAGCCCGCGGCCTCGCGCGCGGCAATGGTGGCCTGGACCAGAAACTGGACCCACGCCCAGGAGTAAGGAAGCCGGAGCTCGAGAAGCACCGTCGCAATCGTGGGCTCCACGGCGAACAGGCTCATCCAGAAAAGAAGCCACTGTTTGCGGTCGCGCAGCCAGGCAATAAAGCTCAACAGCGAAACCAGCGCGTAGAGTGAGGTAAGGCCAAACTGAAACTGCTGACGACGCAGCCATTTGAAGTCCAGGTTGCCTTTTGCGGCAGCAATTGCATCTGGGCTGCCGATGATTGGCACTCCCTCAAAGCCGCCCAGTGTATCGGGATCGTTCGACGCCAACACATATTTCCAAACTCGAATGGCAAGCACGCCTGTCCGCACCGGGCCAAGGCCAAAAGTCTGCGGAGGCACGCCCGAGTAAATCACCACATGCGGCGGCAGCGTACCCAGGTGGCCCACCTCGACGCCGTTCCAATAAAGCTCGTAGGCATCGTCGATGGCCGGAATCATCAGCGCCACGTCAGGCGAAGCGCCAGGCGCCGGCGAAATCTGAATCGACTTGCGATACCACGCAAAGCCCGTGTAGTTCGGATGCATCTGCGCTCCCCAGCTCTTGTCCGCGGTCAGTTGCTCCCAGCCCGAGTCGTCGAAGCTCGGGTTAGCCCATGCCGCGTCGTCGCCGAGATGAAACTGCCACGGTCCGTCGATCGGCGCAGTCCCCTTCCCCAGGCCATCGAGCACCAACGCCCGCGACGCTGGTGAAGCAGAGTCAACAGCCGCGCGCGCCGGAGCAGCGCTGGCGATAAGAAACACAGCGATTAGCAGCAAAAGAGCGAGCCGAAACCGGAAAAGCATGTCGAAAGCATACTCCGGCTCTGCACAGTTCAACAGCCTAAAATTCTGAGGAAATTACAGTTGTCCGCCAGTGGCGGATTCGGGATAAGTCAAAAGGCCGAGAACTTGGCACGATGGGGGGGTGCCTGTAGATGATCAAGACGTTGTTCCGATTTCGGAGCGGCTGATGGGCGGCTTGTAGTTGAGGCTACCATGTGGTCTTTGTCGGTTGTAGTAGTCGATCCAAGGCTGTAAGTGAGCATCTCTTTGCTCGGAATCGGCCCAGTGTTTTGCGTAGGCCCACTCGCGCAGTGCGGTCTGGATAAAACGCTCCGCCTTTCCGTTGGTTCTGGGCGTATAGGGTCTGGTTCGGCTGTGTTTGATGGCCATCTGCTGGCAAGCGTGACGGAACTGTGTTGAGCGGTAGCTGGAGCCGTTGTCGGTTAGCAGTGCGCGTATGCCGATGCCGTGGCGGGCGAAGAACTCTACTGCCGAGTTCAGGAAGCCGATGGTGGTTTCGGCTTTCTGATCGGGCAGCATCTGGGTGAAGGCCATGCGCGAGTGGTCGTCGACGGCCACATGCAGGGCCAGGAAGCCGGGATGTTTCTGCCTGCCGCGAAGCCTGCCATCGCCGCGCAGCGAGACCTCGCTGAACTGGGTCATTCCCTTGATGTCCAGGTGCAGCAAGTCACCGGGCCGGGGATGTTCGTAGCGCTGAATGGGTGGCGGCGGGTTCAGATCGCGCCATCGGCTCAGCCTTGCCCGGCGCAGGATGCGGCTGACCGAAGCCGGACTCAACCCCGTACGCCGAGCGATCTCGTAGCCGGGCATGTGCCCGCGACGAAGTGCAAGTACCTTTTCCACTAATAAGGAACTGATCTGACGCGGACTGCGGCGCGGGCGCGAGCTGCGATCGGCCAGGCCAGCAGCCCCAAACTGCCGATACCGCCCCACCCACTTGGCCGCTGTTTTCGGGCTAACGCAGAACCGGGCCGCTGCCGGACCCAGCCTCATGCCCGCTTCAACCACCATGCGGGCCAGCCGCTCTCGACTGATCGCCGTCCATGGCGCATTCTTGTGATAGTCCATTCGGTCTCCAGAGTTACGGTTTGCTCGTCACAAACAGCTTCTCCGGTTCTGATCGAATGGACAACCTCTTGAAAGATCACAGGTGCCCCATCTTCGGCGCGGCTTTATCGCGCCTAAGGTGGGATATCTAAAAGCTCTTTATAGTTTCTGTTCTTAGCACCAGCACGATGGGGGTGCCCCGCGGTCTCGATTTTGAGACCCGGGAAAGCACAGGCTTAAATCGTCTTTCGGCCCCGCTCTACTCAGGCCGCGCTGCGCGCAAAGCGCGGCCCAAACCTGTGACATTTTTCATCGGATTCAGCCAACAGCACCCGGTCCAACCCCACCACGGCCAGAATCTCCGCAACCCGCGGCGTTGCATTCGTCACCGCAAATCTGTGCCCCGCCACCCGCGCCTCGCGATAGAGCGCAACCAGCGCGGTCAGCCCCGCCGCGTCAATCCGTTCCACCGGGCTGAAATCGAGCAGCACGCTCTGCTCCCGCACCAGCGGCGAGAGCCGGGCCAGCAACTCACCGCCGTTCCCGCGCACCCACTCCATCCGCTCGCCCGCTTCCATCTCCACTACTTCGTTTTCACAAATCATTGCGCACGTCATAAGAAACCCCCAATACTCGCGCCCACGCGCAAGCCAAAACTCGTTTGCATTTGAATCTGCAAGCCGCGGGCCAAACACCTCCCGCCTGAAACAGTTGAATCCAAAGAGAAAACTTCCCGGCACCGTCCCCGCCGCGCCCGCGAGGTGTGCGTTCCCTCATCTTCCCGTCCGCAAATGGACAGTGAATGGATATACGCAGATGAATGGGACCCGGTTCCCTGTTTACCCCGCCCGCAACCTGCGCTCCAAACCTCAGTCCTTATTCTCTACTCCCTCGTTCCCTTCTTCCCTGTCCTTCCTCACAGGACGTTCATATATCCGCTGTGATAGCATCCGTTTTTCAACAAAGGCGCCCGGCGGCAGCCTTTATATTCGACCGCAGCCTCTATATTCCGGTCGCAGCCTCTATATATAGTCCGCCCCGCGTGCCAGCCTGAGAGCCTCTCCATGGATGAGGATCACGGCAGACCCGGCCACCATGCCGGACAATTCGCACCAATGAACGCCCCCACCGGCGTCCCCGCGAAAATCCTGTGCCCACCTGCGGTGGGGCAGACGCTCGCTATTCGCTCGCACAACATTCGTGGCTTCTTAGGCGCCTTGTACCAGGCGCTATGCCGGGTGCCCCATTCTTGGCGTCCGCCGCGGCGGATTTTGCGCCAAGGGTGGGAAAGCACTCCCGCCAATGCCGCCTCATTCAAGCAATTTCTCCCTTTAGCACCAATCGAAATCGAGCATTCGTCAGGAGCACACTATGAAAACCTACCAGGGAAGTGAGATCCGCAACGTAGCTGTAGTGGGGCATGCGCACAGCGGCAAAACCACATTGGTTGCCGCGCTGCTGCATGCCGCCAAGATGACTCCAACCCAGGGCCGCGTAGCCGACGGCACCGCCGTCACCGCCTATGACGAAGAGGAAGTCGCACGCGGCGTCACCATGCAAAACGCCGTCGCCTTTGCCGAGTGGCAGGGCACAAAAATCAACTTCGTCGACACCCCCGGCTTTCACATGTTCACGCATGAGGCCCGCGCAGCACTGCTGCCCGTCGAGTCCGTCGTCGTTGTCGTCAACGCGCAAAACGGCGTGGAGCCGGTCACCGAGCGTGTATGGAAATATGCTGAAGATGCCAACATGCCCCGCTTCGTCCTCGTCAACCAGATGGACCACCCCAAAGCCGGCGGTCAAGGCGGCCTGAGCGCGCTCATCGATGACATTCACGAGCGCTGGGGCCGCAACTGTGTCCCTGTCCAGTTGCCCATCTCAGGCCCGCAGGGATTTCAAGGCGTCGTGGACCTCGTAACCATGGAGGCCTACACCTACACGCCCGGCGGCGATGGCCGCGGCAAAGTTTCCAAGGAGATTCCGGCCTCCATTGCCGCCGATGCCAAGGCCCGCCACGAGGCGCTCGTCGAGCTTGTCGCCGAAGGCAAAGACGAGTTGATGGAAGAGTTCTTTGAGAAGGGCACCATCCCCGAGGAGCATCTCATCTCCGCGCTGCATGAGGCCATTCGCGAAGACCGCATCTTCCCGGTGCTGTTTTCAAGCGGCCTGGGCAACATGGCCCTCGATCATCTGCTCGATTTCATCAAGGTCTACACACCCTCGCCCGTCGAGCGCGCGCCCATCCCCGTTAAAGCGGGTGCAGCCGTGGCCGTTGCTGCAGGCGGCGCGGGCAGTGATGATGATAGCGATGAGCACGAAGTGCCCACTCGAAGAGTTGACGACAAAGAGCCCGTAGCCGCACTCGTCTTCAAAACCATGTCCGACCCCTTCTCCGGCCGCATCAGCTTCTTCAAAGTCATCAGCGGAGTCGTCAAAAATGATGTCACGCTCGAAAACTACACCCGCAGCGGGCAGGAGCGTCTCTCCCACCTCAGCGTAATGCAGGGCCGCAAAGCCGTTGAAGTCGCCGAGCTGCACGCCGGAGACATTGGCGCCGTAGCCAAACTGCGCGACACGCTCACCGGCGACATACTTGGGGCAAAGGGCGCAGACATTCAAATAGATCTCGTCCCTCTGCCTGAGCCCGCCATGACCTACGCCATCGAGCCCAAATCCCGCGCAGACGAAGACAAGCTCGCGCCCGCGATCCACAAGCTCATGGAAGAAGATCTGCTGATTAAATTTTTCCGCGATCCCATGACCAACGAATTCCTCATCGCCGGCGCGGGCCAGCCGCACATCGAGGCCATCGTCAGCCGTCTCAAAAAGCGTTACCACGCCGAGGTCACGCTCAAGTCGCCCAAGGTACCTTATCGCGAATCCGTTCGCGGCAAAGCCGACGTGCAGGGCCGCCACAAAAAGCAGTCCGGCGGCCACGGCCAGTTTGGCGATTGCAAAATTCGCATGGAGCCCTTGCCGCGCGGAGCCGGCTTCGAGTTCGCCAGCGAAGTCTTCGGCGGAGCAATCCCGCGCAACTTCATCCCGGCCATCGAAAAGGGCATCGTCGAGTCGGCAGTCCGCGGCTATCTCGCCGGCTATCCAGTCGTCGATTTCAAGGTCACCGTCTACGACGGCAGCTATCACGACGTCGACTCCAACGAAATGTCGTTCAAAAAGGCAGGCCGCATCGCCTTCCGCAACGCCATGGAGCAGGCCAAACCCTGTTTACTTGAGCCGGTCATGAAGGTCCAGATTGAAGCCCCCGACGAGTTCGCCGGAACCCTGATGGGCGACCTCAACAGCCGCCGCGGCCGCGTAGGCGGCATGGAGTCCAAGGGCCGCACAACCGTCATCAACGCCCAGGTCCCCATGGCCGAGATGCTCACCTACGGCACCCTCTTAACATCCATGACGCAAGGCAAAGGCAGCTACCACATGGAACTAGACCACTACGACATCGTCCCTCAATTAGTAGCCGACAAAATCCTGGCCAACGCCAAACGCCCCGTAGACGAAGAAGAAGAATAACCACCTGCGGTGGGGCAGACGCTCGCTATCCGATCGCACAAAATTTGTTGTCTCTCGCGTTGGAGATCCTTACATCAGCAGCACGATGGGGGTGCCCCATCCATTTCGTGGTTTCATCGCGAAATGGGTGGGAAAGCACGAAGACAGACAGTCCCTTGTATCTTCAGCACGATGGGGTGCCCCGAGGTCCCTCGCACTCGGGGACCCGGGAAAGCACGAACGCAGACAGCCACTGAGCGACAAGCAAAGCGAGGGGGGAACAATCTGCGGTTGCGTTTCGGTTGCCCATTCACCCACAGACTACCGCGCCCCATCCTTGCGATTTCTTTTTGTCGCAAGGGTGGGCAACCACAGCTTAGAACTATCTCAACACCGGGTGCCCCACCTTCGCCGCAGTTTCATCGCGGTTAAGGTGGGATACTTTTATCTACAGCTTTTTACAACGTCACCGGGGAGCTTTCAGGCTTGGCCTCTTTTTATCGATCGAGTGTGTCTGAATTCCTTGAAGTCTCCGAGGGCGAAGTTATCGCACGCCTCTCGCTGGAGTATGCCAAACGGGGGTATACAAGTCAGTACTCTGATCAGACATTAACTTGGGAACGAGATCTGAGGTCCCTTCGAATCGCACTTTTGCAATGCATGCAAAGTGACGTCTCAAGTGGAGGCTGGGGAATCCTGCTCGAGTTTTCGATTCCGCGCAAAGAGATGCGAATCGATGCGGTCCTGCTCATCAAAAGTGAAATCGTGATTCTCGAAGCTAAGACGGGGGCTGCATTCTCGGAGGCACGAAGTCAGCTTCAAGAATATGCACTGCTCCTCCATTACTTCCACAAAGCTTCCGCCGACTGCAGAATCGTGCCGATCATTGTTTCACCTCAGTCTAGTGAGCCAGACATAGACGTTCTGAATCAGTATGAGATGTTTCCGCAACTTGCCACTTACTGGATAAACAAAGTTGTCACTACTTCCTGGCAAAGCCTTTCCAACATCCTCCGAATTGTCGCGAACAGAAGCGGGAATCAGATTAACAATGAGATTTGGAATGACAGTCCGTACCATCCGGTTCCAAGCATCATCGAAGCCGCAATTGCACTGAAAAGCGGACTATCTATTCGAGAAATCGCCCACTCAGAGGCTTCCGAACACGAAATTAGTGCGGTCAGACAGAGGATTCAAGGCTATGTGGACAGTGCACGCACTGGCGGACACCATGTCATTTGTTTCCTCACGGGCGTACCCGGATCTGGGAAGACCCTCGTTGGACTCAGCCTGGCGCATTCGCATGAGAATCAGGCTAATGCAATCCATTTCATGAGCGGAAACGGTCCGCTAGTGAAAGTGCTACAGCACCTATTCACGCAGGAGGGCAGGAAGCGCGGCGCCGATGCAGTAAACGCCCGCATTGAGGCAAAGACTCTCATCGAAAATGTTCACGTGTTCGCTCGATATCACATGGACGATAATCTCCGCTGTCCTTCAAATCATGCAATCATCTTCGACGAAGCGCAGCGAGCATGGAATAGGGCGCAAAACAAGAAGAAGTTCAATAGGGACTATTCGGAGCCCGAAATGCTTCTGGGAGTTATGGAACGACACCAGGACTGGGCCGCAATCATTGCACTCGTCGGAGGTGGTCAGGAGATCAACGACGGCGAAGCGGGATTGGAGGAATGGGGCCGAGCCCTAGCGCAGAGTTCGAAGAATTGGACGGTCTATGCGTCTCCCGAGGTTCTTGAAGGCGGCCCTTCAACTGCCGGCCATCGACTATTCGACAATGAAACCGAGCGCATCGAAGTGCGCACTCATTCTGAACTCCACCTGCGCACGTCAAATCGCAGTCTCCGAGCAGAGAAACTCGCCACTTGGGTCAATTATGTCTTAGATGGCAACGCGACGGAGGCCGCCGCATTGCGCATTGCAGACAAATTTCCGATATTTCTATCCCGTGATTTGAACGAGACGCGAAGAAAGCTACGGGAACAAAAAATCGGACCAATTCGATACGGGCTTGTGGGCTCCTCTTCTGCAGCACGTCTGCGGGCTGAAGGGCTGGAGCCAAATTCAACTTTCCATGCGGACTATCCGTGGGAACAATGGTATTTGGCCAGCGAAACCGACCTTCGTTCCAGTTTTCAGTGTGAGGTATTTGCAACAGAATTCGAGATTCAAGGGCTCGAACTTGATTGGATTGGACTCTGCTGGGGTGGCGATTTTGTTTGGAGCGGGTTGCGGGGCTGGCAATTGCGAAAATTACTACCCGGCCCCAATAACCGTTGGGTTGCGATCAAGAATAAGGACAAACAAACATTTCGAAGGAATGCCTATCGGGTACTCCTGACCAGGGCTCGCCAGGGGATGATCATTTTCGTCCCCAAAGGTAATCCCGACGACTCGACCAATTCTCCAAAGGACTTTCAAGCCACCGCAGGATTTCTTCTCGAATGTGGTGTAACCGCGCTGGAGTAAATCTCGATTCACAGCTTTGAGGGTTGACTCTTTAGCTAGCCAGCGCCTCCACCACCGCCTCGGGATGCCGCGCAATCACCGTCAAGTAAGCCCGCGCAGCGCGATCAGGACGACGTCTTCCCTGCTCCCAGTCCTGCAAGGCGCGCGGGTCGAGCGCAAACCGCCGCGCAAACTCGGCACGGCTGAGGCCGGTGGCAGCCCGCACGGCGCGCACATCCACTTCCACCACCAACGGAAAGTGATGTACCGCAGCCGGTTTCACATTGCCCTCTGCAATCCCGGCGGCCTCGCGCATGGCCTCGACAAGCTCGTCTGCAACATTCTTACGCTTCATGACTTGATCCTCCGCACTTTGGCCGCCGCCTTGAGTGTCGCGGCAAATGCCGCTACTTCCCGCTTCTGTTTCGGCGTCAGGTTTGCCTGCTCGTTCTTGCCATAGAGAAAAATCGCGTAGAGCGGGTTCTCCTCATCGTAAAAGTAGTAGATCGCGCGAACGCCGCCTGATTTGCCCCGGCCCTGCGCGGCGAAACGAACCTTTCGCACGCCGCCGGTACCTGGAATTTCGTCGCCCGACTGAGGATGAAGCGCGAGGAAGAAAAGCAGTTCTTCGTGCTCCTCGGTGGAAAGCAGCTTCTCTGCCCTGCGGGCAAAGGCGCTGGTCTCCACGATCGTCAGCATCGGAATGCTCACTCTTGCAGTATGCGGCATTGCCGCACTTGCGTCAAGATTCGTCTTTAACTCTCAAGCCGGTCCAGATACTCCCCAGGGGAAACCACGACTACGCCGCCTCGCGCTGCCTCCGGGAAGTATCTAAGATTCTCGTTCACCAGCCACGCGCCCAATGCGTGTGCCAGCGCAAGGAAGGGCGCATCTTTCGGGTCGGGGATCGAGAGCGGCCATTCAGGCGGGTCGGGCAATTCAAAACTTGTGGCGATAAGATGCTCCAGCCACCTGGGCGGGAACCCGTAGCGAACCAGTTTCTGCCGGCTCGCGACTCCCCGGTACTCGGCCGCAATCCACGGGCAGATCGCAGCCCCCGCCTGGCCGCCCAAAATACATTCGAGGATTAGCCGCGCTGGCGCGCCAGTTGGGTTGATTCCGGCCGAAACCACCACATTTGTATCGATCACCACCAGCCGCATCAGGCAATCCGGCTCTCGCGGCTGCTCCGGGCGTGCTGCCGCGCAAGCCTCTCGGCTCTCAAAGCGGCAATCTCCGCGTCAATCTCCTCATCGGTAATCTCGGGAAGTCCTGCTTCCGCATTCAGCCGCCATTGTTCGCGCAGGCTGGCACGCGCAATGGCCAGCTGCAGATCGCGTTCCTGCGCGGAAATGTCTCCTAACACCGGGACCAGAAAGTACGCCGGTCCCTGCTGCCCAGCCAGCAGCACCGTCTCGCCGCGCGGCACTTTTTCGAGAGCCTTAGCCCCCCGCGTCCTGAACTCCCGCAGTGAAACCTGGCGCATAATCTGCCCTCCAGTATGCAGTGTAGCCATTTTGGCTACGCGCATCAAATTTCCCACCTGCCTGGGGTGCCCCATTCTTCGCTTTCTTCCGGCGAAGGGTGGGAGACCACAAACGCCCCGCGAGCGATGAGCGAGCTTCTGCCCCACCGCAGGTGGCGAGCGAACAGCGAGCAGTTGGCCGCACCGCAGGTGCTTGCAGATAATTACCTTCCCTCGGCGCACACTCGGAATAGCCATCCATGCGCCAATCCATGAGAAACATCACCGTAGCCATCTCCGATACCTCATACCGCGAGGCCCGCATCTGGGCGGCCAGTCACGATACCTCAATCTCCGCGATCGTCCAATTCCTCCTAGAAGTCCTTTCTCGCATTCCGCCATGGATTTTGATCGATCTGCATGAGAACGTTCCACTGCCTCGCAGCAGAATAAGTACAGATGCAAGCACAAAAAGTCCTGATGCAACGGAACATCAGAATCCGCAATCCGCTCCATCCAAAGAGGATCGTCCAGAAGCAGAACTCTCAATTTCCGGGCTGTGAAACTGTGAAGGCAGTTTTAATCTAATTTAATCAATGACTTACACAACAGAAAAGCGGCAAAATTCTCTGAATTCTCAGTTTCTGTGAAACTGTGCTCTCACCGCCCACGCGCGATGCGCCGATTGCGCAGCCACTTAGCGATTCCCAGCGTCAGCAGCATACTGCCGAAAGGAATGCACCCCAGCACCAGGATGAGCGCAAACCAGCCGGCGTTGGTGCTAGCGCCAGTGCGCGAGAAGCCGCCAAAAAACATCTGCAGCAGCACACCGGCCGCCACGCCTGTTCCCACGGTCCATCCGCCGCATAGGAGCAGTTCGCGTGTGCCGTCGTCAGGCATATCAGGCACATGATCGGATGGCCCAGAATCGGGTTTTGCGGCGGGTCGTGCGGGCATGGCCATCGTCATCCCTGCGCCAGGCGCAGCATCACATACGTGACTACCCCGGTAACCGAGACATAAAGCCAGATGGGAAACGTGAAGCGTGCGATCTTGCGATGCTGCGGAATACGGCCCGAGAGAGAAAAGAAAAAAGTGACCAGCACCATGGGCAGCGCCACCACGGCGAGAATAATGTGGCTGGCCAGCAGCCAGAGATAGAACGTGCGAAAGGCCGCTCCCACTGGATAGCGCACGTCGCCGTGCAGCGCGTGATGAGCGATGTAGCCGACGAGAAACAACGTCGAAAAAACAAATGCCGTCATCATGGATGCGCGATGCTGCCGGATGCGATGCGCGCGGATAAACGTATAGCCAACCAAAAGCGCCGTAGCAGCCAGGCCGTTGAAGACCGCATTCATCGCTGGAAGAAATGCGTAGTCGCCGCTGGCAGCGGCGGCGGGATGAACGTAGATCAGCCAGAACAGAAACAGCGATGCAGCGGCGCTGATAACCAGAATGGCGGCGATGGCCGGGCCAGCGCCGGATTTGGATGCGGATGCGGGAGCTACGGCGGTCATGAGAGCTTCATCCCTTTGCGATGGCGCAGACCATCAGAGTAGTAAAGAGCAGAGGCAGATAGAGAACGCTGACCTTGAGCAGATCGCGCGCCAGCATGCGGCTCTGCTCTTCTGACTCGGCGTGCAAAATGCCGGCGAATCGAATCGTGTAACCGAGATAAACGAGCCCCAGCGCGGTCGCAATCCATGCATAGGCCACGCCGGTCATGCCCAGCTTCCACGGAGCAAGGCTGACGGGAATCATCAGCACTGCGTAGAAAAGGGCCTGAACCACGGTAGACCCGCCGTCCGGCTGCACAACGGGTAACATGCGGATGCCGGCCTTGGCGTAGTCCGCGCGATAGAGCCACGCAATCGACATGAAATGAGGAAACTGCCAGACAAAAAGAATCCCGAAGAGAGCCACGGCGGGCCACTCCACGCGGCCGCGCGCGGCGGTCCAGCCCAGCAGCGGGCCCATGGCGCCTGGAAATGCGCCTATAAATGTCGCCATTGTCGTCACTCGCTTCAGCGGCGTGTAGATGGCCACGTAACTGAAGGCAGTGAGTAGCGCCAGCGCGACGGTGATGGGGTTGGTATAGAGCAGCAGCCAAAAAGCGCCAAGGCCCACCGCGCCGAGTCCAGCGATGATCCCCGCAGCCAGCGAAAAACGGCCCGACGCCAGCGGCCGGTTGGCGGTGCGGTCCATGCGCGCGTCACTCGTGCGCTCGAGACACTGGTTGAGCGCGCCTGCGCCAGCAGAAACCAGGCCAATGCCGATGAGCACGTCGAGCAGGCCACGCTGCACGCTGGAGATTCCGGACTGCATGGAGCCCAGGTAAAACCCTCCCCAGCCGGTGACCAGCACCAGCGTGACCACCTTTACTTTGAACAATTCGCGCAGATCCTGAATGAGCGTAGCCGTCGCGCCGGGAGTCGGCGCATGGAGGTGATGCGCGGAGCCGTCTACTGCGTGCGGGGCTGCCGCATGCGGAGCAAGCTGGGTAGTGTCGGCGGCCTGGATAACTGGATTCATGGGAAAACTAAGGAAACCCGGCGCGAGCGTTGGTAAACGCGAAGGTCCTGTATTGATGATAACAAGTGGGGATGTCGCAGCGGCATGTTGTGGCGGAGTTGTTGTGTTGTGCGGATCAGGCGAGATGGGCGGCGGCGAGTACCGCATCCACCACCTGCCCAGGCGTGAGCGCATCTACCGCGATGGAAACGTGGGCGCTGCGGTAGAGCGGCAGCCGGCGCTCATATCGGCTGGCAAGGTTGACCTGATCGGCAAGAATCGGCCGCGTCTGTTCTGTGCCGCTGCATCGGGTGAGCGTGGTGGCCAGTTCCACTTCGAGGTGCACGAGCAGGGTATCGGGGTTAGACAACAGTAACGAACGAGTTTCGGCGCGCTCGATGGCTCCGCCGCCGAGTGCGAGAACAAGCGAATCGCCGGCGGCGAGGCGTGCGATGGTAGCGTGCTCGCGGTCGCGGAAGGCCGGCTCGCCGTGGCGGGTGAAGAGCTCCGCGATAGTGCACCCGGCCTCGGTCTCGATCACATCATCCACATCGATGAAGCTCCAGCCAAGCCAGCGCGCCAGCAGCGGACCTACTGTGCTTTTGCCCGATCCCATAAAGCCGGTGAGCACAATGCGGCGGGGCGGGGCGGATTGAGACTGGCTGGTCATGATTGCGTTTCTGATTTCAGTATAGGGAAGTTGAACGGACGGCCAGTCAGGCGAAGACCATGACCATCGCTCCGGCGGTAATGAGCACGCCGCCGATCACGGCCACAGTGTTGAGTTTTTCACCCAACAGCAGCCACGCGAAAATAAGCACCAGCGGCACGGAGAGCTTATCGAGCGGGGCGACCCGCGAGGCCGGGCCCAATTGCAACGCGCGAAAGTAGCAGAGCCACGACAGGCCTGTGGCCAGGCCGGACGCAGCCAGAAAGAAAATGGTGCGACCGTCGAGCGTGCGCATCTCGCCGTGTTTGCCAAGAGCCAGCGCGATTCCCCATGCAAACACCACGACAACGCTGGTGCGGAGGGCAGTGGCCAAATTGGAGTCGACATGCGCCACGCCGACCTTGGCCAGCAACGCCGTGGCGGCGGCAAAGATTGCAGAGAGAATCGCCCAGAATACCCAGCTCATGGCAATCAGAATACGCTTCCCCAGTTATCACTTATCAGCTATCAGCTGTCATCAGCTGTCAGTTGTCATTTGCCACCTTTAGCTCCCCGAAGTTGGGGCTCCGGTTTCGGTGTGGTTTCGGCGTGCACTAAACTGCGGATATGAAGCCCGGCCGCCCCAGCAGAACAGCATTAAAGGTTGCCATTCGCCGCGCCGCGCATCAGTTGATGGAGCGGCCGCCGGTGCTCGACGATCCAATTGCGCTCCCGCTGCTGGGGCGCGGGCACGCGACCGATATGGAACGGGCGATGCATACGGTGGGGCGGGATTTTCGCGCCTTCATGGCGGCGCGAAGCCGGCTTGCCGAGGATCATCTCGCCGAAGCGGTTGCGCAGGGCGTAAGGCAGTATGTTGCGCTCGGCGCGGGGCTCGACACCTTCGCTTATCGCAATCCTTTTCCGGGGCTGCGAGTCTTCGAGGTGGATTTTCCAGCGACGCAGGAGTGGAAGCGCGAGATGCTGGCCGAAGCGCAGATTTCCTTGCCTGAAAATCTGACTTTTGTGCCGCTGGATTTTGAGCACAAGACTCTGGGCGACGGCCTCGCTGAGGCCGGATTCGATGTTTGTGCGGCGGCGTTTTTCGGCTGGCTCGGCGTGGTGCCTTATCTCACGCTGGAAGCCTTTCGGGCCACGCTGGCGACAATTGCGCGGCTGCCTGCTGGCTCCGGCGTAACGTTTGATTACGGATTTCCGCCGCAGACGCTGAGCCCGAAACGACGGCTGCGGTTTGAGATCCTGGCTAAGCGTGTAGCGTCCGCGGGTGAGCCGTTCCGGCTGTTCTTCAGTCCAGACGAGTTGGAGCATGAGCTGCGCAGCGCGGGTTTCCACCGCGTAGAGCAGGTGGATACGGACGCCCTCAACGCGCTCTACTTTCACAACCGTGCAGACAAGTTGAAGCTGTCGCCTGTGGGGCTGGGTATGATTGCGACGGCGTGGGTGTAGGCGCTGAAGCCAACGTCAGTAGAATAGTTGCAGCATGAACCGCATCTTCATTCTTCCGGCTCTGGCCGCCATGCTCATGCTCGCGGGCTGCGGCTATCACACCGTGGGCGCGGCCACGCATCTGCCGCCCGATGTTAAGACGCTTGCCGTGCCGGTGTTTTCCACGCGCACCGTGAACAACGGCATGGAGACGCCAATGACCGAGGCCGTGATCCGCGAGTTTGACACCCGCACGCGCCTGCGGGTGACCCCCAAGACCGACGAAAACTCCGATGCCGTGCTGCACGGGACCATTCTCAAAGAGTCCATCACGCCGCTGACCTACAACACTGCGACGCAACAGTCTTCCAGCTACCTGATCACCGTGACGGTGGCCGTCACCGTGAACGGCCGCAACGGAAAAGTGCTCTACCAGAACCAGAATTACGTCTATCGCCAGCAATACCAGGCCACCACCAACCTGCCCACGTTTCTTGAGGAAGATCCAGCGGCAGTTCAGCGTCTCTCGCGGGATTTTGCGCGGCAGCTGGTGGCCGATGTGCTGGAGAGCTTTTGATCGGGACAGGTTTTCGACAGGCCCGGCACAACAATTCAGCTGGCTCAGGCGCTTCAGGAACGGTATTCTGAAGGCGCATGCAGAATGCGTCAAACTGCGACTACCAGTGCGAATACCAGTGGGAGCCCGCCCCCGATGAGCGGCGTTTGTCCCGCAAGGAGCGCCTGTTTTGACGGGCGCGAAGTGGGGCGCGGGAATCTCTGCCGCGGAGCGTTTTTTGGCGGAGATTGAAGCCGGCGCTGCCGGCAACGGCCAGCTCAAGCCCGGTCTCAAGCCCGGATATGTGCTGGCCGGCGACGATATATTCCTTCTCGACCGCTGCCGTGCCGGGGTGCTCAAGGCATTCGTTCCGCCCGACCTGCGCGACTTCTGCCTGTCTGACCTCGACTTATCCAACACCACAATCTTTGAAGTGCTGGACCGCGCGCAGACACCGTCGCTCATGGCGCCGTTTCAGGTAATCATGATCCGCAACGTGCGGCAGCTTTATACGCGGGGCGCAAAGAAGGAAGAGTTCGCAGCGCTGGATCGCTATTTCAAGAGTCCCAACCCACAGGCGCTGCTGCTGTTTGTAGCCGACTTTCTGCGCATTACCTCTGACGCGCGGCGCATGGAGCTGGACGACAAAAATCGCTTCGAGCGCCTGACCGAGACCTTGGGCGAGCACTGCGGCATGGTAGAACTGGCGCGGGTGAACGACGAAGATGCGATGCGCTGGACGGTGGCAACCGCGCAGGCAGAGGGCGTGAAGATGGAGCCCGACGCGGCCCGCGAGCTGGTGGATGCGCTGGGCGCGGACATGATGATGGTGGCTTCAGAATTGGAGAAGCTGCTGCTCTATGTCACCGGTAAAGGCCGCATTACGCTGGGCGATGTGGAGACCATGGTGCTGGGCGCGAAGCAGCGCACCCTCTACGAATTGACGGACGCCATCAGCGCCCGGGACCGGGTGCGCGCGCTGGCATTGCTGCATGGGCTGCTGAACAGCTCCGACGCGGGCGAGGACTCCGCGATCGGCCACCTGTATATGCTTGCGCGAACCTTTCGCCAAATGTTGGTGATTTTGGAAAAGAACGTGCGCGACTCGCGCGCCATCTGGCAGGCGCTGTGGCAGGGATTTCGCATACCGCCCTTCGCCGCGGATGATTTGATCAAGCAGGCGCGCCGCTATAAGAGCCGGCGGGAGCTGACGCGTGCATTGCGGCTGGTGGCCCGCGCCGATCTCGAGCTGCGCTCGTCGCCGCCGGATAAGCGGCTGGTACTGGAGCGGCTGGTGTACGAGCTGGCGTCGGAGCCTAAGCCTGCCGCGCCGGCATGGGCCTCCGCGCAGCTGTCGTTTGAGGGATAGGAGTGACGGCTAGCGGCAATCTTCCGGCTAACGCGCAATGCCAAGACTCATCATGACTTTTTCTTCGCTGGTTACGCCGGTCAATGTTGCCGCGGCCCTGCTCACGCTTGTTCCATTTCTTTCCGTCGCATTTTTCCCGGACGCGATTGGAGCGCGGGTACGCGCGCTGCCGCTGTGGGCGCAACTGGCCTCGCCCGCTGCGCTCAGCATCCCCTACCTGATGGTGTCACTGGGCGCGGGCATCTTCCGCTGGGGATGGTTTGCAATTTATGCAGCTCTGCCAGTCCTGATCGCCGTATTACTCTGGCAGGCGGCGCGGGTAGATCCAGGCCAACTGGGTAATTGGCGGGACTATCTGATTCTGGCCGCACTCGGACTGGCTGTCGATCTGCGCTGGTTTGAGAGTGCATGGCCCGGCAAGCTGTCAGTCTTCAATAAAATTCTGCTGCTGGACGCGGGCATCTACGGCTTTGTCCTGCTGCGGCAACTCGAGGGGACCGGCTTCAATCTACGCCTGCGCCGCTCCGACTTCCTCATCGGCCTGCGCGAAGTGGCGTTCTACTTCCCCATCGCGCTGGTCCTGGGCCTGTCATTGGGCTTTCTTCATGTCCATAAGGTGCTGCCCAGCGTGGAGGCGATGGCCGCGGCATGGATTTTTACTTTCTTCTTCGTCGCTGTTCCGGAAGAGCTTTTTTTCCGAGGATGGGTACAGAATTTGCTGACGAAGCGCATGGGGCGTTACCCGGCGCTGATCCTGACCGCATGCCTGTTCGGGCTGGCACACTTCAACAAGCGAACGATTAACTTCAATTGGCGGTATGTGCTGCTGGCGGCGATCGCTGGAATCTTCTACGGACGGGCCTGGATGCAAGATCGGCGGGTGGGAACGTCGGCAGTAACCCATACCACGGTGGATGCCATCTGGTCGCTCTGGTTTCGCTAGCGCGAGTGTGGCCGATGGTATTTCAAATAGCCTAACCCGACGCGCATATTGTGAACGACTGGTCCCGGAACCGTCATGGCTATCGTGATGCCGAGGATGGCGTGAGCCATGGCAAGAGTCCAGAGATTGCGATAGCGCAGAAATACAAGGCAAGCAATGGTGCCCCAAATCGCCGTGACCGTGGTGAGGATGGGATTGGGAAGGTGGGCCAGGGTAAACAGGCCCGCTGCCGCAATTGCCGCTTGCCCGCGGGTGGGCAGCAATCGCAGCATGCGCCAGAGAAAAAAGCACTGCAGCAGGAACTGCTGTACGCCCGACCATACCGCGTAGGCCACATAACTCCCGATAAACATCAGCACGCTGCCGGGCCATCTCAAAGTATGGAGTCGGATAGCAACGGCCACTGCGGCGGCGGAGAGCAGCAACGCCACACCTACGACCCAGAGCGAGCGAAGAAAGTTGGCCGCGCGCATTCCGGCGGCGTTGAAACCCTGGAACGATGTGCACAGGATGGCCAAAACCGAAAGCACCGCGACCCACCAAAGGTATCGTTGCCAGGGCCGGGGCGACCACAACACGGCGAGGATAAGCCCGTAGGCAACAATGATCTCGATGAGTGCGCGCTTCCAGCTTAGCTTCGGAGCGGAGTCTTCCCTTCCCGATAATGCACCCACGGCAAATGCCATGGAGACGATGGTATTCCACAATTGAACTGAAATTCCAGAGTGGAGTTCCAGAGTGCAGTTCCAGACTTCCTACTCCAAAATGACAGCCGGTGAGGGCTCGTGGCTGCGCGTAGTAAGCACAACGGCCGCGGCTACGATGAGTGCGCCGCCGAGCCACGCGTAGGGGCCCAGGCGCTCGCCAAGCAACTCGACTCCCAATATCGATCCAAGCGCCGGCTCAATGTTGAGGAATACACCGGCACGCGAGGCCGGGACCTGATGTATCCCCCAGTTCCAGAGCAGGGTGGTGGTGGCTGTGCAGAGCACACCGCTGGCCCCCAGCGCTAACCACGCGGTTGTGCTGATGTGCGCAAATGGAAAGGGCTCGACGCGCTGCCGGAACAACGGCGCCAGCAGCGCATGTGTAATGATGCAACCGGCAAGCATGACGGTGCCGGAAAGGATGGTATAGGCCGTGACCACCGGCGCGCTGTGCGTCTCGAGTAGCTTCTTGCTGAACAGAATCCAGGCGAGAGCTGTGATGAGGGAGGCAATCACCAGCAGATCGCCGGTCATAGATGGCGTTTCGCGGCCCGTAGAGACGCGGACGCCGCCCAGCACCACCAGCGACGCGCCGAGGGTTGACGCGCACAAAGCGAGCCAGCCGATCCAGTCCAGGCGCTCGCCGGCAAAGAGCACGGCCGCGCCAGCCAACATCACCGGCATAACGCCCACCATCAGCGCGGCATGGCTCACCGTAGTGAGGGCCAGGCCATTAAACTGGAGCAGAAACTGGATGGGAATGCCGAAAGCCGCGGCAATCAGAAGCATGCGCATTTCGCGGGCCGTGAGGCGGGCGCGGCTGAGCAGCATAACCGGCAAAATGCCCAACGAGGCAAAGAGAAAGCGGTAGAGCACCATATGCTCCACGCTCATCTCATTCAGCGCCAACCTGCCAAAGTAGAAGCCCGTTCCCCATAGCGACGACGCCAGCGCGCAAGCGCCGTAGCCCAGAATCCTTAAGCGCCTGCCGTCCAGCTCATGTTCACGCATCCCATAAATAATGTCGCACATCGCGCGCCGGATTCCCGAATGACGATCCATCGGCGAAAATGAAAGAAGATGTCAATGTTTTTAGGAATTCGGCGGCTGGGAAGCCGGCAACGGCTGCGGCACTCCGGCGTATGGCTCGCCGTGACCTGCTGGTGCTGCTTGCAAGCGCCGGCGCAGCGTGTCCCGGAGCGTGCGCAACAGGTGAAAGACCGCATGCTGGCCGGCCGGTTTCCTGAGAAGCCCTCCATCGCACCCACGTGGACGCTGCCCGTGGAGGCTCTGGGTTTTGCCGCGCCGGGCCCGATTTATCTTGGTCAGCGCAGTAGCATGGTGTCGCTCGACTTTCTCGATGAAAACCGGCTGTTGTTTACGTTTCGCGTACCGGGGCTGCAGCGTCGCGAAGCGGGAAATGCCGGCGCAGGCGATACACGCCAGATCCGCGCCGTGGTGCTCGCGCTGCCCACCGGCGCGGTCGAGAGCCAGGCACAGTGGACCGTGCACGGCCGCGGGCGTTACCTTTGGATGCTCAAAGAAGGCCATTTCCTGTTGAGCGACGGCTCTAATCTGCTCCAGGGAGATGCCTCGCTGGCCCTGAAGCCTCTGCTCAAATTTCCGGGCACGCTGCTCACGGTGGATACAGATCCCAGCCAGCAGTTTCTGTTAACCAACTCCAGCGAGCCGGAGGCCGCCGCCAAGCCAGGCGAAGTACCCAGCCCGTTAGGTCTTGGTAACGGGGCTTCCGCGGATATCGATACCGGCGAAGAAGATCCCTCGGAGCAATTGGACATTGTGGTGCGCATTCTGCGACGCGACACCGGCGAGGTGCTGCTGGTCAGCCGGGTTCGCAGCAGGGTTTATCTGCCCATCAACAGCGACGGCTACGTAGAGAGCCTCCGCGGCAGCGCGGGCAATTGGGTGCTCAACTTGAGCTACTTCACTGGTGGAAGCAGGATTTTGGGCAACGTCAGCTCCAGTTGCCTGCCGGGAACCACGTTTATCAGCGAGCAGGAGGTACTGGCCAACACGTGTACCGATGCCGGCGGCACTGGGATGGTGGCAATGACCACCGACGGGAGGACGCTGTGGAAGGATTCGTTTCCCGAGCAGACGGTATGGCCGGAGGTGACTATGGCTCCCAACGGATTGCGCATAGCGCGCGAAAGCCTGTTTGTTAAGGAGAAAGTCAGCGCGCTCGCACCGTTGAGTACGGACGATATCAAGGGTCAATGGCTGCGCGTATTCGACGCGGCCACCGGAGACGTTGTACTTGAAGCGCCCGCCAATCCAGTTCTCGATGCCGGCGGCAACGTTGCCATCTCCCCCTCCGGCCGGCGCGTAGCCGTGCTGAGCAGCGGAGGCATCGAAATATTTGAGCTGCCTGCGGCCCCTCCGCTGCCACCGGCGCCCACAACGGGTGCAAAGCAGTAGACAGGCTGGCATAAAATTGCTGTTGTCCTGATCCACCCTGTGTACACTGTGCAACGGGAGACATCTTTTCTTGCCGACAGATCTCGTTCATTACTCGGCTGCAGCGCTCACTGACCGGGGCCGAAAGCGCCCTGTGAACGAAGATGCATTCGGCATTTCCATCGAGCACGGCGTATACGTTGTGTGCGACGGGATGGGCGGAGCCGCTGCCGGGGAAGTGGCCAGTTCCCTCGCCGTGGACGAAGTAATGCGGCTGCTGGCCAGCCAGGCCACATCGCCGTGCGCCGCCGAGGCAGAGCAGGCCGTCTGCGCAGCCAACCAGACCATCTTCGACCGCGGACAGCACAATCCCAGGCTTACGGGCATGGGCACCACACTCGTGGCCCTTATCGCGGAGGAGCGGCACGTGTGGATCCTGAACGTGGGCGACAGCCGCGGTTATCTCTTCCGCCATCGTCAACTGCAACAGATCACCCGCGATCACTCTCTGGTAGAGGAACAGGTAATGATGGGCAGGATGGATCGCCTGGAAGCCATGCGTTCGCCATTACGCAATGTGATAACCCGCGCGCTGGGCACACATGCCGGCGTGACGCCCGACATTTTTGAGATTGAACCGGAACCCGACGATCTTTTCCTGCTCTGCTCCGACGGCCTTACCCGCGAACTCTCCGACTCACTGATTGAATCGCTGCTCTCCATCGACCTGCCTCTCGAAGAGCTCTGCGCTCGGCTGGTAAAGGCTGCCAACAAGGCCGGCGGCCACGACAACATTACCTGCCTGCTGGTGCGCGCGGGACATTAAGAACCACGCAATCAGAATTCCCTCATTCGCCCATCTCAACGTGTCGCTGTGCGCCGCGCTGCGGAGGCACGAGAAACAGCGCGAGAGGAATGCAAACCAGCGCTAGATAGCCGAGGAGCCGGAAGTTATCCGCATAAGCCAGCACAGTGGCCTGCTGCTGCATGTTGCGATAAATCGCTCCCAGCGCCAGTTGATGCGCGGTGGCTGCATCTGCCCCGCCCATTGAATACCTGGACGCAAGGTCCTGAATAGCCGTCATGGAAGCAGCGCTGCCCGCGGTGACATGCGCTGCCAGGTAGTTCTGATGAGTTTGTGATCCGCGCACCAGGAAAGCAGTCAGCACGGAGATGCCCACGCTGCCGCCAATGTTGCGCATCAGGTTGTAGATGCCGGCAGCATTGCCAATCTCCTGCTTGCGCAGCAGGCCCATGGCCATGGTGGTAAGGGGGACGAAAACAAATCCGCCGCCGAAGCCATTGATAAAGTTGGGCAGCGCCACCGAGCCCATGGAGATGCCCAGGTTGACGTGGCCCAGCACAAAGCACGAGTAGCCGAAGATAAGCAGGCCGATGCAGAGCAGGATGCGGTTGTCGACACGATTGGCTACGGCGCCAACCGCAATCATGGAAATGAGCGAGCCCAGGCCGCGCGGGCTCACGGCCACGCCGCTGGACAACGCCGAGTAACCCAGAACGGTCTGCAGAAACAGGGGCATGACAGCTGTGACGCCGTAAAGAACCACGCCATAAATTCCCGTGATGATAGTGCCGACGAAGAAGTTGCGGTTGAGCAGGACATGCAGCTGAACAATGGGATGGCGAGTGATGAGCTCGCGCGCCACGAAGCTCACAAGCGCGATAGCCGAAGCGGCCGTCAACCAGCGAATCCATGTGGCCTCAAACCAATCCGCCTCCTGACCTTTGTCGAGCACCAGTTGCATGGCCCCCAGCCAGATGGCCAGGAGCCCAAAGCCGAGATAGTCGATGGCAATGCGACCGACGTGGCGCAGATAAGGCGGGTCCTCAATGTAGATGTTGGACAGCAGCAGCGCCAGCAGCCCCACGGGAAGATTGATGTAGAAGATCCAGCGCCAGGAGTAGCTGTCGGTGATCCACCCTCCAAGCGTGGGGCCAATGACAGGCGCTACAACGATGCCGATTCCATACAAGGCCATGGCCTTGCCGTGCTGATCGGGAGGAAAACTCTCCAGAAGGATGGACTGCGCCAAGGGCTGCATTCCGCCGCCGCCAAAGCCTTGCAGAATGCGCGCCACAATGAGCATGGGCATGCCGATGGATAAGCCGCAGAGCATGGAAGCGCCGGTGAAAGACAGAATGGAGAGCATCAGCAGGCGCTTGCGGCCGATGCGCCGCGCAATCCAGCCGGAAGCGGGCAGCATGATGGCGTTTGAAACCAGGTAGCTGGTGAGCACCCAGGTAGATTCGTCGGTAGACGCAGACAGATTGCCGGCAATGTGGGGCAATGCCACGTTGGCGATGGATGAGTCCAGCACCACCATGAATGTGGACATCATCACGGAGATGGCGACCATCCACGGATTTACCGACGGCCGCCATTCGGCTGCCGTGGCTCCGGTGATCTGCGGCGCAGCGCTGGCCGTGCTCATTCGGCTTCGATTCTAAATGGACGGCAGCCGCTTGCGCGTCGAGGATTCCGAGCGTATTCCTGCCTTAGGCGGCGTTCTTCCCTGCGGCGTTTTTCTCGTCTGCTGGAAATTCGGTTCCTGCGGTCGGTCCGGGTTCTCTTTCGATATCAGTTTCCTCGGCTCCAGGCTTGCGGCCAACGACAATTCCATCTTCTGCGGCTGCGTTATCGCCCGGGACAGCCGCGGCTATGCTGCCCATCGGCTCATCCTTTGCGGCAGCAGCTTCTGCCTCGCTGGCGAGGCTGTTGTCTTCTGTTTCTTTCACCGGGACTTCGGGAGATTTGTGCGCTTGGCTACGGTTTTCCATGATCTGTAAGATGCGGAAACCGCGCAAAGGAGGCACAGCGTCGAGGAACGGGCAAGCCTGAATTGGGCTAAGAACTCCTCGCTTCCGCCATCCTGCGCAACTGACCGAGATGATTCAGGTCATGGCCGGCGATGGTTTCAAGAACGGTTTGAAAGGTCATTTCGCCGCGCTCCGGGTGAATCATCTTCCTCGCTGCCGCGGCCGGCAGCGCCGATTCAATCAGGCGCAGGTTCCATCCCCGCAACGCCGCAAAAACCTCAACCGCGTGGCCAGCCGAAATGCCGCGATAGCTGGCCGCCCACTTGTCCTGGTCGAAGGGCTGAATGGTCGGTGCGTCCTCGGCAAGAGTCTGCCGCAAGCGGAAGCCGAAGACCAGCTCGCAATCGGCCAGATGGCAGGCGATCTCAGCTGCACTCCACTTGCCCGGGGCAGGGCTCACGGAGATATTCTCCTCGCCAATCTCGGCCAGGGCTGAGGCCAATGCCGTCGGCGTTGAACGCAGAATCACCTCCACCGGGCGGCTATCTAGGAAGCTCTCATATGGATTGGCCTTGCTCATTGAAACCTCTTTCCACTCCAGAAAAACCGGCTCTTCACGACAAAATACTAACGTGGTTCTACATTGCTCCCTACATTGCACCTGTTGTCGGCCTGGGCATTTCTGCCGGGGGAGTGACGCGCGGCGAACTCGGCGGCATGGTGTTGCTGTACCAGTCGAGCAGCCTAACCTCAATCCCGCTGCCCTTCAGGTCGTCGGCAAACTTCTGAACATCCGATCCTTTGTCATGATACGGAATCACGATCTTCGGCCTGAAGGCCTTTACCGCGTCGGCGGCCTCGTCGGGAGTCATGGTGTAGGGCAGGTTCATGGGGATAAACGCCACGTCAATATCCTTGAGAGCCAGCATCTCAGGCGTGCCCTCCGTGTCGCCGGCAAAGTAGAAATTCTTGCCGCCGTAGCTAAGTACGTAGCCGTTGCCGCGGCCCTTGGTATGGTAGGGCGTGCCGTTAGGCATGGTGTGCTTGATGTTGTACATGGGCACGGCGGTAATCTTCCACTTGCGCCACGTCATGCTTTCGCCGTTGGCAAGCACTTTGGCGCCGGTCACCGTCTGCTGCACAGCAGCAGGAGCCACAACCAATGTCTGCGCATTGCTCAGGGCAGCGACATCCGCGGCATCCATGTGGTCGCCGTGAATGTCAGTAATGAGAATAAGATCGCCCGGCGCGAGGCCCGCAATATTTGCCGGCTTGGCGGGATCGATATAAATGCGATCGCCACCGGCCTCAATCATCGCCGCAGCATGATAGATGGGCG
>Ga0206873_1073_pt1 | contig 32345 bp, 28 predicted proteins | sample Alteio_BWOrgCont_11_FD_152631 | JGI IMG/M metagenome (GOLD analysis project Ga0206873, IMG submission 152631) | Enriched cells from forest soil in Barre Woods Harvard Forest LTER site, Petersham, Massachusetts, United States -... | ecosystem: Environmental > Terrestrial > Soil > Temperate forest >...
AACAAAAAGGGGAGCGAGAGTTGAGTGTCTAGTCTCATCGTCCAATCCATAGGCCAAAGGTCATGAAATGCCGAGAATTGAGCGCCTCCCATGTGCGAGTCGATAGCTGTCGGGTACAGAAAACTGGCCACTAAAATCGGAGCGGCCGCCAAAACTGTGAATCCCAATTGAGACCAGTCACGACGGCTTGAACGCTTTGGATTTGAAATCATGACAAAGACGAGGAATACGAAAAGAAGAGGCAAGCCGTATCGGTGAAAGGGCACGAAAAGTGTTGCGATAGTCCCTAAAACTCCGAAGCCTATTATAAAATCGTATCGCCCCCGATCTTGCACTTCCTCTGAAACAAGGAGTTTAAGAAGCGCTCGTCCAAGGGGTGGACTTAAGACGATCCACAAAAGACCCGATATCAAGTTTTGAGAAATCCACCACTGCCACCAATTCATGGGTCGTTATAATTCTCTTTCGCTTTGCTAAAAAGATGTTACAAAACCGAATAATACTTTTTCTTCACTAATATCGGCCGTTCCAACGAGAAGGCCCGAGAAACGAGTACTTTCAGTTAAGCGCCAAGTTAATTGATCGCTTGAGACCAAATTGAGAGTGAAATCCAAAGCAAAGTCGTCACCATTATAAGTTAGAAATGGATCGCGGTTGTTAATATCCACAGTAAAATAACTGTTTTGCGATATGACGATCCGTGATCCAACACAAACTTCAAGAAACGAATCTCGATCATCTGTGTTCCAATTAACAGGGCTCCAGGCTGGGGTGTTCCACGAATTCAAATTGAATCTGTAATAGGCCCCCGCACTGAAATAAAATCCAGCGGCCGATCCGATTGAAAAGCCTGCGTTGTATTCAAGGGAAAAGATGTTTTTGCCCGCCTGCACATATCTCAGATCTTCGTGGGTAAACTTAAGGGAAATAGACTGCCCCCAAAACACTTGGTCGTATCGGGCGAAATAGATGTCACGATCCCCAAATGTATTGCCGGCGGTGACTTCTCCACCCAATGTCCAATAATTGCCTGATTGAGTGGGAAAGCTCATGTAACTTTGTAGAGTTTCGTAGTCTGTCTCCCAAGAGGGATTGACGTACCCCCCTTGAACATAGAGAAAAGCCGGGGCGGCCTTACCTTGGCCTCCGAAACTAAAAGCCTCTAGACCCTCGGGGGGGATAGCCAAGGCTGGAGTTATCCATAGAAAGGTCATGAAGCCCCATAAAATGCAGAATAATCCTGAATTCCTCAACAAATCTAGGGTTCCCTCATTGACCGGTGAATCACCCAGTAGTATAAAACATGATTCAAGAAATCAACTCGGAGGAGAGTCTCTCATGATTATTGGGGTCCCGAAAGAAATTAAAACCAGTGAAAACCGCGTTGGTCTTGTTGAAAGTGGAGTGAAAGCTTTTGTACGAGAAGGCCATAAAGTCCTCATTGAAAAAGACGCCGGAGTGGGTAGCGGAATCACAAATACTCAATATGAAAAATGCGGGGCGACGATCCTCGATTCAAAAAAAGAAGTCTACGATAAAGCCGACATGATCGTTAAGGTAAAAGAACCTCTTCCCGAAGAATATTCGATGCTTCGAGAAAATCAGATTCTTTATACTTATCTACATTTGGCGCCCGAACCCGTTTTGACCAAAGCACTTTTGGATCGCAAAGTAAAAGGTGTAGCTTACGAGACCATTCAGCTCGAAGACGGAAGCCTCCCTTTGCTTGTCCCTATGTCTGAAGTTGCAGGAAGAATGTCCACCCAAGTTGGCGCTTCTTATTTGCAACGGGACCGTGGTGGTAAAGGCATTCTTCTTGGCGGAGTTCCTGGAGTTAAACGCGGTCGCGTAACGATCCTTGGCGGAGGTATTTCTGGCACAAACGCTGCTAAAATGGCGGTGGGATTGGGGGCCCAAGTTACGATTCTTGATATTAATCCCAAGAGACTTGAATATCTGGATGATATCTTTGGCGGAAAAGTTCAGACCCTCTTTTCAAATATTACCAATATCGAACAAACCGTTCCTGAAACGGATTTGCTCATTGGTGCCGTCCTTGTTCCTGGAGCCAAGGCTCCTCACCTTGTAACTCGTGAAATGATTTCTCATATGGAAAAGGGGAGTGTTGTTGTGGATATCGCTGTCGATCAGGGCGGTTGTATTGAAACATGCAGACCCACGAGTCATAAAGAACCCACTTTTGAAGTCGAGGGTGTCATTCATTATTGTGTGCCCAATATGCCAGGCGTCTTCTCAAGAACCTCCACTTACGCTTTGACCAATGTGACATTGAAATACGGTCTCATGTTGGCCAATATGGGCGTCGAAGACGCTTGCGCAAAAGACAAGGCTCTTTATAAAGGCTTGAATGTCTATAATGGTTTCGTGGCCTACGAGCAGGTGGCGCGGGATTTGGGACTTCCTTACAAACCCCTTAAAGTTTAGAATTTCCCATGCGATATGAATTCGTCGAGCAGGTCGAACGCTTGGTTCAAACAGAAGATCAGGCGAAATCGCCCCAAGCGACAGTTCTCGTCATCACGAAAACAGGCAAGTATCTCCGTGGGCACATTGTAGATCACAATGTGCGCATTAATTCCGATGGCCGAGTTCGGGGCCGCATTGTTTTACTAACCGAGGGACAAAAACGAGAGATTGATGCCAATGACATCGGATCTCTTGAAAATCAAATCAAAGCTTAAAAAATATGTCCCCCAGCCGATCCGTTCTAATAATCGTACAGCGCGCCGCCGCCAGTCGTCTTAGTGTTTCTATCGTGGGATGACCGTAAGTGTTATGCGCCCCTACACTCACCACGCAGGCTTTTGATTTAAGTCTTGCTAGAAATTTATCTGTAGTGCTGGAGCGGCTTCCATGGTGGGCCACTTTAAGGATATCGACATCTCCTGTGATAAATTTATTTTCTAATTTTCCTGGTAAATCACCAGTAAGTAAGAATGTTTTCCCGTGTCCCTTTAGGAGCAGAACCAGGCTCCGGTCATTTTCTGCTTTCCCCAGGGTTTTCAGGGGTGGAGGCCAAAGGCAGAAGAGCCTAAAGTCGCCCATTTTGGCCGTGAAACCGGCCCTTATCTCTTGGATTTCGGCACTTTGAAACTTAAGATTCTCAAGTAGTTTTTTCCCGAAAGCCGAGCGTGGCAGAAGATGAGAAAATGTCGCCTTGATCACGATGATGTGACTTGCGAGACGACTAAAATTACGAATGTGGTCTTTATCAAAATGAGAAACGAAGAGTTCCAAGCGTCGTCCCGGGCAGTTCTCCTTTATATAGACAAGATTTTTAAGAGGAATAGTGATATTTCCGCCGACGTCAAAGGCCCAACATCCTTGAGGAGTGACCAGAGTCATGAAATCACCCTGACCGATATTCCAGAAAATCATCTCACTGTCGGTAAACTTTGACTGATCACGAATTGGCGTCGAAGACAGTAGGGCCAGAGCCATCGCCACACCACATAGACAGAACCGATATATATGAGTCCCCAAAGCTCGCCACATAGTCAGAGAGCCCAAATACAAAATTAAAAATAGGTTCAGTGAAACTGGCCACTTGGTGAACAAAAACGTTGACGAGCGAAATGGGCATAAGAATCCCTTCAAAAAGGGGCATTCCAATCGTATTGGCAGGGACAATGATCCATGAAAGACATGATTGCACACAGTAAATCAGTGGCGCTGTCGTCAAGGTGCAAAGAAATGTGGAACCCAAACGTCGATACCATTTATTTTTGAATGAAAGAGACCCGGAAATAGCCAGGCCCAACGTAGCCGCACAAGAAAGTTGGAAAGACAAAGACGAGGCCCACTGGGGTTCAACAATGAGGCAAAAGCAAGTGATCACCATTTGAAGGTCGGCATTATGAGAAGGTTTGAGGGACACTCGGTTTGAAAAAAACCAAGCGATAAGAGCTCTCACACAGGAGGCTTGAAGCCGATTGACTAGGGAAAACATGATAAGGCCCAAGACAATGAGGATTTTTTGAATTTTTTTAGGCAAAAAGAAAGTCATTATTGAAATAATTTTCTCTAAAGCTAAGACGTGGCTACCAGAAACAACAATGAGATGGTAGAGGCCCAAGGTAAAGAAAGCTTGAAGGGTGGGCCTCGCGCGAAGTCCTTCGTCTTTACCGATCAAAATAGCTTCATAGAACCAGTTCCAGGGAGATGGATGTCCCTCGATAAGGTGCAAAGCCCCATTATAGAAAAAATCTGCCAAGGGTTGAAAAGAATCAAAGAGATTGTGCTTTAGGAGAATGATTTGAAGGGCCGCTACTATGATCCATGCACATGCTTTCATGGAGGTCTTAGGATGCAAAGCAAAGTTTTGGGCTGCGAAAACTCCTGGCCATGTTAGCTGGCACGAGGGGTCGCAAGTCGGAATTTAAGATTTCTTAATTAAAAGTGAAACGCGTCCTTTTTTTTCAAACAATACTTAGGGATTTCATCAAGTTATGATCTGCCCAATATTGCATCAATACGTTGAAATGCTGAATTTATGCGGGGTCTAGGGAGTTTGTAGAGGAGTTATCCACAAACTCTGTGGATAACTCCATTTTCCCTCTACGAACGTCTAGTTAAGCAAAATTTATCTATGTATTCAAATAGTTAGATTTAGGTGTTTTCGAAGTATTTTGCCATGTAGGGGGTGGCGTACGGAGGTTATTAACAAATTGTAGGGACTTTTCCACAGGTGAAATATTTTTCGGAGGACTCTGCAAACTAGTTTCAGTCGGCAAATAAGTCAATACTATTTTTTTAGATTGCACGATTTTTCAAAAATCCATTCAATAGAGACCTGGGTAAGGAAAAAATATGATCATAAGTCTCGCAAATCAGAAGGGCGGAGTCGGAAAAACGACGACGGCATTTAATCTCTCAGCAGCTTTGGGGGCTTTGGGAAAAAAAGTCTTGATGATCGATAACGACCCTCAATGTAACCTCACTCGATATGCAATGGATGTTGATAAAGACGTTAAGGTTTCAACTGATGATATCTATGTTACGAAAAGGAAACCCCTTTCCCTTGATGAACTTACATTTCTGACAAGTCATTTGAGTTTGCTTCCGGCCGAACCCGGCCTTGCCGGGGCCGAGTACTACCTTATCCAACGTGTAGCTCGAGAAAACGCTCTGAGAGCCGCTCTGACTGATGTCGCGGGCCATTTTGATTTTGTCATTATTGATAATCCTCCGGCCTTAAATCTCTTGACGATCAATGGGCTTGTTTCATCTGATGTGGTCATGGTCCCTGTGCAGTTGGAGTTTTTTTCTTTGGAAGGAATCGTTCTTCTCCAAAAAACGATGGAGTCCCTCAAAGAGATTAATCCCCGACTTGAACTTTTAGGGATCGTGCCCAATATGTTCAATGATCGGCGAAAATTAAATTGGGAAGTTCTTGAGGCCCTTGAAAAACAATTTGTAGATCGAGTTTTTAAAACAAAAATTCATGACAGTGTGAAAATTGCGGAGAGTTCTGGACACGGAGAAAGTATTTTGAGCTATGCGCCCACCAGTCGCTCCAGTGAAGAGTATATGAGTTTGGCTAAGGAGGTTATTGAGAATGTCCAAGAATGGTAAGGGTGGCAAGTTGGGCCGCAATCCCTTAGATCACTTACAGGATTATTTAGATCAGCCCCTCCCTCCTGCGTCTTTTAATGCGATTCATGGCGATCAAAAAATTGGTAAAACCCCAACGGCGCTTTCTAAGATTAAAGAAATGAAACTTGAAGTGGATTGGGAAGAACTTTACCGCAGTACTTTAGGCCAACAGGTCAAAAAGCTAGGACGGTTTTTCTCAATTTATTGAGATCGGATGTTGCTAGTAGTCGGCTTCCTTCATAAAATCTATGAAGAGGAACGCCTTGACGATGCAACGAGTTAGTCTGATTACTTTGGTTTTCAGTGCCCTCCCTGTAGTTGCAATGAGCGGAGGTTGTGTGACCTCCACGAAACAGAATTCTGATGTCGCCGATCTTAAAAAACAACTTATAGAATTACAGCGAACGATCAGTGGGCAATCAGCGCAAATTTCTGAGTTGAATAATAAAATTCTGCTTCTTAAAGACAAAATAGACGTTCATTCCGAAACCACCACTAGCAGTGCCCAAAACGAAATGCCAGCGCCGCCCCCGCAGGTCACTGCGCCCATTCAACCTGAAAGGGTGGATCCAGTATCTGAACAGGCGACGGGACCAGAGAAACTTTTTAACCTCGCTCTTCAAGACTCAAAGAAAACCCAACTGTCTTTTCTTGAGCGAGACGTGGATACGATGTTGAAAAATTATAAAGAATCTCCTTTGACCAATAATGCTCTTTTTCTTTTAGCAGAAACTCAGTTTGAACGAGGTCAGTACTCCCAAGGGGCTTCACAGTTTGAAAAACTTTATAAGACTTACCCTGACGGAAACAAAGCTGTGGCGGCACTCTACCGCCTTGGTCTTTGTTACGAAAAAATGGGGCATACAAGTGAAGCCAAAGAGGCCTTTCAAAATGTCATGACAGTTTATCCCGGAAGCTCAGAGGCTCTCGATTCTGAGAAAAGACTGAAGGCGGGGGGAGCAAAAGGGCCGTGATATTAAAATTGATGAAGGGCCTCATTTTATTGATCGTATTGTATTTGCCAGCCTCCCTTTGGGCCCAGCAAAACCCAGCGAGTCCTACTGAGGAAGAGCTTCTTGATTTCGATAACGTAGATAAGGGAAAGGGTGCAGCGTCCGCGCCAGCACCAGCACCGGCTCCTATCCCTGTGCAACCACCCGTCCAACAAACGGCGCCCGTTCCTCAGGTTCAAACAGCTTTGCCGACCAAAACAGCACCGCCACCACCACCAGCGGCCGTAGATAAAAGTGATGCAGCAGCCCTTGAAGGCCCGCCCCATGCCCAAGATAATCCACCACCGCCACCACCTGAAATTGAACCTCCACCGCCTGAGATTGTAAATGACAGCCCTTCTAGTCCCGTGGCTCCGGCACCCCAAAATGAAGAGCCAGCGCCTCGTCCACCAGAGGTCAAGCAGACAGAAAATGAGGCTCCAACACCAAGTCAAAGTGAATCGGGGGAAATTAGTGCTTCGGATCGACGAAATGAAGCCCGATTTGCTCGTATCTACCAACAATATAACCAGGCGGAACTTGGAGACGATAAGTGGACCCAAGTCGCCGGCGACAAAGCGGAAGAAAACTACAGTCTTCAACAAGGAGATACGCTTTGGGATATCTCCTCGAAATTTTTTGGTAACGGATTTTATTGGCCGAAGGTTTGGCAGCTTAATGACCAAATAACTAACCCTCATATGGTTAGGGTTGGAAATTCTTTAAAATTCCAACCTGGCTCAACCACGGCGGCTCCAAGTCTGGCAGTAGAAGAAAACACTGAAAAACAAGAGGTAAATAAGAATGTCGAATTATCGTTTGAAGACATGCCTGAACCGGCCCCCGAACTTGAAGAGATTCCGACGGAACAGTCTCCAACCGGAAATACAATCATTATTCCTCCCCCAAAAAAGAGAAGACCTGTTTTGACGAAAATCCCAGACAGTTTTCCTGATTGGAGGGACAAAACTGGTACCTATGATTCAGCTGGCTTTTCGATGGAAGTATTTAAGCCCATTGAGGAGCATCGAGCCCAGAGTGCCGTCCCAGCGCTCATCGTGGAGACGCCATGGGATTCCAACGGAAAAGTCGTAGAAATGGATGGAAGTTCCACGGTCGCTTCGACCTTTCAAACTGTCATTATAAAGACAGATGTTCCCACTCAAAAAGGGGACTATTTTACTGTTTTTTCAAATAATGGAAAAATTTATGACCCGATTGAGGGCGGTAAAGTGGGAACTGAAGTGGAGTCTCGCGCCGAAGTTCAAATCGAAGAACCCATTGAGGGAACCACCGACACATTTCGTGGGATTATTACTTATACAGCTTCGCCCGTCCGAATTGGAGACCTTGTAAAACACGGACAACATTTGGAACGTGCTGATTTCGATAATCACGGCACACCTAGTAATGTTGCAGCAAGAATAGTTAATGGAGAAATGAACGATCGAACTGTTTTTGGCCTTCATGCTGTCGTTTTTCTAAATAAGGGGGCTCAAGATGGCCTTCAGGTGGGCTCGCTCCTTAATGTTCTCAAAAATGTTCGCACCCGCAACCCCAGTTCGATCCTGAGGGTCGACCCAAAACCAATTGGACTTCTGAAAGTTGTAGCACTTGATGCCCATGTTTCAACGGCTGTTATTGTGGCAGAAAAAGACGCGATTATTCCTGGCGATGAGACCGCCGTTCCCACTATCAATGAAGTCAAAAATAAGAATAGTATTCTCAATCAACCTCCTCCTCCGGGCGGTACAGAAGCCGTCTCCCCGGAAGATGCAGGGACACTTGACAAGCCAGAGGCTCCTCCTCCTCCCTGATTGCATCTTTAAAATCCTATGAATGAAGAAATTTGGTTTTCAAATTATTGCCCTCATTTTTCCGTGCACGATGCAGCCCTCATTTCTCGGCAAAATGAAAAAATCACGATGGCCCCCAAGGTTTTACGAGAACATGGCTTTTACAAGGCCGCTCTTTGGCTAGAAAGAAACCCCGAGGCTTGGTTAAATCACTTACGAGCGGCCGCCCAAGCCATTAAGATGGCCGAAAGAGGCGAATTTAAAATAATTTTATGGGGCGATCCTGATTTTCCGCCATCGCTCGCACATATTGCATTTCCTCCTTCTGTATTATTTGTGAAGGGCGATGTGAAACGTCTGCAGCTTAAACCCGTTTCGATCGTGGGGAGTCGGCACCCGACAGATTTGGGTCGCCTTTGGGTGAAAGATGTGGTCAAAGACTTGGTCGCCCACGATATCACTATCGTCAGTGGGGGAGCTCGAGGTATCGATGCCGAAGCTCACTTTGCGGCTCTTGTTGCAGGGGGCAAAACCGTGGCTTTTCTGCCTGGGGGGATTGACAAACCCTATCCGGTAACAAACAGTTACGTTTTTGAGAGAATTGAAAAGAACGGAGCTCTCGTTTCAGAATTTTTGCCTGGTACGGCTGTGCGGGCTGAAAATTTTTTCCGGCGAAATAGGCTTATTGCCGGTGTGAGTTCCGTTGTTGTGATCGTCGAAGCGGGGCTAAGAAGTGGTACAATCATGACGGCTCGAAAGGCAAGAGATGAAAATCGAGAAGTCCTTGTGGTTCCAGGGCCACCTAAAATAGCCTCTTATGCAGGGAGTTTAGAGCTTCTAGCAGAAGGAGCTGGCCTTGCTAGAGATGCCGGAGACATAATAAAATCGTTAATAAAAGAAAAGTTTTGAAATAAATGAGAGAACTATCTACCCTATGGTAATGAAAAAATCCTTAGTTATCGTTGAGTCGCCTGCCAAGGCTAAAACCATCGAAAAATATTTGGGCAAGAATTTTCAAGTCATGGCCAGTGTTGGCCATGTCCGCGACCTCCCGCCGAAAAAGCTTGGCGTCGACGTTAAGAAAAAATTTAAGCCTACCTATGAGATCATCAAAGGCAAAGATAAAGTCATCGATGCCATCAAGGCTGCTGGCAAAAAAGCCGACCAGATCTTCTTGGCCCCTGACCCTGATCGCGAAGGGGAAGCTATTGCATGGCATATTGCGGAAGAACTTAAGAGTGAAAAGAAAAAAATCAAACGGATCCTCTTTAACGAGATCACAAAGAAGGCGGTGACAGAAGCTATCAATCACCCCCTTGAAATAGACACGAAGAAATTTGAAAGCCAGCAGGCTCGTCGTATTCTAGACCGCCTCGTCGGTTATCAGATTTCCCCGGTTCTTTGGGACAAAGTACGCCGAGGCCTCAGCGCGGGTCGCGTGCAGTCTGTAGCTCTGCGTTTGGTCGTTGACCGGGAAAAAGAAATCGAAGCTTTTAAACAAGAAGAATACTGGTCTATTGAAGCTCTTCTTGGTTCCGGAAAAGATGATACGTTTTGGGCCAAGCTCGCGAAAAAAGGCAAAGACAAAATTACTATTCCCAATAAAGGGAGCTCTGACGATATTTGCGCCGACCTAAAGGCACAAAAGTTCATTATTCATAAGGTCGACAAGACCGAACGCAGACGAAATCCCATGGCGCCCTTTATTACATCAAAGTTGCAACAAGAGGGTTCTAGAAAATTACATTGGCCGGCGAAAAAGACAATGATGGTCGCGCAAAAATTGTATGAGGGGATTGATTTAGGGGAACTTGGAACTACAGGTCTCATTACCTATATGAGAACCGACTCAACTCGAATTGCTGACGACGCGCTAAAAGAAGTCAGAGGCTATATTAAAGACAATTTTGGTGCTAAATACCTGCCCAGCGATCCTGTTATTTACAAAACGAAGAAAGCGGCCCAAGATGCCCACGAGGCAGTTCGGCCCACTCATACTGAATACACGCCAAAAAAAGTGAAAGAATTTCTTTCTCCTGATCAATACAAACTTTATGTTCTGATTTGGAACCGTTTTGTGGCATGCCAGATGGTGCCTGCTGTTTACGACCAGACCGTCATTGAAATCAGGGCGGGCCCGTATGAATTGCGAGCGTCGGGGAGTATCATTAAGTTTGATGGTTTTACTGCTGTTTATGAGGAATCGCGAGATGAAGATGCTCCGATTGCTGATGATGAAGAAAAGCAAAAGCTCCCTGAAGTTAAAGAAGGAGCGACTTTAAAGCTCAATGAATTGAAACCTGAGCAACATTTTACACAACCTCCCCCTCGTTTTACCGATGCCAGTCTTATTAAAGATCTGGAAGAGAAGGGCATCGGTCGTCCTTCTACTTATGCGGCGATTTTATCGACGATTGTAGACAAAGGTTATTCTGAAAAAGACCAATCTCAACGTTTCTCACCTACAGAGCTTGGAAAAATCGTTACTGAACTTCTTATTGAAAATTTTAAAGATATAATGGACGTGGAATTCACAGCGTCAATGGAAGACCAACTCGACCGCATTGAAGAGGGTGAAAAAGGTTGGGTTGAAATCCTTACTGCTTTTTACGGCCCTTTCAAAATAACACTGGACGCAGCCAAAGAAAAAATGCGCAACGTGAAAGCCCAATCCATACCTACCGAAATTATATGTCCTAAGTGTAAAGCCCAAATGGTTATTAAATGGGGCCGCAACGGTCAATTTCTAGCTTGTTCGAATTATCCAGATTGTAAGAGCACGGCGGAATTTGAGAAAAAGGCCGATGGATCAATTGAGGTCCGCAAAATTGAGACCACTGAAGAAAAATGCGAAAAATGTTCGAGTCCCATGGTCGTTAAATTCGGTCGATTCGGAAAATTCTTAGCTTGTTCCGCTTATCCTGAATGTAAGACGACGAAAGCCATTTCAACGGGCGTGAAATGTCCAAAAGCGTGTGGGGGAGATGTCACCTCGAGGATGTCGCGCCGAGGGCGCGCCTTTTATGGCTGTACAAGTTATCCAAAATGCGATTTTGTTTCTTGGGATAAGCCGATCAATCGACCTTGTCCTGAATGTAAGGGACTCTTTCTTGTCGAAAAATTTAGCAAGAAAACGGGGCAGATCGTTAAGTGTCCCAACAAAGAGTGTCCCTATATTGAAGAGCCGAAAGAAACGCCCGCGGAGACAACTCCCGCGGCTGTTTAAAATTTTGAAGTTCAATTTTAATCGGGGGATCCACATGAAAAACTTTGCATTTACTAAATGTCTGTCATCCCTAGCCATTTTAATTAGCGTGGGATGTGCCAAGAGTGGTTCCAGCCCGGGAAGCAATCCCAATTCGTTTTCTGGCGTGCAAGGCAATTGGGTTCAGCAACAAGTCCTTGATGCGTCAGACACCTCAATGTACACAACAGGTTGTCAAAATCTGGGTAGCCCTGAGTCTTTGCCTCAAATTGATCAACGACTCGTTCCTGGAGGTGTCTATGATACGGTTTATCAAATAATTACTGGTCCGGGTGCGGCTCTTATGAGTGGTGAAGTCAACTACACCATCGTTTCGGCAAACTCAACCACCCTAGTTGAACAACTCACTTTACTCTCCGGAAATTTCTTTGGAGTTCCGGTAGGAACAAGCGCCACTGAAACCTGCACATTAGATAGTTCTGGAAATTTTAATTGTACCTATAATCCCCCATTGTCCTCGGGCACACCCAATTTAACAAATTGTACAATCAATGTGACAAGTGTTGATCCTGACCAAAAATTCTATGGAACTTTCACCACGGTCGCCGGTCAGACCTTCAACAGCTATAAAATCGTTGAAAGTTACGCTGGGACAATTACCTGCGGCACTCAAAATATCGGAGCGGGCACGGGGGTCTCCACAATAATTTCAAGCAATGATGTCCCTTCTGAAGGAAGTGCCGACTATTGCGGCGGAACCCCACTGTACCTTACTTCGACAATGACAGGGCCTGATGGTTCCACAGTTTGGGCTTTGTCAGCAGAGCGAAAAGATATTCATTAATTCACCAGGCGCGCTTTACGCTCCAGGCACCAATTCCAAGGAACAATATATTTGCGATCCACATTGCCAAGAACGGCGGGAGGGTACCTGACCGGGCCAGGCTGTCGCCTGTGATGTATAAAACCCAGTAGACAACCATGATCCCCAAAGAAATAACAAGGCCACTGGCCCGAACAGCCCGTCGATTGGAAAATGTTCCAGCACCCACGCCTAAAATCCCAAAAACAAGACAGGCTGCGGCTAGTGCCCAGCGCTTTTGCAATTCAACTTCGATAACGCGGTGATCGACATTTCCCAACTCTGGATGGTGACGCTCTTTGATAAGGTCATCATAGGTGTAAGAAGGAGGAGATTTTTCAGCGTTGGCATCGGCGGCGGTATTTGAGAGACTGATGTCATATGTTTTGAAATCCACCTTGGTGTAATTTTTATCGGTAGTTCTATGGATGTTTCCATTGGCCAATCTCAACGTGACGCCTCGCCCAGGAAACTTTGGGTCACTGTCGATAAGTTTTCCTTCTTGGGCAATGATCGTGATTGGAAGACCATTATCCCGTTCATCGTAAATAAAAACTTTTTTTAAGAGACCCTGCTTTCGATCAACTTTGTCGGCGTAAAGCACAAGATCAAAGAAGCCATCCGCAAAAGTTCCTTCTTGGATATAGCTTGCCGCCTTGGTGCTGGCGAGTTTCGTAATCAAAACTTCAAAACTTCGATTGCCCCAAGGTGCCGCGTAAAAGCTCACATAGGCTGAAATGATAGCGACAAAGGTTGATAAAATCACAGCGGGCACAAGAAGATGACCTAAGTGAAGGCCACTTGCTTTCATGGCCACGACTTCGCTATCAGAACTCAGTCGGCCATAGGTAAGTAGTATGGAGAACAAGAGACTGATTGGTATGCATGCCGGTAAAAAACTAATGGTCATATAGCTAACCATTTGAGCGATCACGGCCGTAGGGACGCCCCGAACAATGATAAATTCACTGAGGCGTAAAACTTGAAACATGAGGAGGATAAAAATGAAGACGACGTTTCCGAGGACAAAAGTCGGGAGCATTTCCCAAAAAATGTACCGACCGGCAATTGTCGCCCTATAGATGGACATTATCTAGTTGGGACGACCCAATGCTTTGCTGATGGCCAAACATTGCTTCATGAGAGGCTCAAGTAAGTCTAGCTGCAGCATTGACGTCCCGTCACAAAGAGCCGTATTCGGTGTGGGATGGGTTTCTAAGAAAAGACAATCAGTTCCCGCTGCCACGGCTGCTTTTGTCAAATGAGGAACAAAGAAAGGTTCTCCGCCCTTTGGATCTGAAGAGGGGATTCCATATAGGCGAATTATATGAGTGGAGTCATAAACAACCGGAGCTCCGCAGAGTTGCATTATGGGGATACTTCGAATATCTGACACAAGGCGATTGTATCCGAAACTCGCTCCACGCTCGGTTAGAAGAACATTTTTCGCGCCGACACTTCGAAGTTTATTGAGAACCCCCTTCATATTTTCAGGAGCTAAGAATTGTCCTTTCTTAACATTCACTGCTTTGCCCGTTTTACCGCATGCCAAAACAAGACCGGTCTGTTGGCAAAGATAGGCAGGAATTTGCAACACATCAAGATACTCGGCCGAGAGATTGACGTCTTCTTCTCGGTGTATGTCGCTAAGAACAGGGATGCCATAAGTATCGCGCACTTTTTTTAGAATTTTAAGACCGTCTTCGGCGCCAGGCCCTCGATAATTTTTTTCGCTCCCACGATTATCTTTTTCATAGCTGCTTTTAAAGATGAGTCCGATACCCAAATGATCGGCGATATCGACGAGACGCTTGGCCACTGCCATAATAAGTTCTTCGGATTCGACAACACAAGGACCCGCGATAAGTGCGAGTTCATGGCCTTTACCAATTTTAAGAGTCCCGCGTTTTGTGGTGAGACTAAATTGGCGATCCGGAAACTCTTGATTCAACGATTCTCTTGAAAAATCCATGGGGTGAAACTCCTTCTACTGTTTTAACAAAATATAATTTTTATGCTCTCCAAGCCTGCGTCTTAAAACCTTTTCAGCGATATCGCTCATCAGGTTTTTGACATCTTTCATTTCCCAATCACTGATCCCTTTTTTTAGGTCAAATTTCCAGTCTTGGGCGGCTACAAGCTCTTGCATGACGCGGGGATGAGTCCCCTTAAAGTATCTTAGTCCGTAACTGGTCTTATAAGCAAAATCTTTAAAAGCGTCATCGTATTTATTGCCATGCCACCATCTAAACATGTGCTTATTTTTCTCACCCATGGCTTTAGGGGGTTTAACCCATCCATAATGGTAGACAGCCCCCCCACTGGGGCGAACATAAGGTTTTCGATCGGCAACGCGAAACCCTTGAGCGTCTCCGACGCTTCTGGCTCCATTTTTACGTTTCACAATTCTCACTTCGTTTCGGTACCAATTTCTGGCGGTCGCCACAACTCCGTAGGAACCGTAGAAATGGATATAATTGAAAAGGAGCCCATCGACGGAATCATCGCCGCGATATTTTTCCATAGCCCTATAGATAGTCACAAAATCTTGTTCGTGTACGACTTCATCGGCTTGAAGATAAAAGCACCAATCGCCCTGGCAACGGTCGAGGGCTTCGTTTGTTTTTTCACTCAAAATGAGGCCCCCAGTGGTCTTGGAGGTATCCCAATGAGAATCAAAAATCTTGATCTTAGGATCGCCAATAGACTCGATGATTTTTCTAGTTTTATCGTCGCTCTGACCAACGCCTACTACGAATTCATCGACCATACTAAGGATAGACCTTATGGACGGGACGATAGGATAGCCCATGAGTTCTGCATTGCGGATGACTGTGAAGCCGCTGACAAGCATAGTCAGGAATTTAGCAGTGACCTGAAAACCTCGTCAATGTATAATGAGCAAAATGCGCCGTGTTCTCCTGGTTTTGGAAGATTACAATGAATTGCTTTTTCTCGGAACCCTTCTCAAAAAAGTCGGTTTCGATATCGAAAGCATCCGAAATGAGATTTCTCTTACAGAGAAAATGATGGGGTTTTCACCGGATCTGGTGATAGCCACCGGCGATGGTCAAAAGATCAATGGTATTCGGGTTAGTAAAAAGGTCAAAAAGAAAGGGCAGCACGCTAAGCTTCTCCTCCTGTTTCCTCGGCAAAGATTGCAGCAGGAGAGGGCCCTAGACACCTTTGCGGCCGACGGAGCCGTTGAGACACCACTCAATCCGAGGCAAATAATTGCCTCAGTTTGTCAAATGACAGGAGTGGGGTTAGACGGGGTGATGGCCAAATTTGAAAAACTTCCTATTGCTCACGAGCAAGCCGCACCCGAGGGGATGCAAATCATCACAGCGAAAAAAGGTGCTCCCAAAGCAGAACATAACACAGATGTCTCTTCCCAAATGTCTCCTCGAGCTCAGCACTACTTCGAGATTCTTAAAGGTCTTCCGAAAGGACCTGAAGTGACTTTTTCTCGACAGCTTGTTCAAAAAGAAATGGAAAATAACGCCAGAGAGCCCGCGCCCCCTCATTGGGATGAGATTGAGGAAGGTCGTAAAAAGTTTGTAGAGGCCTTGTTTAAGAAGAAATAGATTATTTTTTTCTGAAAAGATTTCCGACGACCGTTCCTAAATCGCCACGAAAGATATCGGTCTTTTCTTTCATCTTCTTTTGTTTTTGCTCAAATGTTCTTAAAATGCGCTCGGCTTCCAAAAATTTAGGATTAAGAGCGAGAGCGTGCTGAATATTTTTCTTAGCGGCAACGTCTTCTCCAATCATGTCCTGGAAAAGGCCTTTGACAAAATAATAAATAGAGTTGTGACGATCCTCGGGAGCAATCTTGTTAAGCATTTGCTCAACGTCCATAAGGGTTTCCTCATCCTCGCCGCCGATCATCATTTTTGCCCAAGCAAGATGGATAAGAAGATCGCTGGTAGCAGGTTTTAGGGCTAAAGCTTGTTCGAATTTCTCGGCAGCTTTACTCGCCTGACCACTCTTAAGACTAAATTTCCCTTCTTCAAAAAGATTTTCCGCTTGAAGTATTTTTTCGGCTCGTCCCATTTCGATTTCTTTAACGTAGCTCACTCGCTTTGGGTCATTTGAGAGCGTTTCATACGCCGTCGTCATTTGTCCAAAGACTTTTTGTGCAAGGTCTCTCAATTTAGCGCTGGCGTTCCCTGCGATTTTGTCGGGATGAAATATTTTCGCTAATTCATAGTAAGTTCTCTTGATATCCGGAGGCTTCGCGTTTCTTGCGACACCTAATATAGCGAAATAATCTTGCGTCTTCATGTCTTGCCAGATTTTTTGTAATCGAGCCGTCTGGGCCGTTTCATCCACGATTCGAACTTCTCGTTTGAGGTGCATGTATCCGATGAGAATCAAGATGTGAAAAACCTGATACACGATTTCTTCTTTGTACTGCCCTTTGCTCAAAACTTGATTTAGGGAAGACCCTTTTTCAAATTCAGAAACCAAGGCTGGAACGGTTTTCAGGGGAGGGAGATTCCAAAGACGTTGAAAAGCGACATTGGACGAACTGATTTTAACAACCGGATTGTTAAGCCATTTTAAATAGCGTTGCTTTAGCCAATCTGTTGTTAACTTACTGTTTGTCCAATCGACCAGAAAAGAGGCAATACTTTCTGTGTTGATAGCTGACGGGCTCTCCGGAATTTCTTGGAATTCAAACGACACATTATAAATAGCATCAGAGATTATTCTTGAAAGACGAATAGCTGTCTGTTCAGCATTGGTGAGGTTGATAACATGAGGAGATAAGAGATTTAAGTCTACTAATCTCTCTCCGAGTTTCTTAGGGCTCTTTGTTTGGAGCGCTCGCTCAAGTGCTTCAGGAGTGAGAAACCCCCCTTCAATAAGAAGAGCCCCAAAGAATGATTCTGGGTTTTGGAGATCAACTTGAACAACTGTTCCTGTTGAAAAATATATGGCTGCTTTAGCCTTTTCATTTTCAAATTTTAAAACGCCTGACGCGGAAGCTTGCATCAACAAACAACATAGCCACGGAATATCAAAGGCCTCAATTTGCCCCAACGCATTGATCTGCTGAATTTTCTCTGCTGGCGAACCGGCCGATGTCAGTAAGGTTTCCATCGGTGAATTCTCTTCAACATGCCTTTCGAGATTCTTAGAGATCATGGTCTGGAGTTCGGGCATGTTAATTGGTTTCGTAAGAAAGCCGACGGCTCCCGTTTTATGGAGGGCATCTTTGATAAATGTTTTGTCTTTAAAAATCCCACTGATGAGGATGACTGGTAAATCTTTTACGGCAGAATCGGACCTCAATTTTTGAGTGAGATCTACACCCGACATTTTTGGAAGGAGGCAGTCGATGATAAGCAATTGGGCCCCTTGAATCCTAAATTGATTTAGCGCCTCCGTGGGATTTGTACAAAGAACGGCCTGGAACCCCATCTTCTTGACGATTTCCCGAAGAGCGGCGCCCATGGTGGCGTCGTCTTCAATTATAAAAACGCGAACCTCTGATTTATCCAATTGTTTTCAGCCCCTTGCCCGATCTTTTCATAGTCTGCCCGTGGGCAAAAACAGTCAAGTCCAGGACCTAGCGAAGGGCGACTTGCCAAATGGCGGGTTGATGGTAATATTGCCTAAACATTACGAAAAGGAAACCAAATGGGAGCTAATACAACTAACGTTACCGATGCTACTTTTGAGGCTGAAGTTCTCAAATCAGATAAACCTGTTCTTGTGGATTTTTGGGCGGAGTGGTGTGCTCCGTGTAAAGCGCTTGGTCCGACCTTGGATGAAGTCGCCGGTGAATATAAAGACAAAGTCAAAGTTGTTAAAATCAATATTGATGAAAATCCGGGAGCACCCTCTCAATTTGGCGTACGAAGTATTCCCACTTTAATTTTGTTCAAGGCCGGTCAACAAGTTGATCAGTCATTGGGAAATATTCCAAAGGCTCAAGTGGTCTCTTTAATTAAGAAGGCATTAGAGTAAATAGAGGCAACTAGTCAGAGAGGTTGCGCGCTGGTCCCTGTCAAAATCCAGCGAAGTTTCGTCGTATCGTAAATAAAGGTGAGAGTGGTAAACCCGGGATAGGTTAAATGGGTGAGTGAGCCATTGGCCAGAATCCTGTTCGACGCTGTCGATCCAGAATCATTGACATTGATAGTGATATCAAAACCCGTCAGATCTCCCAACACAAGCGCTTGACTCGCCGATGGGGCGGTGAACCCGCCAATGCTATAAGCTTGAGTCGCTCCGTTGGCCACGCAAAAACTGTATGCCGCGTTGGGTGTGCAACCTACGTTTTCGTTGGCTCCATTTTTCATGGAAACGACTTGAGCATATTCTAATGAAACACCAGATAGCATCGGCATCATACTGGGACCCGCGAGAGTCACCGAGTAATTTCCACTTTCTAAGGTGGACATGGCCACAATGTTTCCGGATACCGTTGAATTCAAGGAGCGGTTGTTTATTTGACCTGGGCCGTTCAATAACACTGTATTCGAGAGGATCGAATTCGTATTTGTCGTGGGTAAATCGTCTACGCCCCATTCGTGATTTTCCATAATCACATTGTCCGTGACAGAGTTTCCGAAATCCATCTCGCCAATGCTAGTCAAATCCAGTGTCACTCCGGTCGCGTTGCCTGGGCCCAAATCTTTGGCGGCCTGGTCGTGGCCGAGGACGCACCCAGCCGTTGTAGGAGGGGCGATGCCCCACACCTGTACCGCTGTTACTTTACTGCCGTTAACAGCGGTCACGGAGGTCTCCACCCCGCAATTTATTTGTAAAGTGTCTCCGACCCTGGCGGTGCCGCCCGTGCCTCCGTTGTCAGGAGTCCCGTTGAACCCCCAGGCGCCGCCGCCATATAACTGGACTCCATAGGCAAAATTGCCGTTGCCCTGATAGCCGCCGCCGACGATGATGTTGTTCCGAAATGAATTGTTAGCAGACGAATCTGGATACCAAGCGCCAAGATCAATGCCGTCACCAGCGATACAAGTGCTAGTGGATTTACATTCCCATGCATCCGGCGAAGGTGAGGGGCTGGGAAGAGCTACAACGCCCTTGGTGCCGGCTATCATGTTTCTCTCAAAAATATTATCGGAGCCGTTCATCATGATTCCCGCCTGCCAGCCCTGAATAAAAAGATTGTTGATAATAGTATTACTGACGCCATGAACCTGGGCGCCACACTCATCCCCCAAGCGATTTGTCCATCCGTTGTTATACAAAATATTATTGGAAACCGTATTGTAGCCCGTAGTGCTGAGGTCAAATCCACTGAGGCCGTTGTGGTAAAAAATGTTGTTTGTGATGGTATTATAGACGTTGAGATTGGGATCCCCTTGAGCGCGGCCGCTGCAAAGGCACATACCCTCTCCTCCGTTATCGTGAAAGTAATTTCCCTTAATCGTACTGTTGTGGGTGAAGATTGATGTCTGACTCGGTTTCCCTAGCCACTCTCCCTCGGCAAATTGCAAAGACTGCCATGGCCATTGGGTAAACTCATTGTTTTGAATCACCCAGTTATTTCCCTGGGCGACCACGACGGCTTCCGAGAAACCTTCGGGACCCGGCGCTCCCGATGAGGATGGCACACTCCCTGGTCCCAAAAAGGTGATGCCCGTGATTGTGACATTTTGATTGGGTATTCCACTAAACGTACAAATAGCCCTGCTTGTCCCTAAAGTTTTAGTGGTGATGTTGGTAACGCCCCATCCGCTTCCCTGAATCGTGATTCCGTCATTCTCCACTGAAAATGCGCAAGGAGAGCGTGGGGGAATGAACCCCACGAGGGCGGAAAAATCATAAGTGGTCGGACCTAGCAAAAGTGTACCGGGGTGTTGGTCAAGATGAATCGTACTAGCTAGGTTTTGAGTTCCTAGAATTCCCGAAGCATCAGCAATGCCATTGGGAGGGGTCGCGTCCCAACACGCCTGAATTATTTGATCAATGGTGCCTTGAAAACCGGTACATTCGACTGTCGCCATGACGGGAATCTGATAGTCATCGTAGGGAATGAAAATGATGGTATTCGTTTGCTGTGAATTTGGTGGGTTCCCTGCATTTTCAAACAGTACAATCACCGGGGCAAAGAATAAGAGCAAAATTCCTGCTGATATAATTCGTTTGCCAGATTTAGTTTTGTTTCTAACGAGTCGATTTCGCTTCACGGTATCCCAACAGAAATGACATTTGCTAGACCGCTAGTCTGACCCCATCCGGCCATACAAGTTCCATCGGTGACGACGATGAGAGATCGGCCCGAGGCTTTCGCCGTCATGACCAAGGCGACTATCTCTTTATAGCGGGGTTGATTTGGATTCACTCCATAATAGTCTTGACCCAAGGTTCCACAGCCATTGGTTGTGCCATTCACGACGAAATCGAAATAGGCCCCATTCCATTCAGTCGTAACTTCGCCGATGGTGCCAGTTCCCAAATAGGCCAGTGCCAAATCCGAATTCCAAATAATCATAAGAAAGATGACAATCCGTAAGGTAAAACCCATAAATCTATCCTCCGTAAGTCCAGACTCATTCAGATCGGCATGGGATTAAGATAACTTAAGGAAGACTTTAGACATTATTGGAGGATTTAAGGGAAGCCACAAGTCATATAACTCGCGGAAAAGATCAACTATACAAAAATAGACTGTATTTTTTTATAAACCCAAAACTTGAATCGGTGTGAAGCTATTGATAGTCCCACCGGTTCCAAGATTTCCGTAAAAATTGCTTCCCCAACAATAGGCGTGGCTATTTACAACGGCGCAGCCACTAGCCCAGTCGATAGAAAGAGCTGCGGTTCCGCTTCCTGCTCCAAAGCCACTGATAAGAACGGGTGTACTCGAGCTTGATGTATTGCCATTTCCCAACTGGCCATAAGTACCGTCTCCCCAACAGTAGCTTGCTCCGTCACTTTTAAGGGCGCAAGTGCTCATGAATCCGGCAGTTATAGAAACGACTCCACTGCCGATGCTTAAACCGGAGACCAATTGAGGAGTTGATGAGTTAGTTGTTCCACCATGACCAAGCTGACCAAAATCATTCTGGCCCCAGCACAAGACGGCTCCGTCACTTTTTAGGGCGCAAACATGATTCATTCCCGCAGCTAATTTGATTACTCCTGAGCCTTCAGGTAGGCCGTCCACGTCGACTGGGGTCGTACTGCAGGGAGTTCCGACTTTTGGGCAGACTTCAGTCGTTGTTCCTAATTGACCGTATGTATTATCACCCCAACATTGCACGCCACCATTGATGACAGCACAATTGAAATAACTGCCCGATGCTAAGTCAGACGCTTTTCCGGAGAGATCTATGACATTTTCTGGAGTGTCATGGCAGTTGAAGGTTCCATTTCCAAGACCTCCCATTAAATTATTTCCCCAGCATCGAACAGAACCATCTAATATGGCACAAGCTGAATCAACGTCACTGAGAGAAAGGGTTGTTACGCCAGATTCGGCACCTAAACCAGAAACCCAGACGGGTACAGTGTTGGCCACAGCTCCGTTTGAATATTTGATGTTACCAGATCCTGCACATGGAAATTCTGGAGTTCCGGAACCGCCGTTTCCGCTCTCACCCGTCGAATTATCACCCCAACACATCACGCCACCTTTGACGATGGCGCAGCTAAAGTATGTGCCTAGTCTTGGTATATAGGTGGCTCCGCTTAGTGGACCAAGTCCCGAAACTTGAACGGGGGAGTTGGATTCGTTCTGTGAATTGTTTCCCAGCGCGCCCTCAGTATTGTCGCCCCAGCACTGAACACCTCCGTTAACCACCGCGCATGCGTGGGCTCCTCCGACTCCGATTGACGTTACAATCGTAGGTGGGGGTGTCGGAGTTGGTGTAGGGGTTGGTGTTGGAGTTGGTGTAGGGGTTGGTGTTGGAGTTGGTGTTGGAGTTGGTGTAGGGGTTGGTGTTGGAGTTGGTGTAGGGGTTGGTGTTGGAGTTGGTGTAGGGGTTGGTGTTGGAGTTGGTGTTGGAGTTGGTGTTGGAGTTGGAGTTGGAGTTGGAGTTGGAGTTGGAGTTGGAGTTGGAGTTGGAGTTGGAGTTGGAGTTGGCAGTCCCGTCAGAGATTCTAAAATATTTTGCTCTGAGAAAAGATATTGCCCGCAACCCTGTAGCAATAGAACTGAAAAAATCAGTGTAAATAAGCGAAAACTAATGAGTGGTTTTTTAGCCTTTGGTTTCATATCTGGTATAAGTACAAAAGTGGTACTAGCCTAAAGCAATAGGGACGTTTATAGCCCCATTCTATTTGATTCTGGGATAAGTGACACATTTCACTATTCAAGTGTCAGATTCTTATTCGTTTTTCTAATTAGAGGCAGGGTGTACCAGGTACATTGGGAATGACAAGTTTGTTGCTTTTATTGACGTTTCCGTAGGTGCAACTTTGAGCACCATTCATCAGAGTGAAGGCTAATGAGTTATCGAATTGATTGCCTTGAAAAATATTGTTGAGATTGTAATCATTATTGGTTTCCCTTTCGAGTATTCCAACTCCGCCAGTGATCGATCCCGAGACATTAACGACATTGTTGACGAGATGGGCATGAGTCACATCTCCTTGGAAAACAAAACCTATACCGCCATTGGAACTGAGTGTGATGGTGTTATTTGAAATCACGAAATTTGAATACTGGCCACCCCCACCGACCACAATTCCATATAAAAGAGGATTGATTTGATTCGAAACAATGACCACGCCGTTATTAGCTAGGCTATCTATATTGAAGCCATATGCGTCACCCGTAGCTGTATTATTGGAGAATGTCGTCGCACCCATAATCCATCCGCCATATCCTATGTGATGTCCAGTGACCGAATTGTTCCGCACCGTCGCGACCGCATTGGATACTGAAATCGCTGTACAATGGCCTGACTGCCAGATGTTTTTGCCTTCCCAGTTATCCATGGTAACCGATTCAATGATATTTCCATTGTCAGTCGATGGGGGATTAGTCGGCGATACGGAGACAATTGCAACTGGAAATGCTTCGGCGGGATTGACGGGCTGACCTGGTGCAGGCAGTTCTCCTGAAGCGTTCATGACGTGAACATTGTGAACCCAGTGATTTCCCAGATAGGATCTCAATGTCACAGCGTTAAGCTCAATGGCCCCATTTCCGTGGGCTTTAAAGTATGGATAGTTATCATCGATTGTCAGGTCGGAAACTTCAATCCCAGAGGAAAAATCATCGTAGGTGCTGATGGCGCTATTTACATTAGAAGAATATATTGCGGCGACTTGCAACGTCGTTTGGGACATCGCCATGCCGTGAATTTTCCATCCCTTGTTGACAGTGAAGCCCAAAGGAATACCGCCAACGTGACCGACGTCAATGACCCAGTCGTAAGTGCCGTAAGTTTGGAAGGTCCCCGGACCAATGCACACCACGAGGTTAGCGAATTTCGACTCGGAATAATTCCGAAGAATCGTATCGAACTTTTGAGGAGTACTTCCGTCGTAAGGGTTTCCGGCAAGTCCAAATCCATGTATCCCATCTTGGCGGTTGGCGATAAAGATGCGTTTGTATCCACGTGGTACCGGACCGGAACAATCTGACGACACGGCAGCCCACCCCTGGGCTATTGCCGCCCATGTAGGGACGGGCATCAAATACTGGTCATATGACATTAAAGAAAAGAGTTTGGGGGTCCCTGGGGCATTGGTGTTTTGGAAAAGCACAACCAAGGTTAACGCAAGAAAGAGTAAAGTGGTCGAAGCGAGGACTCGTTTAGACCTCATCTAATTATTTTTAGTAAGTGTTGAGACCAAACATTGGTACCCGCCACCCTGAACCGGTACACCGGTATAGGTAATCGCGACTTGGCTCCCCATAATCTGAGCTGACAGACCTGTGGCGTACAGCGCTTTGTAACCGCCATTGGGATCATTATTGAGCATGACATAAATAAGTCCAAATTGGCAGGGCACGGGGCCACTGGATGTTTGCCAAGTGGGTGCAGGGGATGAACCGAAATAACATTGAAGAGTGCCTTGACAACCTGCTTGAGTAATCATTCCATTGACTGTTTGGGCTTCTGAAAAACTTGCAAAACCAAGTGCGAAAAAAATTAAAAGGCCAATAAATCCAAAACGATAACTATTCATATGCTACCCTCCGATTATTAGAATTCAAGTTTAGCATATGAAAGATGCCTTTTAACTTTTCACATGGTCTAGAAATGTCAGGGATCGATGCTCGAGACAGTCACCTTGGTCGTGAATAATCGGGACCTCAAAAAAGAAATCGTCTCAAAGAAACACTAGAAACAAGGCCTAAACCCAACATCGTCGTGAGGAGACTTGATCCGCCGTAGCTGATCAAAGGCAAAGGTATTCCGACTATAGGAAGGAGTCCTGTTGTCATTCCCACATTGATAAACATATGCCAAAATAAAATACTCATCATCCCCACCACGAGAAGAACACCAAATTTGTCTTTGGCTTGACTGGCGATCCTCACTCCCATCAAGAAGAGAAGTCCAAAGAGACTGAGTGTCGTGACACTTCCAACAAAGCCATGTTCCTCGGAAAGTACGCTGAAAATAAAATCAGTATGACGTTCAGGTAAGAATTCAAGTTGGCTTTGAGTTCCTTTTCTAAATCCCTTTCCAAAAAGACGCCCTGAACCAACGGCAATTTTTGACTGAATGCTATTGTAGCCTGCGCCTCTAGGGTCACGATTGGGATCTAAAAAAGTGAGGATTCGATTTTTTTGGTAACTTTTAAAAAAGAATTTCCAGGCAATGGGCATGGCAAGACATAAAATAATGGCGCTCGTGATGAGGACTTTTCTTTGAATTTTTACAAAGAGGAACATGGTAAAAATAGCCGAAATAAGGAGAAGTCCTGTTCCAAGATCTGGCTGTTTAATAACAAAAAATGTAGGAACAAGAACCAAGAGGCCGGGAAAAATAAGTTCTTTCAGGGCGTGGCCATGGGGCCGCACATGGGTATGAAAATATCGCGCGATAACGAGAACGAGAACGAGTTTCATAGTTTCGGAAGGTTGATAGTGAAAAAATCCAAGATCAAACCATCTTTGCGCCCCCAGTGAGGCGCGTCCGATGATGAGAACCAGAAATAAAAAGCAGACGTTGATGCCATAGAGCGGATAGGCAAGCCTTAAGAAAAGTCGATAGTCGATAAAAGTAATTCCAGCGTAGACGAGCCAGCCTGCCATTAAGTAGGCGACCTGAACCCAAAATAAATTTCCCGAGCTCTTTGCATTGGGTCCGTGAGTTGCAGAATATAAATTGATAAGACCGATGACATTGAGAGCCAAGACGACAAGGGCAAGATTGTAGTCAACTTTTCGAATTGTAGTTCGCTCTTGAACTTGAAGAGGTGCCATCAATCCTCCGTCTCGTTCAATGGAACCTCGGTGCGTTTAATCTTCACAGGAATTTTTTCGAGTTCAGCGGGCAACATATTAGGTGCGTATTTCTTAAAGTAGGCCATCAAGACATCGTGAATCATGGGGCCTGCAGCGGGACCATGGCAGGCATGTTCCGCGTGGACTGCCACGGCAATTTTCGGATGGTCTTTGGGAGCGAAGGCCACCATCCATCCGTTATGACGTTGTTTGAGTGGACGGTTTTCGCAGTGTTGATAAATTTTCTCAGCCGAGATCTGAAAAAGTTGAACAGTTCCGGTTTTACCAGCCATATCTATTCCTTTTATCATGTAATGGTGGCCGGTTCCGTGATCTCCATAAAATACTAAGCCCAGTCCTTGTTTTACGACATCAAAACTTTGCTGGGTGATAACGGCGTCTCCTGCGAATTCAGCTTTTTTTGCGTCATGAAGAAGTGTGGGGCCAAACTCTTCTCGCAGTTTTCCATCAACATCGTTAATTCGTTTTATAATGTACGGTCGATAAACAAGTCCGTCGTTTCCGATAGCACCGTAGGCCATGGCGAGCTGAAGGGGAGTCACTAAAATAAATCCCTGGCCGATGGCAACAGGAAGATTCTCGCCTAATTGCCATTCTTCGCCGAGAGTTCTTTTTTTCCATTCAGTGTCAGGAATAAGTCCTGATCGCTCGTTATCGAGAGCAATGCCCGTTCTTGTTCCTAAGCCAAGTTTGCGTGCATACTTAGCGATACGATCGATTCCCAGACGCATCCCCACGTTGTAAAAAAAGACGTCGCATGATTGTTCCAGAGCGTGACGGACATCCATGTATCCGTGTCCGCGCGCGATATGACAGTGCCAAATGCGTTTGCCATATTTCAAATATCCAGGACAGAAAAATGTCGTATTTGGCGTTATCACTTTTTCCTCGAGACCTGCCAGAGCGACAATGGCTTTGAACGTACTGCCAGGTGGGAAGTGATCTTGGATCGCCTTGTTTCTGAGGGGTTTAAAAGGGTCGTTGACGAGCTCAGCCCATACTTCAGGTGGAATTCCCGTTGAAAAATTATTGGGATCAAAAGAGGGGGCGTTGATCATAGCCAAAATTTCACCGTTGTTTGGATCAAGAGCTACGATACTTCCGATTCGTTTGTTCGCTTGAAATGAATCCCAGGCGGCTTTTTGAATTTCTTTGTCGATCGTGAGAGTCATATTTTTTCCGGGAAGATAATCGGTAGATTCTTGGTAGTTCCCCAAAATGTTATCCTTTGCCGATGCTATTTCTCGCCCCCGAGCATCGACAATCGTGGCCCTTGATCCATCCAAACCCCGAACTTCGTTATCCCATCTTTTTTCTAGTCCCGATTTTCCGATGATGTCCCCGGCCTTGAACTTACCGTCGATCTGATGTCCGCCATTAAGAACGGGTAATTCTTCTTTACTGATCTCACCTGTGTAGCCAAAAACCTGGGCGCCATCGTCACCGAGTAGGTAATTTCTCTTAATTCCCATCTCGACGCTCAAACCTGGATTATCAATCTTCATACGTTCAACTTTGGCTACTTCGTCTCTGGTCACATTTTCTTTGATTCGAACTGGCTTAAAAACTCCATTTTGTTTTCGGCTAGCCCGCACTTTCTCCATAATTTCATCTTTGTTAATATTGAGAGCGCTTGCGAGATCGGTCGCGACTCGATCCAAAGATGAAATGTATTGAGGCGTTAAAACGACATGAAATGCCGGGAGGCTGTCTACGAGAATTTCACCATTGCGGTCCATGATCATCCCGCGGGGTGCCGGAATTTTTTCTTCTTTGATTTGATTCTGTTCGCTGAATCTCTTGAATTCAGTGCCGCGAATAATTTGGAGATACCAGAGGCGACAAAAAAGAAGAAGGAATGTGGCTATAATGATTCCGTATAGGTAGAAATATCGCTCCTGGTATTCTTTCAGGTCTTCACTATTTTCGATCCAATCGTCATGAAGGGCTGTCATGAATTGAGCTCAGTGAGAGATAATCTCTTTGTTTTACGGTCGATCCAACAAAAGAAATGAAACAAGACACGGGTAAAGAGGGCCGTAATGAGAACTTCTAGAATCCAATCCAAAGGATGAGGTGAGGGTGTTCTCACTTCAAATATCAGAGAAGTAAACCAAGCGATCACATGAAAAGCGAAAATCGCTCCTAATGCTGTCCATGTGAAGTAAACGGGGCTCTGAGAAAAGACCCGTGTGCGAAGGGCCTGGACGAGGAGAAAAACACAGATCCCCGCGAAAATATTGAGACTCACGAGCATAATTGAAAGAAGAGCCGTGCAATAACAAGCAACAACTGTAAACAAAAGTCCTTCTGCTGGACTTCGATAAAGAGTGATGTAAACAAGCACTACGATTCCTATTTGAATGGTAGGTCTCCAACCAAACACCCAGTGCAAAAGACTTGTTTGGGCCGCCGCCGCCACGAGGAGTAAAATGAGAAATGTTAAAAAATTTATGACGAGCCACGAAGTCTTGTTCATGGTGGCGGTGGGCCCGGCGGCGTGGGCGCCGCATTTGTGGCCGGGTCGGCAGGCTCTTTTATAGGAGCTTCTTTCGCCGCCACTTCCTTTGCTTTTTCCGGGTAGACGTCTGGAGCGGTGACAATGAGAACTTCTTCGAGACGACCCACATTGACAATCGGGCGCATCTCAACATTTTGTGTGACTCCGTAAACTTTTTTTGTGACTTTCGTGACTGTGCCGATGGGAAATCCTTTAGGAAAAATTCCATCAAATCCTGTGACGACGAGGTCACCCACTTGGACATCATCCGTTCTTTGGAGATATTTAATATTGCAAAGGTCGCGGCCCAATCCTTCAACAATGCCGCGGGCCCGGGTGCGAGCTATGAGTGCATCTACGACTGCGTTCCTGTCTGTCAAAACGAGGACAGTAGAATAATGGGAGGTGACGTTTAGAAGATAGCCGACTACTCCCTCGTGGGTTATCACGCCCATTCCCTTTTTGAGGCCTTCTTCCGAACCCTTGTTGATTTTAAGAGAGCTGTATTCGCTATTTCCCCAAAGGTCGACAGCGATGACTTGGCTTGCGATGAGTCGTGAGGCAGATGCGGTTTTAAAATCAAGAATTTTCTTTAAACGTTCAAATTCGCGCTTGAACTCTTCAATTTGGGCCAACTCTTGTGATGCTGTGGCGAGTTGTTCTTTGAGAATGCGGTTGTCGCGTTTTATTCCAATGAGATCGACATACAAATTGGTGGTGTTTGAGACCCCTAGGGCGAAACGACTAAAGAATTCTTGAACCGGGTTAACTACATAAAGAACGGGTTGATACCATTTTGCCGTACTTGTATCTCGTCTTTCTAAATTCAGAGATATCAAAGGCAAAGCAAGAATTAAAACGACAAGAAAGAGCTTTTTGAAATCAATTTCAAAGAGACCAAACATTCTTTAGATTTTCCCATCCCTGATGATTGTGAAATAATAACAAACTTGTGCCGCTTTTGCCTTGAAATTCCTCATGTTGTGCAGTGAAATGCAACTCCTAGCACCAGAGTCTTTTTTTGGAGGTTTCATGCTTAATTTTGCCCGCAGGCAGTCGCCCATTGTGATTCACATCGTGTTCTGGCCCATTATCGCTGTGTTCGTTATCTGGGGCTTCGAACGCTATGGAAGTCCCATTGGAGGCGCCGCTGCGGTCGTCAATGACCACACGATCACAGCACTTCAGTACCGCAACACACTGCAGCAGATGATTGAAACCTACTCGAAATATATGGGCGGCAATTTTGATGAAAACATGCAAAAGCAATTTCGCATCAAAGAAGCGGCCATTAACCAACTTGTCGGAATGGAACTTGTAACCGAACAGGCCGAGAAGATGGGCCTTCAAGTGACTGATGCCGAAGTGCGTGATCAAATTACAAACAACCCCTACCTTCAAAAAGAAGGACGCTTTTCGAAAGAATATTATGATGGAGTTCTCCAATATCGACATATGACCGCCTCTCAATTTGAAGACGAAATTAGAAAAGACATTTTAAGATCTAAGGCGGATCATCTTTTCGAAACTCAAATCAGACCCAGTAACTTAGAATTAGAAAAAGAAAAAGTTCTCCGGTCGATAAAAATGAATGTTGCTTTCATGAATATGGACAGAAGTGATCTTGCCAACAAAATGACGATTTCTGACAGTGTCTCCGATGAATATTTTAAAGATGCTGCCCACGAAGCAGAAGTAAAAAAATATTACGAACTTCATCGAAGTGAATTTTCAAAACCAGAAGAGGTAAAAGCCAGTCACATTTTAGTTAAGGCCAATAAAGAAAAGGACGCTGAAGTCAAAGCAGCACAAAGTAAGATTGCAAAAATTCAACAAGACCTGAAAACAAAATCTTTTGAGGAAGTAGCCAGGCAATACAGTGATGACCCTGGTTCGAAATCTAAAGGCGGGGATTTGGGTTGGTTTGCAAAAGACTCTAAGGTGAGCGAGTTTGCAGAAGCGGCCTTCACTCAAGAGCCTGGCAAGGTAGGACCTCCTATTCAAACGGTATTTGGTTTCCATTTGATAAAAGTGGCTGCCAAGCACCCTGCGATTACACAAACCTATGATGATGTGAAAAGGACTATTGCGAAAAAGTTGATCGCTCAAGATCGAATCGAAAAGACTTTTCTTGATGCGGAAAAGAAGTTAGCGACGGCGCCTCAAGAAGCTCTTAAAGAATTGCAAGGTCTCGACAAGTCTTTGAAATGGGAAGAAACGGGATTTTTTACAGCGGCAGACGAAGCCATTCCGAAAATTGGCGAAAATGAAGAGCTGGCAGCAGCGGCCATGTCTTTGAGTGAAAAAGAAAATGTATTTCCTCACCTCGTAAGAAATGGAAACTCTGTCTACGTTTTAAAACTTGTGAAAGAAGAGAAAGCGACGGCTCCTGCTCCTGAAAAAGCTGCGAATCAAAGCGAAAAAGAATATGGGCGTACGATCTTCGGTGCTTGGGCGGGTTCACTAAGAAATACCGCGAAGGTTACGATTAACAATCCCCTTATCTCTGGACAAGAACAACCAGACAGCTCGGATAATAATTAAATACCGTCAATAACCACTGCGGTAGAAACTCTAATAATTTTACATGTTTATACTGTCTAAGGCCAATCTATGTTCAAAACTTCGACGGTTTTTGTAAGCTCAAGGAAGCATTTGAATATTCTCGGAATTCGTAAAACATGACTGAGGGTTAGTCATTTACGCGAAGCTCATACCAAGGTCTAGTTTCGACGGTAACTCTATGAATCCTATTTGTAATCTCAATTACCTGCTCTTTGGCTTCAACCTTGCTCTTGTTTCAAGTAGGGAAACTTATGGCCAGGGGGCCCATATCTTAGAACGTATTCTGTTGGTATTTATTCTAGTGTTCGCCACTACGTCTTTAGCTGATGGTACCCATTCCTATCGCGATGGAGAAATTCTTTTAAAATTAAAAAGCCCAAATGGCTCTTCACATTCATTTGCTCAACGTCAAGCAGTTCAAGCCTTTGCAGACAAAGTAAAATCAAGTCATCATCTCACTCTCATTGGGTCATGGAATGAAATAAATCTTCATCACATGAAACTTGATCCAGATGCTCCCAAGTCAGTAGAAGACACCATCGCCGATTTGTCTCAAATGCCGGAAGTTCAATTTGCGGAGCCCAATTATATTCTTCATAAAGCTTCCGTGGGGGATGTCTCTGCCGATGCAGTTTATACATATTCTCAAGTCCAAGTTTTTAATCAAGGTGGGTTTGCCATGACCCATGCAGCAATTCAGGCGACTCCGACTTGGCCTATTTTGGCTTCTAACAATGCTCACACTGTGGTCGCTGTCATTGATACGGGTCTTGATTTAACACATCCTGCCTTTGCCAATGCGATTTGGACAAATACCCGTGAAATCCCAGGTAATGGAATTGATGATGATGGAAATGGATATGTCGATGATGTTCACGGATGGAATTTTGCCTACAATACGAATAGTCCTCAAGACGACGAAGGGCATGGAACTCATGTTTCTGGGATCGTGTTAGGAACAGGTCAAAATGTTTTTCAATCTCCAGCACCCGCTACTGATGTTGAAATTATGCCGCTAAAATTTCTTGATTCTCAGGGAAGCGGAGCCACTTCTGACGCGATCAAAGCTATTTACTATGCTGTCAACATGGGTGCCAAGGTCATGAATAATTCTTGGGGCGGCGGCGACTACAGTCAATCACTGGCTGAGGCTATTGCCTACGCCTATAGCGATGACGTTCTTTTCGTCGCCGCAGCCGGAAATTCAACTAATAATAATGACCTAAGTCCGAGCTATCCGGCGGCTTATCAAATTCCAAATGTTGTCGCCGTTGCCGCTTCTGATGATACCGATGTGATCGCCTATTTTAGCAACTACGGCACTCAGACCGTTCCCCTCTCGGCCCCGGGAGTCAATATTTTGAGTACTTATGTGGGCGGCCAATATGCCACGATGTC
>Ga0206873_1021_pt1 | contig 32222 bp, 30 predicted proteins | sample Alteio_BWOrgCont_11_FD_152631 | JGI IMG/M metagenome (GOLD analysis project Ga0206873, IMG submission 152631) | Enriched cells from forest soil in Barre Woods Harvard Forest LTER site, Petersham, Massachusetts, United States -... | ecosystem: Environmental > Terrestrial > Soil > Temperate forest >...
ACATCAAATACCAACCCATTATTGGCAGGCAAACAGCGTTTAAGGACGTCACCAGCGTACTCGTACCGAGATAACCCGCAAATAGTGTCAACCGGCCTCATATGGCGATCCTCCAGAGAGCTCCGGTCGCAACGTGCGCCAAACACCGGAGCGGACTCGGTAGGCTTGGCGTGCCCGTCCGTTGTTGGTGCCGCGAGGGGGATGCGTATCGACCGCCGGTATCCAAGCCAATATTCCCACAGAACTCTCCTCCCCAGCCCGGGCGCACTTTATCCCGACCGGGCAAATCGCGGCGGAACCGGCTGGCTTTGTGAGTTTTTGCATCCGATTTGCGGATCAATACGAAACATTCGCCAATACGTCTATCGCTTAATGAGGCAACCTGGAAGACAAGTCTCGCCATAGTTCGTCGTCAAAGCGGCTCCGTAGTCTTCGACGGTCGGAGCAGCCACGTCGAGATACCTACGAGACTACTGGCCGTCCGCTCACATCGTGACAAGTGTCGCGGCCTGAGCGAAAATTTCGTGCCAGCGAGCGATCCAGCGCGTGCGATCGAGTGGTTTGTCGCCAATAAGAAACGGCTGTCGCAGATATTGCAGGTAAAGTTCGTCATCGCGATCGATCGCGATGATCCGGTCGACAAGTGATTCAAAACCTAAGGCCGCCCAAGCATGCTGTTCTATTTGGGAGAATGTGCCGTTGATGCGCCGGGCGATCCGTTGAGGCAAAGTCGGTAAAGCCGCCATCCGAAGTGAATGTTGAAAATGGGGCAGCCGCGGTAGCAGCCGCCTCGGGTTGGGCAGATGATCATGTGCGTTAACAAAACGAGCGGTATTGAATGAACGACCTATCTGCGGGTCGCCCCAATAAATCGGCAGACTGTCGGCTTCGATCGCATCGGTCAGCTTTTCGGTATTGTAGCCGGGCCATGATGAATTCTCGAAAGCAACGACGAACTTGTATTTGCGCAAAAACGTTACTTTAGCGCTCCAATCCGGCTCTCCTGGGATGGGATCGATGCTGGGCATGTTATTCATTGATTTACCCGGCGCGTCGACGAGTTTGTAACGCGATAGCGCGCGAACGAACGCTTCGCGATAATAGACAGAATTGGCATAAACAAATGCACAGAAACGCGTTTTCTCCCACAACACTTCGGACCAATCTCGCCTCTTGTGTATGAGATGTGAATCGTCGTTCCAGCGGGCAATTCGCATATAGCGCGGATTACCCACATACTCTTCATGCTCAACACCGAAAGCCCAGTCGCATTCGTCCATGAGTGGTCGCAAATTCTCGCAGCCAATGAACACTTTAAGATAGCGGCCCGGGGGCATTTCTCCCCCGTACGGCCCGTAGAGCAAGACCTGCGGTGTATCGGAAATAACAAAATCACAATAGGGTTTTAGATCGGATAGAAGTTCATCGATGATATCCTTCGCCGTTGCATCGGCCCAAAAGCGCGCGATGTTTATGGCGACTTTTGGTCTTAAACCTGTTTGGTCCATGAGACGGTTCTTAAAAGCTTCCGCGACTCTGCCGAAAAATCCTAGGTCAACTTTAGGTGAGTTGAGCCATGAGATAAGCAACCGTTCTTTCCACCCGGTATCGAGCCCAATAGCGGGCGACCAACCCGATCTTTCCCGCGGCCTGACGGAAATTTCGTACCAGCGTGATTGAGACCACTGAATAGCCGGCCTCGCGTCCAGGTGGGGTGGAAGGCATCAAAAGATAGCTCCGTTTTTGAAGCCTGATATTTGTGATCTTACACCCAGGCTATATAGAACTGGCGATCAATAAAAATGTGTCCTGCGTGTGACCGGCGAAGAAATCTCTTATCAAAGATGCAGCACTTCGCGTGCAAGGGTTCGGTTTAATTCGCGGAGCGAATCCGGCCTGCCCGCAAAGGAACGCACAACCAGTTCGGCACCACCTGGCTTACTGAGCAACAGCCGCAGCTGGTCACGTTTTTCAGGGTCGGCGGCTAACGCGTTGACGTCTTTCAAAAGGGTGGTCTGTACCCGCGCCTGCAGGTGGCTCCATAAGGGTGCGGCGACCAACGTACGGGGAAGGATCAAATAATAATCCCGTGGCGCGAGGTCAAAGCCTAGCGTCAGCGCCTTTGCTGCCTTCTGGGGGGCCTCCTGTGTGAGCAAAGACGCTAGAATTATCCATCCGCGCGCAGAAAGGGGAGAGCTAGAGAGGGCGCGCTCCACCTTCGTGACAATCAGTTGTGATGGTGCGCCCGCATCGATCGCAGCTTCAGCCTGCAGAAGAGCGGTTTCCGGATCATTCCTAGAAGCGCCTGCGAGAAGATTCGCGGCTTGACGATAAGACGGCATGGGCAATGGCGTGTCAGTCTGGATGTACGCCGTGGCCGGGAACGCTCTTTCAAGCAAAAGACCCGTATGGAACCGCGGAATGGCGGCTACCGTAAGCGCTCCCGCGGGCAACAATAGTAAGAAACGAAGTATCCAACGCGCGCTCACGTCTGCGATCCTATACGACTTCGGTCAGACTTCGCGAATGCCTGACCGACTCCCATCCCCAAAATTGTGGCATAGGTCAATGCGACCGCCGGCATCTGCAAGCTGAAGTCAAATAGTGAGTGGATGCCGACCAATATGCTGGCCCCAATACCGAGCGCCGGAAATAACAGGTTGCTCCTGCGCACAAAAAGTCCACGAAGACAAACGCCGTTGAGCCATAGCAGTGCTACCCACCAAAGGACGGCCGCTGGCAATCCCCACCCCGCAGCCAACTCCAAATAATCATTGTGCGCCTTATCCATGATAAAAGGCATAGGAGTTGTCGAAAAAAGCGGATAGACAATCTGATATGTGCCTAGACCCCAGCCGGTCAGGGGCGCGTTATGAATCATGTGAACTGCGTCATTCCAAAGGAGGAGACGCGTTTTGTCTGTGGCGCCGGAGCTCGACATATCGTTCAATCGAGATGACAGGGATCCACCATTCATCTCGAGAAGCGCCAAAGCGGTTATCATCACCGAGGACGCGATCGCCAAAGTCGCCCAGCCGCGCTTTTGTGGGGTCGCGAGACCGAGAGCGATTAGCACCAGCGCAATCATTGCGGCCCAGGTCGCCAAATTGCCGCCTCGGGAGCCGGTCGAGAGAACCGCCGAAAATGCGAGCGCGGTGGCTAAAAGCCACGCAATGCCGCGCCCCAACAAATATTGCGCCAAATGGGTCAGATGAGCCCGGACGCCCTGAACCTTCTCGGTTTGGTGCCATCCTCCGGATACCAAACGCACCCCCGCGCATACCGCAATTAGCCCTTCGTAGGTCGCGAAACTATTGTGATTAACAAATGGTCCTGGAAAATCCCGCGCCACTTGTTGTAGGGGCATGCCGTAAAAAATCTCGAACTGAGATTGACCGATAAGCACAAGAACAAAACCATAGGCCGCGTAAAACGCCCCAATTGCGACGAGGGCATTCAGTAGAATATCGGCTTGCTTCGGCTCCCTGGCGAAGACGCGCGCCAGCCACGCGGCCATTACGTAGCTGGAAAGCTTCATGATTTCGGTTGTTGAGCGCCAAGGTAAGACGGAAATAGTTGGTGCCACTTCCCTGCCCGTCACTTCAGCTGCAATGCGCCATGCGGGGCGAGCCCAATCGGCTGGGACAAACGGTACGACCTGAATAATTCCCCAGCCGATGGCTAAAAGACCCAGAATAATTGGGCCCAAAAGACCGCGCGACAAACGGCCTACCGTTTTGGGATTTCTCCAGATCGAGCAGCACCAAAGAATCCAAACCCCTGTAATGAGCAACACGAGCAGGGACCAAGACCAGGGCCGATTGCTGCCGAGTGGGAATGGAGCCCATGCAACCGCACAAAGAAATACTCCAAACGAGAGCCGCTCTAAGGCGATGTCTTTAGAGGACCAAAAAGTATTGAACCCCAGCACATGCCGAGCGGTGCCACCACGGTCTCTCACATCGCCACGCCGGTGTTCAATTCGAATAGTATTTGTCGTAGTTGTAATAGCTTTGATAACCTTGCGCGTAATAGCGGTGACGCTTCAGATTGGCGCGAGACACAACAATGCCTGCCACCCGGGCCTGGATATCCGACAGCGCACGCGCCGCACTGGCGATGGCCTCCTTCGGGGTCTTCTTCCACCTCACCACAAAGACAATCGTATCGACGTAGGAGGCCAAAATCTTGGTGTCGTTGACGGGTAGAATGGGAGCAGAATCAATGATCACATAATCCCAATCTTTTCTCGCGTTTTCCAAAAAACGGCTCATCGCCTTGGATACTAAGACATCGGTCGGATCTGTGGGAATCCGCAGCGTCAGAAGGCAACGCACCGAAGAGTGCGGGTCTGCAATAACAGCTTCCGATAAGGGCTTCATCCCAGAAAGCACGTCCAGAAACCCGTTGGAATGCTGTTCGATAGCTGAATCGCTGCCGGACGCCCGCATGGATTTCTGCTCCAACCCCAACGCATTGCGGATAGACGGTCGGCGAAAATCGCAATCGATGAGAAGAACTTTCTTGTCGCCCCTAGCACAAACGCGCGCCAAGCTTAGAGCAATGGTCGTCTTCCCCTCATCCGGGACTGATGATGTTACAAGGATGATTTTTGGTTTTCGGTCGACATTGGAATGCTCGATAGCCAATTGCAACCCGCGTATCGCTTCCGCGAAGGAAGATAGTGGCTTTCCCATTGCCCGGTTTGCAGCCGGTTCATCAGATTTCCCCTCCAATTCCGGAACGGTGCTCAAAACCGGAAGATTTGTAAGATGCTCCAGCTGCTCAGCTGTCTGCAAACCTCCATCGAAGCGTTCAGCGGCCACGGCAAAAAGCAGGCCTAGAAATAGCCCACCGGCCATTGCCATCTCCAAATCGCGTGTCTTGTTCGGCACCGAGGGATGATCTGGAATTACGGCCCGAGAAATGACACGAGAGTCGGCTGTTTGAATTCCTTCCTGTCCTTGCGTTTCCTTAAACTTCTCTAGGAAAGCTTGATAGAGCTGATGGGCAGAGCTGGCGCGGGCCTCCAGCTCCGTTAGCTTTACTCCTGCGTTGCCCTCGACTGTCGTCTCGGCCTCGAGCTTAGCAAGACTTCCTTCTAGCGATTGGACACGCGCGCCGCTGACCGCGACGTCATTTGCGACGGTCGCAACCACACGGTTCACTTCGTCGGCAATCTTGCTATTGATGTCATTCAATTGGGATATAAGGTCTAGCATCTTTGGATGCTTGGGGCCATAAATCGTGAGATACTGAGCCTTCTGTCGCAATAACTCGGCTTGCTGAGTGCGCAGTTGTTCGATCAAGCCGGCTTGAAATATTTGAGAAAGATCCTCTGCTCGGCCGCTGGCTTGCAGTTGCTTGGCTTGGGCATACTTGGCTTGAAGCTCTGCCAGATCTGAGCGTGCGGTAACTAATTGCGCATTCAATTGAGCTAACTGCTGGCCCAGGACGGATTGCCCATTTTGGGTCTCGGTAATGTTATTTGCGGCTTTGTATTCCTGGACCTCCGCATCACTGGTCTGCATTTGTGCAGAGAGTTGCTGCAATCTGTCAGCTAACCATTGAGATGTTTTTTGGGTCGCGTCAGATTTTGCTGTTACTTGCTGTTCGACATAGGCGTCCACAATCGCGTTAGCAATATCGGCGGCATCCTGCGGGTTGGCCGTGCGATACGTAATTTGCATTGCGGACGACATATCAACGGCAGTGACACTTTCACCGCCGATGAGCATGTTAATCAGATCTTCTCTACGCTGCGAAGCAGGCGCAATTGGTTTCGTCGCGACTCGATGCCCAAACCAATTTGATGGATTAATGAAATTTTTGGCCACAGAGAGCAGGCCAGGCGGGACGGCAAGCGGCGGCCTCTTGTCCAAACGCAACCGGTCAATCACATGTCCCATGAGTTCGCGCGATTGCAAGATCTGGAGCTGATTATCCACCGTCACGGGATCGAGCGTGAGATTTGAAATAACCTCATTCGGGTCCGTGATTTTATTTTGACGTTGGTCGATTAAAACCATCGCGGTGGCGTCATATTGCGGCACGACATTCGCGACGTTGATCAACGTGATCGTCACAACCGCTATGACTGTTCCTAGGATGATTCGATAATGAAGGATGATCAGCCTTAGAAATCTGTTGAAATCGAAACCCATGTCTGACGACTGAGCCGCGGATTCCAAGGGCACTATTGGTCCGGCCGAGAAATTCCGCTGCATAGTCATGTCCCGATGGCCTCGCGATGGGCGCGGAAATTCGGTACCGCGCCGTCGGTCAGCTGCAGTGGCGGTCTACGCAGCGTGTTTTGTGCGTTCGTGACGCGCCCGGTTGTCATTCTTGAAACTTCAACCCCACCATAACAATGTTGTCAGAAAAACCCTGACCGCTCACTGACGAATCTCGTATTTGGTACGTGTCGGTCAACTCGATCCCAAGCCAAGGATTCAAATGATATATCGCTGAGAGGCGCGGCGTGATGTATCGATCGACTCGTGTGGAGCCGTCAAATGTTGCGTCGAGATAGCTTGCCCCTCCGCTAAGCGTGATATTTGAGCGGAAGAGATAGTCAGCGGAGACCTGAAATGACTTGTCATCTTCAGCCGAGGCGGTAGCCAACGTGGTTCCATTCAATGATCGTGACGCAATGAAATGAAGGGTCCATAGCGGCGTGACGGCCCAATCGACATTCGCACCAAAGTTGAGCCCGGGCACGTCTTTGAATGGAGCTTTGTACCGCTGGTAGAGATAGCCCACGAATGCTTGGCCATGGATCAGGTTCGTGATCAGCATGTCGACGCCCGCATTACCGCTGTAACCCATATTGTCGCGATCTAAACCAGACCGATCTAATGTGAGGTCGTAGTGAGCCAAATTTTCATTGGCCTGAACGAATGCGGCATACCCAGGGGAAACTTCGTAAGATGCTTTCGCATAGGCCGAATATGCATCTTCATTTCGATCTGCGTTACTTGAGAATGTCCCGTCAACCAGATGGTTGGGATCATAGACATACCGATCGAACGTTCCGCCCAAATAGAAACCAAAATGATAGGGGTTGTAGGAGAAAGTCGCACCTGATTGAACAAGCGAGAATTTAGTCGGTGTTTTCGCGCTAGTTGGCTGGTCGGGAGATGAATTTGCCAGATGCTCTACTGAGTATGAGCCTGTGCCCGAAAGCGCCATCCCTTGATAGATATCAAGACGCCCATCTCCGCCGGCGTTCCAATCGATATGGTCCTGTTCCGGAAGGGTGACATATTGGTAGAAACTGCCCGCAGCATAAATATCGATTGAATGACGCGACCAATCGGAGCGCAGCAAAATCTGCGGGGTCTCGCGAGCGAAGTAGTCACCTCGGGTATTTGTCTCTGTCAGATACACGTTGTCGTCATTGTCCCCGGCTATCTCCATAGTGGGAAAAATCCTAAACCCTCCGAACGGCAAACCCTTGGGAGAGTAAGGGTCTGTGACCGGCGCGATGCTTGTGGCAGGTGGCGGGGTCGGCGCGGCGGTAGACTCTGGCGAGCCTGGTGCTGCGATGGTTTGTGCGACGGCGGGCGCGGCCAGGGTTGTGTGCAAAAGCAGAACCGTAAGATACCTGCGACGATCCAAGGCTAAGCTCCCGTCTCATTCGATAAAATGCCTTTGGTGGCACCAACATTTTCTACGCTCAATTACAGGATGGGGTCGTACACGTGATGGTCGTACCAACCGCCGATATTTGTTGAGATGCACCTGATGTCACGCTGATCGTGGATGTCGTCAGCGACGCTGTATTCGCGTTCGCTGTAGACGCTGTTGTGGCAGTAATAGCAGTGGTGGCTGTAGTGGCTTCTCTACCGGTAGCTGCAGTCGCTGTTGTCGTGCCCGTCGCTCCCGTAAGAAAATTCGCGTTGGGGTTCTGGAGTCCTATATTGGCGAGCTGCTGTGATCCACCGCTTCCCAGTACAGTCGAACCAAAGGCTTGACCGGTTCCCGTGGTTCCCTCGTTGGAAACCACAACTGCAACCTGATTCGCTGCACCGGCGTTAGTTTGGGAAAGGGCTGAGGCCGCCTGGCCAAGTCCGCTTCCCACTGCATTGCCTGTGAGCGCCATTTGTTGAGCGACAGCGATTATAGTTTGAGTCGTCTGTACGCCGGAGGCACCGGAGTTTACCGCTCCTACAGTAATGGCATTGATTGCGGTGTCAGCGGAAATCCCAGCATTGGTGGCAGCGGGAAGGACAGGCGCAATGACCTGAGCCGTGGGGATGCCCGCGGATAGAGCGGCGCTGATAATTGGGGTTATGGCTGCCACCCCGTTGGCGCTTATTTGACTTGTCGCGACCTGGGTAAGTGCCTGTGAAATGGCATTGATACGAGCTTGACCGGTCAAGTTTGGATCGACATTGGCAATAGCGTTCTCGACCGCAGTTTGAATTGCTGCGATTTCGTCTGCGGACAGGGTGGTCGTTTGGGCAAACGCCAAGGGGGGGCCCTGGACAATCGCAACAATGCCCCAAAGGACCATTGCCAACGCCACCACGAACCGCGCCGGTACACGCGCGTCACAAACCGACTTCACAGCATGGCCTTCTCAATGCCCAGAGGAAGGGCTATTCCCTTATAACTTCTGGGGAATTAGCATGAACGTTATGTGATAGCAAATTTCCAATGGAACTCACAAATCGTAAAAACCACGTAGAATCGTAAATAAACCGTTAAGATGAGGATTTGTGGCTTAATTCTGGCGGCAACTTAGAAAAATCGCTCGGAAATACGCACAATATCCCCCGGATTGACCCTGGTGGTCTCATCGGCAGGATATTCGGTCTCTTTGGAAGACCCATTTCGGCGAATGTAAACCTCGCTTTTGTCGGCCCTATCCGTGAACCCCCCCGCCAATGCAATCGCATTGAGAATGCTCATCCCGTTCACGTAAGAATATTGGCCGGGGGCTCTGATCTCCCCAATAATATAAAAGGGGCGATAGCTAAGGACTTCCACATCAACGTTGGGGTTTACCAGATAGCCATCTGCAAATTTACTGGTCACCTGCTTTTGGAACTCTGTGACTGTAAGACCCGCAGCCTTGACTGAACCGATCAGCGGCAGCTGAATAGACCCGCCACCATCCACCGCAAAGTCGCCATTAAGATCGGGTTGACCAAAGATGCTGATATGGATTTTGTCCCCGCTCCCCAACCGATAACCGTCGTCTGCGGTTGCCGGCGCGGACGCTACATTCGGGGTCTGTGGGGTTTGCTGAGCGCTAGCTGTTGGCAAAGCCAAGGCTATAAATAGGCTGACAAAAATAAAGCAAAGGGTTCGATAATACATCAGCCATCATCTTTACATTTGGCGGAAGCGGCATCCGCAAGATTCACTAGTCGCCTATTACATGACCAAAACGCCGCAAGTCTACCGAAGCAGGCGCCAATTTTATGGGCGCCCATTTCGCCTGCAAGCTTTCCTGGCAGCTCCTCCGGATGTTTTTAAGGAAACGCCTGGGTTCGTGAAAAGTCTCGGAGGCGGTCGTGCATTCCACCATGAGCTGCTCCTAAACGCGTGCGGCGCTCGGAGCCGGTCACGGCTGCCGCCGGTCGGGGCTCTTTTAGCATTAAAAGTGCGCAAAGGTGGACCAAATGCACAGGGCGATACCTCGCCTAGGCGGTGGGCACCCCTCGCCGTTCGATTAGGTAATCTTCCATTACGAGCACATCCATATTGGTCCTTAAAAAGCAATCCAACGCCTCCTCTGGATTGCATACTATCGGCTCGTTTTCATTAAACGACGTATTGAGCACCATTGGGACGCCAGTTAATTCATAGAATCTTTCGATAAGGCGGTAATAGCGAGGATTTGTTTGCTGAGAGACAGTTTGCAGGCGGCCGGATCCGTCCACATGTGCGACAGCGGGGATCAACGCGCGCTTGGCAGCACGAATTTGGAATACCTGCATCATGAAAGGCACAGCATCATCCTCTTCAAACCATTCCCCGACTGCATGATCTAGAATCGATGGTGCGAACGGACGAAATGACTCCCTGCGCTTTATTTTTGCGTTGAGAAGGGCCTTGATATCGGAACGCCGCGGATCAGCAAGGATGGACCGATTACCCAACGCGCGAGGACCCCATTCCATACGGCCTTGAAACCAACCTATAACCTTTCCGTCAGCGATTAATCGCGCCACACGACCACATAGATTTTCTTCATCCTGGATCAAGTCTATGGTGCAACTGCTTGCCCCAATTTCGGAACGTCGGGCGTCCAATAAATCCCCGACTTGCGCTGTTGAGAAGCGTGGCCCCCAATATGCATGATCCATCACAAAGTGCCGATGCCCCCCAACTTCTGCCAAGTCGCAAAAGCGGCCCCGATAGCGCCACCGGCGTCGCCGGCAGCGGCCTGTACGTAGACACGCTTAAAGGCCGTGCCACGTCGCACTTTGCCGTTGGCGACTGAATTAGCTGCGCAGCCGCCCGCCAAGGTCAGCGCCGAAGTCGAGGTCTCTTTTTGAAGCGGTTCCAAAATATGGAAAAACGCTTCCTCGTACATCGCCTGTACGGAGCAGGCGATATCCCGATGCCTTTGTTCAATTGGATCGGACGGCGAACGCCGGGGGCCAAAAACCTCTTCTAGCGCCGGGGTGAAGAGATCTTCGAACCTGGGTGAGCCATCTGTCCATTGGGTAGGCAATTCTTCGGCATGGTGACGAAAATAAGAGAGGTCTAGCTTAAATCCCTGGTTATGGAGCCGAACAACCTTGCGCATCTGGCTGAGACAAGTCGGAGCACCAAATGCTGCAAGCCCCATCACTTTATATTCATCACCATAGTTAGGGAAACCAAGATATTGGGTAAGAGCTTGATAGAAGAGACCAAGTGAGTGAGGAAAATATATGCGGCCGTGGACTGTTACTTCGCCCCCTTTGCCCATCCCCCAGGCTGCGCTCGAGAAATCTCCAAATCCGTCGATGGAGAGAGTTGCCGCTTCAGAGAAGGGAGAAACATGATAGGCCGAAAACATATGGCAAAGATGATGTTCAACGTGATGGATGCCCGCGTGCAACGAGCTCCGTGGGAACGATTCTTCAAGGTATTCAGAGAGAGCCCTGCGGTTTTTTCTAACTTTCGACCTGGAAGAAATGAGAGAAATAGAGTGCCGGTGAGTCAGGACGTAGAACATCTTCCTGAACAAATGGGCCCGGCTGTCTTGATTGACGGCGATATGATCTACGTCTTTAAGTTCGATACCCGCTTCCCGTAGACAATAGGCAAGAGCGTGCGATGGAAAGCCGGCCCAATGTTTAATCCGGCGAAACCTTTCCTCTTCAGCCGCGGCGACCATTTGTCCATCCCGAACAAGGGCGACAGCCGAATCTCCGTGAAAAGCGTTTATCCCAAGTATCAGCATTTAAATCAGCGCCACCAAGATCCTGGCCGCTGCTCCGGTCGAATACTCATGACTTTATTGATCTTTATCTTAGCCGGACGTTCACATATGCTCATTGCGACACAACGTTGTTCAGACGAAAGAGACCATCGAAATCCTGCAGCATTTTGTGTGCAATGACTGGCAAACAAAATTCTTCAGCTTTTTCACGACCGGCCGACGCCAATCGCTGCCTGCTATCAATGTTTTCGATGAGGGTCATCAAAAGACCCGCCAATTGATTCGCAGCTCCCTCCTGTGTGTGATCGAACTGCAGCGCATTTACACCATCTCGAATATAATCATCAAAGCAGGACAATTTTGACACGACCACGGCGCAGCCTGCTGCCATCGCTTCCAGGGGAGCGACGGGAAGGGCTTCTCCTTTGCTTGCGACTGTTGGATAAACAAATATCGCTGCTGAAGCATATTCGGCTATCAAAGCTTCCTCGTTGAACACGGGTCCAACGAATTGGCATCGCGTTTCCATAGGAGCTGCAAGCCGTTTCAGCTCATTGAGGTATTGGATGCCATCACCTCCATGCTCAAACGCGTGAGGCCCCACAATCCGTAATTTCCACTCCGGACTAAAACCCGCTTTCTTCGCCATGGCGCCGAACGCCTGTATGAGTTGGTGGATACCTTTCTCGCGAGCAAGACGTCCGACAAATAGCACGGTTGGCTTTTTCGGCTTGTTGGTGAAATATCGCTGGGGAACCGGGTTTCCAATAACCACAACTTTTCCAGCATAGGCAGGAACTTGCTTCACGATAGCGTCGGCTACAATTGTTGAGACAGCCTGAAACCTGTCGGCCTTACGATAAAGAAGAAGTTGACCTTTCGGGAATCGGTTCACATTAACGTAGATTCGGCCTGCCTTCTTCCGTGAGACAAGCATCGGCAGCGAGAATCCGTTGGTTACCGTAATATCAGAGATAGGCATAGCCTTTGCCGCTCGCGAACTGTAACCCCAGTCGCGGACTAAGTTCATCGCAAATACTTGACCGCGATCGAAGGCGGGGATTCTAATGTGGCGGACTCCTGAAACGATTTCCTCCTTAGGGAATGAGTCGAACTGTCGGGAAATCATCGTTACATCATGACCTGCCGCTGCATACGCCTCGGCCAACTGTAGCTGGGTTTTCTCGACGGCTCCTCCCAGCACTGTCGGCACCGGGTAATAGGGCCCTAAGATAATAGTGATACGCAAATTTCTTGAGCCAAGAGAAATGACCTACGGGATCCGCGCATCGGACGGTTTCATGTCAGCGGGCTTAGAACGGCAGCGCTGCTCCAGATACAACAGCGCGTATATCCCCTCGGCGATTGTACGCTGTAGCGTATATAACAGACCCTTGCGACCGTTGAGGATTAAACCCTTGGCAAAAAGGCAGTAGAAAAACACCGCCACGGGCATCAATGGTGGGTGGCGTCTGAGCCAATCGCGAAAACGATGGCGGGAGCGCTGTCCAACGCTTAATTCTCGTGTCATATAGTTGGCTTGCGAAACAATCCAGGCCGACATTGGCTTCCAATCGTCATGCAAAATTTTGGCGGCCAAGTCTCCGACGGCTCCTTCTATTTGCCAACTTTCAGTATGACCGGCGTCATGTATCGAGTAGGCGCCGCGCCGAAGCAAGACTGTGTTACGAGGATAGAGAGAGCCAATTAGGATATGCGAGTAAATGGCATAATCAAAACCGATTCGGAACGCGCTCTCTGGTCCATCAGGATTGAGACGCGCAATTTCGGCAATTAGCGTCGGTGGAATGAGATAATCTGCGTCAAGTCGCAAGATCCACGGAGTCTTTATGTCCGTCTCTTGGGTCGCGAACTGCCATTGATCATGGTGGGTATCAAACTTTCTGCTATACATGCGGACATGGGGATCCGACTTGAGAATGGCAATCGTGCCATCCGTGCTGCCGCTGTCGACAACAACAATATCGCGTGCCCAATTGAGACAGGAGAGCGTGCGTAATATGTTGGTTTCCTCATTGAAGGTGAGAATAACCGGTGTAATGGCTTGCAGCATGCCCTCTGTCATTTTTTATACTTCAGTTTGACTTTGTGTGAGATCGAGAAGCCTCTGACGCGCACGTCTGATAAAGCTGTTCCATGGAAGCCGCTACGGAATGCCAACTGCAATTTTTTCTAACATATTGCTGACCTGCGGTACCCATTCGTTTGGCCGCCTGTTCATCAAGCATCAAACTCTCAATGCGGCTACCAATCGCTATCGGATCCTTAGGCACAACAAATCCAGCATCAGCTTCGAGTACAATTTCAGCGGCCCCCACCTCGGGTGTGACAATGACCGGCAATTGCGACGCTAGAGCTTCCAGAACGACGTTGCCAAAATTCTCTGAATAGGATGGCAATACAAACATGCGGGCAGACCGAAAAAGCTGATACCTATCGACTCCCGATACTGTTCGCGCCACTATATGGACGCGTTGTTCTATTCCGAGCTTTCCCGCCAATTGGCGAAGTGAATTCGACAGACCCTCGTCATCGGTTCCCGCTATGACCAAGTATCCGCGCGCGGTGCCGGCGAACGCATGGAGAAGCGTGTCAAGGCCCTTCTTCCAAGTCAGACGGCCGAAGAACAATGCGTATGGCAGCCGGTTGGCGATATCTCTTATTTCCGGCGAAACTGAGCCCTCCGGCTCGAGCCATTCCACTCCATTTGGAATGTTCACAAGCTTGGGCAGATTCCAGTTAAGATTGTCCAGATCCGCTGCTTCCCGCGCGGATGTGACGTGGATTGCGGCGGCCAATTTCAGATTTTTTTTCTCAATTAATTGGTTCCAGACCGATTTTACCATTCTATTGCGGCGCCTTATCAGGTCCTGCACCAGCATCCCACGCGGTGAAATTATGTAGGGTATCCCATGCGTTTGCGCGAGCTGAGCCGCCTTCCAGGTCGGCCATTGAAAAACCGTGTGGAGATGAACGATGTCGAAATTGCGGATTTCCGTTTTTAATTTGTGAGCGAGTTTTGGTGCCCAGGATAATCTCGGCATCCGATCCGGAAGGAAGTAATTGACGGTTACTCCATCAATCTCGGTTATAGCTGGAGGCAATCTCCCGCTCTTGTTATTTTGTCCGCCATAGGTTGTGTAGACTTCTACCCGATTGCCACGCTCCACGAGTGCTTTAGCCAGAGCGTGAGTGGAGAGAATTGGTCCGCCATAGCGTGTAGCCGGGAGGTAGGTGGGAATGACTTCAAGTATACGCATTAAGTGGGGCCATTTGGGGCAGCTCAAACAACCTCTTTCATGCCCAATGTAGGTCGGCTGGAACCGAACATGAAGCGAAGACCGTAGTAAAAGACGGTGACGGCTACAGCTGACTGAAAAAATATGGTCATAAGGTAAGACAGATCCGCCTCGAGATTGATGACAGTCACCATTGCGGCGATAGCAAACAGCGTAGGCAAGGAGGTAGCTTCCTGACTGATAGAAATTCGGGTGAAGTAGCCTGTGAATATTCCAAAGAATATGCCAACAGCTATCACGCCGAGATATCCAAAGTTCGCGAAGGCTTCAGGAACGATATTGACCCCAACCGCGGTCGAGCGTGTTTCCTCGCGTGTGAGAAAGCCGTACCGCACGTCCAGTAGATTCATCACAACTTGGGTTGAACCGCGATTTGGATTCAAAATGCGGGGCACCAACATGCCCGCCAAATATGTATAGGATTCGCCCTCAAGATATGGAACCCGATCTGGTGTCAACGTCTGAACTCGAATCATCTGTGGAAGTAGAGAAGCGCGATCAGAAACACTTTCGTGTTTGGTATTTCTGGAAATCGTATTGAGGCCTATCTCAAACCATTTTTGAATGAGCAGGGGCGTCATTTGTGCTGAGACATCAATATTCGCGTAATCATCGCGAATTTCTACTTTTCCTGCCTGGAGGATGGATATCAATGCGGCAACAAGTATGGTCGTTATCCACGGGACCTTTCTTGCCGTATAGACATAGCCTATCAGTGCTGCACCCATCTCTGTCGCCCCGCTGATAAGTTGAAGGCCGCCGACCTGCAGCACCAAAGTGGCGGTCAGAACGGCAAGCGCGATTATCCATTGGATAGGGGAAAACATCCCCTTGGCTTTGCCATAGCCCAGGAAATAGCAAGCAATAAGCATCGGGGCTAGCAGAACAGCGCGAACCACGCCTAGAGCGCTTCCTAACAAGCCCACGAAGCTGCTGTAAAGAATTGCGTAGAACGTCAGGCCCATTCCAAGTCCGAACATGGCGAGGAAGACCACCGTGCGATCACTCATGGCTTGACTGTGCGCCGCCTTTGGCTTGGTCAAGCGCGCCGATCGCAAAAAACGTGACCAAACAACCGTTGTTACAATTAGGAATAGTGCAACGGTGACATCTGCTTCCAGCACATGTTGCGGCGAATATCCGGCCCGTTCTCCCCCGCCGCGCAAAGTGGGTAATCCAAAGTAGAGCCAATATAATCCCACGCCAGTGGGAAGTATCGGTATCCCGCCAGTACCTGAACCGATCCAAATCGCGATCGGGGCCATCGCCGCGAGCAGTACAACAGTATAGCCCAGAAAATCTTCGAATCGGGTTGCATAGAAAAAGCCAGCTCCTACGAGCAAAATGAACCCGAGAGCGACAAGCTCCAATAGGCGGTGTTGGCGAGCTTTGTGACTATTTCGACTATTCATCAGGATTTAGCCCGGAAATCGCGTTCATTAACGCTGCCTCGGTGACGGAGACGTCAAACAGGCCTGCTTTCTCCGCTGCTGCCGCACGCATATTTCTAAGTCTCGTCCTATCCGCCGTGAGCGCTCGCATGATGTCAAAGAGGCTCGGCCCCCCACCCCGCGAAAAGACGTAAGCACAGCTCCCATCAACAATCTCGGCGGCACAGCCCACCTTATCACTCACAAGCACCGGCCGACTGCAGGCGAGCGCCTCATTGACAGCAAGTCCCCAGGTTTCTCCCCAAATGGACGGTAAAACGAAAAGGTCGCAAAGCCGATAGACAACAGGCATACGTCGCTGATTCTGGAAAGGCAGCACTCTAAACAGATCTGGTCGCGCACTTGCGATCGCCTCAACATCGGCTTGTAATTCTCCACCTCCGACCATCACGGCGACGACATTATTATCCTTCAGTGATTCAACCGCTTTCATAAATCCAATGGGGTCTTTCCTAGCCTCAAACTTTCCTGCGAACAAAACTACGATCTGCTCTTCAGCAATACCCAGCTCGGTACGCCAACGAAGAGCCGCGTCTTCATATTGTGCGGCCGGTTCCGCGAACCGGTGGCAATCAATCGAATGGGGACAAGGTATGAGTTTTTTTTGATCGATACCGAATGCTTCATAATAGTCGCTGTTAGCCTTACCGGTAACCAGAAAAGCTGAAGGCCAGCGATAGATATGTTTCAGCACAATTCTTTTGATCCACCAGCGGGGGCCAGTCATAGAATCGTCTAGAAGGTGCGAGTCTCCTCGGAAAAGAATTGGGATCCCCTTTCCGGCAAGGGTTCTTAGCGCTTGAAAGTGTGACCACCAAGCCCACCCGGTTATGTGAACGGCAGTTGGATTCCAGTTTAATACTCGGCGTACTAAGTCGGGATTGCGCAGGCCAACGAAATGATGCATGCCGGGATCGCTCGCGACATTCTCTACTAGTTCGAATTCGTATCCCTGGCGAAGCGGAATATCCCAAGCCACTGGTATGCCAAAGCCAGAGTCGTGCACAGGCTTCGATCCATCGTGCCACGTAAAGAAAACCTTTATTGAAATGTCCTGGCGCTGTGCGAGCTGTTGGTACAGCGGAACGTAGTATTGCACGGGGTGGGAAACAATTAGGGCCAAGCGGTGCTTGATCATTTGCGCTGCTGCTATGTTTCCTTAGAGCAACGGCGCCACTGCGTCTTGGACATGCTTGCGGTAGGACCTCCAGGTGCAAAGCTGCGCGCGCTTTCGCGCATCCAACCCCATTCCCAACAAAAGGTCACGGTGGTTGCTGGCCCAATGTAGCGCCTCCACCAACGCGTCAAGATCGCCTGCTGCGAACACTCGGCCTTCGGTGCCGGAATAGATATCGGCCATAGCGGAAGCGTCAGAGGAGATTGCTGGCAATCCGCAAGCCATGGCTTCTAAGAGGACCAAACCGAAACCCTCAAAATAGGAGGGAAAAACAAACACATCTCCGTCCCGATACTGTTTGCGCAATTGTTCCGCTGAACAGGAGGGGTGCCACTCTACGCCGGGGGGGAGATCACGCAGTCGCTGCTGCGACAATTGCCAAGACCCAATAAGCCGCAGGCGAGCATCCTTAAGTGCCGCGCGGTTCCATGCTTGCAGTAGATCCGGGGTCCCTTTTCGTAAGGAATTTTGGCCCGCGTAAATGAAGGTTAGCGGGCCCTCCCTTTTCTTTTTTGATTCCGGCGTCCAGAATTCCACATCGACCCCGTAAGGCGCTAGCGCGATCTGTTTCCCGGGATAGTGTCTTCTAACGGTCTTTTCGACAAAGGTACTGGGAACCAATACAAGGTCGGCCAACTCCAGTTCCGCCTTTTTTTGCTCTGGCCGCACATAGGTATTGGATCGCTGGCCTGCGGGAAGCCAATCTGCATATTTTCGCATGAGTCGTTCTTCTGTCTCCTGCCAAACCGGATAGTACCCGATGGGCAGGTCGTAGATGCATGCCAAGCCTTTCTGCTTGGCTTTTTCGAACTGCCAAAGAGAACAGTCCTCATAGGAATGTACGGCTGTGGCGGAGGTATGTTCAATTTCCTCGACCATTGTCTGCATTAACCAGTCATTCGCTTGATAGGAAAGCCGCTCGCTGCCCCGTCCCATGACGCGCAATAGCAAACGGACGAATTCGCCCATTCGTCCCTGATGAAGAGGAGCCTTGGCGAGGGGACCAAAATGCCTACGAGAAAGCCGCCTTGCGATTTCGTTACACGCCGGGAGCGCTTTCAACAGAGCCAGGATTTCCGTAGAGGGCATCCAAGGCACACAAAATACTTCCAGCCAGCCAGCCTCGAGATAAGCAAGTGCTACCTGGTGGGAGTTGGGATTGCCCGTCGGATGTCCGAATATAACTGTCAGACTTAATCTCGTCGATGAGTGCTAGGCGCATCCATCCTGGGTCACGCACTTGCCGAACAAGTCTACTAATTCGCGCGTCATGGCCGATGCTGAATGTTTTTTGAGGAGCTCTGTACGTCTGAAGCGATGCCCGCTTCGGACCTGATTGAGGAAGTCCAATATTTTGAGATCGTCCTTCAACTCGTCTGCTTCCGCCTGATCAAAATGAATTGCAATTCCCAATTCTGGAAATCGCGAAAAATGGTCATTCATTTGGGACTTACCGTGAATACACGCCAGCAATGGCTTACCTAACGAGGCATAGGAAAACAGTTTGGAAGCCATATAGGCTGGCTCGTCGACACCTAAAACCAGAAGGCCGTCAGCTGCATTGGCGATTGTTGTTGCACTGGAATAGGGAATGATCGCCGGATCCTCGATAACAAGATCACCTATGCCTAAGGCGTCCGCTCTGTTCTTCAGGATCTTTTGTCCACCCTCCGTCCAACCACCATCTGTTCCCGTCAGGCGAATTCGGAACAACTGCATCATCTCAGGGTGAGACTTTCGAAGGCGTGCGAGACCTCTGCAAAGACGATCAAAACTCCGCTCCATCACTACGCCGCCAGCACCAACATAGGCAATTGTTAGAGAGGGTACATTGCCATCGGGACGATCAGTCGCGACAGACCCTTCGAAATCTCGCGCAAGTGCCCCGAACGGAACCGTCGCAACAGCTCCTTTCCGAAACGGCAGGGCCTTAGGATAGCGCTGCTTCAGCGTCGAAAGATAGTGCGGGGATACTGACACCAAGCCGGCTGCTTTATTGACAGCATAGCCTTCTAAAAAGGAAGAAATGAAATTTCCAAATCTAGCTTTCCATACATGCTTGGACGTCACTATCGATGGCTCATTTCGAAACCATGGATCTTGAAAATCAAGAACATACGGAACGCGGAAGCGGAGGAGCCACAGCCTGCCAAGGCAAAAAAAGTTGAATGCTGTGGTGGAGAAGAACACGAGATCGAAATGCTTTTTGCGCAGCAGCTTGTTTCCGGAGCTGAACATCGGCAGCAACGCTTGCCAGCTTAGGCTACGCACCCCCAACCTTCTCAGCACGCTTGAAAGCGACATCGGCTTGGCTTCGACGACCGTCGCATCTTGAGGGAAATAAGAAGATGCTTTGGGGTCGATCCACACCTGCTGCTGAAGTGCGATAGAAGGGCTGAGGACTTCAAAATCCCAGCCATATTGCCGGAGATACCAGGTAAGCATTCTTGCGCGGTGCATGCTCGCAGCTAGCGCGGGCTTGTAGCTGCTAACAACGATCAGCACCCTCTTAGACGGTTCCGCCGCGTCTTGTTCTGTCTTCAATATCGACTTCGTCCGAGAATGATCCGGCGAACCGAAAGGAAGGCTCCTTGCGGCAATATTTGCCGCAATACACCGCCGAACCAGGACTTTCCTTTAACCAGCCACATTTGGAACACCCACAGTTGTCGCCAGGGAAATTTCGTTAGACTGTCGACGCGTGTGGGCCCGCCATAACCGACGCGAGAAAACCGCGGATGGGAGTCAATGGCCCGGTAGGCAATCCAGTGCCACCAATGCTTAAGGCCCATAAAATGTACGTAAAGCACCTCTGCTTTCATCGCTTCGTCAATATAAATCATCCTCCCGTCTCGTTCCTCGACCAGCGCAGGCCTGCTTCCGGCGAGATAGGCAATTTCTCCACGGAAACCAAAAGTAATTCCCTGGCGACAACAACCGGATGCCAATTCCTCGAACAATGAATTCGGTTTGATCCATCTGACGTCGGGCGCTTCGTCAAGCGCTCCCGAGAAGTTTTTTTCCTCGACCATCGCAGTGCTGGGCAACAGACAGGCTTGCTGCCAGCCTTTCATCTCGAATGCCAAACGGTTTAGCCGATCACAATTGCGTATGATGGTAAAGTGACCCACAATTTGCTGGTCGTGCGCGCTAAATACGTCCATTGGGTTCAGGAAATCGGACGTCAGAAACTTCGAGAGGTCGCCCAATACTAGATCGATATCGCAAAAGCCCCAGAATTCATAACCCGCCAGCAAGTCCGCAAATGCTAAGCCGAAGAACGGCCTAAAATCGCACAATTTATGACCTGATATGATCCCAACCGTTAGCCCGGTGGCCTTACCAAACCGGGACGACAATTCTCCGCTCGTCAATTCGTAAAGGCGCACATTGGGGGGAAGAGTACAGGGAGGAACAGTCGTACAAGCAACTATAACGTCTATAACGGGATTGCGACCGACGCTGTCAAAGAAAAGTTTGCACCATCGCGGCCAGCGCCCGGTGTAAGGAACTAGAAAACAGACCCGCGCTTTATCCAACCGGTTTGCTCATCAATGTGAATGATCCATGTGTCCGATTCGATCCGGCGATTGCGTCACAAGGTTCAAGAGGTTGGATCTCTCCATCTCCCAGTTGTATTTCTCCGCAGCTGCTCGCAACGAAGCCATCTTTGCTGCTTTCAGTGCATCAGGAGACGCCACCAGCTCATTAATTCTGCTGGCGAGTGAGTGAGGATCACCCGCACCATACAGATGGATCGCGCCGGGAGCTTCTTTCGCAATTTCAACTTGGCCGGCTGTGTCGCTCGCTATGACCGCTAACCCACCCAGCATATAATGAAACAGCTTGTTGGATATCGTAACATTTCTGCTTCTACAGTCGGGCTGCTCACCTGCGAAGCCGATATCATGCTCCGCGATACGGGAAAGGATTTCGGTGTTATGCACCATATCGTGCAGGAATATCCGGTCCTTCCAATTATCTGGCGTGTGTGATTCCAGCCAATCTTTGTATCCTTGAGAGGGCATACCTCGGAGGTGTATCTCCACATCCTGTGTTACCAACGGCAGAGCATTCATCAGGTCCTCTAAGCCACGCGCAGGTCCTATCGTTTGTGAAAACCAGTAGAGGGATGGTCGCGTCGTCACGCGTCGATCCTTGGCCTGGTGGTCAATCGTCATCCGATCAGCCCAAGGAAATGTATTGTAAACAACGTGGGGGCGTTTACAGCCGTAGGTGGCCGTTAAAGAACCTGCCATCGAATGAGACGTGCAAACGCCAAATTCGCAATTCGACAAGAGATATTTCTCCATGTCTCTCAAACGCCGGCAAGATCGCCCGCGGCGTTCATGGGGCGGAATATCTTCCGAATACCAATCCTCCATATCAACGGCAACACGCTTCCCATTTCGATGGAGCGCCGTGCCAACGGCCAATGCCTGCTCCATATGACATATGTAAAGATCTGCGTCGGCTTGGAACGCGGCACGCTTCAAAAATGGATACGCGCTTCCAAGTTGCCAATTATTCTCGATTTTTAAGGTCCTAAAGAGGAGTTTGCCCATTCTCAAAATGGTTAGCGGCAGAGACCTGGCTAAACCGCCGGACGTCCAGTCGATAACAGGAATGAATCGATAGCGGGACTTTTCCAGAAGTAGAAGGTCGCGCCTTTTTAATTCATCGTCGTAGAAGCCGCCCAATATCGTCACATCGTGCCCGGCAGACGAAAGGGCTTCGGCCTCTTTGATAACCCTGGGATTATGGCAGAGATGAATCCCGGTCAGGATACAGATGCGCCGCATAAGTGGCGTTACCACCGGGGCTGAATTCACGGCCTAACGCGAACGATCAAGGTGGGTGCTTTCAGTGGCAACCGCACATTTCTCAGCAGAGCGATTGCGCGATTTGCGAATAGGCACGCGCGCAATGCTCTAGCGTGAGATTTTCGACAATATATTCTCTGGGCTTGAACCTTGAGCTGAGCACTCCGGCCCAAAATTCTTCCCAATTAGTTTTGAATTGATGGAGATTTTCAAACGTCAACCCGCAACGCTGGTCCCAATAGGGAACCGAGGTCACGGGTTCGAAGACGACACGGTGGGGATAATATGTGGGGTCCCTCCACGCTCCTCCACGATTCCAAGCGAAGACCGGCACATCGCAAGAAAGGGCTTGTTGATACGCTAGGCCCTGCGTCTCATGCTCGCACACGAAAATCATCGCTCTGCATTGCGCAAGCTTCACGCGAAACTCAAGTGGCCGATAGAAGCCGTAGCGGATTTCGAAAAATGAAACGCCTTTTTTCCTCAGCCAAGTCCGTATCGGTCGCATTAGCTCGTCCTCTTGTTTGCTGTGATCCCAACGAACTTTGTTGTAGATCAAAACATCAAATGTCTTTTGGCTGCTAGGACTCCATAGCTTCGTATCAATTCCGACTGGCCATGCCTCCACGGCGTTGCCCCACAGGGTGCTGAACATCGCCTTTGACCATGGTCCGGGTACGAGCACCTTTCTCACAGGCAAGCGATCGAGGAGATTTGGATCGTCAATAGGATGCGAGGAGGTCGCTGATCCAAAAAGAATTGGATTTCGCCAAACGATCTTATCTAGGATGCAGGGCTTTCCTATTATGCAGGCGAGCGCATTTGGATTTCTCTTAGCGAATTGGAAGTCATTGACACGAGTGGGAACGCCGATCCGTTCCAATCCCTGAAGTAGGTTGAGAAAGACTAGTTTCTGACCGCCCGATATTGGCCTGCCTCGAACCACGCGCCTAATGACAGCGCGCGGATACCGATCATAGGGGAGCCAGCGGTCGTGGTTTGGCTCCTCGTAAAAGAGATTAATGGGGTCTGACAACAAGCACCCCGATCTCACGACGCTCCAAACGCAATATTACTGGAACACCTCTGACGACCGATCGCCCTTGGCGCTCCAACGATGCCTAATCGTGATCAACGCGTTTGAGTTTGACGCCGGCTGCAATTCCGGATCATCGGAATCCCTCACGAGTAGAACGGCTACATCCTCGGCCCAGTCCACCATCCTTACGCCGTATATGGCGATGCCAAAGCTCATAGGATATTGACCGGGCGACAAGGGCAGATGTTCAACATGGCAATCCATATGGTGATTGCCAGGAACCGCTTGGGTTGGCGTCAGCTTTGGATTTGATTCTAGCTTTAACAAGATCGGGCCGGCCATGCTGCGCAATTCCAAGATTAAAGAAAATTGTGGTATATCGAACTTATTCAGACAGTGAACTCGGAAGGTGACAGCTTGATCAGCGGTAATGCTGTTCAGGCGTCTGCCCTCTTGATCGAGCATCTCCACCCACATAACAGCTGCTTCGGAAGCAACGGGCGAAGATCGTTCGTACAGTAAGTAGTTATCGGGGTTGTGGCCGCCGGTAGCTTGTGCTGTGTACGTCGCAATAGCTTTCATAACGTCGCCGTCAGCTAACAGTTGGCCTTTTTCCAAAACGAGCCCCCGAGTGCATAAGGTGGCCACCGCCGGCATGTTGTGGCTTACGAACAGCACGGTGCGCCCTGAGTGCGCGATCATGTCGATCTTTCCCAAGCACCTCCTCTGAAATTCAAGATCACCGACCGCTAGCACCTCGTCTATTATGAGTATTTCCGGTTCAAGATGGGCGGCCACCGCGAAACCAAGCCGGACATTCATACCACTGGAATAGCGCTTGACGGGGGTATCGATAAATTTCTCAACCTCGGCAAAGGCGACTATTTCGTCAAACTTGCGCTTGATTTCGCCTCGAGTCATCCCAAGGATGGTCCCGTTGAGAAAGATGTTTTCTCTCCCGGTTAGCTCCGGATGAAAGCCTGTGCCAACTTCGAGAAGACTGGCGACACGACCCTTGATCGTTACGCGTCCCTCCGTAGGCTCCGTAATGCGGCTTAGTATTTTTAGCAGCGTCGATTTGCCGGCACCGTTCCGACCGATGACGCCAAGAATCTCCCCGCGCCTTATCTCGAAGCTTATACCTTTGAGGGCCCAAAATTCCTCAACGCTGCTCGTACTCCGTTCCTGTGGACGCCGCCCCGTTCTCCGCAAAATTTTTCGCGCACGCCGGCTAACGACGTCGCGCAAAGTTTCATAGCGTTCCGATTGGTGGCTAATCAGATACCTTTTGCTCAATCCTTGGACGTGAATAACGATATCGTTATTCATGAGAAACGTGGGGCAAGATTAAACGGCGCGTTAGCATCAAGGATCATGGAAGCTTGTCATTGGCTTTCCTGCCGCCAGCAGCTGGGGCACGGTGCAAAAAGTGTAGCGCCTGGACGCCACGCTTAGCAGCATTCGAGTTGCCTCCAACGTCTGCTGTTGGTCAGATCCCGGTCTATCTATTACGTTGTCGTGCGATGGAGCCGCCTTTTAGTTGATTCACTAGACGCTCGGCGATCCATTCGGGTGAATACTGCCGCCAGTCATCTACTGAGATATTCCACTTGATCACGCGATAACCAAGACGAAGTGCGTCGTAGTGGCAAAATATATTTTCCGACCCAAAGGGTGGCCTGAATAGCATCGCCATGTAAGGCTGCAATGCGGCTTCGCATTGATGAATATCACTGCGCCTTGCTTTGCTGGTCATATGAGGAAAACTGGCGTGCGAGTATGAGTGATTTCCAATCGCATGACCCTGGTCCGCAATTAGTTTGACAATTTCCGGATATCGAATCGCATTTTTGCCGACTATGAAGAAAGTCGCCTTCGCGCCGAAACTCTCAAGAATCTTCAAAAGCTCAACGGTCGATTTTGGATTCGGTCCGTCGTCGAACGTCAAGGAGACAAGGTTCGAATCTGTCTGGACATGCGTGGTGGGTCCATAGACCTTTCGACGCAATCCGCGAAACAGATTTGTGGCTGGCCTAAACGATCGCCGGACGACTCTGTTTACCAACATGGGATGCGATTGGAACGTCGTTTTCATATGAAGTCGGCGAAACCTCGCTCCGTTGCCCTGAAATAAGAAACCCCAAGCCAAAGAAGCGCGACGATTGATCCACCGCTGATAACCAAATCAAGAAAATTCAGAGGACTGCTCCCACCCAAAATGCACCAGCGAAACCCATTGATCGGTCCAACGATGGGGTTGAGGTCGTACACATAACGCCACCTTTCAGGAACAATAGCGCTCGAAAATCCAACGGGTGAGATATAAATTCCGAACTGGACCATGAACGGAACGATGTAACGGAAATCTCGATACTTCACATTCAACGCGGTCATGAGGAGGGAAGGCCCGAGGCTGGCGCATACTGTTAGGAAAGCGAACAGTGGTAAAAGTAAAATCCTCCATGTGGGTAGAAAACCATACCAGATCATCAATCCTATAAGCATAATGAGATTAATGCCTAGATCGACCAGTGCGGTCACGGCCGTCGATGCCGGAATGATAATGCGGGGAAAATAAACTTTGCCGATAAGATTGGCGTTGGCGAGGAGGCTCTCGGACCCGTCATTTAGTATTGCTGAGAACAAAAACCACGGTAACATACCGGCAAAGACCATGATGGAATAAGGAGCTGATCCCACGCTCGGCAATTTGGCGATCCGCCCGAAGACGATGGTGAACACGACCATCGTTACAAAGGGGCGCAGCAATGCCCAAGCCACACCTATTACGGTTTGTTTGTAACGTACGGATACGTCGCGCCATGCGAGAATGGCAAAGAGCTCTCGATAGTCCCATATGTCCCGCCAGTAATGGCGGTCGGAACGGCCGGCCTCGAGCACCAGGATCCGCTCAACGGGGCCGCTTGGCGCCATGGTTTCCAATTCACCTGAGAGGTCAGCCATGTTCGGTCATGCCGCTAACGTCGCCGCTGGCTTAGCTTGAGTTTCTAGCCAGTAGCCAAGCTTTGCTTGGAAAGACGGCGTGGCGAACGTTTCCAATCCCTGAGGCCGGCGCTTAGATAATCTTGTACGCAAGGTCTCGAGAATGGCTTGCCGGAGGGCATCCGGATTATGCGGATCGACCAACATACCTAGAGCTCCTCCAAGAAGGGCTTCTCGCGAGCCGTCGATCGCGCTTCCTATGACCGGTACGCCGCAGGCCGCAGCCTCCAATAACACTATCCCGAAACCTTCACCTGAACTCGGCATCACAAACGCATCCGCGAGGCTGTAATGCGCAATCTTTTCGGCTTCAGGTATCTCGCGGGCAAAGATGACATTTTTACTTAGCTTGAGGCCATCCGCCTTTTCCTGCAGGCGGCCGCAATCATCGCCATCGCCCACAACCAGATATTTTAGGTTCGGTATCTCCGCTAACAAGGAGGGAATGATATCAATTATCTCATCAACACCCTTATAGCGCTCTGATTTGGACAGTCGCCCCAGGGTCATGATAACCTTGGCGCCTTCGAGGCCGTAGCGCGCGGCCAAAAGCGGATCTCGCGGTAAGGGCGTGAAGCGATCAAGGTCAATGCTATTTCCCAATACAAAGATCCGGTCTGTCGGAACATCCGACCATTCCTGGAATCTCTCGGCGCTTAACCGGCTCATGGCAATTACCGTATCAACACGGGAAGCAATTCTGTTTGCTATGGGGTGCCGCGTGGGATGCCAAGCCTCAATACCATGGACAATCAATGCGAGGCGCGCCCTCTTAGTCTGGGACGCAAGAAAAGCGAGCGGGAGTAGGTGGATGTGGCCGCAGATGACCAAATCTATATTCGAGCTCAAGTTTAGGCCGCGCATCACCTGATGAAAGTAAGAAAATTTCCCCGAAGCCGCCGCGCGAAAATAGACTACCGACTCAGGGATTTCCTCGCGAATTGTATGTCGGATCAGGCGGGGAAAGGCAAAGGTACGCGTAACAACCTTAGAACGATCAAGAGCGGTGAGAAAGTCCTTATTGAATTGCGATATGCCGCCAAAGCCGCCAAAGCCATCCGTCAGCAACATTATCGCATTGAATTCAGCAAATCTCATATAGCCGTTGCCGAGCGCGCCAAGCCGCTTCGCATCAAGCGGGGAACAATGTTGGTCCATTGTGCAAGCCCGCGCCTGGACTTTGGATCTCCCGTGACCCACCGATGGGCGGGGGTAAGAAAACCCGTTTTGGGCCGTTCGTGCATTTCGCGCGGAAGCTGGTCAGATACTTTGGCCAAATCGGATTTCCGCGGCGGATCTTTCGAAGCGATCCAGGGACCAATGGCTTCTATTACGACTCGGTCAACGTAAGGAACGCGAATTTCGACCCCGTGAGCCATGCCGGCCCAGTCCGCGTCTCGCAAAAGTTGATTACGCATATAGCAACACGACTCGAGTGCCGAGATTTGTGCGTGTACGGATGCCCTTTGAAGTGGCTCTAAAATAGCTTCTTGTGATCCCGCCTCATGAAGTCTTACAAAGCCTTCCTCGATCCAACTGCGATCGAGCAAGAGATCGAGACTCTCCCTCAAGAAAACACAGCGTCGTAACATATAGGCGTCGAGAATGTTGCCCGAGTAGGCGAGAACACTGGGGAGCTTTGAGGGAAGAGAGCTCGGAAACAGTTCGCGCGACACGCGGTCAACGAGGCGCCCTATAGGAACGACGATCGGGGCCAGTGGAGCCAACTTTAGAAGACGAGGAATCTGACGAAAGGATGGATAGCTTCCGAACAACTCATCGCCGCCCAATCCCGAGAGAACGACCTTCAAACCATGCTGCGCTGCTACTCGCGAGACGAGGTAAGTATTTAATCCATCGATCGTGGGCTGATCCATTTTCTTGAAAAAATCCGGCAAGAGTTCCTCGAACTCGCTCTTCCCGATTCGAACAGTCTGATGCACGCTGCCGATTGATTTTGCAGCCAACTCGGCCAACGGGGCCTCGTCATTCGAGGTGCCCTTATATTCTCCAAAGGCGAGCGTGATGGTTTTGAGCCCCCTGGTCTTGGCGCTCGCCAATGACGCAATCACATTCGAATCGATGCCAGCGGACAGGAAGACCCCTACATCAATATCAGCCACCAGATGATGTTGGACCGAGTCCGCAATCACATTGCGGAACGACCCTCCTGACATCGCATGGGTTGAGGGCGAGGCGAGTTGCGCTGAGATAGAATAATATTGACGTGAATGAGCTCGCTTGCTCGAAGGGCAAATGCGCTTGAAGTGCCCTGCAGGCAAAGGCCGAACATCCGCCCACCAGGAAAACGGCTCAGGAACGCTTCCCCAGAGATAGAAACCAACCAATGCGGCTGCATCGCGTTTACTTGATATGGGAGCGCAATCTGAAAGCGCCCTAGCTTGCGACGCAAACCAAAGAACATCTTGCGTTTCGGCAAGATAGAGCGGCTTGATGCCATAAGGATCGCGCGCAAGCCACAATTCCTTTTCCTGGTCATCCCAAAGGGCAAACGCGAACATACCCCTAAGACGCCTTAGCCCTTCCTCCCCCCATTGAGCGATTGCGTTGATCAGTACTTCTGTGTCGCTGTTGGTCGCGAATTTTCGGCCCAGGATTTCAAGTTCACGCCTTAGCGCGCGATAATTATAGATTTCCCCATTCAACGTGATGGACCAACGGCCGGTAATGTCCGACATGGGCTGTGCGCCGGAGGGGCCTGTATCAATAATGGCGAGCCGCCGATGACCGAAGACCGCAGTCCGATCTTCAGACGACCAAAAGCCTTCTCCATCCGGACCGCGGTGAGCCTGCCACTGGTTTAGGTTACGAACCACTTTATGATGACGCTGATCCAGCATCCCATGATACGCAAAAGCGCCGGCGATCCCGCACATGTTATTTAGAAATCGTCCCTGTTGAACGAAGGCTATGCATTTTCCCACGATCTGCTAACGCCGCTGGATGAAGTTCCCACGCTACCGCCCTTCGGGTGAAAGACATGCCACCCGGCTGGGGTTTTCATATCGTCAATTCTAAGTGTCTGCCGGCGTAAGAAAGTCCCGGGGAAGGAGCACCCGTGTTCGTCTCCCCATGATGTCAAGCAACACACGAACACGTTCCAAATCTGTGAGTTGATCAAGTTCTCCAACCAAGTCCACCAAAGGACCGTCGGTAACGCGAACCTTTTGCCCCAATAGGAAGTTTTTTTTGAGATGGAGAATTCCTTGCTCGTCGCAAGCAGCCTCGAGCGCTTCTATAACGCCGCGAGGAGCGGGTGCGGGGCGATCGTTTTGCATTACGATGCGCGCCACGCCGAAAGTGCTGTTGACACAACGCCAGGCGTCGCGGGCTAAATCGAGACGGATAAATAAATATCCTAGGAAAAACGGACGGCGCACGTTCTCAGATGGCCGGCAGCCGAGCTCTCGCGATGGGGCTGGCAGTGAACTGCGTACCAACGGGACGTTTCGTCATTCTGTGCCGCCACGCGCTGTTCCTCCGCAACTCGATGAGCGCTTTGCGCTCAGCGCGAGCAGGACGCGCCCATTGACCAGACTAGGGCAGCCCCGCAAAAACCGCCGTTGCAATTTCCATTACTCAGCGCCGGGAAATCGCAGCCCCAATGAGGGCGTTTAGCCCCCAAGACCTCCATGGAACCCCGGTAAACGATTTGCTGAACGTTTAGTTATTGCCCTGTCTACTACACATAGGCCAAGCGACACTAGCATTCGCGAGATATTCGAGACAAGCCAATGATTCTTCGAGAAGATTCGAGCCTCTCGCGTGGCAAAGGTTCCCATAGTTGCACAATATGCAAAGCGATCCATCCGGATTAAATACGGGTGTCGATCCCATCTAACTCCCTGATATAAAAGCACTTTCCATATTTTACAGCCTGACTTCTGCAAAATAGTCTGTGCGATTAGGACAGTGTCCTTTCACAGTATACTAGCCCTTGCGGGATACTAGCCCTTGTGGGCACAAACTGGCGGGAGGGAACTCTTCATGCGATTGTTCCTATTCGAAGGTTGCCAAACGTGACCCTCGTGTTCTGCATCGCGCTCTACTCAATCTTCATAGCGGCTCATCGAGAGGCTTTGCGCAAAATGTATCTATTTCGGCCTTTTTCCGCCTTGCGCATCCTTGCGTCCAAATTTGGGCGCGATGCTTCGCAATCGCGAGTCAGGTCCAGCCCTGTATAACGCCCCATCCGTCGAGGCCGAGGCGCAACGGTCAGATATGAAGATAAGCGTCGTAACAATCAGTCTGAATTCGCAAGCGACGATAGCTGGGACAATTCATTCCTTTTTATCGCAGACCTATCCGCACAAAGAATTGGTTGTGATCGATGGCGCTTCCACCGATCGCACGCTGGATATCGTCAAAGGATTCCAGTCATCCCTGATCCGCCTCGTCTCTGAGCGAGATCAGGGAATCTTCGACGCGATGAATAAGGGCCTTAGCATTTATCGTGGCGATGCCATCGGCTTTCTCAACTCTAACGACAGATTTCACGACGCACATTCCTTGGCCCAAATAGCGGCAGCTCTGGGTGAAACCGACGTAGCACATGGCGGTGTATGGATGGTGAGGGACCATGAAAGCAAGCATCTGGTGCGAAATTGGAAAGGAACCCCGTTCAAACGCGGCAAATTTCGCTTGGGATGGATGCCGCCGCATCCCACTTTTTACATGCGTCGATCTCTGGCGGAAAAAATTGGAAAATTTGATGTTCGTTACGAAATTGCTGCGGATTATGACTATATGTTGCGCGCCTTGGAGATTCACGCTGCGTCCAGCACATACATCCCTGGTCCTCTGGTGGACTTTCTAGTGGGCGGCCAGAGTTCTGGAAGCCTTCGAAAAGTGCTCAAAGGGAATCTTGAATGTCTGCAGTCGCGTCGCGAACGTTTGGGTGCGCCTCTAATTGACGCAGCCTTCTTCTTAAAGCCCAGTCTCAAAATGTTGCAACAGCACTCAGCCTTTGGCGGCGCCCGCAATTTCCTTGCACGTTTCTTGCCCGTTGGCGACAACTCGCGCACTCGTTCACGATAGAATTTAGAATTTCGCCGACGAGCGCCGGGTCAGAGCTTTCGGAACAGTATCGCTATCCCAAGTATTTCTGCTGACCAAATAAGCGAGTGGGAGCTGTATCTTCATATCTAACCGTTGCGCCTCAGCCTCGACGGATGGGGCGTTATACAGGGCCCGTTTTGACCCGTGATTGCGAAGCATCGCGCCCAAATTTGGAGGCAAGGATGCGCAGGGCAGAAAAAGGCCAAAATAGATACTTTTTGCGCAAAGCCTCTCGATGGGCCACAATGAAGATTGAGTAGAGCGCGATGCAGAACACGAGGGTCACGCTTGCCGCCTCTTCGCTCACCATTGCGGCGATGCCCGGCGCGGCGAGAAGAGTCAAATAAACCAGTAGCGCACCGCTCGGTCGCATATGTTCAAGGAGCATGTGGTGAAAGTGATTGCGATCGGCGGAGAAGGGGGAGTGACCATTCAAGACCCTCCAGGCCATGAGACGCACGCAATCCAGTACCGGCAGCCAAAACCAATAGACAGGCACTTGGGCCGCCATGGCCCCATTTGCCGTCCGATAAGCGGCAATGGCTCCAAATGCCACCAACAGGGAAGTGGCATAGGCGCCGGAGCTGCCCGTGAAGAGCCGGCCGCGCAGATTAAAGGCGAAAGCCACGAGGGTCGAGCAGATAACTGCAATGTAGGGCGAGCCCGCGTCCAAACCTATGTAACGAACGATGAACGCGCTCCACAGCATCACCGAACCAAGCAGTTGCCCATTCATCCCATCCGCCATATTGGCCGCATTGACGAAGCCCAAGATCATCAGCACTACGAAGGGCGCCGCGAAAAAGTTGGGAAGCGCTACGGAAAACGTGACGCTGAAGATCTGAAATGCAAGTGTGTGAAGGATAAAGAGCGGATCTATGAAGAGGACCGCGACGATAACGGCCGTAAGCAAACCGACGCGCAAAGTTGGGGACAGTGCAATG
>Ga0206873_1074_pt1 | contig 32046 bp, 28 predicted proteins | sample Alteio_BWOrgCont_11_FD_152631 | JGI IMG/M metagenome (GOLD analysis project Ga0206873, IMG submission 152631) | Enriched cells from forest soil in Barre Woods Harvard Forest LTER site, Petersham, Massachusetts, United States -... | ecosystem: Environmental > Terrestrial > Soil > Temperate forest >...
TAGAAAAATCATCTGGCTTCAGAGCCCTGGATGCAGCAGCAAAGAATGCGCTAAGTTTGTGTAAATTCAAACCTGGCTCAGTTGATGGAAAGCCACAGCAATCATGGACTGCAGTGGATTACGTGTGGAAATTGCCGGATTAAGTCAAACGACGAAAAAGATCCAGTACCAATTTGATTTGATTTGAATTTAATTTTTTAAGGAAGTAACTATGAAAAACCGTGTCGCTATCACTTTCTCAGCACTTTTCGCGGCGATTGTTTTGTCCGCCAGTGCATTCGCAGCAGATCCAGCACCAGCAGCGCAACCTGATGCGGCAGCGCCAGCTGCAGCAGCTCCAGCACCAGCAGCCGATGCAGCTCCGGCACCAGCTGCTGCAGATGCAACCGCAGCACCAACAACAGCAGAACCAGTAGCAACCAAAGAATCAGTCGACAATCCTTACGGTTTGGAAGCTGTATGGCACGGTGACTTTATCTCCAAAGGTACTTTGATCATTTTGTCGATCATGTCTATGGGTAGCTGGTACATCCTGATCACTAAACTGATCGATCAGTTCAAACTGAATAGCCAGGCTGCTGATGCCAAGAAAACCTTTTGGAAAGCATCGTCAGTTCAAGCTGGTATCACTACATTGAAAGATGGTAGCCCATTCCGCTTTATCGCAGAATCAGGTTCTAAAGCATCTGAGCATCACGAAGGTTCGTTGCTCGACAAAATCGATCTGAATGAATGGGTAACCATGTCTATCCAGCGCGCAGTTGAAAAAGTTCAAAGCCGTTTGCAAGATGGTTTGGCGTTCCTGGCAACTGTCGGTTCAACAGCACCATTTATCGGTTTGTTTGGTACTGTTTGGGGTATTTACAATGCGTTGACAGCGATCGGTATTGCAGGTCAAGCGTCTATCGATAAAGTAGCTGGTCCAGTTGGTGAAGCGTTGATCATGACAGCCTTCGGTTTGTTCGTAGCGGTTCCTGCAGTTCTGGGCTACAACTTCCTGGTACGTCGTAACAAATCATCCATGGAAGAAGTTCGCGCTTTTAGCGCCGACGTACACATGGTATTGATGAGCGGTGCAATGAGCACAGCAGCTGGCACGGCCAAAAAAGCCTAATAAGTAACTGATCAAGTAACTGAGGAATAAACTATGGCAATGGCAATGGGTAGTCCCGATGGTGGGGGCGAAGATGAGGTAAACAGTACCATCAACACCACGCCGTTAGTGGACGTGATGTTAGTGTTGCTGATCATCTTCTTGATTACAGTTCCCGTGGTCACGCACACGGTGAAGGTGGATTTACCGAAAGACCGTAACCAGATTTTTAAGACCCATATTGAAGACGTTGATTTGTCAGTGACAAAAGACGGCGATGTATATTGGGGTCAAAAGAAACTGGCAGACAATAACGATTTGCTGGAAAGACTGAAAGCGGTGTCGGTTTTAACGCCACAGCCAGAAGTGCATATCCGGGGCGATCAGTATGCGCGTTACGAATTTGTCGGTAAAGTCATCTTGACTGCACAGCGTGCCGGGATAGCGAAGGTTGGTTTCGTAATTACGCCACCAGCCAAGAACTAAATAGAGGAAAAACGATGGCAATGAATTTAAGCGCGGGTGGGTCAGGAGAACCCGATGTAATGATCGAAATGAACATGACGCCGTTGATCGACGTTATGTTGGTGTTGATTATTATGTTGATTATCACGATCCCGATTCAAAATCATGCGGTGAATCTGAACATGCCAAATGGCGCACCACCTCCGTCTGTGACACCTCCGACCGTGGTGAATATTGACATTGATTTTGATAGCACGATCTTGTGGAACGGTGAAGTTGTGCCGGATTATCCGACATTGGAAGCCAAGTTGCGTGAAGTGGCTGCGGTGCCGGATCAGCCGGAAGTGCATTTGCGACCTAACAAACTAGTTGCATATAAAACTGTCGCTGCCGTGATGGCAGCTGCACAGCGCAATAATGTGACCAAGATTGGTATGGTTGGTAATGAACAGTTTGTTGATTAAGTAGTCAACGAATTCAAAATTGCCGCAACAGTTATGCAGCAAGAAAAAAGCATATTGAGTTTTTATATGGCTTACACTATCGCCCACGCTTGCTGTGTCACGCACAAATGAAAATCGGCAGGGTTATCCTGCCGATTTTTTCGTATGTAACTTTCTTATAAAGAGTAAAAGTAATGATCAAATTTCGATATGCCCGTTATGGAGTGCTCATTGCTGCTTTAGGTCTATCTGCAGTTTCTGGCATGGCTCCTACTCCTGCGTTTGCGCAAGCAACCGAAACAGTTAAAGCTTCCATCGGCACTTTGCTTCATGAAGCAAGTGATCTGGCAAAAGCTAAAAAATACAAAGACGCACTCAGCAAGATACGCGATGCTGATGCAATCCCTGGAAAAACGGCTTACGAAAGCTACGTTATAGAAAGCACGCGCGGCTCATACGCGATGGCTGCTGGCGATAAAGAAACTGCGGTAAAGGCGTATGAAGCGGTAGTGAGCTCCGGTCGTCTGAGTGGTCCACAAAAATTATCGATGTATGAGGCGCTGGGCGACACATACTACGGCATGAACAACCTGCAAAAAGCACAAACCTGGTATGGCCGTTATTTGTCTGAAGGCGGCGAAGATCCTAAAATCAAACAGTTAATGACTCAAATATCATTTCTGAGCGGAGACTGTTCCAAAGTTTCTAAAGATATTAATGCCAATGTCAGAGCGGACGAAAAAGCCGGCAAAGTTCCTGCTGAAGGCGATCTGCAAATGCTGGCAAATTGCATGAAAAATGACAAAACCGGCTACGTAGTCGCATTGGAAAAATTGACCACGTATTATCCTAAAAAGGATTACTGGAAAGATTTGCTAAATCGTCTGCCGACCAAGCCTGGTTATTCTGAGCGTCTGTTGCTGGATATGTATCGCTTAAAGCAGGATCTGGGTCAATTGACCGCATTGAACGACTATATGGAAATGTCCCAGTTAGCGTTGCAGGCCGGTTTGCCAGCAGAAGCGCAAAAAATCATTGATCAAGGCTATAAAGCAGGCGTGTTCGGCGTCGGCCCAGAGGCTGCCCGTCACCAGCGTTTGAAAGATCTGGCTGCTAAAAATGCAGCTGCAGATTTAAAAGCACTGCCTCAAACGACCGCGGCTGCAAACAGCGCGGCTGAAGGTACAGGTCTCGTGAATTTAGGTTTTGCTTATGTGACTGCAGGTCAGTATCCAAAGGGAATTGACCTGATGGAGCAAGGTATTGCCAAGGGTAATTTGAATCACCCTGACGATGCCAAATTGCACTTGGGTATAGCCCTTTTGTGGGCTGGTAAAAAGAATGACGCCATCAAAATGCTAAAATCGGTACAAGGTGCGGATGGCACTGCTGATTTGGCACGCTATTGGATCATTCAGGCAAATCGTCCTATCGGTAAATAGCAGCATATTGACTTAAACGGAGTTGATGTGAAGCGTAACTGAGCTTCAATCCTCTCATAAAAATCGGTAGGCTGGCCTACCGATTTTTGTATTAATTTCTGATAAAGAGTTAACAATGAAAAAATTTCATCATGCACGACTAAGCATCATCGCAGTTGTTCTGGGATTATCTGCAGCGTCGACTTTATTGCCATTGAGCGCCTATGCGGATACGCCTGCCGCTGATACCAAAGCACCGACAGACGTAATGCGGCCTGAAATTTCCACGCCATTGATTGCGGCCAAGGCCCTTTATGACGCGAAAAACATTCCCGATGCCATTGCAAAAATTGCAGAAACAGATGCAGTTGAAAATAAAACTCCTTATGAAATTTTTGCTATCGAACGGACCCGTGCCACCTATTTCATGGCCGCTGGTGACAAGCCGAAAGCAATCAAGGCGTTTGAGGCTGTCGTAGCGACGAATTATTTGAAAAATGCTGACCAACTGAATTTGATACAGGCAATCGGCCAACTTGATTTTCAGGCATCCGATTATCCATCGACCATAGTATGGATGAATCGTTATATAAAAGAAGGTGGAACGGACGTGCGCGCGCAAGATGTATTAAACAAAGCGCACTATCTGAATAAAGATTATGCAGAGGCCTATAAAGGAATCAACGCACAAGTGCAGGCCGAGTTTGCTGCCGGCGTTACGCCATCTGAGCAGAATTTGGCGCTCCTGTTAAGCTGCATGAACGCGCTAGGCGATAAGGATGGCACGCTCAACGCGGTTGTGCAATTGACGACCTATTATCCATCGTCCAAGAACTGGAGCTATTTAGTCAGTCAGATTCATACCAAGCCAGGATTCTCGGAAAAATTGTATTTGGATATCTATCGTTTAAAAGCTGAGCTGTCTTTAATGAAAACAGCCGCTGATTATGCAGATATGTCCGAACTGGCGCAGCGTGCCGGATTGCCCGCTGAGGCAAAAAAAGCGTTGGATATGGGATTTGCGGCAGGTGTTCTGGATAAAAAATATACGGCTCAACTGGACGCAGCAAACAGACGTGCGGCAGATGATTTAAAAACGATGCAGCAGGGCGAAGCCAGTGCAAACAAAAGTAAAGAAGGAAATGGTCTGATCAATCTGGGCATGGCGTTTGCGACTGCCGGTCAGTTCGACAAAGGCGCAAGTTTGATCGAACAGGGGATTAGCAAAGGTGGTGTTTCACGTTTGGATGAAGCCAAACTTCATTTAGGTTTGGTGTACTACTGGGCGGGCAAGAAAGATGAAGCCATTAAACAGCTTGGTACAGTAGAAGGTGCTGACGGCACAGCAGAGTTAGCGAAATACTGGATTATGCAAATTAACCATCCGCTAGCAAAGTAAATCTGTGCTTTGGACTATGCTTTGTAGGTTGGGCTACGCTTTATCAGCCCAACACTGCCCAGCAAAAATGCAGCTACAGTCTATGCAAAATCGTTGGGCTGATAAAGCGTAGCCCAACCTACCCACTTAAAAAAAGCAGCCAGGCTGCTTTTTTCTTGAAAATCAACCAGGCTTTTTAGTGAACCTGGCGTCAGCAACAGTGATCTTTTTGGCCTGCCTGTTTTTAGCAATTGACTTCTTTTGCGATGAAATAACGGCGACCCTTGTGTTGCTGCGTCTTGCCGGTGCAGCGGCAACTTCGAGCTGTAATTTTTGTCCTGCCCGCAAAGAGTCAGATCTTAATTTGTTCCATTCTTTAATTTGAAGCTCAGAAACCTTGTAGCGTCTCGCTATGGATGCCAGGCTATCCTTTTTACCCGCAGTGACATTAATTCTTCTGACGTTGTCGCGTGTCATCGTCAAACTGGCATTGTCGACCACCAGCTGTGAAATATCATTGTCTTCAGTATGAGAATTTTTCGGTATCAGTAGCGTTGACCCCGCTTTGACCATCATTTTTTCTGGGACCTGGTTGACTTCTTCCAGCACACTGGCCGACGCGCCGACGCGACGCGCAATGCTTTCAATGCGCTCATTTTTAGCGACTCTGTAAGCAGTCCAGCTCGAGAGTGGCCCTTCCCATTTGCTGAGATTATTTTTAAAGATTTCTACGTTATCGGCCGGTAGCAAAATTTTCGTGTCTGCGTCGCCGGTGATGACAGGTCGATTGAATTGCGGATTCAGTTCTTTAAATTCAGCAACGGTTAATTCTGCCAATTGCGCGGCAACACGAACATCAATGTCCCGGGTCTTGTCGACGCTGGCAAAATACGGCTGGTTTTCAACTTTAGGCAGTGCAATATTAAAAAAATCCGGATTGCTGATGATGTTTTTTACCGCCTGTAATTTGGGCACGTAGTTTTGCGTTTCCTTGGGCATCAAGTAAGACATGCTGTTAAAGTCGGTGGGCAACCCCGCAGCCTGCTGCTTTTTGATGGCGCGCTGCACAGACCCTTCGCCCCAGTTGTAGGCGGCCAATGCCAGCTGCCAGTCACCAAACATGTCATACAATTTTTGCAAATAATTTAGCGCCGCGTCGGTGGAGTCCAAGACACCACGTCGCTCATCCTGAAACATGTTTTGCTTTAAATTGAAATCTTTACCTGTAGACGGGATAAATTGCCACATGCCGGAAGCTTTGGCGCTCGACACAGCCTGCGGATTAAAAGCCGACTCAATAAATGGTAATAACGCCAATTCGGTTGGCATGCCGCGTTTTTCCAATTCCGCAACGACGTGGTACAGATAGTGGGAAGCGCGTTGAGTCGTGCGTAGTATGTAGTCGCTGCGGGCGCTATACCAATTGAGTTGGCTATCAACTAAAGAATTTTCTAAATCTGGAATGCCGTAGCCCTGGCGAATCCTGCCCCACAAGTCGTTATTCTGATTTTGATCAGTCGCAGCTGCGGTTGTGGTTGAAGTGATGGGAGGAGTGGTGGTGACTGTGGAGAGAACTGCTGCGGAATCTGGGATGTTGTCTTCGGGGGTGACTGGATCAGCGAGGCTGTATGCTGAATATGCCATCAAAAGCGTTAAGAAAAGGGGCTTTAAGCGAAACATCGGCATTGTTATAACCCTTAAGTCAGGCAAATCAAGATGTGAGAGTGTAAGTAGCTCGTGTGCGGCGAGTCAAGGAAAAAAAGCCAAAGTTACATTGATTACGCTCTAATCGAGACTTTTTTGAAAAATTAAGGCACATCGGGATATCGTCACAGGATGTGCTGGAAATCGGCGCAGAAGCTGAATTAATCTGGTGAAGATGCGCCAACTTAATTTACACTGCCACCTTGATTGAAATCATCGCATTGAAGGTTTTACATGGCACTGAAGTCCACCGTCTACAAAGCAGAACTACAACTGTCCGATATGGATAGAAATTACTACCAGGCGCACTCACTCACCCTTGCCCGTCATCCCTCAGATTTTCTCGACAGACAGATACAAAGTGTCAAATGATCGACTAAGCTGACACTTTATTAATTAGATAACCTTCGCATAGCTACTCACTTCTGGATTACTAAAATTAATGGCCCTTAAATCAACCGTATTCAAAGCAAATCTGCAAATAGCGGATATGGATCGCAATTATTATCACGACCATGCTCTAACGCTAGCCAGACACCCGTCCGAAACAGATGAGCGTCTTATGGTGCGCTTGCTGGCTTTCATTTTGCATGCAGATGAGTCTCTTGAATTTGGCCAGGGCATGACGGACGAAGATGAGGCTGACTTGTGGTTGAAAGATTTGACAGGAGCGATTGATTTATGGATCGACGTAGGAATACCCGACGAAAAGTTGATTCGCAAAGCATGTGGGCGCTCTAATAAAGTAATTGTTTACACATATGGGGGGCGGATTGCCGATATGTGGTACGCGCAGAATAGTGTCCAGTTCGACCGGCTCAGGAATCTAACAGTAATTAATTTTCAAATCGAAACTACGAATGCGATTTCAAAACTCGCGCAACGCACAATGCAATTGCAATGTTCAATTCAGGACGGGCAATTATGGCTAAGCGACGGGGTCGACGAAAGCATTGAAGTGAAGATGGTCATTTTGAAAGCGCCATCAGCTTATAAGGGTTAAGACTAATTCATCCGGACGTAGGCTGGAATGGACATGCATCAGACTATTGTTCTATGAACACGAATTTGGAAATTTGAGTTTGCCTCATGCTCATGTCACTAAACAACGTGGTTAGGTTTTACGTTAGACCATTGGAAAATTGCACTTGTTTTGCAGGTTTGGTTGGTAGGTTAGATTTTATTTAGATTCGTAAGGCAAGCGAAGCGCGTCAGTTGACGTGTAAATAGTCCGCAAGCGAATTCCGCTGGCGCGTGGGCAAGCGGTGCATAAGTGTGGGCAACGTCATTTAGTTGTCCACACGGTCGCGAAGCGATATGCACGGCTTGTCCATGCAGAAGCGGCTGGCTAGCTGCGAAAACTCTTGGTAAGATGCGGTAGTTTTTGCGATTTCAGTCTTTGGGACCATTCGGAAATTCGCATAAGTCGGGCTACATTTAGACTGACATTACCCGCGAAGAAGCACCTCTGTTGGGTGCCCGCAGCGCGACAGCAAGATTGACCGTCAATTCGGCTCACTGTACTCTGGGGTATTTGTAGTTACATTTAAAGGTTTAAACCAGTGAAACATTTTATTACTGAACGAGAATTGGTTTTAGCGTTTAATAATTATTTATATCAAACCATTGTTTCTCCTTCGATAAAACTGTTCAATGAATTTGAGACGACCAATGGAATTGCAGATTTGGTTCTCGCATACATTCCCAATCGCTCAAAAGATTTATCTTCTATTGGACAAATTAATCCACGCTGGGTCGCTGCACTGGCTGCGGTTGAAGATAAAACTATGCTGGATATCGGATATTTTTCCCACACATCTGGGCTTTCGATTCGAGAGTCGAATAGCGCCTTTAAATATTTTAATGTTGCCGGGTATATTTCAAGGATAGGTTCGGATACTTACAAAAAGACGAACCTGCTACAACCAATAATTAGTGAGTTATGCGCTATTGAGGCGAAGCTCCGTGATTGGAAAAAAGCTCTTTATCAAGCGTATCGATATCAAGATTTTGCGCATAAATCTTGGGTGCTATTAGATGCGAACAACGTAAATCCCGCGTTGGAAAACATATGCGAGTTTAATAAATTCAACGTCGGTCTTGCCTCAATCGATATTAATCAGCAAGTACGAATTTATTTTGCACCAAAGTTTTCCGAGCCAAGATTTCAACAGGCATTCTGGAACGCAAATTGTGTCGTCTCGCGAAATTTAACAGATTTCAATGTGCCGAATAAAATTTATCAATCGCATTCAGCCAGGGTGTTAAATGTGCCTGATTCCCGTGTTTTTCAATCGGCAGGAATGTAGCTATTTGTTTGTAGTTGTTCATTGCGTCATTTATCCAACTGCGAATAAGCTCGTATCTTTTCGAAACCGGTAATTTCCCAAGCGCATCTATCTGTTGCGACATGCAAATAAAATGATGCTTGTATAAACCAGGTTGATTAAATGTGGGGTCAACCGCTTTACTCAATGCGTCATCTGCATATTTTGTGGCGGAATAAATCTTCTTCCACAATTTCGAATTTTGAGCCTTTATCGTTTTAGCTTGCTCAAATTGAATCCAGTTTAAAAGTCCGTTCAAATAAATACGGGCTTTTGGTCCCCGTCGCTCATCATCACTGACTAAAAATTTATCTAACGAGAAAATTCGAGTGTTCTCAAACGTGCCCATAGAAAGTGCGACTCCGTCTATCAAAGTAAAAAGCAACGATTCAGTGTTTTGATACCCCATTACAATTGATAGGCCTGTGCTCTTGATTTCATTCACGAATTCCATAAGCGCTACCAAATAACCTTCAGATTGAATTTGCTTTGTGTCTCGCTCAAATTCACAAATTAAATAAATCCCATCAATCTCAGGGTATTTGGTTATCCAATTTAATAAATTATTTCGAAAAATTTGATTCTCGACCATATGACTAGTAATTGGAAGAGTTAGCAAGACATCTTTTTCATTATCCTTTTTAGCCAATGCGTCAAGAAACGGGTGTAGTGCAAATGCTTCCTGCTGCTCCACATAATCAGGGAGCATTTGATCGAAAAACCGCAATGGGATAACGATTTTTGAAAAATTCTGTTCAAGTTGAAAGTCGAGGCACATCTCTGCAGACGACAACGCATGGGCGTTAAATGATGACGTGGAAAATCCATCTCCCGAAATAGTTTCAGGAAAAAATGGGTAAGAAGCCAATTTAGGTTTTTGTGAACTCGGCAAATAGAATTGTGGGTCAAATAATGACACGTCCTTTATCGATGCATCGAAATTATCAAAGCTGTTTTTGGGCTGATGGACCGGACTGAAAATTAATCCCGTGCCGCACTTGTCATCCAGAAAAGATTCCCGATTCCAATTCGGATTGTGTCCAACCTGCTGGTAAACTTCAATGGCCATTGTGAGATTCCTTTAGTTGATTAAGCTCCAAACATAAATCATCAACGGTCCGAAATCTTCTATAAGGTTCTTTTTCCAGCAAGCGGTCAACGAATGATGAAAATTTCGGCGATACAGATGTGAATTCTTGAAGGGGCTTATGCTTGGTAGCACAAAGATTGTTATAAATTTCCATAGGTGAGACATTTTGAGGCATTGCAAACGGATTTGAACCTGAAGCTAATTCATAGGCAATAATTCCGAGGGAAAAAAAATCGCTTTTGAAACTAATATTCCGTTTTTCATTTTTTGCCTGTTCTGGACTTGCATATCTCAATGTCATTGGCCCGTATGGAAGAAACGTATTTGTCTCGCCATCCGCTCCACTCTCCCGAGTTATTCCCAGGTCGATGATAGTAATTCGCCCATCAGGTCTAATTAAAATATTGTCAGGTTTTAAATCACGATGAACTATTTTATTTTTATGATTCCAGAACAATTGAAGTGCATCAACAAGTTGAATCAACAATTGTGTTATCTGTTGCTCTGTTGAATATTCAGTACAGCATTCGCCCAATGACTTTGAAACGACATGTTCTTCTATGGTCACAAAAAGTCTGTCTGGGAGTCTCAATTCCGTTACGGGATTTTCATAATAAGTTTCAGAGAAGTATAAGCGTGGGTAGTGTGGAGAGTTTAGTTCAGTGAGAATAGCAATTTCACGCTGGAGATACGTTAATGCATTTGCTGTAATGCCTTCAACAACTTTTATAACAACAGGTCCCCATTGAGACCAGTCAGGAATTTCAGGTTCGATCGCTGGATCAAGTTCGTCAGAAGAATCTGCAAGGTTAGGCTCTAAAGCGCTTTCAGCTCCTTGATCCATCTCAGAAATGTTCGATGCGCCAGATTTAATTGGAGAGTTGAACTTACCAAAATATACAACGCGCTGACCAGATGATTTTGCAACCCCGGTAATGACCAACATGGGGAACAAATCTTTGAGTGAGCTTCTGAGTTCCGCTGAATCTGTAGGCAATTTGCCTCCTGGCTTAGAATAAGTTGCACTTGCATGACGGCAAATTGGAAGCTACAGAATATTTATTATTTTGTCTATACCCAATTTGAGGCATTTTATTGAATATGCGCCTCTTCGTGTGAAATGAGCCACTGACTAGTGCGGCAAACGGCTCGATTTTCAATTTAGGACTACCGATCTTTTGAATTTATAGTCAAAACCACTTAAATGTCCGTTGAGGCAAAAATGCTCAATTGCGATGTCTCCATAAAAAAACTAAATCTTCTATACCAGTTGATCGATTTTTTTTGAATGGAAATCTGTACAGAATTTAATGTTGCATCATTCTCGTTAGATGGCTAAATAGCACTTTCATATCGACTCTGTGTTACTCTGCCTGCCATCGCCAATCCAAAGGCGTGTGCATGTGTGTGCGTCAATCTGCCCAACTTTTCAAATTCTTTTGTGACGATTGGTGGCCAACGTGGAGCATGTCACGAAAAAATGGTCCATGTATGCAGCCAAAGGCTCGAAAAGGGAAAAAATGATTACACGAGGATCTGAATGGCACCGTTGGGAGCCCCATATTCATGGGCCAGGTACCGTGCTGAACAATCAGTTCGGTGGTAAAGATCCCTGGGACGCATATTTAAGTGCTTTGGAGGCGTGTTTGCCGACAATTGAGGCGCTTGCCATAACTGATTACTACACAACGAACGTTTACGAAGAGGTAGTGCGTTGGAAAGCTAGTGGGCGTCTACCTAACCTCAAGCTTTTATTTCCGAACATTGAGTTGCGACTCGATGTGGCGGCCAAAACAGGATTTGTAAACCTGCACTTACTGGTTAGTCCAGAGGATCCGAATCATATCTCGGAGATTCAAAGGTTCCTATCTCGCCTGCAATTTGCTGCGCACGATGATCGATACGACTGCACTGCCGCAGAGTTGATTCGCTTGGGAAGGGCTGCGAATCCGTCGATCAAAGATGACCGGGCAGCTCTAATTCACGGGGCAACTCAGTTCAAAGTCAACTTTGACGGACTTAGATCGGCGTTTAAAGAAAGTGCGTGGGCAAAGGCCAATATTCTAATTGCAGTCGCTGGCGCAGAAGGTGATGGCACCTCTGGGGTGCGTCAAGCCGCCGATCAAACCGTTAGGCAAGAAATCGAAAAGTTTGCTCATGTCATATTTGCGAGCAGTTCGGCGCAGCGCGAATTTTGGCTCGGTCAGCGCGATGTTGGTGTAGAGCAGTTACATGCTAGGTATGACGGATGCAAACCGTGCTTGCATGGTAGTGATGCGCATGATCTCGCCTCAATCGGACAGCCCACGGGGGACAGATTTACTTGGATCAAGGGGGCCCTAACGTTTGACGCACTTCGCCAGGTATGTATCGATCCAGAAGGTCGAGCTTATGTCGGAACTGAGCCACCGAAGGCGGCAATGCCATCCCAAGTGATTTCGCACGTGCAAATTGATGGCGCACCTTGGATGGCTACAGAGTCAGTCCCGTTAAATTCTGGACTGGTGGCGATCATCGGTGCGCGAGGCTCGGGAAAAACTGCGTTGGCAGACATGATCGCCGCAGGTTGCGACGCCATCTCAGAAAGTACAAGAACCGCAGACGAGGATATCAGTTCTTCTTTTTTGGTTAGAGCCCGACCGCTAATTGGAGGCGCCAAGGCTAAGCTCACTTGGGGCGGAGGCGAGTTGCTGGAGCGCCATCTGGACGGAAGGGATGCCGATGATGTAATGGCGTATCCCAGAGCGCGCTACCTCTCGCAACAATTCGTTGAGGAACTCTGCTCTGCTCAGGGAGCGTCAGAGGGACTGGTCCGAGAGATTGAACGCGTGATTTTTGAGGCGCACGGTGAAGGCGGTCAAAATGGGGCGTACACCTTCAACGAGCTTCGTGACCAACACACGGCTCGATATCGGCAGGCGCGAAGTAGGGAGGATGACGCAATATCGACTGCGTCCGACCGAATAGCTGAAGAGCTGGAAAAGGAAGCGCTTGCGCCGAGCCTGACAAGTCAGGTCGCAGCCAAAGAGGCGCTCATCAAGGGCTACTCCGCTGATCTATCCAAACTCGTAATCAAGGGCACCGAGGCTCAGGTTCAGAGGTACAACGCCGTGGTCGAGGCGACGCAGGAATTGACAACGAAAGTCAACGCCCTAGGCAATCAGCGAAGGGTATTCGTCGCGATGCAGGACGAAGTTAAAAACATGCGCACGGCAAAGGCGCCGGAGATGCTTCGTCAGGCCATGGCGCGACATCAAGCGAGCGGCCTAGGTACGCAGCAATGGAATGACTTTTTGCTTGTATACCAAGGCGACGTCGATAGTGGCTTAAATGGGTACATAACATGGGCAGATCAAGAAATTGTAAAGATTAACGGACTCCCTCCGACCAGCGTCGATCCAAATGTGCCGCTAATTCCCATTGATTCCGATCTAAAACATGTACCGCTTGCGATACTCAAAGCCGAAATTGCGCGACTCGAGAAACTCATTAGTGCAGATACGGTGATTCGAAACCAGTATGCGGCACTGTCGAAGAAGATATCCACGGAAAAAGCAGCTCTTGTGGCCTTGAAAGCACGGTTAGAGGATGCAAAGGGTGCAGCGGAGCGACGCAAGAATTTGCAACATGAGCGAGAGGCGGCGTACGGTCGACTATTTGATTCCGTCATCAGCGAACAGAACGCGTTGATTGCCTTGTATGGGCCGCTGATGGACAGGCTTGCCGCCATGTCTGGAACCTTGAAGAAGCTCAGTTTTAGAGTCTCACGCGTCGCCGATATTGCAGGATGGGCAAGCGCTGGTGAGACTGACCTGATTGACTGTCGGAAGGCGGGTGAGTTTTACGGCCGAGGCACGCTCGAAAAGCTGGTGCGAACCCAACTCAAACAATCTTGGGAATCCGAAAGCGCAAATCAAATTCAGGAGACGATGACCAGCTTCATTGAGTCGCATTACAAAGCATTACTGGCCCATGCTCCGCATGCGCCGACTGACCAGGAAGCATTTCGTCATTGGTTGAAACGTTTTGCGCAGTGGCTATTTAGTACAGACCATATTTCTGTTAAGTACGAGATTTTGTATGACGGTATCGACATTCGGAAACTGTCTCCAGGTACACGCGGTATCGTGTTGCTTCTTCTCTACCTTGCGCTTGATGATGCAGATGATCGTCCGCTGATCATTGATCAACCTGAAGAAAACCTCGATCCGAAGTCGGTATTCGATGAACTGGTATCCCTGTTCATCGCAGCCAAGTCAAAGCGGCAGGTGATTATAGTCACCCATAATGCCAATTTGGTCATTAACAGCGACGCGGATCAAGTCATCATCGCGGACTCGAGTCCATCTACTGACGGCGGCCTCCCGTCTTTCACCTATGTTGCCGGTGGACTGGAGGACGTTGAGATTCGCAAGGTCGTTTGTGACATTCTTGAAGGAGGCGAGAAGGCGTTCAGAGAACGCGCGCGTCGGCTTCGGGTTCGACTGGTTCGGTAGGGGCACTTTGAGATACGGCATATTTCGAGGCCGGATTTTGGACACTAACATTTGAATTAAAAAACTAAGCGACTGGGCACAACTTGGTTTAATCCATAACCAGTCGCCCCGTTCGAAGAATGATTTAATTTACACATTGCATTGTAAATTTCTGGGCTGATTTTTTCAGGATTGCGCTGTCGATCCCTGTAAAACCGCATAACCGTCCCTGCAATTATGTCTGCAACCTGAATACCAGCTGATTCGTGAGAGTTCAAAAACTCAAGCGATGCCTGTTCATGGAACCTAAAATCTGAATGCGGCGAAAACATTACGACTTGCTGATTTATCAGTTCCTCTGCACTTATTTTTGCTTCGCGCAGTATGTCATCAATTTCCAACTGTTGATCATGCAAGAGACGAACGTCGGCCAATTTTTTGTTCCGAAATAAATTAATTCTTGCGTAGATATTTGTAAATGATGATAAGTTGGGGAGCATCCAAATCTGTTTTTTATGTTTGTTTAAGTCCGGGGATGGGAAAAAATCGAGGTAGGCATTTTTATTTGTGCGCCGCATGGTTTGATATTCTTTTTTTGCTTCTAATATCATGTGGTGAACGCCCTTACGAATATCCTGATTTTGGGATGCCCCAGTGGATTTAGAGAAGAAAAGTACAAGGCTCTCGAACGAACTTGTTAGGGATCGATCACTCGGTTCAACGCAGGCTGCTACAAACCGATTTAAGAGCGGTTCGGTTGCGACATCATATAGAAAATCAACGGCAGTATTTCTAAGGAAATGGAGTTTAGGGTCCTCCGAAAATCCCATTGCCAGGGGAAGAATTTGGCAACTAATAATGTTCATACAGATGAAATAGCGTTTATCAACCACTTCAACAAAGAGCGGCAATTTTTCTTTCAATATTTCGCCCAGTAATTCTGCAGCAAAAAGTGGCTTGTTCTGCAGGGACTTAGCTTTCAGTTCACCATCGGGAATTTTATGTTTTGACTTTAACTCGTCGAGCTTCTGCCTCAGTAGTGCTTCATCCTCAATACCAATTGCCGCCAATACAAAAAAAGGTTGGTCAAAAAAATCAAATGCCTTGCCGGATTTAACAACGTCTCCGCCGTGTCCACTTTCATCGAAATAAAACGAAATCGTCATGATGGGCTACCTGGCTGCGTTTTTTGCGTGCGGTTTGTCCTTGCGATTTTTTGATCCACCTTTTTCTCCACTGTTGCTAATGGGTGCATAAGGAAATGCTGATTAATTGTGGCAATCAATGATGGGTCCCTCGACTGTGCGGCGCAGGCAGCGACTCTAGTCGCGTCCAAATAATCGATTGTATATTTCTTGGTGATTTTCTTTGCCGCTTCGATACTTGTTATTGCTTCCTCGGTAAATCTCCCTGTGGTCCAGAGTTCAAAATGAAATTCCAAATTTCTCCATTCGGAATTAGTCATTGCTTGCTTTCTAATTAACGGAATCCGGTTTTTTAGCCAACGCTCAATATCTGCATCCTCAAGCGTGCCCGCGGGCTGATAACCCTTACATTCGATAAAATGAATGGAACGATTGGATTTGATGGCAACCACGTCAACTTCAGCCTTGTTGTTGTGTTCGTCTTTAAATGCTTTGTTGAGTGACACTGTAGCGCCAAGAATTTGGCGAGCGAGCTCAGCGACAATAAATTCAAAGAGCGTTCCGCGCAAATTGGTAGCAACTCCTTCAATCCTGCCGAGGCCATTGAATAATTCATTAAACACTTCTGGCCTGACGCTTGCATGGGCTGCTTGGACCAAAATTGCGGTAAGTTGTGTCAGGCCTTTGGCGACGTCTTCCCCAAAAAGCGTCACCGGCGTTGCTGGGATATACCCTTTATCTTTTATTGCTTTAAAGGCTGACTTTGAATAGTTATCCGCAACGAAAACATGCAAGCAACGACCGATTCGCTGCAGGCTATTGAGCGTTTGACACTTGCGCAGAAATGGCGAAATACCATTTTCATCGATTTCTGTACCAAGCAAGACATCGCAAGTAATAAATCCAGGTTTTTTCTGACCCGCGTCGCTCCAATCAACTAAGGGGGACAAATAGGATGGACCTGTTAAATCCCATGCAAATGTACCTACTTTCGGGGCGTCGATTGCGTCTCCGCGAATTGCAACTTTTTCGTAGCTTGCAAGTCCAAGATTTCGAATCCACGTTTTAACTGCTTTAAGGACGATTTCTTCGGTGATTAATCTTGCTCGGAATTTGTTGAGATCAAGTTCATTTCCGTTATTTATTGCTTCTGTCAATACGACACACAAGCCAACTCCGGCCACATCGATTTCCTTCACGACATGCGCCTGCGTTAACCGCGTTAGTACGGTTTCTGCGGCGAGATGTTTTTTTTGCCTGATTGGTGAGCCACATACAATTTGAAAATCTGATTTTCTTATTACTCCGTCTCGCTGGATCATTGCCGAAAGTGCGGGGGCATAGGAAGAATTACTTTTTAGGATTGCCGATTTGAGTCCATTCCAATATCCTGGGGAACCGAAGTCTTGTTCGAGATAAATGAACCTCGCTTTGCGGGGAAATACAAGATAGGCGAGGCGCTTTATCCCTGCGCTCCCTCTGGAAACCCGTTTGCGGGCCGCTTCTTCAGTAAGTCCATGATCGTCGACGAGTATCCTAGTAAGATCGGTGCTTAAGCATCCCCCTTCACTTTCCAGGATGTCCTTCAGTTCTTCCCGCATGGTATGCACCCCTATGTCACACAGCGCTATTTATAACCCTTAACTACATTCACCTTAATCTATTTTTTGCACTATGTGTGAAAGCCAATATCCATAAGGGTTTCAGAAGGTTTTCTGCAATTTAAAATCTGTGGCTTGTCACAGAGCGTAATTTTTGTGCGTTACTTTTGCGAAATAGATTCCGTTTTTCTGCTTCGGGAGTTTGGCTGTTTTAGACGTTCAGTTCGATTATTGGCCCGGATGCGCCAAATGTAGCCGACCAGGAAAGAAGTGCCATAGATTCAGAAGTTTAGGAAAAAAATAATTTCCCTACCGTGGGAAATTCACCGGGACACCGCTTCAGGCGGAGAAATAAATTCGCAAATATTCAACAACTTTTTGTTATGCGATTCACGTCGTCATTTATTCTTCAATTAGCCCCAATAGGTCGTCAACTTTTATATCGCTTTTATGGCCCAGGAATACCGCTGCATATTTATCAATAAGTTCCTGTACGCCGTCCGCGTCCAACTTCAAGGTATCCTTTATATGGGATCTCCAAATCTTTAGGTTTTCCACCGTTGGATATAGGCCGGACTCTACTAAATTTGTAATTAAGCCTTCCTTCCGCTGATGAAATCCTTTGCCCATCGTCCCATTTTTAATATATTTTGCAAGTGACACGAATAGCAGTTTTTCTGCATAAAAAGGCTTAAATTTATTTGGGAGGTTTTGCAATGCGGCTTCAAATGACAATGTCTCAAATAAAGCGGTGTAGAAAGGGATGAATGATTCATCGATATCCACTCCCTGATAAATAATTTCTTGACTGCCTATCAAATATTGAAACGGTACACGTTCGGTAATGTGCACTGCGCGAATTGCGTACAATCCAAAGCAACATGCCATCACCACACCAAGCTTGCAATTGCAAATTTCATTAACTTCCCTACAGCGAAATCCGATCCATTCCCAAGAAAGATAAAATCCATTTCGAATTACCAGCCCATGTTGTGCAGAAGCGTGGAAATCAAAGTGAAGGAGCGGTTTAATATCATTTTCCAAGCAATCTTGTTTAATGCGATTAAATGCGCTATTAATATTGTCCAAATTCGCAATTACGAAGCGTGTGGTAACAGGTGGCGTCTGTGACGAAAGACTCAATGCACTTAGGTCTTCTTCCAATCTCCTAGCTGAATTATTTGTGTCTTCAGCACAAAAAATGTAAATCCTATTTACCGTTGTATTCATTTGCATAACGATAGATTGCATTATTGTTCCTTTTTTTTGGTTGCATTTTTTGTTTCAGAGTAATTCTAACCTAAGGTGCTTATTAAGCATTTTTCGCGGGAGGTATTAGTTGCAATGCGCCCTTTGCCATAAAGATTCCAAGTTATGCCTGTCGCATATCTTTCCTGAGCATCTCTACAAAGAGTCTCTTTATGACGAGAATCACAAATTTCATCGGGTTTCTGACGAAGATGATAAAAATCGGCCTCGCGCGTTTCAAAAAGGACTGCGGGAGCATCTACTTTGCGTCAAGTGCGAACAGCAACTCTCCGTGTATGAAACGTATGCGGCTGAGATTTTATTTGGTGGACCGGAACTTCTGTTTGAAAAGTTTGGTGAATATCTGACGTTATCGAATCTCGACTATCCCAAGCTCAAGCTTTACCAACTTTCTCTAATTTGGAGAGCCAGCGTTTCGCGAAACCCTGATTTTCATGCTGTCAATCTTGGGAAACATGGAGAAATAATCCGCCAAATGATATTACAAAGCAACCCGGGTTCTAGCGATTTGTATGGAAGCTTGATGTTTGTCGTAAAGGATGGCGACGACTTGGCATCAGGTTTTTTTCTACCACCCGTAGCCACCCGTCTTGATGGCCATATCGCTTATTGGTATGTTATTGGCGGTGTTGCCTTCGTACATGTGGTGACATCATCACCGATTCGTCGCGTAATTTCAGATTTTTTCGCACAGTCTGAGGGTACGGCAATTGTAAAGGTCCAGCAATTGGCGGAGATTGGCGTATTAAGACGCAGAATCGCAAAATTCAATGAAGAGGGGCGCTTCGACACTTTATTCAAGGACAAATAGTGTCTGCTTTAATTTAATGAAAACATACCGACAAAATAGAAATTGAATCCGCCTAATTAAATAAGGTCTGAAATGGCCAATTACATGTTCAATCTATCGTAGTATGAGGCGTCATTCTGTACTCAATTGCAGTCAATTTTTAAATCCTACGTTGAAACCTATTAAGGAACATTTGATGACAAACCAGGCAAACAAAAATGCGCGCGAGATATGGCGAAAAAAATGTGATCAAGTTGCCTTAGAAATGAAAGGTCACACGCGGCCCTTCATTATGCCGCTTTCGATCGAGAATGAAAGTGACGTACGTCATGTGGGAACCGGTTCAATCATAAATTGGGCGGGTAAGAACTTGTTACTAACTTGCAAGCATGTCCAAGCCGAAGGCGCAATCAATTTTTCCTTTTATGGCTCCGAAAATGTATTGGCGACCGTACCTCCATTCAATACAGACGTCGCCCTCGATGCGGCTTTCGTTGAAATAGGCGCTAAGCAATGGAACGCATTTCAGCATCAGGCCATATTGATTCCTGAATCGCGTATCGCTACACAACACAAGCCCGGGCAAGGCGAAGAGCTGTTGTTTTTTCACGGCTTTGCCGGTGAAAATTCACATTACGCTTTCGGCGTTCTGGACAGTGGTGCATCGGCTTATGTAACCCAACAGAGTGCCGAAGCGGAAGACGACAACAAAATCTTCGAGCTTCTCTGGGAGCCAGAAGAGACAGAATATATCGAATCGACCAGTGCCGAAGTTCGGCAAGCAATGCGGTTTATGGACCCTGGCGGCTTCAGCGGTTCCCTAGTCTGGAATACCCGATATTTGGAGGTGACTTCCGCCGGAGAGCCATGGACACCTGAGTGCGCGGAGGTTACGGGTCTTCTGAAACGTTGGGATACGGGGACAAAGACATTATTGGTTTCGAAAGTTGAGCATCTTCGCGCCTATTTGGCCGTAGCAGCTCAGATCTGAGCTGACAGCGTCAGCCGGACGGATCAGATTCGTCTTCGCCTGGAATGACCAGCTGCCGTTATTCATACTTTTGATATATCTTTTTACCGAAAAGCCTTTAATCAAATGCATCATCTCGCAAAGACATCCTTAGTAGCGAAACGATTCTCAGCAGATTTTTCAGACATTACGCTAACGCAGATTGCCAAAACAAATCCCTTGGTGATCAATGGTGTTGGCACGATTAATCAAGATGAACTGGGCACGTTGAAGTTAAAATTGTTCCAAAAAAATCCGCTCGACAGAGAAAAAGTTTTGCGATACCAAGAAGAGAAATCACGCGGAAGAATCTCTTCGGCAGGTGGATGTAGCCTGAGCGCTGTCGATCACCACGACGCCGGTACGTGGACTTGCGACTATCTCAAAACAAGTGAATCGCTGTACTTTGGCACCGATGGGTGTACAGGTGTTTTTTCAGCCGAAGTGGAAAAGCTGGAAAATTCCCACGGAATCCGATCCTGTTTTCAAAAAAGCTCATTCGAAGGCATTATTCCGTTCGAATTAGATCTGCCATTCAATCGGGGAGCTGATGGGAAAAAAAATAGTTACCCGGAACGAATGCTCAAGTTCACTTTTAACAAGGTGACGAAGGTCGAGATACTGCAATGTAATGGCTATACGTCCATCAAAATCAACAACAAATATGAACTAGTGTCAGAGCGATTCATCGAAGCCTTTACGCAATCATTGTCTATAGCGACAGGGAGGACAGTGAAATATATTTGGCGACAGATCGCCGGCGAACACTTTCATCACAACGTGATTTCTGAATTTGATTTCGAATTATCCAGAAAGTCGCTCCGGCCACCATTGGATTTACACTTCTGTGGACACTTCTTAGAATTTTTGGAGGCTTACATCAAATTCAGTTTGACGTGTGACCACAATTACTTCGGCTATTGGGAAAAGCTTCATGCGAGTTGGGCTTCCGGACTTGCCGTCGCAGCGCTCCCGTTGGCCGTGTACATTGAAGGCATTATGAAAGAATTTTTTCCCGAGCTGATGACTGTGGATGCCAAGCTGGCGGAAGACGTTAAGTTGACAGTTGAAGCGATAGATAACTTGGTAGGAGTTGAAGCCAAACTAAGGGAGCGCATCCGCAATCGTATAAGTGGTGCTGCAAGGGGGACGGTTACGAATGGATTGCGAGCGTTAGCGCAACGTGGATGTATCGGTGATCATCTCGTGACAAGTTGGCAGTCTGTTCGACATCGTTCCGCACATGGTAACGATTTCACGCAAGGGCAAGTTGCCAAATTTCAGGAAATTGTCACCGGAATTTATTCTTGCTTACGTTTGTTTTATGAGTTGTTGTACCTAAAGCTCGAATTTTCGGGGCATATCATTGATTATTCGGAAATCGGCTTCCCAACAGAGTTTCGGCATGCCGAAAGATTAAAGATGACCCGGAAATAAATTGGACTGCTGCGACGCCTGTTGGATAGACATTAAGTGTCCGATGCCTCTCTTTAGCTTCCCCCTGACGGGCTAGGTTCAGAGCACCAGCGCTACCGTTTCCAGTCGCACTGCCCCACGTTTCAGAGTTACCGATACTCTGTCTGCCCTGGTATGTGAAGACCGCTTCTCGGTCTTGTCCCCACAAAAATGCGCGATTGCAGATATCCAACGAACTAGATTATAAATCAATCCAGATAAGGCGTTCTAGCCTTTCTGCTGCTATTCGACGTTGCCATTTTGGTCGACATTGATCACCGTTAATTTTCGGGCAGCCGCCCGCGCCTCATCAAAGCTTTCAAAATGGACGTCTAAATCCTGTACTACGACCTAAGTTTTTTCCGTTCCTCCATCTTCCGAAACTTCAATCGACCGGTACAGAAAATAGTCATCATCGCCTTTTGTTGTGCACGGATGTATGACAATTTTCAGTGCGTGCCATCACTTGTATAAATCAGCATGAAACTGTTCCTGGGGAATTTTAAGATGGAAGCCAACTCTGGGCCGACAGAGCCTGACAGCCACTTTATTTCTTCAAGCCAGCAATAAACTTCAATACCTCATGTTTGGAAATTACATCAAGGTCTTGAAAAGCCAGCAGCAGATCTGCCTCATGTTGTTCTAAAGCAAAAAAATAAGTGACTGGAACATTTAATACTTCTGCGAATCGCAGGATCAAATCCAGGTCTGGCATGCGCGTGCCGAGTTCATAGCGATTCATTCTGGTACTCGCGGAGTTCTCATCGAGCCCCGCCTCGATGCCCAATTTTTCTTGGGATATCGCCGCTTTTAATCGTGCCTCTTTCAATCGAGTTGAAAAAACAGACATATTTACCAGAATTGATCTAAAGGCAAATATCGTCGTATGTTTTACAACACGAAATACTACCGTATTGGTAGTATTTGTTACAATGCGGCATTGCGCCAGGATTGTACACGTGCAATTAAATTGGCAAATCGTTATTCCAATTCTTCGGCGAATGCAATTTGGCTTCGCCGATTTGCAAACCTATTTCACGTTGAGCGCGATTTCTGCCCTTCGTGTTCCTGCCCGAGAAAGACATTTATGCATTCAAAAAATTTGGTTGGAGTAATCCTGGCGATCTGCGTCTCATTAGTAGGGTGTGGCGGTGGGGGATCAAGCAATACAGGCCCAAGCGGAGGAACGAGTAGTGGGAATTCAGGCAGTGGGACCAATACTGGCGGATCAACCGGAACTGGCACCGGCACGGGAAATAGCTCGTCAACCATCGTGACTAGCGTTCCTGCAGCGACCTATACAGCAAATAGCGCCAACGCCACGATCTATGCACAAATGAATACCATCCGTTTGGCAATCGGTGCAGGATTGTTGACAGAAAATGCCGATCTGGATAAATCAGCCGCCGCACACCTGAATTACCTGGCTCTGAACGGCATCGCCGATCCATCATTTCACGTGGAAGCCTCTGGTCAAACAGGCTTTACCGGCGTGAATCCATCGGACAGGATGACGGTCGCTGGTTACAGCTTCAGCATGTCGGGCGAATCAGGTTTTTCTGCACTGACAGCTGGCGCAGCGCAAGCACAGTGCGTCAATTCGTGGGCAGATTCGGTGTATCACGTCCAAACCTTGCTGGTCGGTTATCGCGACGTGGGTGTGGCAGCAGGTGATAATGCGCTGGTTTCTTCTCCCTCGATCACCGCATCGACCTGTGTCGTAGACCTGGGCGTACAATTAAATGTGCAACCACAATATCCGGCAAGCGGCGTCGTATTGACCTATCCCTACAACGGCCAGACTGGCGTGGCAACGTCGTTCAACAACCAGGACGAAAGCCCGACTCCGGTGCCTGACTTAAACGGTGTCGGACAGCCTATCACGGTCAATCTGAGCGCGGCGGTTTCGTCGGTGACGACCTTTACGCTGACAGCTGCTGGTGCGACAGTTCCAACACGGATCCTGGCACCGTCCGGCACAACAGGCCCAGGTGTTGTAATCGACGGCAACATCAACGTGAATTTTGTGACGCTGGTACCAATTTCTGCGCTATCGGCAAATACGACTTATACGGTGACATTTAGTGGCGTCGCAAATGGCACGCCTATGACAAGAACATGGTCGTTCACAACGGGTGCAACGGGAAACTCAACAACAAATATTTGAATCAATCCACTGCGAAATCATGAAAAAATATAAGCGGCGTTATATACAGAAAGTTGACACCATCGTCTGCGACCGCTGCGCAATTGAATGCAAAGAAGGTGATTTGGAATTCGAAGAATTCGCGTCAATAAACTATCGTGGTGGATATAAATCCATTTTCGGCGATGGGCATGATATTTCAATTGATCTTTGCCAGAAGTGTTTAAAGGAAACGCTCGGCGAATGGCTGACAATTGGAGAATGTCACTACGCAGTCAAAGCCCTCGGAAATTAGGGGCACAAATCGATTTAACTAAAAACGCACTAAAAGGGAAAATGAGCACCATCTACATTGACATGGACAATGTCGTCGCGGACTTCGAAGCGCACTACCTGGCTATAACGGGCACCAGTTGGGATAGCGAAGAAGATGCGATGAACCGCTGGCGTAAATTGGCGGGTAAAGAGAAGTACTTTTTCTCAGCAATGCCAGCGATTTTTGAAAGCGAAAAGTTCGTCAGCGAAATCCAGCAGCTTGGTGAGGGAGCCGGATATCGATGCAAGTTTCTGACCGCGGTGCCTTCGCTGTGGAAATTTCCGGCTGCGGAAGAAGAGAAGACGCAATGGATTATTGAAAAGCTGAATTTAGAACTGCCAGTCGTGATTGGTCCTTTTGCCCGCGATAAAGTGAACCACTGTAAGCCTGGAGACATACTGATCGATGACTCCGATTTAAACATTCAGCAGTGGCGAGGTGCCGGTGGCTTTGGAATTTTGCACGTGTCCTTTGCCCATTCGCTATCAGACTTAAGGAAAATCCTAGATCTTGACGGTGAATAAGTGACTGAAAAATATCGGCCGATGAGCGCGGACCATTTGTATCAAATGTATGCAAAAGACGAATGTGCGGATTCTTCCGATTCCCAGAGAAGTAATATTTAAATTAGATAACCAAAATAATATATGTTTACGACTAGCGAGATAGACAGGATGCCGTTTTTTTGCGGCACGGACGGACAAAAATTTTTTAATTGGCGAAGCGTTGAATTAGATTTGAATGTGCCTTATTTTTTCGTTGAATATGTTTTCGACGAAGAACATGCAAATTTACACCATCGGAAGTTTTTTATCAGTGCGAATGAGCTGATTCAATTCTGCAATAGAATTAGGAGCACGCTGAAAATGAAATTGAAGCAAGTAGCGATCCTTGCGCCGCCATGGATAAATAAAAAAGACACTTGGCAGTTAATCGATCTAACTTTAATACTTCATGTTGAATTTGAATCTGGATCACCAATGATACCAGTATACGTCGCGTTGGATGGGCGACAGTTAAGTGGTCAGATGAAGGTCATTGATCTTCAAAAAGCAAAAAAGGTTGAAACTGTTTTTTTGATGTAATTGCATAATTCAACGTCGATCATAACTATCACCACCTTAATTTTTTATCGAAGAATTTTGTGACGCGAATTCCAGTTATTCTGAGGCCACTCAAAACATGAAAGTCCGTCATCGCAAAAAAATTCTCTATGCCAGCAGCCCAAGTAAGACCGTCGTACGCCCCGATCCTGCGGCACGTGAGGCACGCCTTGCGCGCGCAAATGCGTTGCTGGAATCCACGCATGACGAATTTCTTATTATGGTGGCAGTAGCTAAACGGCAATTGGAGAACAGTCGGTAAGTTCAGAATTCACGTGTCCAAGAGCTGTTGCCGAAGTGCGAACTTGAACGCATTCGATGACTTTCTGCCGTGCCAATCAGTGGTTTTTTGAAATGCGAATGGAGGGCCGAATTCATGCAAATACGCATCAGGAGTGTTTTCCGTGCAACCTGTCGTTCTCAATGTCTTCTTTCGCAGTGGCCAGAATTTTACCAAGCCGGTCAGCAATGTTTTTAAGGTTAATCATTTTATTGGGTTGACGTTGACTTGAAATTTCAATGTCGTGCTGCAGATCTAGAATTTCCGTAAAAAATTGGTCGGCCGCGTCTATCCTCGCGAGGGCCTTATCACTTGTTCCCCAAACTCGCAATTCGTTCCAAGCCAAATCAATATAACGCCAGAGGCTGGCAACAGTACCATGGCCAGTTTTTGCAGTCACGCGTTTCAAAATTGACTCATAGTCTACGTCCGTCATCATTTGCCTGGTTTTGCCGGAATTTTCGATGAACTCATTGAGGTGCGCGACCACTTCAAGCGTAATAAATCGATGCCGGAACATACTTAGACAGGTCTGTACGTCCCTGTACCCGGAGTTCGTTGCCAGGCGTTCAAAATCTTTTTCAAGCGACGTTTTCTTGATCGGCTCGCCATTTTCCGTCAAGAAGAAGGAACTGCCTGGGTTAGTTTCGAAACCAGCGCTTTGAAGCCTATCGCAAAATGCGGTTCGCGCGATCAGGTAGCGGTGGACAACCGCAGCAGCATCCAGCCGGATTGGAAAACTGCGCACTGGCGCGACGATTTTTCTTCTTTTCTTTGTCGGGATTTTTAAAGTAAGTGTCGTAAGTATTTTGACGTGGTCTTCTACGCGCATTTCGACCAATTCGCTAGCCCGCAGCCCAGTTCGCACCATCATCCATAACAGAAATTGCCGCCTTGCTCTCAAGTATTCAAGTCTGGCAGCCAGCACGCCGGTGCTATTTCGATAGCGTTGGATAAATCTGGCACTAAACGAGTCTGGCAAGCTTTGCCTATTTATAGTCCGTTTTATATCTTCGATGATGCCAGTCGAGATTGGAGCTTTTGGTTCTAGACTTTCCGACCCCGGCATTGCAGGATGCGTATAGTAGTTTGATACATACTTGTTTTTGCTTCTATGCTTATCATTCCTAATCAATTTAACGGTGATTTGTGGAGATACATTTCGTTCGCCTATTAGCGGAGTGCTTAACAAAAGTATGAAGTTTTCCTGATACCACAAAAGGAACTTGATCGAGCGTTGCAGGATGTCGCACACTGTGTTGTTGTTACGTGCGCGCTGCGATGGGTCGCTCCGTTTTTTTTCTGCTTGCAGTTGTTTCGATAATTCAAATATGTCGGCATTTCCCAGTCTCTCAATACTTATGCTCTTTGTTCCACAATATCGGATTAGATGACTCAATCTTCCCGCATAAGTCTTCAACGAATCACCTGTCAGTTGGTGTGCGATGTCGAGGAAATACATATTGACGGGTTCGCAGGGCTTGTTGGATGGCCAGTACATAAATGGCATGGCCGGAATTATTGGTGATGTGACATAGATGCCGTCTTTATGTTTGACACCAGATTCTGGCACATTGATTGTTGGAAGAACGTGAAACAATTGCTCATTCATTCCGACCTGTCCATTTCATACAGATTGGTAACGTTCGCATCGCTGACTGAAATGCCGTCTGCATTCGGTGCGAAGAGCGACGAGAATGCTGCGTGATGGTTTTCGAGAATTTTATATAGTCTCGCCTGCACGTCGGCGGGGAGTCCGCCGTGCCTAATCAGCCCATTGATGGCTGCGTATAGACTGAAATACGCCTTTTGCCGTCGGATGCTCTGAATTTCGACAGATGTGAGCCGCGCCATATGAAAGTTATTCTTGCTCTCAATGCGCTCTGCCTTTGCTTCTTTTGTGCGCGTTGCCGCGACCGTCGCAACGGCTTCGCCCAACCTGATGCGCAGTGCATCAAGATAGGCAAATCCAGTCCTGTTATTCTCGTCTGGGTTGGTGAAAATTTCGTCTGCGACGCTCTTTAGAGTGTTAAGAGAAATCGGGGAAATTTTGAGGCTTGGCACATCAAGTGCGGCAAAGGCGCGTTGTCCAGTCAAACTTTTATGCACAAGGTTGTTGACCCGCGACGGTACCGTAATGCCTTCGATGAGGAATTGATGCCGAGCATGAACATTCAAAAGGTTTTGTGCTCTTTTCTGGTAAGCACCGCGTCCGTTCACTGTATGGTCCCCCGCAATACAAATGAAACGTTGAGGCCGATTATATCCCGGCCGTTCTCGGCAAAAATCGAATGTGGTTCCAAATGAAATTTTTCATTCTTTCGTAGCGACTGCACATAGTCATTCCATTCGGTTGTCGGAACCGTGGTCAATGAGTCCACATTAAAGTGAGCCAAAACGACTTTGTACAATGCGTCAATGTCATCTTTGTTATTCACCTCACCATGTCCACGTTTCCGGTCCTGCTCATGGCGGTAAATTCTGTCAATCGCAAACTCGGACTCTAGCTCTGGCAGTTCCTCTCCTGGAAGGCCGCTTGTAATGTAGGCGTAAACATGTTCCGCATTTGTATGCCCGGCAATCCATCGCGCAGCGTCCAATACGTCGAATTTTCCCGACCAGAACAATAAAAGCAAAAACCATTTTCGCATTTCGTGGATTCGCACGTACCATCTGCAGCCGCGCTCATCAGGTGGTAATCCTGTGAAATCGGAGAAAATGTCGAGGTGCATGCAGAGCAATTGAGCGGTGGCTGAGAGGGCTCCTGTTCCTTCTTGGTTTGGAAGGTAGAACAAATTGTCGCCAATTTTTCGATCCTCTGCAAAATGCGCGGAGAGGTTCTCGCCTAGTCGCTGCAATAAATGGATTGCCTTGCCCGCAATGAAAGGGATGGGGCGATCAGTGTCCTGCCATGCATCATTGGAGTTGCTCTTACCAACGCTATAGTTAATCCAGTATCCGTCATCATATTGGCGCAGACAATCGCGCTTTAAATGGGTCAATTCTTCGAGACGGGACGGCTTTAGCATCGACATGCAAACGATGCAAGAGCCTATAAGGACTCTTAGCGCTTCGACGAGGGTGGGGTTAGACCTCAATCGGTTAAAGTCTTGTTTGACCTCGCTGCGCCAGCATTCTGTTATGTTCAGGACGGTTGCTATTGGTTCTCCAGACTCAATTGGAAAGTCGGTCAAATACTGTTTGATAATTTTGTTCAGGCGGTAGCTGCGAGAGAATTGTCTTTCGTCAGTTATCACTGCGAGGTACAGGCTGATGATCCCATCACCATATAAATGGACGAACCGTATCGCGGTTTGAAGGTACTGCAATCCTGTCTCGATCGGCATAAGCAGCGTATGCGATGATGTTCGAGTTTCCCGTTTTGCAAATGTGACTGCACGTCGGAGCGAGAAATTAATTGGGTCTGGCAAAAGTTCTGGTATGTGACGATGTGCGTCTAACATAGATGCGACTAGACTTGCGGTATGCACCACCGTCCCTTCGCTACTTATACATTGACTGAAGTCCTGCATAGATGGGGTATCTTGTAACGGGAATTCGGTGTATTGCATTACGCTTACAAAAAGCGTTTCGTTGCCGAAATCTGTTTCGAATTGGCGCAAAAATCGTGAAGCACTTTTTGATTTCAGGGAATCAACATTGGCGTTAATCAGTATGGAAAGTACTCCGCGATCAATGCAGCGTTTGCCGAAGTGTGTGCCGTGTTGGATTGTCTTATAGACTGCCTGACGTTCAAACCATGGCACCATGGCTGCTATTTCAGTGCTTGCGAGTTGATAAGGATTGTCAAGTAGTGGCTGCGGGCAAGGGACACCATTCGTACCCATATAGGCGACTGACAAAATTCGTTGTGGAATTTGAAGTGCGTGGGTCCAGCCGCCCTGGGCGATCAGACCGAGAAACCATTCAATTGTCGCTTGATCGAGCAATTGCAGCCCGAATTTCTCAGGCATAAACTTATAATCATGGAGTACCACCCATCGAATAAACCTGACAAGAACAGACACGGTAGTTCGCCATGCTATCGGGGCAGATGTGCCAGCGATAAGGTCACAGCGGGAAAAGTACGCAATTTTTTTTGTTAGCGTAAGTAGCAATTCATATCTTGAGTCGGTCAACAATCTGCCATTTGGCAGCACGATGCGCCAATCGATTCGAATGGTATTTCTCCACACGCCATCGATCAATTCTTCCCTTCCCCGATTTGTCGTCTCCCATACGTCTGACGAAAACGGCGTAAGCAGCCAAGGCGCCTCAAATTCACCATCAAACGGTCGGATCTGCTGTTTTGCGGAAGCTAACGCCAACAGTACCATCGTCTGTTCTTCCTCGCTGAAATTATCCGGAAACGTTGGCGGTGGAAGTTGATCTAACATTAGGCCTAGATTCATTGCAGCCCTTCCCAATTATTTTTGATGGCCAACGCGGCAAATTGTGCGTCGAATCCGACCTGGATCGCCAACGCCTGAACATGAACTTGTTTGAGAAGTGGATGGTCAATTAATTCCTTCAATGCTGGATCCACGTCGTGGCTTTCGGCGGCATACCGCAGCAGTTTTGCTAAATCTGCGAATTGTCGAGGCGCCAAACCGCTCAGACAGTCGACTCTATCAAGTTTTTCTGGGGCCATTGTTCGAAGCGCGAGATCACTGTATGAATATAGGAGACCAAGGCTTTTCGGTGAAAGGTGAACATTCAAGAGGCCAGTCGCCGGATTTGAAATTGCCGTTTCTTTTCCATATGCAGGCCACAGTCGTTTTTGTACTTCATTCCCGAGTGGGCTTGTCTTGGCAGGGTAATCCAAGATAATCTGCTCGATGAAATGCTGGAGGTCCTGCAAACTGGAAAAATCTGTCACTTGGAACAGGAATGGTTCATCATGTACCGCCAGGATGATTAAAGTGTTTTGAAATCTTCGGATAATTCTGCTGTTCCATGCGAATAGCAATGATGGAGGAAGATAATGTTCAAGCGCGACTTTACGTGTATTTCCAAGACAACGACTCATTTCCAGAATTGAGCCAGTCTGAAACCAGCGCGATACACCTAATGTATTTCGCAGGCGTTGGTAATCGAAACTACCAGCGACAAGGCCGTTTGCTGAAAGCGCCGGATACAATTTTGCAAGGCCGATTGAATTTTTCTGGGCTGATAGATATTGGGGAGCGGGCTCCAATACTGAAAGAATTCCGCTGGCTTTGTTAACATGTCTTACCCCAAGGAACAAGTATCGCCAAGTTTTGTCGCCAGCTCGTTTTAAAATTTTCCTGACCGGCTCTGTGCATTGGAGCAATTGCATCATCAGCCGTTGAGAAGTGTCAGTTAAAACCATCGATTTACGTTCCCCTGCGCGCGGCTTGTCAACGTAAAAAATCGACTTTTTGCTGTCAGTCAGCATTAGGCACGGCTTGCCGCGGACATTCAATAACTTTGCGCTTTGTATAGATTCTGACGTTAGCTCAGGGTGCTCAATTATCATCAGACAACAAAATGCTGCTGCGTCTAAGTTGGAAATTAGTCCTCCGAATCTATAAAACCTGCTCGGAAGTGATAACGACTGCCATTGTTCTAGTTTCAAAGAGGTAAGGCGGTCGAGTGCAGTATACGATTCACCTTCAGTGTTCTTAAAAAAAAGTCTGTTCGGGAAAAACGGTGATGATCTTAGCGTTTCAGGTGATACGCACTGGATGTCGTTTCCAATCTCTAGATTTCTACGAAGGATAGCAAGGGCCCACATATGTCCCTGTGGATGGCTGGGACTTCCATACTTTATAACCGCCCCGCCTTGCGGTCTACGGGAGCCGAATTGTTGAGTCCTGATCGCTTCCTCGATTTGAACATCAGTCACTTGTGCCGCCAGCTTGCGGCCGACCTCTCTATCTTTCATCAACCCATCCCAATGTTCTAGGCAGGTGCTTCGGATAGTGTCGATCAGGTGTATGCATTGCTTTTCAACTTCGTCAAGGTATTCCGCGTTGGGTAGTCCAAAATTGATATCGACTAACAATTTTTTAGGTTGCGTAGTGATATCGACTACACTTCCGTTCGGTTTGGCCAGTAACGGTTGGTTATTCGCAAGACTTTGGATCTTCTTTCCTTCAATCCGGGGAATCTTTACATCAAGTGGGATGACTTCATCTTCGACAAGAAACTCCATCAGCATTCCGATCCTGGTTTGCCAGGTTCGCAGTCGCGTCCACATTTTGAGTTGACCCCAACTTGAGTCGGTCAAATAAAATTTGAAGAACGAGTAAACCGCCATCTGCCATTCTGAAGAAGTTGTCGGCCACAAAATTTCTGAGGTCTGGAAAAAAGCAAAAAGTGGTCGTAGAAATTCAGAAGTTAGGGACGTTTGAGTGTGTATTGACAATCCCCCATATTTTCTCAGCATACTGTCGGCAATCAACGTAACCTGTTGCTCGGTCAAACGTGTGTTGGCGAACGATTGCTTAACTAGCGTTTCTTTGGTTCGCTTTGGATCGTCCAAGAAAAACATGACTGTCATGTCCTTGATT
>Ga0206873_1075_pt1 | contig 31846 bp, 25 predicted proteins | sample Alteio_BWOrgCont_11_FD_152631 | JGI IMG/M metagenome (GOLD analysis project Ga0206873, IMG submission 152631) | Enriched cells from forest soil in Barre Woods Harvard Forest LTER site, Petersham, Massachusetts, United States -... | ecosystem: Environmental > Terrestrial > Soil > Temperate forest >...
CCAATATCGTTTTGGTCGGGGAAACCGGAACCGGCAAAACATTGTTAGCACAAACAATTGCTAAAATATTAAATGTACCTTTCTGTATCGCGGATGCAACAGCTTTTACAGAAGCGGGGTATGTGGGCGAAGACGTGGAAAATGTACTGGTGAGGCTTTTGCAGGTTGCCAATTATGATGTTGCCGCTGCTGAAAAGGGCATTGTGTTTATTGACGAAATAGATAAAATTGCACGGAAGGAAGGTGATAGTCCATCTATCACAAGAGATGTAGGCGGTGAAGGCGTTCAGCAGGCATTGTTAAAAATGCTGGAAGGTGCTGTCGTAAATGTTCCGCCGCAGGGAGGACGTAAGCATCCGGAACAAAAGATGATTGCTGTAAATACCAAAGATATTCTGTTTATATGCGGAGGAGCATTCAGCGGCATTGATAAAAAAATTGCCCGTCGTATACAGACACATGCTATCGGCTACACAACACCCGGTGAACAGGAAGAAATTGACCGCAATAACCTGCTGCAATATATATCGCCCGAAGACTTGCGAAGTTTTGGGCTTATACCCGAGCTTATTGGCAGGATACCTATTATTACCTACCTCAATCCGCTTAGTAAAGAGAGTTTGAGACGTATTCTTACGGAACCTAAAAACGCGCTTATCAAGCAGTATGTAAAACTTTTCAAACTGGATGATGTCAAATTAATATGGGATAAGTCTGTTTTTGATTTGATTGTAGATAAAGCTTTGGAATACAAACTCGGCGCAAGGGGGTTGAGGGCTATTTGCGAGGCTATTCTTACCGATGCCATGTTTGAAATGCCTGCAACTGCAGATATTAAGGAACTGCATATAACGCTGCGTTACGCTAAAGAAAAGCTGCAACGTTCTCCTGCCCTGAATAGGCTGAAAGTGGCGTAAGGAAATAAATTGTTATTTTCTTTTTTCATGATTGTTTGCAAATGCCGTCACTGCGAGCGTAGCGAAGCAGTCTCCATATTATTCTAGAGATTACTTCGTCAGTCCTGTCCCGCTTAAGACAGGACGAGACTGGACTCGTAATGACGATAGCTCTATCCAATTAAGCAAATTATTTACCTTCACATCTTTTTCATTCCATCTGCCACAAAACATGTAAATTTGAGGCCTTGGTTTTCCCAGAAAGGATACCAATGTAAAAACACTAAAGTATGATTGCTATTAAACAGTATCTCTTTTCTTCCATCGGCAAAAAGGTGGTGATGGCTTGCACAGGCTTATTTCTATGTTTATTTCTGATTGAGCATATTTATGGAAATGTGCTTCTATACGCTAATGACGGGGGAGCAGCGTTCAATGAATATTCCCATTCCATGGCGCATAGTCTTATCATCCGGATTGTAGAGATTCTTCTTTTTGCCTCTATCATCCTCCATGTGTTGCAGGCAATAGTTATTACTTCAGACAACAACAAAGCCCGCCCCATAAAATATGCAGTCTCCACTTCTACCGCAGGCAGCAGCTGGTTTTCAAGAAACATGGGTATTACGGGTTCCGTCATATTTTTCTTCATAGTCATTCACTTATATAATTTCTTTATTCCTTACAGGATAATCGGATTGGCAGGCAATCAAAACCTCGCTATGATTACTAAAGCGGCATTCCAGAATCCTTATTATGTTGGAATTTATGTTGTTGGAGTAACTTTTTTATTCTTTCACCTGTTACATGCATTCCGGTCGGCATTCCACACCCTCGGATTGAACAATAAAAAATATACACCTGTTTGGAAAATTGCAGGAATGATATTCGCATGGGTAATGTGGCTTGGTTTTATTTCCTTCCCTATCTTATTTTATTTTGGAATTGCCGGCAATTCAATTGTACTTAACTAATTTTTAAAAAGCTATCAGCTAGTAGCCAATAGCTAAAAACAATAAATATATGGCAACGTTAGATTCAAAAATTCCTCCGGGAGATATAGCAGAAAAATGGACACAGTATCGTTCTACCATTAAGCTTGTAAACCCTGCAAACAAAAGACACCTTGAAGTTATAGTGATAGGTTCCGGTTTAGCGGGAGCTTCTGCAGCCGCTTCACTGGCTGAATTGGGATATAAAGTAAAAGTATTTTGTTTCCAGGACAGCCCCCGTCGTGCGCACAGTATTGCAGCACAGGGTGGAATTAACGCCGCCAAAAACTACGCCAATGACGGCGACAGCACTTACCGCCTGTTTTATGATACCGTAAAAGGCGGTGATTTCCGTTCAAGGGAAGCTAATGTTTACCGCCTTGCGGAAGTGAGCGCTAATATTATTGACCAGTGCGTTGCACAGGGAGTGCCCTTTGCCCGTGAATATGGAGGATTATTAGACACCCGCTCTTTCGGAGGTGTGCAAGTGTCTCGTACATTTTATGCACGCGGACAAACCGGCCAACAGCTTTTGTTAGGCGCTTATGGCGCACTTAACAGGCAAATTGCAAAGAAGCAGGTTACCATGTATAGCCGTCACGAAATGCTGGAACTTGTGGTTATTGATGGCAAAGCCCGTGGCATTATTGCACGGAATCTTATCACCGGAAAACTTGAAAGATATTTTGGACATGCTGTTGTTCTTGCTTCGGGCGGGTATGGCAATGTGTTTTATTTGTCTACCAATGCTATGGGTTGCAATGTTACCGCCAATTGGAAATCCTATAAAAAAGGAGCCTTATTTGCTAACCCATGTTTTACACAAATTCACCCGACTTGTATTCCTATTTCAGGAGACCACCAGAGTAAGTTAACGCTTATGTCGGAATCATTACGGAATGATGGAAAGGTTTGGGTTCCGAAACAAAAAGATGATACCCGCAAACCACAGGATATTCCTGAAGGTGATAGAGATTACTTCCTTGAAAGACGCTATCCTTCTTTCGGAAACCTTGTACCCCGTGATGTGGCTTCGAGGGCTATTAAAGAAAGGTGTGATGCGGGCTATGGTGTAGGAACATCCAAACAAGCTGCCTACCTTGATTTTGCAGATGCTATAAAAAGAATGGGCGAAGCTGCGGTGAGCGATAAATACGGTAATCTCTTCGAGATGTATGAAAAAATTACCGGGGAAAATCCGTATAAAGTCCCTATGCGTATTTATCCCGCCATTCACTATACTATGGGCGGTTTGTGGGTTGATTACAACCTTATGACCACTGTTCAGGGCTTGTATGCCATAGGCGAATGCAATTTCTCCGACCACGGCGCTAACCGCCTTGGTGCATCAGCATTGATGCAGGGTTTGGCAGACGGCTATTTTGTACTCCCTTACACTATCGGCGATTATTTGTCAGCCGAAATTAAAACCAAGCCCATACCTACCGATCACCCTGCATTTGCAGAAGCTGAAAAAAGTGTAAGCGAGAATATCAACCAACTTATGTCGGTGAACGGGAAAACTTCTGTAGAGCATTTTCACAAAGCCTTAGGCAAAATTATGTGGAACAAATGTGGCATGGCGCGTAATGAAAAAGATTTAACAGAAGCTAAAGCCAATATTAAAGCATTACGGGAAGAGTTTTGGAAAGATGTGCGTGTATTAGGAAAAACGGATGAGTTTAATCCCGATCTTGAAAAAGCGGGAAGGGTTGCCGACTTTTTAGAACTAGGCGAATTACTAATAGATGATGCTCTGAATCGCAAAGAATCATGCGGAGGACACTTCCGTGAAGAATATCAAACCCCTGAAGGAGAAGCCCTCCGGGATGATAAGAACTTTGCGTATGTGGCAGCGTGGGAATACAAAGGTCCTGATAGCCCTGCGCAGCTGAATAAGGAAGAACTGAAATTTGATACGGTTCATTTGGCGCAAAGGAGTTATAAATAAATAGTAGACGCTTCCCTTCAGTATTCAGATAGGGATTTTTATTTGTATTGAAAAGGTATCTTTGAAAACAAATGAAAAATGTTTATTCCTTAATTGCCTGTTGTATTATAAGCATAGTGCTATTACAGTACCGGTTATCTTATTCGGGTCTTGACTCAAAATATACTTTAAGACTCACTACTTGGGATGCATTAGGCTATTATATGTATCTGCCCTCCGCATTTATTTACGATGATGCCACCCAATTAAAATGGTTTCCTGAAATAGATAAGAAATACTATGTATCGGGAGGGTGGGTTTACCAGGCCAATATTTATAAAAAAACCAATAAATATGTATTCAAATATTTAGGCGGGGTTGCCATCATGGAAATGCCCTTTTTCTTAGTAGGACATTGCATTGCAAAAATCTTTCACTATACCGCAGACGGCTTTTCACCGCCTTACCAATATTCCATCGCATTTGGAGTTCTGTTGTATTGTTTATTGTCGGTTTTTTTGCTGCGAAAAGTTTTACTCAGATTTTTCAGCGATAAGACTACCGCAATTACCTTGTTATTAATTATGCTTGCAACCAACATTATTCAATATGTGGCTATTGACAGCGCACAAAGTCATGGATTGATATTTCCCTTGTATGTGCTGATTTTATATTTTACCATAAAATGGCATGAAAAACCAAGTGTATTGATAGCTTCAATTACCGGGTATATTATAGGTATAGCTACCATTTGCAGGCCTACTGAGGGTATTATGTTATTTATTCCGCTATTGTGGGGGACGCAAACCAAAGCATCAGCGCATGAGAAGTGGAATCTTGTAAAACAACATAAAAGGCATATTGGCTATGCTTTATTTTTTACATTTTTAGGAGTCTTACCACAGCTCATCTATTGGCAAATTGCAACGGGCTTTTTTGTTTACGATGTAGGTAGTAAATGGACTTTCTTAAATCCATTTTTCCGGGTCTTGTTTGGCTGGGAAAAAGGATGGTTCATTTATACCCCGGTTACTATTTTCTTTATTGTTGGCATGTTTTACTTAAAGCCCTATCCATTTAAAAAATCTGTTCTTTGGTTCTGTTTACTAAATATCTATATTATTATTTCCTGGTTCGACTGGCGGTATGGGGGCAGTTATTCTACCAGGGCGCTTTCCCAGTCTTACCCGGTATTTGCTTTGCCCCTGGCAGCATATATTGAACATATTAATTTTAAAAAATGGAAAATCCTGTTTTATATTCTGGGATTGTATTTAATAGGAGTAAACCTGTTTCAAATTGTGCAGTACAACAAAACTATTTTGCATTATGATGATATGAACCGGAAATACTATGAAAAAATTTATTTAAATCCTGACCCGACGCCTTTGGATATGAGTTTACTTGATACAAATGAATTTCTTAGTAATGAAGCCAACTATAAAAGAGAAATTATTGCATATATAGATACAGCACATCATATGCAATCGATGGCACACACACCGAACCTGTTATTTGAAACGAATATAAAGCCGGATTCATTTAACGCGGCTACTACAGAAGAATGGCTGAAAGTTGAGACGGAAATAAAAGTTACCAAAGGATTTTCGGATAGCTATTTAACCTCCGAGCTACAATCAGGGGATTCTGTTAAACATAATAGAATAAGGTTGTTCAGTCCTATCAGCAGGGAAGGAGAAATAAACAAGTATGCGTATTATTTAAAGCTACCCAATGTCTCCGATAAGGAGGTTCTACAATTATTTATATATTCGAACAGTAATTTCGAGGGTATTGTTGAAAATATAAAAATTACTTCATTAAAAAAATAATGTCCAACTCTTGTTTTTGACTACTGATACTCTCTATTGGTATCTAATTTCATTAATCCAATTTAATCGTATTTTTTTGCTTCAGTTCATACACATTAATATCCCCTCTTTGCAGAACTAATTTATTTATGCAACTTCTTATGGCAGAATCGCCCGCTATCTTTTTTGAATCGGTATATAAATAGCGTGCTCCTTTATAAATCATCATTTTCAAGCTGCTTCCATCCAGGTTATCATTATCAAATGCCCAGCCTTTTTTATTGATATAATAAAAAAATATGTAGGTTGATTCATCATTTCCTGCCACACATAATTCATTATTCGGAACAGCACTTCGTAAGCCCTCTTTATAGACCAACAAATTACTGTTGAATCCCGGATCAATAGTATTCCATCGGTGGTTTATCCGCAAATAGGCAGTAAAAGGAAGAGTACACAATGCAGCCCATGCAATAGTACGGACCGCTCTTTTTGAATGAGATACTAACTTTTCCGCGCCATAAGCTACAATGACAAATATTAATGGCAGAAAGGGGAACATATAATAATCATGAACAGTAGTTATCATATTCATTTCAAAGAAAAAATAAAATAGTACGCTTATGCCCCCAAAAAACAGGATAGGAAACAAATTGCTTTTATATTTTTTATAGAAGAAAAGCACACCCAATCCTGCCAGGAAGAAAAGTAAAGAGCCGTAATTGATAAGAAGTTCGGGCAGGGTAGAAATCAGGTTGCCCTGAAGTATATCTATCAGGTTAGCAATATCATTTTTATTGGCTGCTAAAATACCTTTAACAATACCATTTCCCTGCCATGTTCCTACAACTTTTATGTACCATACGGCAGGAGCAAGCAGAAAACCGATAAAAATAAAACATGCCTTAATAGTATTTCCTATACCCGTCCTCTTGAGGTTCATTATTAAATAGGCTATAATGCCTCCTACAAAAACAATAAAAGGTAATTTAGCTAACACGCCAAGGCTTATAAAAAAGGCCGACAAGACAATATAAAAATACTTCCTGCTATCAATCCATTTAAAAAAGAAAGCCAAACTGTAAACAGAGGAGCAAAGCGCAAGATTATCCGGCATGGGATTCATAGTATAATAATAAAAAACAGGTGAGAAATTAAAGCACCATGCTCCCAAAAGAGCAATTAGAGGTCGCTTGAATATATTGAAAAGCAACAAGTAAATTCCCCATAAGCTAAACACGCCTATTATGAAGCTTAGTATGCGGGTGATTATAACATGGTTGCCAAAAATTTTATAAAAACACGCAAAAACCCATTGCATAACAGGAAACTCCATTCTGAATATTCCGTTACCATCGCCACGATTATTAATCCGTGGATTCAGAATATTAAAATCTTCTTTATAAAAATTCTCTATGGTACTTTGGGTTTGGGTTTGCCTCCATACATGAATTCCTACCAAGTCTAGTTTAAATACGTGGAAATGCATAAAAAAACTTAATGAAGGGATTAATAAAAACAATATTATCCGTCTCCTCTTATTTATTAAACCTTCTATCATTTCTCCAGTTATAAGGCAAAAATGCTTCCAAGTATATTTACTCTGACTTTGCAATGGATAATAATCCCGGTCAAAGGTAAAGATATATGGTCCAATTCCCTGTTAAATATTGTTAGCTTCATATCGTCTTCATCTAATAATATATATATTTGCAGTCATCCATACGTTAAAGCTATGTACAATAAGATACTTATTGCAAGTTTGATGTTGCTTCCCTTGGTGTCAGTTAATGCACAAAGTAGCAGTAAATCTGTGGCTTCGGCTGACCCTAATGCCCCTATTATGAGTTTTGATACTAAAGAACATGACTTCGGAACTATTGAGCAGGATGGTAATGGAGTTTATTTGTTTCTGTTCACCAATACCGGCAAAGAACCTTTGGTTATAAAGGAATCTCGCGGCTCCTGCGGATGTACCGTTCCAAAATGGCCTCATAACCCTGTAGCCCCGGGTCATCAAGACACCATTAAGGTTACTTATGATACCCACCGTATAGGTTTTTTTCAAAAAACAGTAACTATCACTTCTAATGCAACTGAATCTCCCCTGGTGTTATCGATAAAGGGGAAGGTAAATGCTAAGCCACCCCTCCTGCTTTTCCTACCGACCCCGGCAATAGTACCAGCGGCGCTCCGTTCTCTAACAATTGGGACAATCAATAATCTAATATCAACAAAAACTCAAATCTAATCATGAAAAACCTTCTATCTTCCATTACGCTTCTTGCAGGACTTCTTTTTGCAGGAAACTTAGTTGCACAAGACCAAACCACACCTCCGGACCCTAATGCTCCTGTTATGAAATTTGAACAGGACACCATTGATTATGGTACTATTCCCCATAATGCCGATGGAAACCGGGAATTCAAATTTACGAATGTGGGTAAAGAACCATTAATCATTAAGGATGCCCGTGGTTCATGTGGTTGTACCGTTCCTACCGCTCCTAAAGAGCCCGTTCAACCCGGTCAGTCTAATGAAATTAAAGTTCATTATGCAACCAATAGGGTGGGTATGTTTATAAAGACTGTAACCCTGACAAGCAATGCCAATCCTCCTACTAAAGTTCTAGTAATCAAGGGTAATGTATTGCCTGATCCTACTCCTGCAGCTACTCCTACTACAACTACTACTCCGCCCGCATCACACTAATAAGTGCGGATTTTTTTATTTAAAAAGTCTGCCTTGCGTAAAGCAAGGCGGACTTTTTTGTTATTATTCAACCCCCATTATTCGTATATTTGGATTACTACCAACATGAAACGGTACATTTTTATAATCATATTAGTTGTTCTCTGCGGATTTCAGTCAGTAGCCCAGGCTGTTATAAAATTTGAAAAGTCCACGCAACACTTGGGATTTGTAAGGCAGGGCGATACCCTTAATTTCCAGTATGAATTTACCAATACCGGCAATCAGCCTTTAATAATAACTGATACCAAAGTAGAATGTGGTTGTACCGTGGTGGAAAAACCGGCAGACCCTATTTTGCCGGGTAAACAGGGGGTAATAAGGGTTATTTTCCATACAAATAGCGCCATAGACAGGCAGGACAGAACAGTAACCATATTATCTAATGCGACAAACTCTCCATCGGTGATGAGATTTAAGTGTGTTGTTTTGAAGCCTAAAAAGGATTAATAATGATAAAAGTCTGTTTAAGAAATCGTAGTTAAATTACCTTTGCACTTCATAATCTGTAAATCTTTTACAATGAAAGCAATTGACTCCTACAATTTTAAAAATAAAAAGGCGCTTGTTCGTGTAGATTTTAATGTACCGCTTGATGATAAATTCAACATAACAGATGATACCCGGATAAGAGCAGCCATACCCACCTTGAAAAAGATATTAAGTGACGGAGGCTCCCTTATAATAATGTCGCACTTAGGCAGACCTAAAAATGTGCCGGAAGATAAATTCTCATTGAAACATATCGTAGCTCCATTGAGTAAACTTTTGGGGGTAGATGTGAAATTCTCTAATGACTGTGTGGGGAGTGCCACAAAAGCCCTTGCTAATGCACTTAAGCCTGGTGAAGCGTTATTATTGGAAAATCTGCGTTTTCATGCCGAAGAAACCAAGGGCGTCGAAGGGTTTGCAAAAGAGTTGGCCTCGCTTGGGGATGTTTATGTAAACGATGCTTTTGGCACAGCGCACAGGGCGCACGCATCCACCACTATAATTGCCCAGTTCTTTCCCAAAGACAAAATGTTCGGTTACCTGATGGCTGAAGAACTCCGGAATATTTCAAATGTGCTTACCAAAACTAAAAAACCATTTACTGCCATACTTGGCGGAGCAAAAGTATCGGGTAAAATAGCGCTGATAGAAAACCTGATGAATAAGGTGGATAACTTGGTTATAGGGGGCGGAATGTCATATACCTTTATCAAAGCACAGGGTGGAAAAGTAGGCAGCTCGCTTGTAGAGGCTGACCGGATAGAAACCGCTCTGCAAGTAATAGAAGCCGCCCGAAAAAAAGGTGTTAAACTTTACATTCCCACGGATACAGTAATTGCAGATGCTTTTAATAACGATGCAAACAAAAAAGTTTGCGCCATCAATAATATTCCCGATGGATGGCTTGGCTTGGATATTGGACCTGAAACAGAAAAGGAATTTGCGAAGGTCATAGAATCTTCCAATACCATATTGTGGAATGGGCCTATGGGAGTCTTTGAAATGAGCAACTTTGAGCACGGCACCAAAATAGTCGCCGATGCTATTGTGCATGCTACCCAAAAAGGAGCTTATTCATTAGTTGGGGGAGGAGATTCGGTGGCTGCCATAAACAAATATAATCTTGCTGCCAAAGTGAGTTATGTATCAACCGGTGGAGGAGCAATGCTGGAATATATTGAGGGCAAGGAACTTCCGGGAGTTAAGGCGATAGAAGAGGATGTTGAAAAAATAGTAAAATAGCCTTTACTCACAGTGCTTTTTACCTCTAAATTTACATTCTATAATAGATAGAAATGGTAGAGCATTTAAAAAAATTAGCCAAAATATTCCGCAACAGATATATCTCCGCTACCTTGTTGTTCATTGTTTGGATTGTTTTTTTTGACCAGACCAGTCTTATTTACGACTTTCGTCTTACCCGGAAGGAGCATCAAATGAAAGCCCAGGAAGGCTATTACAAAAAACAAACACAAGCTGCAACAGAACAGCTGAAAGAACTGCAAACAGACCCGGCTAACCTTGAAAAATTTGCAAGGGAAAAATATTTTATGAAAAAATCCAACGAAGATGTGTACATTTTTGTAGACCCGCATAATCATTTGCTGGACAGCCTTAATATCGCGGCGCGATAGAAAGCTGAAGCTATTAGTTCCTGTTTACTTTAACGAATTTCCGACGTGTTGCAATGCAACATATCATGAGTGCTTGTTTAATGGAATATGCATTTTTTGCATCATGGAAAGCACATCCCGGGTAGTAAGCGTATCGTGTCGTGCTAACGAAGCATTATACAAATAAGTAACGCATTGTGTCATAAAAGCTTTATCCTGGCTATCTGCGTCTATCACCTTAGAATTTGTATTATACAGGCCAACATATATTTTGGCCATTTTATATATTTTATCATACTCCCCTTTTTTTTGGTAAATCTGAAATAATACACCATATGCCTTGGAATATAAGGGATGGAGTGCAGTGGTTTTTTCCAATATAGGCACTACCGTGGTTGTATCTTTATGATACATCAGCATGGCAATATAATTCGTTACTGCGTCCGGATCTGAATTGCCATATTTCTCGTAGCTTACTTTATAATATTTCATTGCTGTATCCTGCGAATCATACATATTAAAAAGAATAGAAAGTTCCATTTCCGGGGGTAGCTTAACCTGGTAGTACCATCCGGGATCAGTAAGTAACATATCTTGAATTTTATTCATCGACTTCTTCTCCGAGTTTAATCCTACCCATGCCGAGCAATTAAATACATTAAAAAGAAGAGCTGTGCTTAATATATAAAAAACCTTTTTTGGGGAATAAATAGCTTTCCATTGAGTTAATGAAGTATATGCAACGAACATGCTTAAATAAATTGCCGGAAAAGAACAAACATCCCAATCGCCACTACCGCGTTCTTTGTTCATGACAATAACAATAGAGTAAATGAATAGCGTAGCAATAAGAAAAAACTTGGAATAATCATCCAATTTAATTTGCCCCTTAACAGCCTTATAAAGTATCAATATGAATAAAAACAAAAGGATACCGCTGCTTATGTATTGAGAATTGAATAATTCCCACCAATATGCAAATGAAAATAATGTAAGTACGGTTGGGTGCTGCTTATCTTTTGCAAGTGACATAAGCGATTGCAAATGAAGTCCGGCATTTAGTAGATATATTAGCGGGATAGAAATAATAAACAATAGCAAAATAATTTTGACATCTATTTTGCTCATAAACTTAATTTTTCTTGTTGCCAGGAAAATAAATGAAGGTAAAACGCTTACCTGTTCTTTGTGCAGGGCCACTGCTAAAACCATACAAAGGAATGGTATAATAATGCTCACCTTTTTCTTTAAACAAAGTAGCGCAGTATATATGTATAAGGAAGCTGATGCAGCAGGAATAGCATAAATCTCGACATACCCGCAAAAAACCAATATGGTTCCGATAAAGAGATAGAACAAAAAGAAAAAAATAAAAGAGAGTGCATTAGTAAATAACAAATCTGCCATTAAAAGCCCCAATAAAGAATAGGAAAAACCTGCCGCAATACTGGCTAACACAAAAGTTTGATGGGGCTTAAGGTGAAGCAGTTTTTGTAAAAATATAGCCAGGTAATGCATTATATACATCGTGAAATATTCATCGTCAATATATTTGCCTTGCACACTTTGCGAAACCCGAAGATTCATATCTCCCAGCAAATCGAACTTCACTTTGAATAAATAAAATAGCAGGGCAATAAGTAGGCTTATGCCTGCAAACAAAAATATTTTTTTGAGCTTCCGGGTCCTTTCCTTATTGGTTCCCGTGGCATGCTTTTGAACGAATAGCCTGAAAGTATCATTTACCGAAGGGATAGCAAAAGTAAAAAGTGCGACAAAGACAAATGCCTGTATCCACCAGGGGAAATAGGAGAAATTGTTAATGCCCCAGCTTCTTTTTATCAGGAGATTTGTTATATGGTGCTGGAAAAGGATATCAACTAGCAGAAGAAGTGAAACCAGGGATAAATAGAAAAATTGATAGTAAGAGATATTATTATCAGTAATAGCGCTAACTGCTTTGGAACTAACAGCCTTTCTTCCTGCCTTTGGGGTATTCTCCATTCTTTATTTGAAGATGTAAATAAACACTTTTTTCCCCATTTGAGGAATATTATTTGTTTATTTAATTTATTATACGAAGTACCTTCGTACTATTATTTTTACATTTTTAAGTATGAAAAAACCAATACACACCTAGAAATTTGGCTTAAGAAGATATTTGTTATAAAAGGTATTGATGATTTCGACCACCTCATCCGGGGTATCCACCACATGAAATATATTCAGGTCTGCTTTGTCAGCATTTTCTTCTTTTTCTATCACTGTTTTTTTTATCCATTCTACTAAAGGCCCCCAATATTTTTTCCCTACCATTACTACCGGGAAATGCTTTGCCTTATCTGTCTGGATAAGCGTAATAGCTTCAAAAAGCTCATCCAGGGTGCCGAATCCGCCGGGAAGTACAACAAATCCCTGCGCATACTTTGTAAACATCACCTTACGGACAAAAAAGTAATCAAAATGCATCAGCTTATCAGAGTCAATAAAAGGATTGTTTTTCTGTTCCCATGGCAATGAAATATTCAATCCTACAGAACGTCCGCCCCCGGCTTGCGCACCTTTATTGGCAGCTTCCATAATACCCGCACCCCCGCCTGTAATTACACCATACCCATGCTTGGTAAGTTGAAAGGCAATTTCGGTAGCCAGCTTAAAATATGAATGATTTGACCTGGTGCGGGCTGAACCGAAGATAGACACACATGGACCTACTCTTGCCATATTATCAAAACCCTGAACAAATTCCGACATGATGCGGAATATCTGCCATGAATCAATGGCTTTTATTTCGTTCCAGGATTTTTCTTTAGATGTGTCTTCTGCTTTTTTTTTCTTACTTGCCATAAATGGTCGTATTTTTTATTGTAATTCTTTTTCCAAATATACGGAAGTATAGCTCTTTTTGTTTTTACTTACCTTTTCAGGAGTGCCCTCTGCAATAATTTCCCCTCCCCGCATTCCTCCTTCTGGACCCAAGTCTATAATATGGTCTGCCACTTTTATCACATCCATATTATGTTCTATAACAATTACGGTATTACCAAAATCAACTAATTTGTTCAGCACGTCAAGCAGCAGGCGTATGTCCTCAAAATGTAGGCCGGTAGTAGGTTCATCTAAAATATATAGCGTATTTCCGGTATGCTTTTTCGAAAGCTCTGTAGCCAGCTTCACACGTTGCGCTTCCCCGCCTGACAAGGTAGTGGAAGATTGGCCGAGGGTAATGTACCCAAGCCCAATTTGGTTTAGTGTTGTAATTTTTTGTGATATAAAAGGAATTTCACTAAAAAAATCTACTGCCTGTTCAACGGTAAGATTGAGCACATCATTTATAGATTTGCCTTTATAGCGTACTTCCAGTGTTTCCCGGTTATAGCGCTTGCCCTGGCATGTATCGCACACCACATAAACATCAGGCAGAAAATTCATTTCTATTTTGCGCAGCCCGGCTCCCTGGCATGTTTCACATCTTCCTCCTTTCACATTAAAGGAGAATCTTCCGGGCATATAGCCCCTGATTTTGGCCTCTGGCAGGGATGCAAAAAGATTACGTATGTCGGCAAAAAGATTAACGTAGGTAGCAGGATTGGAACGGGGTGTTCGCCCTATGGGCGACTGGTCGATTTCAATAATCTTGTCAATGTATTGAGTGCCTTGTATGGAAGAATAGGGTAGGGGATTGGCGCTTGATTTATAGAGTTGTTTACTGATGATAGGATACAAAGTTTCATTGATTAAGGAGGACTTTCCGCTACCGGAAACCCCTGTAATGCAAATCAACTCACCAAGCGGAAAAGATACATTCACATTTTTGAGGTTATTACCCTTTGCTCCTTTCAAAATAATTTCTTTCCCGCTGCCTTTTCTCCGGGTTTTGGGTACCTCAATTTTTTTCTTTTCCGAAAGATAATCGGCAGTGAGTGTCGGTTGTTTCAGAAAATCATTCGGTGCTCCCTGTGCAACTACGTTACCGCCATGTGTCCCCGTCCCCGGACCTATATCTATAATCCAGTCAGAAGCAAGCATCATGTCTTTGTCATGTTCTACAACAATTACGGAGTTGCCCGCATCGCGCAGGTTTTTTAGTGCATCTATTAACCTGTGATTGTCGCGCTGGTGAAGCCCTATGCTGGGTTCATCCAATATATATAATACACCCACCAATCCGGAGCCTATTTGTGTGGCAAGCCTTATCCGCTGCGCTTCACCACCCGATAATGTCCGTGCGCTACGGTTCAGCGTAAGGTAATCAATGCCCACATCTAATAAAAATTTGGTACGACTTCTCAACTCCTTCATTATATCTTTAGCAATGGCTTTTCTCTTCCCTTCTAATTTTGATTCAAAATTTACAATCCAATCATATAAAACGCGGGTATCGAGGTTTGAAAGGTCTGCTATGTTTTTATCTTCAATTTTAAAATAAAGCGCTTCTTTTTTCAAACGAGCTCCCTTACATTCAGGACAAACAGCCTTATTCATAAACTCGGCAGCCCATTCAGATATTCCGGGGCTGTCAGTATCGCGTCTCTGGCGATCAATAAAATTTATAATACCTTCAAAACTCAGTGCATACGAATGTGCACTGCTTTGAAAATTCTCGCGCACTTTCAATACTTCGTCCGTGCCATAAAGAATAGCATGCAAGCCAGCCTCGGGGATTTTATTAATGGGCGTATCCAATGTAAATCCATGCCTGTCAGCAATGGCTTCCAGCTGGTGAAATATCCAATTGTCTTTTCTTTTTCCCACCGGGGCAATAGCTCCATCATTAATAGATAGGTGTGTGTTGGGAATAATTTTTTTTTCATCAATCTGCAAAACTTCTCCCAGGCCGCTACATTTGGGGCATGCGCCATAAGGTGAGTTGAATGAAAAAAGGTTGGGCGCCGGTTCATCATACGAAATTCCGGAAGTCGGGCACATGAGAAAACGGCTGTAGTGCGAAACTTTTTTATCTTCATCCAATACCATGATTACACCTTTGCCCTGTTTCATGGCAAGGCTAACGGATTCAGCTATGCGCGATTTAGAAGCATCGGAAACATCAATACGATCAATCAGAACTTCAATATCGTGAATAGAATACCTGTCGGCATGCATGCCGGAACGTATTTCTTTTACTTCGCCATCAAGCCTTACACGGGAGAACCCGCTTTTACGAAGCTGTTCAAACAGTTCGCGGTAATGCCCTTTTCTTCCTTTTACAACCGGCGCAAGCAATTGAATTTTTTGTCCATCATATTTCTTAGTAAGCAAATCAATAATCTGCTGCTCGGAAAACCGCACCATTTTTTCACCTGTAACATATGAATATGCTTCGCCTATCCGTGCAAAAAGCAAACGCAGGAAATCATATATCTCTGTAATGGTTCCGACAGTGGAACGAGGGTTTCTGCCCACTGTTTTTTGTTCAATGGATATAACGGGGCTCAGCCCTTCAATTTTGTCCACATCGGGCCGTTCCATGCTGCCAAGGAATTGGCGGGCATAGGCAGACAGAGTTTCAATATATCGGCGTTGGCCTTCGGCATAAATAGTGTCGAATGCAAGAGAAGATTTCCCGCTTCCGCTTAAACCGGTTATTACTACCAGTTTATTGCGGGGAATAGTAATGTTGATATTTTTCAGGTTATGTTCTCTCGCCCCTACTATCTCTATTACTTCTTCTTCAATAATGTCTTCCGTGCTCAATTTCATTTAAAATAGTTAACTATCGCGTTATGCGAAGTTTGCAAAGTTACGCTAAATAAACTTTTTTGTACTGTAAAAGCCTGTTATTTCTGGTCTTTAAATAGTATTATCTCATCACCGGCATGTATCGATGAGCTATCGGTGAGTGAATTCCATGAACGAATTTGTTCTATGGAAACATTATATTTTTTTGCAATAGTTTCAATGGTTTCATCAGGTTTTACAACATAAGTAATGGTTTTTGAAGAGCAGCTGTTTTGTACTTTCATGGAAGTATCCATAAGACATTCATTAGGTTTTACGCTATCATTATAGACTATATCTTCACCCAAATCCACTAGTGTTACACCTGTTTCAGGTAAGGAAATGGTATAGGTTTTTCTTTCCGGATTGGGGAGGCTGGATGTTAAAAGCCAGGGGTTTAATATTTTCAATATGCGATAGTTTACATGCATGCTGATGGCATAGTCAGCCAGGCTTGTAATAGAAGAATCTACATTGACTTCTATAGTAGGAATGGGTGGGTATAAATCGGAATTTTTAATATAGAACCCGAATTTTTGGGGATTGGATTGAATTTCTTTTAAGGCAAGTATCCGGTATATATAGCGGGTGGTTTCGGAATTTAACCCTAAGTCGTAATAGCTGGCTTGTTTCTGGAATTGTATAGCTCTTGCCATGCCTGCCATGCCCATATTATATGAGGCGGCCGCGAGAGTCCAATTATGAAAGTGCTGATACGCCTCTTTGAAATACTTGCAGGCGGCTTCTGTGCTTTTTTTCAGGTTATCTCTTTCGTCAACATCTTTTCCTACTTCCAGCCCATTTGCTATGGCAGTGGCTTTTACTATTTGCCAGAATCCGACTGCTCCGGCAGGTGACGTTTTATATGTAAATCCACTTTCCGCCAAGGCAAGGTATTTAAAGTCATCAGGAATTCCGTTCTTCTTCAGGATTTTTTCAATTACCGGGAAATAACGGTTTGCTTTCTTTATATTTAACATGATTTGAGACTGCCAGTAAGTGTTCACCAGCATTTCCCGTTCCAATTCTTCTCTCACCTCAAAATGGTTCATAGGTACCGGCTCGCCGGCAAAGTTCATGGTATCGGGCAACGGAACAGGAAACACTTTATAGCTTTGATTGAAGGCAGTGTCTTCGTTAACGCTGCTGGTAGAAAAATTCAGAAACTCCACCATCAAAGCCAGTAAAATAAACAGGAAAATTCCTGCTGAAATATTTTTAATCCTTGTTAGCATCTTTAATTTTTAACGAATTCGCATTCCGGATTTCTCCTATCTTGGTTACGACAAATAATGCCACCAAAGAAAGAGTGAAAAAAGTCGCCAGTATTACAGAATATAATTTTGACCAGGTGAATACGCACCTATACATTACAATAACGCCTGCAAAGCAAATGCCTGTGTAAACGATATACAAAATCGCTATTTGAGTTTCCTTTAATCCCAGGTAATAAAGATGATGAGTGGTATGGTCTTTCCCACCTATAAACGGAGAATTGCCTTTGAGCAAACGATTAAAAAAAACAATAGTAGTGTCAATAATAGGGAGTGCAAAAGTCAGGACTGCTGAAATGATGCGCTTTTCCGGTGAGAGTGAAAGCGAGGAGTTGGTTCCGTTCCATAAAAAGAATATGCTTAAGGCAGCCATAAAAAGACCCAGGAATTGTGTTCCTGTATCGCCCATATACATTTTGGAAGGATGCCAGTTGAAGAACAGGAACGCCAATATGCACGAGGATGTACCCAGCATAAGTATAAAAAATACAGTGGTGATTGATTTTTCCAGGAGTACTATGGTGATCATTGTTGAGAGAGCTCCCAGTGCAACAATAGAGGCGATTGCATCCATGTTATCAAGCAGGTTTATCGAATTCATGAGGCCTACCACCCAAACCATGGTTATAATATAATTTAAATATATGTTGGAAAATACCTGTATGTAAATGCCGGAATAAATTAGAATTATTCCACATAAAACCTGGGATGAAAATTTTAGAATAGGGTTAGTATCGTAGGCATCGTCGGCAAGACCCATAAGAAATGCGATGGTGCCTGTGCTAAGCAACCCGAGTATCTGGGTATGCATCAGGATTTGCGGGGAATAGAAAAAGAGGGAATAGGTGATTAAAGAAAGGAGGAAAGTTATGTAGAATGTAATCCCTCCTATGGCAGGTTTATATACATCAGTCCAACGAACGGTACCTTCGCTTTTTCTTATCCCCAGTGTTTTTGAGAATTTCAAAAACAATCCATCCATCAAAATTGAAATTACAAAAACCAGCGTAAAATAGGTAAAGTAAAATAAAGGAAGGTCAGACATTTCTCAGCAAATTAGAATAATTAAAATTGGCTTTTAAACTCCTTTAACTTTTTCCCGTTCAAATCTTTTTCCGAAAGTATTGGCTGAGCAATATTCCAGGGTATCGCAATGTCCGGATCATTCCATACAATAGATTCTTCGGATGCTTTATTATAAAAATCAGAGCATTTATATAAAAGTATCGTATTGTCTTCAAGGGTAAGAAAACCGTGGGCAAACCCTTTAGGCACATAAAACTGGGTTTTATTTTCGGCGCTTAATTCAATGGAATAATATTTTCCATACGTTGGCGATGCTTTACGTATATCTACTGCCACATCTAAAATGGAGCCTTGCAAAACCCGTAGTAATTTTGCCTGGGCATGAGGCGGGTTTTGAAGATGCATACCCCTAAGTACCCCTTTTTGAGAGAATGACTGGTTATCTTGCACAAAATCTTCCGGTATTCCTACTTCTGCAAATGCTTTTTTGTTGTAGGGTTCATAAAAATAACCTCTTGCATCCTGGAATATTTTCGGTTGGATTACTAATAATCCTTCAATAAATGTTGTGGAAACTTGCATATATTTTAGGTTTCGTAATAGTTGCTGTGTCCATAGGTATAGCCATACCCATAGCCATAGTAACCATATTTATAATAACTGTATCCGTATTTTTGAGTTTTAAAATCAACATCATTCAATATAATGGACAATTTATGAAGTTGGTTTTCATAATATAATCTGTCAACAAAATATATGAACTCGCGTTTGGAATAATCAACCCTCATCAGGTAGATAGGATAATCGGCTCTTTGAAGCATGGCAATACCATCGGTAACAAGCCCTACGGGTGGATTATCTATGATAATAATGTCGTATATCGATTTAAGTTTAATGAGCACATCATCCATCGCTTTGCTAATAACCAGTTCCGATGGGTTAGGAGGGATAGGCCCGGCAGTTATTATATCCAGGTTGTCGTTTTCGGTTTTTTTAATAACTTCTTCCACCTTGTATTTACCTATCAGAAGAGTGCTCATCCCTTTGGAATTATCCAACCCAAATGTGGCGTGAATCCTGGGTTTTCTCATGTCAAGGTCTAAAATAATTACTTTCTTTCCGGAGTAAGCAATGATACCTCCTAAATTTACGCTTACAAATGTTTTTCCTTCCCCCGATATGGTGGAAGTGATAGCAATTACTTTTGCTTCCGAGTCGTTGGAAATAAATTGCAGGTTAGTTCTGATTGACCTGAAAGACTCGGCTAATATGGATTTGGGATTATGATTAACGATAATTTGAGAGAGAGGTATGTCTTTTGTATATTTAGGAATAATGCCGAGTATGGTTATAGGACTTTCAGTTAGCTTTTCAATTTCATAAACGGAGGTGATATTGTTATAAAAAAGGTAAATAAATATAAGTATCAAAATTCCTATTGCTATTGCCACAAGGAAGGCTATCATCAGGGTCATCGCTTTTTGGGGAGATACGGGTATCCATGTTGGTATAGCATTTTCAAGTATTTCACTTTCGGGAACGTAGCCTGCTTTTGATATAGCGTATTCTGCTTTCTTCTCTAATAACAGGTCATAGTATTTTTCATCGATCGTGGCTTGTCTCTGCAGTCTCAAATCTTCCAAATCTACCGTTCTGTCAGGGTTTAGCATGCTTGCTTCTAATTCATCCTTCCGGGCTCTATATATTTTAAGAGTCGATTCCAGTTGCTGGTTCACTAAAACAACGGCCTGGAAAATCATTTGTTTCTGTTGCCTTATGAGGCTGTCCAGTTCCCTCATTTTAAGGTTTGCATTAGTTGCGTCAAATGATGCTGTTTGTCTTTCACTCATCAATGAACGTAATACATCCAGATTATCTTTCAATGCCCCGTTTTCTTCCAACACACCTAATTGCATAATAAGATTCATAGGGTCTACATTCGGCTCATTCTTTAGTTTTTCTACAACATCATCCAATTGTTTATGTTCAACCTCCAGGTTATATATTTTATCGTCCAACATGGTAACACTTGAACCGTTTGCCAGCAGTGATTGTTGCGATGCCCCCACGTTCTTATCCATTTTCAGGGTATCTCCAAGCTTCTTTTCGGTTTCTCTTATATGGTTATAAATGGTATCAAGTTGTTCATTTATAAAGCTTAATATGTTTTCATCGCTTTTTCTTCTTTTACTTAATACCTCCCTGATATATTGGCCGCCTATAGTATTTACAATGTCAGCTGCTTTGGTATCATCCTGGTCCCGGCATGATATTTCAATGGTTTTAGCATCTGAGTTTAATATTTTAACTGTGATTTTTTTAGAATAATAGTTTGCCAGATCAATGTAATCGTTGATTTGAAAAAAATCAGCGTCTTTTTTCAAATTCTTTATAGAACTGGCTACTTCGGAGGGGATGATAACGTTAATTTTTATTTTTCCATAGGGTGTTTCACACCATTGCCTGCATGAAAATAGATAACTCTTTTTTGAACCGTGTTTCAAGGTAAACGATAATTTCCCTCCTTCTAAACTGGTAAAATCAATATAGATAGGCACATTAACCAATTTTATCTGGGCAACACTGTCAACTTCCGCCATATAAGGCGAAGTGAGGTATTTTTCATTCTTTTTAAAAGTGCCCTCCGTATAATATGAAATGGACACAGGAAGCAGTGTAAAAACCTTTTCAAGAAATATTCTTGAACGCATTAACTCAACAGACTCTGCCACCTCATCTCCGGCGGGTGCATAAATATTCGTATTTGTATTTAAAACCTTATTGGCTGTATTTTGAGAGCCTACCTGTATTACACAGTTTTCTTCATATATGCGCTGGGCATAACGAAGATATACTATTGCGCCTGCTATTAGAATTATAAAGATACTGGCGAGTAATTTCCACCTTTTTTGAGAAATGAGTATAAAAAGCGATAAGTCAAACTCCTCATTCAGTAAGGCAATTTTATTGCTTCTTTTTTTACGGACAGGCGGGGAAATATTCTCAGGTTCGTCAGCCATCGCATCGATAACTTATATTTTTGTATTGTGAAGCAGGGCATAAACAAGCAATATAGTGCTTATGCCGGTAAGTATAGGAGTAATTCTTTCAAGAAGGGTAAGGGTAGGCCTTCTTTGTGGCGTAACATAAATTATGTCATTCGCTTGTAGAATGGTATTGCCCTGTTTTATCCCTTTGATGGTATATAAGTCAATAAGGTAAACTTTTGGGTTAGTCGGATCACCCCGGATTAACTTAACCTGTTTCGCTTTACCGCTTTCGGTTAATCCCCCTGCCAATGCCAAAGCCTCTAGTAAAGTAGTATTATTATTCACCAGGGGAATAACTTTAGCCGTTCCCGGATCGCCCGGAAATACAATTACCCGTCGGTTATCAACGGTTAATAAAATATAAGGTTTAATATAGAACTGGGAATATTTTTTTTCGAGCATTTCCGTGGCCTGGCGTATAGTTAACCCTGCTATCTGGACCCTGCCCACTACAGGTAATTTTACAGTACCGTCACTTTCAACCAGGTAATCAACAAATGTAGAAACAGCCGAGGCGACAGATCCGCTAGACCCACTTCCGGTGTTGGATCCCCCTATGCTAGCTTGGCTTGTCAGGTCAATAATATGGAAACCATCTTGTGAAAACAGCCTCATACCCATAAAGTCATTAGGCGATATTTGATAGTTTACTGCTGTTGTGGAGTCAATAAGTTTATCAAAATGGTAGTCCCTTGGCGTTTTTAGCATATAACTCGGGTACAATGCACTACAGCCCGCTAAAGCAGCTAAGGTGAAAAGGTAAAATAAATTCCGCATAATTATGAAGTATTCCTGTGTAGAGATAATTTACAAAGGTATTAATTTTCAATTTTCCATAAACCTTTATTTATCAGGAGCTTTTTGTAAAGACTGCTCATATTGTCGGCCAGGGTATTATAGCTGAAGTTTTTGTTTACAAAGGCACGGCCTTTTTGTGAAAGTTTATGCCGTAATTCTGCATCATTCAGAAGTTTGTATAGATTTTCTGAGAAAAGAGCGCTGCCATTTACCGGTGAAAGCAGGGCTGTTTCACCCGGTATTACAACATTTTCAATTCCACCCGTAATAGTGGAAATTATAGGTTTCCCTGCAGCCTGGGCTTCTATAAGGCTTACCGGGGTTCCCTCATTCAGCGAGGAAAGAGCAACAATATCAAGCCCTGCCATAGCAATGTCCGCCTCTTTTATCCAGGAAGTAAAAATCACTTTTGCCGACGGATTGGGGTCTTCAATGGTCGAAAACGAAAGGTCATTTTCAATACATTGTTGTATAAGCGTTTTTTTTAGTTCACCATCCCCGATAATAAAAGCTTTTGTATTTTTTTGTGATTTTTCTTCGACACTTTTAAATGCCTGCAAAAAAAGGGCATGGTTTTTAATAGGTACCAATCTTCCTATTATTCCTATGGCTACTGTGTCTTCATCCAACTTATATTGGGTTCTGAAGATTTCTCTTTTCGCATCCGTATCAGTCCAAAATCTTTCCAGGTCAAACCCTAAAGGAATTACATGGAATTTTTCCGCAGGAGCTATGGTATGAATTTGTGATAATTCTATTTTTTGTTTTTCGCTAAGCGCAATTAAGGCAGTGCTTCTGGCGGCAAGATACTTCTCGATGTTTTTATAAACCGAAGTTTGAATGTTGTCAAAATACGAATGGAATACATGCCCGTGAAAAGTATGAACAATTATGGGCACATTGCAGGATATGGCCGCCATCCTTCCCAAAAAACCTGCTTTAGAAGCATGGGTATGAACTATATGGGGCTTATAGTCTCTTATCAGTTTTTTTATTTTTTTATAGGCAAGTATATCGTTAACCGGGTTTATAGACCTCCTCATTTTGTCGATAATCACCGGTTTTATCCCATATTCCAAGGGTATATGTTCCGAACTGGCTTCCGATTCGTCTTTAACGCCGCCTGCCAAAAGGGTTTCAAATTCAGGAGAAATAAACTTGGTGAGATAAGTTACATTATAGGTTGGTCCACCCAGGTTAAACCTGTTAATTAGCCTTAGTACCCTGAACATATTGCTTACCGCGGTTATTCTATATTTCTTTTATACCAATGTTGAAAGGCAATGAGCCCCCATACTTGGGCAACCGCATCTTTGGGGTTAGAAGAATACAGTTGTTTCTTTAGCGCTTTTACCTGGTTCACATCAAAAATTCCCTGGCTTTCTATATAATCATCACCAAGCCATAGCGATTCTATTGAATCTCTTAATTCTGTTTTAAACCATTTCAGCAAAGGTACTTCAAAACCTTGTTTCTTTCTCGCAATAATTTCAGGGGGAAGCAAATGAGCCATAGCGTCTCTTAATATTCTTTTTTGAACACCGCCTTCTATTTTATATTCAGATGGAAGAGAAAATAAAAACTGCACAAGCCTGTAATCCATAAATGGAACCCTCACTTCAAGGCTGTTTGCCATACTCATAAGGTCCACTTTCACTAACATATCATTTTGCAGCACCAGTTTCACATCGGTATAAAGCAGTGAGTTAAAATTCTCATCAAGCGCGGCAAGATGGGTATTTTTCCTTTCTTCAAATTGTTTTTCAAAATTTTCATTTTTTGTATTTATCAGGCTAAAGGCTTTAGTTGCATTAGCAATAGAAGCCCATTCCCAATAACGTTCCCGTGTATTTAATTTGGCTCCTTCAGAAAGCCTTATTAATTGACGTATTTTATTGCCGGTAAATGTGTTTCTTGAATGAGGCATCGATTTGAAAAAAGGAGCCACACTATTAGATACGGCTTTAAGATAGGGCGATGTTCTTAATTTATATTCTGCCATATGCTTATTATACCCGCCCATAAGTTCATCGCTTCCGTCACCCGACAGGCTAACCTTTACATATTGCCTGGTTTTTTTGCTCAGAATGTACATGGGTATTGCCGAAGAATCGCCAAAAGGCTCTCCAAGAGTGCCTAAAATATTATGAAGTTCACTAAAAAGGTCGTTGTTATCAAGTTTGAATGTATGGTGACTGGTTCCAATTTTTTTACTGGCCAGTTCGGCATAATGTGTTTCATCAAATAAGGGGTTCTCTTTATACCCGATAGAAAAAGACATAATATCTTTTTTATGGAGGGCGGCTAAAGCTGTTATGGCCGATGAATCTAATCCTCCGCTTAAAAATGTGCCCACCGGAACATCGGCAATAAGTCTTTTTTGAACGGCATCTTCCAGTAAATTATAAAATTTTCTTACGGCAGCATCATATGTAATTTTTTTATCCTCGCATCCGCTGAAATACGGTTCTTTGCAAAATGGCGTAAATGAAAGTTTAAGGTCGGTATAATTCATTTTTAGCCAGTTGCCCACCGGGAATTTTTTTACTCCTTCAATCATTGAATTTGGAGCGGGAACATAATTAAGCTGGAGATATTCCACCAGCGAAACAGTATCTATTTTCTTTTCAAATGGATATTTCAGCAGAGCTTTCATTTCAGAAGCAAAAATAAATCTACGTCCGTCCCAGTAATAAAAGAGCGGTTTTATCCCAAACCTGTCCCGGGCAACAAATAATGATTTTTGTACATTGTCGTATATCGCAAACGCAAAAAAGCCATTGATCTTCTCAAGAAACTGGGCGTCTTCATTTATATAAAGTTGAAGCAGAACCTCCGTATCGCCATCAGTTTGAAAAACTATTCCCTTTTTAATTAAATTTTCACGGAGCTCTTTAAAATTGAAGATCTCGCCGTTGTAAACAATTACAAACCGGCCATCGGCACTGTAAAAAGGCTGGTCCGAGGCATGGCTTGTATCTATAATGGAAAGACGGGTATGACCCAATAATGCATTATAATTGGCAAATGAGCCATAACTGTCCGGCCCCCGGTGGTGTAGAGCCAGGGTAGCCGATTTTATAGCATCAAAGTATTTTGCCGCTTCTTCAGAACTTGTTAATATTCCCGTTATGCCACACACTCTATTATCTGTTGTTATAAGGTTAAAATCTTTACTTTGAAACAGTTGGGCAAAGTACTTACATATTAGTTTGTACCATATGATTTATATCATAAAAACGCCCTGAAGAGAGGCTACTTTTAGCCCCGGGTTAAAAGTAGTTATTTACGAAGGAATAATAATAAACATAATTTTGCATTCTTAATAACTACATGGAAACAACCGATTTTAAATTAACCTCCTGGATAAAAATTCCTGTTAATTCCGACTTCCCTATTTATAATTTGCCTCTCGGGATTATAAAACATAAAGACGGCAAACAATCTGCTGCAACAGCCATTGGCGATTATGCCGTAGACCTCTCCGCTCTTCACCGCTTAGGGTATTTGAAGGGTATTGCTTTGCCCGATGCTATTTTTGATAAACCCTATTTGAATGAGTTTATTGCGCTTGGAAAACCGGTGTGGCATTCCCTTCGCCAACGGATTAAGGTATTATTAGGTAGCGATAACGGCGAACTAAGGGATAATAAGCAAGCTGTTAAGGAGTGCCTGTATTCTATAAATGACGTAGAGTTATGTATGCCTGTTAAAGTGGGCGACTATACCGATTTTTATTCCAGTAAAGAGCATGCGACCAATGTAGGCTCTATGTTTCGCGACCCTAAAAATGCGCTACTGCCCAATTGGCTGCATTTGCCGGTAGCCTATCACGGAAGGTCTTCCTCCATACTGGTTTCAGGTCATAATTTTCATCGTCCTAAAGGGCAGGTAACCCTTCCGGGAAGCGATAATCCTTCTTTTTCTCCGTCCAAAGCCCTCGATTTTGAATTGGAAATGACATTTATTATTGGCAAATCCACCGAATTAGGGCAATCTATATCCACCAAAGAAGCCGGCGATTATATCTTCGGCATGACTTTATTTAATGACTGGTCTGCCCGCGATATACAGCGTTGGGAATATGTTCCCCTGGGACCTTTTTTGGCTAAAAATTTTGCTTCCACTACCTCACCGTGGCTGGTAAGTATGGAAGCCCTTGAGCCATTCCGTACCAAAGCCCCAGACCAACAACCGGAGGTTCTTCCTTATTTAAAGCGTTCAAAGGCAGACAGCGCTATAGATATTACATTGGAAGTTTGGTTGCAAGCCGAAAAATCAGAGGCGGTTAAATTATGCACCTCCAATTACAAATACCTTTATTGGACCATGGAGCAGCAACTGGCACACCACACTAGTAACGGTTGTAATATTAACGTAGGCGATTTAATGGCATCGGGAACTATCAGCGGGCCAACACCCGATTCTTTTGGCTCTATGCTCGAACTTACCTGGAATGGGTCAAAGCCCATATCTCTGCCCGGTGGGCAGGAACGTAAATTTTTACAAGATGGAGATACTGTAATTATTAAAGGATACGCCCAGAACGAAAAAGGCAGGATAGGATTCGGGGAAGCAAGGGCAAAAGTGTTGTCGGCTATATAAGTTTTTAATATCCTGTGTCTTTTCTTATTTATGGTTATGTAAAAGCAAAATTAATTTAGTTTTGTACTTTCACCTGTTATAAAATTATACCCCTATATGAAAAAAATAATCAGCTTTATTAAATTTTTTATTCTAACAAATATCCTTACTATTTGTGCCCTTCTTGTTGTTTACACTATGACAAGCCTTGTATATTTCTATTTTTTCTTAAAGTTAGATCCTAAAGGCTATTTCACCTGGTGGCTTGCGCATATTATGTCCTTTAATTTTATGCAATACAAATGGTATATAATTGCATTTGAAATAATTATGCTTATTGTAAGTGTTGTTACTATTGCTAAGGAAAAGTAACAGGCATTGTTTTTTTAATTTTAGGAAAGGGATATGACATATAGCCTTGCATCCCATGTGGAACTGGTAAGAAGCGGGAATGATTTTTTTGAAAGGGCATACCGGATAATCCGTAACAGCAAGCATACTATTCATCTGCAAACTTATATTTTGGCGGGTGACACAACAGGCCTGGAAGCCATAAAGCATCTGGCCGAAGCTGTAAAGCGGGGAGTGGAGGTTTATCTTTTGGTAGATGCTTTTGGCTCGCACGAATTGAAATCAGGTACTATCAGAAGTATTAAAGAAAGTGGAATCCAATTCCGAACATATTCACCTCTGTTTACCGGGCATCGTATTCACTTTGGGAGAAGGCTGCATCATAAAATATTAATTGGCGATGAAACGGAGGCGCTTATTGGTGGCATCAATTTCGACAATAACTATCATTTAACCGGAAACCATACCCCCTGGCTTGATTACGCTGTATATGTAACGGGTGATATATGCGAGGAGATTTCGATAATGTGCAGACGTTTATGGTCGGGTAAGAAGCGTTTCAGAAGAAAAATGCATGATTTAAGCCACCCGGATATTTCAAAAGACAATCGTCCTATACAAGTTAAATTACAGCATAACGATTGGCTTTACGGAAAAAAAGGAATTTCAAAAAGCCTTACTAATTCCGTCCGTCATGCCCATTCGTCTGTAACTATTTTGGCAAGTTATTTTCTTCCCGGTAACAGGATGAGAAGGGCATTAAAAAGCGCGTCGAAGCGAAATGTGAAGGTGAAAATTATTCTTCCCGGGCTGAGCGATGTAAAGCTTGTGCGCTATGCTATGGAATACTGGTATGCCTGGTTGCTCCGCAATAATATTGAGCTTTACGAATGGGATAAAACAATTTTGCACGGCAAGTTAATGGCAATAGATAATGATTGGGTAAGCATTGGTTCCTATAATATTAATCACCTGAGCCACTTTAGCAGCATAGAAACAAACCTGGAAGTGAAAGATGAAAACTTTTGCAACCGGGTAAAAGAGGAATTAGATGGAGTGATAAGCCATTGCAGTAAAATTACATCTCCCGGCAGATGGAAAAGAATGAATCAATTTGAAAAATTTACGTACTGGAGTTCTTTCCAGTTGGTGCGTTTTCTTTTTTCGCTACAATTTGCTGTCCTTTCAAAAGAGTAGGCAAATTGAACTTATGCTCCTACCAGCTGGCTCGCTTCACTTTTATTATCCAACGCATCCCGCAGCCCATTACCAACTAAGAAAAAGGCAAGTACCAATAGCATAAGGCATATACCCGGCAAAAAAACAAGGTAAGCTGAATCAGTAATGATAAATCCCCTGTTGGCATTAATCATAGAACCCCAGGAGGCAGTGGGGGGTTGCGCTCCAATGCCGAGGAAGCTGAGTCCTGCTTCCAGTAGTATGGCTGCCGCGAAATTATCTGCTGCCACTACTGTTATGGTGCCGGTTATATTAGGAAGTATATGTCTGAAAATAATCCGTGCGGTGGAGAACCCCATAGCTTTTCCCGCTTCAATAAAGGTTTCTTCTTTCAGGGAGATTACCTGTCCGCGCACAATTCTTGCCACATCAATCCACATAGTAAGTCCTACCGCTATAAATATCTGCCAGAACCCCTTCCCCAGTGCCAGGGTAAGGGATATTACCAGCAGCAAGGTCGGGAGAGACCATACTACGCTGATTAGCCACATTACAAAACTGTCCCATTTTCCGCGGTAGTAGCCTGCTGTAGCCCCCAGCAATATACCGATGAAGAGGGCTATAACAACCGCAATAAACCCTACAGACAGGGAAACGCGTGTGCCAATCATCAGGCGGCTCAACAAGTCTCTCCCTTGCTGGTCAGTACCCAGGAGATAGGTTTTCGTAATGATATTATTTTTTTCTATTTCCGCTTTTAGCTCATCGGTAGATTTGTTTGTAGCAGAGCCTTGTTCAGAGCCATAAACAATTTCCGAAAGATTAAACTTTTTAATCAGTCCATTGTTTGGCGTACTTCCCGTATATAGTTCCGCGGCTAAATCATTCCCCTCGAAACTATAGGAATAGAATGGGATATAGTAATAGCGACTCTCCTGCCCGAACAACATTTTCTTGATAAAAGAAACCTTTTCTATTTGCATATTCTTTTTCACAAGCAGCATCTTCACTTTTGTACCCGGTGGTTTTACCGATAATTGCAGCAGTTGGTTATTGGCATCGGGTGTTGAGTCAGGAGTAATCAGGTAGCCTAAAATGGCAACTACCACCGTCAACAGTATAAAATAAAAACTCCCCAATGCTATTTTATTTTTCTTGAATTTCTTCCACGCCCTGCCGCTTAAGGGAAGCGAATCAATCGGTTTGTTTTTCTTTTTTATGAATAGCATAACTTACCGGGGTCGTTTATAATGCCTGTCCTTCCAGCTATAGGAGGAGAAATTAGAGACTATTCCAACCCAGCTTACATATAGCATGGTAATGAGTTCGGCGACAGGAAAAATCCATAGCAGTTTTTTTCGGTTAAAGAAATCAGCTGCGAAAAGTAATAATAAAAAGTCAGCCAAAATTTTTACAGCTAAACCAAAAATGAGCATAGGGAATAATTTTCCGCTGATAGCAATAACCAGGATAGCTGCGACCGAGAAAAAATTGGAACTGAAAGCAAGCAAACTTACAAAGCTGTTGGCAAAGTTTTTAGAATAAAGCCCTTTGGAAGCCCACCGGATACGCTGCAATAAAAAATCTTTAAAGGAAGCCACACCGGAAGTAGTTACCAAGGCATCCATAGATTTTAGAAAAGCTATTTTCCCCGGAAATTTTTTATGTACTTTAAACATCAGTAACACATCATCTCCTGTAGGATTATGATCAATGTCTTTGAATCCTTCCACATCATTAAATAGTTGACGGGTATATGCAATATTGGCTCCGCTGCATAGTAGTGGAACGCCTATATTTATGCCGGCGCCCGATAGCAGAGAGAAGCCGTCTAATTCAATGGTTTGAAAACGTCCAAGCAACCCGGGTTCACATCTTATCTCAACAGGTCCGCAAAGCATGTACGCACCCGATTTTTGATATTCGCTTTCAATGGTTGATAACCATTTACTCGTGCTTTGGCAGTCTGCATCAGTTATAACAATCAGTTCGCCCGATGAATGTTTGATGCCTTCCGAAATAGCGCTTTTTTTGCCCTGTGAATTTTCGCGGTTCGAAATGGACTTACTCGCAACCTTAATTTGCGAAAGAGCTTTTTCAGTTCTCTCTTTTGTTTTATCGGTAGAGTGGTCATCCACTACAACAATTTCGAACAGGTGTGCAGGGTATGTTTGTGCTGCAATAGCATTAAGGCAATTGCCTATGTTTTCTTCTTCATTACGGACGGCAATAATTACGGTCACTTTTGTTTTTGGGGTAGTTCCGGCTGTGACACTTAGTGGTATCCTGCTCCAGCTTATCAAATGAATTATGATGTAAATAAAATAAGTAAAACTTAGTATGGCAAAAACTAAAAATAACACATGAAACAAAACACCCATTGTCCGCTCTTATTTTGAATTATATTTCCCCGACAACTCCGCTTTTTCCTTGCTGAGATTTTTTAGTACATCTTCGTAAATTTGACTAAGAACATGTGGATGGTGGGAATAAAAATCCAGGCTCTTATTATATTCAGCTTCGCTGATATGGTGCTTTTTCCAGACATATCTAAAGGAAGTCAACGTGCTTGTATCGCCCGAATCAATTGGCACACTCATCTGGTGCGATGCCTGCGTTAAGTGGACATCTGCTATTACAGCAACCATGGTATCCTGGCAAAGAACATCTGCAGGGATTTTTACTTTATTACTGTTGCTGCAAGAAGTGGAGAACAGGAAAAAAATAAACAGGGGAAGCAGCAACTTCATTTTTGTGGAATTAGAAATATAAATGTAACTCTTTACAAAGGTAAGGCAATTCGGTAAACAGATCGCAGATAATATGCTTGTAATTGGCTTATTCCGTTTTGACGCCTATCTTTGTCATGTTTTTATTATAATATGAAACAGTCATTCTCAGGGAAAGTGGTGTGGGTAACCGGTGCTTCTTCTGGCATTGGAGAGGCAATGGCCAAGGCTTTTGCTGCGCAGGGAGCCAAGTTGATTTTATCATCCCGCAGGGAGCAGGAGCTTTTGCGTGTGAAAAAAGAAGCGGGGCTGACGGATGAAAATTGCCTGGTACTTCCCATAGATTTATATCATACAGAAGGAATAAGCCAATCAGTAGAAAAGATAAAGCAGAAATTTGGAACTATAGATGTTTTAGTTTGCAATGCCGGAATAACCCAGCGTTTTGGAGTAAATGAAAGTACTATGGAAGTCAACCGGCAAATAATGGAATTGAATTTCTTCTCAGTCATTGCTCTTGCCAAAAGCGTGTTGCCCCTGATGCTTGAAAAAAAATCGGGAAACATAATTGTCATAAGCAGTGTAATGGGAAAAATAAGCCTGCCGGGGCGTTCGATGTATGCTGCATCCAAGCATGCCCTTCATGGTT
>Ga0206873_1076_pt1 | contig 31771 bp, 29 predicted proteins | sample Alteio_BWOrgCont_11_FD_152631 | JGI IMG/M metagenome (GOLD analysis project Ga0206873, IMG submission 152631) | Enriched cells from forest soil in Barre Woods Harvard Forest LTER site, Petersham, Massachusetts, United States -... | ecosystem: Environmental > Terrestrial > Soil > Temperate forest >...
GTGGTAGCCGTAGATGATTTCTCCAATGAGAAAAAGGCTCCTAACCTCGAAGGGAAAAGACTTTCTGCTAAAGTGCATAGGGATGAGTTTGCAACCTGGTTAAAGCAAAATCATCGTTTTGTTCAATTTGTTTTCCATATAGGCGCGCGTACAGATACTACCGAAATGGATAAAAAAGTATTTGATACGCTCAACCTTAATTACACTAAAACAGTGTGGAAATTATGCGTTGAATATGGGTTGCCTTTGGTTTATGCATCTTCGGCTGCCACGTATGGCGCAGGGGAGTTGGGTTATGATGATGATGAGTCCGTCATTAATAAACTAAAGCCTCTCAATCCTTATGGCATCTCCAAAAATGAATTTGATAAATGGGCTTTAAAAGAAAAAAAAACTCCTTATTTTTGGACAGGGCTCAAGTTTTTCAATGTTTACGGTCCCAATGAGTACCATAAAGGAAGAATGGCATCGGTCATTTTCCATGCCTATAACCAGATACAGCAATCCGGTGAAATGAAACTCTTCCGCTCGCACCGCAAAGACTATAAAGACGGCGAACAAAAACGCGATTTTGTGTATGTAAAAGACGTGGTGGAGGTTTGTTATTACCTGATGCACCACCGTCGCGACTCGGGTATTTATAACCTTGGTTCAGGCAAAGCCCGTACCTTTCTCGATCTTGCTAACAACATTTTCTATGCCCTTGATAAAAAACCTAACATAGAGTTTATTGATACCCCAAAAGATATTCGTAATACGTACCAATATTTTACCGAGGCAAATATGGATAAGCTTGTTTCCGCCGGTTACGACATCCCTTTCCATGGCCTTGAACAGGGTGTGCATGACTATGTAAAGAACTATCTTGTTCCCGGAAAATATTTTTGAGAACTAACCCGCAGGTTATTTTTTGGGATTGGCAACTGTAAACGACTTTTTTAACCTTAGTAAAAAGAGATATACATCGACTGATAAAACCTTATTACCTTATTTTATCCCATAATAAGGTTAAAGTATCGCTGATATTTTTTCTACTAAGGTTAAAAGCAACTTGGATTAATGGAATATTTAAGATTTAGGATCTCTTGTAATCTCATTCAGCACTTCTGCTACTTCACCCGTCAGCTCTTCACGCGAATATTTTTCAATGTTAGTGCTTTCGCAAACTAAATTTCCTTGCTTGTATTTATTGTAGAAATGGAGAATGTTAGCTTCGAGAGTTTGGCTGTCTTCATAACCTGAAATAAGCCCTCCTTTGGTTTCAGCAAGTATTTTATCAGCGTCTCCACCCTTGGGACCAATACATAATATGGGTCTTTTCGCTGCAAAATATTCGAACAGCTTGCCGGTAGTTATTCCCATGGCATTAGGAGTATTATTGATAAGCAAGAGCAATACCTGCGATTTTTTCTGCACTTGTGTAACTTCTCTGTGGGTGAGGTATGGGATTTTTTCGAGGTAGGGGAGAAGCCCGTTCTTTTCTATGTCTTCGGTAACAGCAATATCTGTCTTGCCGACTAATTGTAATTGCAGGTCATTAGCGAATGAAGAATTTTTCTTTACAATGCCTGAAAGTGTTTTCCATAATATTTTGGGATTGCGGCTCTTGTCTAATGTTCCTATATAAACAAGGCTGAATTTTTTATCCATTTCTACTTTTTCATCAGAATAATCACCGGGGTCATAGCCATTGGAGATAAAACGAAATTTGGAAACACCCACATTTGAACCTATTTTAGATTTCCTGTATATTTCTTCCAGTTCATCCAGCCAAGTTTTTCCTACACATGTAACCGCATCCGCATCATTTAAAACTTCTAATTCCAGCCTCTTGTGTTTATGGTCAGCAAAAGGAGTGAGCATGAGTTTAGAATAAAAATCAATGTTGGTCCATGGATCCCTGAAGTCAGCCATCCATGGAATATTCAGTTTCTTTTTTAGTCCTTGTGCAATAAGGTGCATGCTATGCGGAGGACCTGTTGAAATAACTGCATCTACCTGATTTTGTTTCAAATAATTCGTAAGAAACTTAATAGATGGTTTCACCCAAAACTTTCTTGCATCGGGTATGAAAAAATTACCCCGGATCCAAACGGCTATTTTTTCAAATTTCTTTGGTTTCTTCGATTCAGTAAGGAAAGCGGCATTTACCTTCTGGTTCTTTTTCAGCCCTATAAAGACTTTATAGAAGTTATAAGGCTCCCATATTTTTGTTTTTATAACAGTCAGGTTTTTGGGAATATCCTTTTCTAAGGAGGAATCATTATTGGGCGACTCCGGATTTTCGGGGGTGTAGATAACCGGTTCCCAATCATAATTGCGCAAGTACTTGGTAAATTTCAGCCATCGCTGAACTCCCGCACCCCCGCTGGGAGGCCAGTAATAGGTGATAATAAGAACCTTCTTCATTTTGCCGGATTTGACTCCCCTTTCGGGGGCTGGGGGCTGACAGGTTTCTTCCTGAATTGCATGAACAGGAACCCAAGGCAACCACCGAAGAGAATGATGCAACTTGCCAAAGAGATTTTCTCTCCTATGAAATAATGGGATGGATGAAACTTGAATTCAATGCTGTGATTGCCCGCAGGTATAATCATTGCCCTGAGTACATAATTTACCCTGATATAATCGGAAGGCTGACCATCGATATATGCCTGCCACCCATCCGGATAATATATTTCTGAAAATACGGCAAGCCGCTCCGATGAAGAATGCGAGGTATATTTCAGGTCGTTAAGCTCGTACGAATTCATTTTTATAAAAGCCGTAGAATCATGCTGCTGATGAGCATTTATTTTATCCACGTAATTGGCAAAACGCTTATCTACAATAGCGGTAGTGCTTGGATTAAAATCAGAGAGGGCGACCATTTCAGAATCTGCATTCTCCACCTTCCTGTAAGTATCCACAAACCATGCATTGCCAAGCGCACCCGGAAGAGGCTCTGCTACTTTTTCCCCGCTCTTCACTTCAACAATAGCATATTTTGTATTGAGCATATTTAACACGCTCAGGTAGGCAGGCTGTCCCATGAGCGCCTGGTATATTCCCCTCAATTCCCTATCTATCTGGTAAGTCATCAATTCATCATAGCGCTTCATTTTAGCTCCGCTATACCCTCCCACTGATTTATGAAAATAAGACGTAATTCCATCCTGGTCAAGACGCATAGTAGTATTTACAACACGGTAATCAGGCGTAGTATCTTTCAGAATTTGCAGGTCTGCCTCGCTGGGCTGGAATTGATCACTGGTAGCGTGTTTGGGTGTGAAGTTAGCATCGTTCAGGTATCGCTTATCCAGCGGAAACATATCTGCGAGGATAAAAACTCCCATCACCGCCGTAAACCATTTCCAGTCGATAATTTTTTTCATGTAGAGCCATGCCAACAAGGCGGCCAGAATTATGAAGATGGAACTTCGTGCGGCATCCGTAGTAAATATTTTTGTTCTCGCCTGCACCACATAAGGCATCAGTTGTTCGATAACATCTCTATATTGCTTTACTTCAGCCGGAGACAGTTGTTGCCTTGACTCTTCCTGTACCTCCTGCAATTTTTGGTTAACCTCATCGGTTTTTTGCATACTGGTGAATGTGGTAGGGGTAATGAAAGAAAGAACGGTAAAGCCTCCGACCAAAATGAGTGAACCGAAAAAAATATTTCTTCCCGACATTTCCTTTTTTCCAAACAACACGGGTATTTTTTCTTCCAGGAATTTCGTGCTTTTAAAGATTTTATCCATAGCAAGAACTGCCAGTAAGGGTATGGCAAGTTCTGCAATCACCAGTATCATAGAGACTGACCTGAATTTATTGTAGCCCGGAAAATACTGGAAAAATAAATCGGTAAGCGACTGGAAGTTACTGCCCCAGGAAAGCATGACGGATAGTAAAGTGCTAAAAAAGACAAACCACTTTAATGGTCCTTTGATGATAAATAGTCCGAGAAATGCGAAGAAGCAAATAATAGCTCCCACATACACAGGTCCCGATGTACCTGGCTGGTCGCCCCAATATTGGTCAAAGTTGGCAACATTATCCCTGTATTGAGCATCAATATTTTTAATGGCGTCTTTATCATCTCCTAAAGCTTTGTCTCCGCCGCCCTGGTAGTTAGGGATAAGAAATGAAAAAGTTTCGGGTATTCCATAGCTCCATTGGGTAGCATAACTTACTGTTAAACCCGACGTTTTGTTTTCGCCATTTAAAGTAAGTTCCGATTTTCCCCGGGTAGAATATTTCCCGTAATCATAAGTAAGCCAGAGCGTGGTAATATCTGTTCCGATGGCTATGAATGCCGCTATACCGAGTACAGCAATAGTTTTGAGATAACCCGGCAGTTGCTTGCCCTTTAAAGCCCGGAAAAATTCAATAATGCCATAAATCAAAACCATTAGCAACAAGTAATATGTTATTTGAGGATGGTCGGAATAAAGTTCAAGTGAAAGAGCCAACGCGGTGAGAACAGCACCCTGCAAGCGTTTCCCTTTAAATGCAAGTATTACTCCTGCAAGCACGGGCGCCATATATGAAATGGCATTGGCTTTGGAGTTATGCCCTACAGCAAGTATTATAAAAAAATAAGATGAAAATCCGTAAGCTAAAGAGCCAACAATGGCAATCCATGGATTAACATCCAGCACACGAAGCAAGATATAAAACCCTATGCAATATAGAAAGAAGACACCACAAGGGAAAGGGAGCCACTTTACTAAAACAATAAAAAGATATTGAATAAGATTAGTCGGGCAGTTGAGAGAAATAGGATACGCCGGCATTCCGCCAAACATAGAGTTTGTCCATAGGGGCTCGGTATGAAATTTAGCGCGGAAAACCTGCATCTCATTTACAGCCCCCAGGAATTGGGTAATATCACTTTGTGAAAGCACCATCCCTTTTAAAGCAGGGAAAAAATATACAATGCCCACCAGCGCAAAAACAACAATGGCTGCAATATGGGGAAACCATTTATTGAATAAACTGGGTGGAGGCACAGGCTTCGTTTGCGATGATTTGACGGTGCTATTCATAAGATTTATTAAAGGAGCAAAGATAGAATTCTTTTATTTCTGAAACTCTTTCACCGCTTCCAATGCAACTTCAGGATAATCGGTTATAATACCATCCACACCCATTTTCAGGTGATGAAGCATGTCGGCTTTTTCATTTTCTGTCCACACCAGCGATTTCATTCCCAGTGCATGTATTTTATTAACCCATCGCTTGGAAATAAGCTTGTAATAAGCCCCACAGGTATGGGGTGTAAACGAAAGGGCTTTCATTCTGCGTCTTATCAGGCGGGGGCTACGGACAAGCATACCCAGCATAAAGCCTTGATTACTTTTATGAATTACATTCAGCGGACGCATATCGAAGGATTGTATAAGTATCCTGTTATTGATGCCGAAGGGTGAAAGTTCATCCATTACCAGCTTGGCGAATTCTTCAGGCGGCGGGTGTAGCTCATTGTCGGTAATCCATTTGCTTTTTATTTCTATTATGTAGATAGGCAATGGATGTTGGGTGTTATGCAAGGCTGCTTCCGTCTGCTTAATAACCTCGGATAACAAAGGTTTATATGAAGCTAATTTCTTTTGTTCAGGAAAATCCGGATTACCTCGCAATCCGCAATCATAAAGCTTTATGTCCGCATAGTTCATGCGATAAAGGTTCTTCCTTCTCAAAAAACTTACTTTGGAATTATCAGGCTTAGTGCAGGTCTTAGGGTTCATCCAGGACTCATGCGACACTACTACTTTAAGGTCTTTGGAAATCACCACATCCAGTTCAATGCCATCCAACCCAAGACTTGCTGCATAAAGAAAACCTGCCATCGTATTTTCGGGAAATATCCCTCTCGCTCCTCTGTGACCGTAAACTGCTGTCATACCTTTTTTAACCAATTCAAACATACGTTTTTTTAAGCTAACGCATAACTTTACCGGCTATTGAAAAGATTATAACTATTTTTACCCGTTCAATTTTAAAAACTGTGAATACAGAAGCCGACAAACGACTGGAATTTTTTGAGAAATCTGCTCAAAAACATCCCCGCAAGGGATGGTTGAACAGATATTACTGGAAAGATATTACCTATTTCTGCAATTACTTCTCACAGGAAGAATTGTCGGTAATAGAAATAGGATGTGCAACCGGTGAGTTGATAGGTAACATACATTGTAAAAGAAAAGTGGGCATTGATTTCAGCCCCGCCATGATTGAAAATGGTAAAAAGCAATTTCCCGATGTGGAGTTTCATTGCATGAATGCCGAAAATATCCAGTTAAATGAAAAGTTTGATCTGATTATCCTTTCCAACCTGTTAGGGCATCTCGATGATATTGAAAAGGTTTTCGTTGAGTTAAAAAAGCTATGCCATCCGGGAACAAAAATTATTGTAAACTACTACAATTATCTGTGGGAACCTGTATTAAAATTAGCTGAACTTGTAGGACTCAAATCTCCCCTATACCGTCAAAACTGGCTTAGTTTAAGGGATATGAATAACCTGCTTTATATTTCAGGATTTGATGTTTACCGCAACGTGCGTCGCATGCTTATGCCGGTTTATATTCCACTGATATCTCCGTTGTTTAACCGGTATATAGCAAAGCTGCCCATTTTAAGACACTTTTGCATTAACCAATTTGCTTTTGCCAAACCTATACCTGAAATCAGTGCTGATGAAGCCGATAAAAAATATTCTGTTTCGGTTGTTATCCCTGCAAGAAATGAAAGTGGCAATATTGAAAATGCTATCAAACGGCTTCCATCCTTGGGAAAACACATTGAAATAATTTTTATTGAAGGAAATTCTACCGATGATACCTGGGATAAAATACAGGAAATTCAGAAAAAATATGCTGCAACACACGATATTAAGATTGATCGTCAGAAAGGAAAAGGTAAGGGCGATGCTGTGCGTCTCGGCTTTGACATTGCAAGTAGCGATATTTTAATGATTTTGGATGCTGACCTCACTGTTCCCCCGGAAGATTTGGTTAAGTTTTACAGCGCCATTTCTTCAGGCAAAGGTGATTTTATTAATGGTTCGCGTCTTGTCTATCCCATGGAAAAAGAAGCCATGCGTTTCCTCAATCTTTTGGGAAATAAATTTTTTAGCCTAGCTTTCACATGGCTCCTCGATCAGCCCTTTAAGGATACCTTATGTGGGACTAAAGTAATTTTTAAGAAAGATTATCAACGGCTGATTGAAAACCGCAAATTCTTCGGCGACTTTGACCCCTTTGGCGATTTCGATTTGATTTTCGGAGCGCATAAACTCAATCTTAAAATTGTTGAAATTCCGATTCGCTACAGAGAGAGAACTTACGGCTCTACCAATATTTCCCGCTTCAAACACGGATTCTTGCTTTTGAGGATGTGCATGTTTGCTGCAAGGAAGATTAAGTTCGTATAAGATAATGCAAAAATTGCTTAAATTTGTTCTTCTTTAATAACATCATAAACTATGATACACACCACTATAACCCCATCGAACAGAGACCTGCATTTGTCAATTCCCGAAGATTATGTAGGCAAAAGGATAGAGATACTTCTCTATACCACAGATGAAGGTAAGGAAAAGAAGGTGAGCAAAAAGAAAACCCGTAAACTGCGTGGCGCACTTAACTTATCGGATAAACAATACAAAGATTTTCAAAAACATGCTAAGAACACACGCAACGAATGGAACAGAAGTATTTAATGGATACCAATGCTGTTATTGATTACTTAGACAATAAACTGCCCGATAACAGTGCCAAGCTTATAGATAAGATAGACGCTCAAGTTTCTGTTATTACCCGCATGGAGCTTTTATCATGGCATAAAGCTACACGTAAGCAAATAAAAGTACTTCAGGAATTTATTAATGGGTCTAATGTTATTGGTTTAGAGGAAAATATAATTCTTAGAACTATTGAACTGCGCAAGCAGTACAAGATTAAACTCCCTGATGCCATTATTGCCGCTACCGCATTGGCTGGTAAAATGTTTTTAATTTCCCATAATATTGCCGACTTCATCAAAATTCCCAGGCTTAAGGTAATTGACCCGTGGCAAAAGTAAAGAGCGCTTTTTTCTGCCAGAACTGCGGTGCTCAATCCCCTAAATGGATTGGGAAGTGCCCCTCCTGCGGGGAATGGAACACTTATGTGGAAGAAGTAATCCAGTCGGAAGTAAAAACTACCAATGCCTTTTCAGCAGCAGCAGATAAGCCACATCTTATTACAGATGTTGAAATCAACGGCACGGTTCGCATACCCATGCCCGATAAGGAACTCAATAGGGTGCTTGGCGATGGCTTAGTACTGGGTTCTCTCACTTTGTTTGGCGGCGAGCCGGGTATTGGAAAATCTACTTTGCTGTTACAGATAGCGCTGGCAGCTAAGAACCTGAGAGTGCTTTATATTTCAGGGGAGGAGAGCCAGGAGCAGCTACATATGCGGGCGAAGCGTATCGGTATTAAAAACCAACAATGCTACATTCTTACGGAGACTTTATTGCAAAACATTTTCCAGCAGGTGGAGGCGGTAACACCCCAGCTTCTTATCATTGATTCCATTCAAACGCTTTATACCAGCCAGATTGATTCATCGCCGGGCAGCATATCGCAGGTGCGGCAATGTACAGCCGACCTGATGCGCTACGCAAAAACCACGCATGTGCCTGTATTTATAATCGGGCATATTACCAAGGATGGTTCTATTGCCGGACCAAAAGTATTGGAGCACATGGTCGATACGGTACTTCAGTTTGAAGGCGATACACATCATTTGTATAGATTACTACGAACCACCAAAAACCGTTTCGGCTCTACCAACGAATTGGGTATTTATGAAATGACAGGTACGGGATTGCGTGAGGTAAGCAATCCCTCGGAAGTACTTATCACCGTGCGCGAGGAGCCTGTAAGCGGTGTGGCTATTGCTGCCATAACCGAAGGAGCAAGGCCACTGCTGATAGAAACACAGGCCCTTGTAAGTTCGGCTGTGTATGGCACTCCTCAACGCTCTTCCACGGGGTACGATTTGCGCCGTCTCTCCATGATGCTGGCGGTACTTGAGAAGCGCTGCGGTTTCCGACTTGGAGCGAAAGATGTGTTCCTGAATATTGCAGGCGGTATAAAAGTGGACGATCCCGCTACCGACCTTGCAATTGTTACCGCTATACTTTCTTCCAGCGAAGAAATACCTGTTTCACCTAAGTTCTGCTTTGCAGCGGAAGTAGGCCTTTCAGGTGAAATACGTCCCGTAAACCGGATTGAGCAACGCATTTCAGAAGCAGAAAAAATGGGTTTTGAACAGATATTTATTTCCCGCTACAATAAAAAAAGCATCCCTGAAAAAACTTCTATCAAGGTTCAAACGGTAGGCAAAATGGAGGAGTTTTTTGGGAAGGTGTTCGGATAATACCCAGTGCGATTGTCATGTTGAGCGTAGGGAAACATCTCTGTAGTATTAGATTCTTCGCTCCGCTCAGAATGACAATCACACTTCCTTTGTCATGTTGAACATGGCGAAACATCTCAAAGTAACCCGTAATACTTTTCCTTTATCACTTTAATATGATGAATGGCATGTCCTGTTATGGCAAAGCCCATAGCAAGAACAGATATATCACCACTCGGCAGCTTTCCTGTTTTCATCAGCGTTTCATCACTAAAGCTTTTAAAAAGACGGGTGGTTGAATCTCTTACGGTATAAAATTCTTCAAGCAGTTCATTCAAATCTCTGTGAGACGCATTAGCAGTTGCTGCATATTCGTTTTCTTCGAAACCCGGTAAAAGAGTTTTGTCATTTCGCGCAAAACGAAGAACACGGTAGGATTGTATTCTCTCCGTATCAATAAAGTGCTGAAGAATATCTTTCACTGTCCATTTACCGGGAGCATAAACTTTGTCGCCCAGCTGAATAAGTTTAGCTCTTTCGGGAAGCAAAAAGTTTTTGCCATACTTCTCCAAAGCATCTATCAATTCAATATCTTCCACCTCTTCAATATTGGCTTTTTGGTTGGCAAGCATTCCATTCAAGTCAGAGCGTTTCATGCGATTAAATAATTTGTTTGTTACAAATGTAAAGAAAGTTTTAACACCGGAAGGGTGCCTTATACTAACCCGTAATACCTCTCCTTCAGCACTCCCATGTGATGAATAGCATGCCCTACAATCGTGAATCCAAGAGAACCCACTGAAATATTTCCAAGCGGACCTTTCCCTTCTCTCATCAATACTTCGGGACTGAAGCTTTTGAAAAGTTTCATGGTTGATTCCCTTACAGTATAAAATTCATCCAGCAACTCATTCAGCTCTCTTTTAATCCCATTGGCAGCTGTGGCGTAATCGTCTTCTTCAAAACCGGGTAAAAGCGTTTGGTCATTTCTTGCAAAGGTGAGCGCTCGATAGGAAAATATTCTTTCTGCATCAATAATGTGCTGTATAATATCCTTCACTGTCCATTTGCCGGGAGCATACACTTTATCGCCTAACTGAATGAATTTATCCCGTTCAGCAAGCAGATACTTCTTTCCATATTTTTCCAAAGCATCGAATAATTCAACATCCTCAACCTTTTTGATGTAGGTATCGAAATGATTAGGTAGTATTTTTATGTCAGAGGGTTTCATAAATTATATCCACCCCAAAACCAAATTCGGGAAGAGACCGAATAGTAATGTAAGAATAGTAGTTATGATAAGTACCGTTCTGTGCAAAGGTCCTACCTTTATTGGAACAAGCTGTTGTTCGGGTTTGAAGTATATGGCAATTATTACCCTGAAATAGTAGTAGATGCCTATTAAAGCGGCTACCACGGCAAACAGTACTAATAAAGTATAACCATGATTTATGGCAGTGAGGAAAACATAATACTTCGCGAAAAACCCTGCTGTTGGCGGGATTCCGGCTAGTGATAACATGGCAACTGTCATAGCGAATGAAAGGAGAGGGTTGGCTTTCGCCATGCCTTCAAATGCGGAAATATCTTTACTGCCTTTATGCCTTGAGACTATAAATAAGATGGTGAATGCGCTTATGGTTGAGATGGAATAAGTGAAAGTATAATACAGTATTGCGGATGCTGATGCGGCGCCTATAGAGACTATGGCAATAGCAATGTACCCGGCATGAGCCACGCTTGAATACGCTAACATGCGCTTAACGCTTTTTTGGCGCACTGCGCTTACATTTCCCACAAACAATGTAAGTATAACCATCCACCAGAGAACATCTGTCCATGGTCCTTGCACTCCTGCAAAGCAGGTTGAAAATAAACGGTAGAAAGCAGCGAAGGCAGCAGTTTTTACAACTGTCGCCATGTAGGTGGTTACCGTTGTAGGAGCGCCTTCATATACATCGGGAGCCCAGAAATGAAATGGCGCCAACGATGATTTGAAGCTTAATCCAACCAACAATAATAAGACACCGGCTAATGCCAAACTTGGTTCATTTGTAGCGGCTATTTGAGTATGAATTACAGCTAAGTCAAAAGAGCCTGTAACCCCATATATAAGCGTGATTCCGAATAAAAGAAAGCCTGTAGCAAACGAGCCCATCAGGAAGTATTTGAAGCCTGATTCATTGGACATCACATTGCTCTTATCACTTGCTGCAAGCACATATACAGAGATTGACAATATTTCAATTCCCAGGAAAAGCATGGTGAGATTGGAGAAAGAAACCATCACCACAGCTCCCACAAGAGAGAAAAGTATTAACGCAAAATGGTCGGTAACACTGGTCTCCTGCAGAAAATAGTTTTTAGCCATCATAAACCAGAGGAAAGCTATTATAATGATGATGCAGGAAAAGACAACTGCATAATTGTCAAAGTTCATCATGCCGAAAAACACCTGCGGATTATTATATTCCTTTGCAGTGAAGAAGAATGCCGCCGCAAGTCCCACTAATATTAATGGGAAAAGACCTTTCCTGAACCGGAATATCTCGGCGAAGAGCGCTAGCAACCCAAGTGCGGAAAGTATTATCAGCGTATTCACAATTTCTAATTCTTAATTTTTTATTATTTATATTCCGCTTAGCAGTTTCATTATGGCCGGTTCACTCACTTTCAAAAATAGGTTAGGGTAAACTCCAATTAAAATTACCATTATAACTATTGGAATCAGCACCGCTTTTTCTGCGGCGGTAAGGTCGGTAAAGTTGTCTGTTTCTAAAGAAGTTTCGCCCAACATACTGTTTTGATACGTGCGAAACATATATACCGCGCCTAAAATAATGGTAAGCGCTGCAACTGCGCCCGCAATGTTTTCATATTGGAATACTCCGCTTATTAATAAAAACTCACCTGGGAAGCCGTCTGTTAATGGCAGAGCCACAGCCCCTAACATGATGATGGCGAAAACAGTTGCAAGATATGGCGCTTTTAACCGGATACCACCGAGTGAAGGTAATTCCCTTGTCCCGGTGCGTGATTGAATAATATCTACAATAAAGAATAAGCCAACAATATTTACACCGTGGCTGAGCATTTGTATCACACCTCCCTGCAAACCCTGCATGTTAAATGCAAAAATACCTGCGGCAATTAAACCTACGTGCGCAATAGAGGAATATGCCAAAAGCCGTTTCATATCTTTTTGAGTGAAGGCAATAATTCCGGCATAAATAATTCCTATGACTGAAAGCCACATCACGTATTCTGCATTTTGAGATAAACCTAAAGGCAGCATGGGTATCATCCACCGGATTAATCCGTAAATACCCATTTTAAGCATAATACCTGACAGCATCATAGTGCCTTGCGTGGGGGCGTCGGTATAGGTATCGGGCTGCCAGGTGTGTAAAGGAAATATCGGCATTTTGATTCCAAAAGCGAGAACAAAAAACCAGAACAAAATAGATTGTGCACGAGCGCTGAGGGATTTACCCGCTGCATATAATGCTTGTATATCGAATGAATGTTGAACAGGTGTATGCAGGTATAAATAAATCAATGCTACCAGCATAAACAAGCTGCCTGTAATAGTGTATATAAAGAATTTTAAGGTTATCCTCACCCTGTCTCTGCCGCCCCACAGCAGGCAAATGAAGTATATCGGTATGAGCGCTATCTCCCAGAAAATGTAAAAGAGAAAACCATCCATAGAAACAAAAACCCCTATGAGAGCCATTTCCATAAATAGTAGCAGGGAATAAAATGCGCGCGGACGTGGTTCACTCTTACGGACGGAGAAGATAATTAATGGTGTTAAGAAAGTGGTGAGCATAATCAGCAGTATGGAAATGCCGTCAATGCCTATTTTGAAATGAATACCCAGCGATTGAATCCATGGGTAATCCACTACATACTGGTAGTCCGCACTGATGGGGAAGGTTACAAATAAATAAAGTGAGTATATAAATACTACCAACGAAGAAATAAATGCAAACCTGTTTCCGTAACGGATAGGAATAAACAGCCCGATTACGGCGGTTGAGAAGGTTATTATGAGCAGTGCAATCGTTGGCATACTTACATCAGCTTAAAAAAGATTATACATGCAATGCCAATAACCATTGCTAACAAATAAAAATCTACGTTGCCTGTCTGAACAAACCGCATCAGCCCGCTAACCCACTCTGTGAATTTACCCGAGAAGTTTACAACACCGTCAATTATTTTATTGTCAACAATATTTTTAAAGAATACAGAAAGTTTATCAAGCGGTTTTGTGATAAGTGCATTGTAAATTTCATCTACATAATATTTGTGATACGAAAGATTGGTAAGAGCCGGAAGTCTTGTCCCTTCTGCAGATGGTACCCGTTTGCGGGAGATATAAAAGTTCCATGCCAAGAAAATAGATGCGAGAATAAGAACAATGGTAAAGCCCATCAGCGCTATCTCAGAAACAGATGATGAAGAACTGTCCGCAATCAGCATTTTAGCTTGTGCGGATTGAAAAACAGGACCAAGAAATTTATTTATTTGTGAAGTACCGCCTAATGATTCGGGTACTCCAACAAATCCGCCAATAGTAGAAAGGATAGCAAGAATTATTAACGGAATAGTCATCACTTTAGGAGATTCATGTATTCCTGAATGAGTATCGGCAGCAGGTTCATGTTCGTGTTCATTCTTTTTTATCCCACCTCTATAGCTGCCATAAAATGTTAAGAACAAAAGACGGAACATATAAAAGGCAGTCATCATGGAGCCAATGACGCCAAACGCCCAAAGAAGCTTGTTCGATTCAAAAGCATGAGCCAGTATTTCATCTTTGGAGAAGAAACCCGAGAAGGGTGGTATTCCTGAAATGGCAAGAGTCGCAAGTAAAAAGGTAATAAAGGTGATTGGCATTTTTTTTCTCAGTCCACCCATGCTGCGAATATCCTGTTCTCCCGATAATCCATGAATTACACTACCCGCGCAGAGGAAGAGCAGGGCTTTGAAGAAAGCGTGTGTCATTACATGAAATACGGAAGCAGAGAATGCGCCTACTCCAAGTCCAAGGAACATATAGCCCAACTGGCTCACAGTAGAATATGCAAGCACTTTTTTAATGTCGTTTTGTGTGAGCGCAATCGTTGCGGCAAACACGGCGGTCAATGCGCCTATCAATGCTACTACAAACATGGATACAGGCGCCAACGCATATAAAATTCCCGAACGGGCAACCATATAAACGCCTGCCGTAACCATAGTAGCAGCATGTATGAGAGCGGATACAGGCGTTGGGCCCGCCATTGCATCGGGCAACCAGGTGTAGAGAGGTATTTGAGCGCTTTTGCCTGTTGCACCCACGAATAATAACAAAGTGATTACAGTGATCATAGTATCTCCGCTCATGAAACCCTGTGCTTTTTGAAATACCGTGTGGTAATCGGAACTGCCAAACGTGATAAACAATAAAATTATTCCTAATAAAAAGCCGAGGTCGCCAATGCGATTCATCACAAAAGCTTTCTTGGCGGCATCGTTGTATGATTTGTTTTTAAACCAAAAGCCAATAAGCAAATAGGAACTCAATCCTACACCTTCCCATCCTACAAACATAAGCAGGTAGCTTGATGCAAGCACAAGCACCAGCATGAAAAATACGAATAGGTTCATATAGGAAAAGAAGACATTATGTTTTTCATCGTCGTGCATATAGCCGACTGAATAAACATGGATGAGGAAACCTATGCCGGTTATTATCATCAGAAAAATAGATGAGAGCGGATCAAGAAGGAAAGTAAACGAAGCCGAAAAACTGCCTACATTCATCCAAGGCGCAATCTGAACTTCTTGGGATTGCCCTGATATGCTCATAAATACTCCAAGAGAAATAATAAAAGAAATCAGTATCGTGGTGCAAGCCAGAATAGCCGCTATATTTTTAGACAGCTTCTTTTGCAGCAAGCCAATAATGACAAACCCTGCAAGCGGAAAAAATGGAATTAAAGCGGCGTACTGCATCATACTATTTTCTCCATTTTCATATCAGTAACTCCTAACGTCATTGCGAGGAACGAAGCAATCTCTGAGATTACTTCGCTACGCTCGTAATGACGTTTTTGTCTTTTCAAATAGTTTCTCGTTTTCCTATTCATCTTATCCCTTCAGTCTGTTAAGTACATCTATATCTGTTGACTTGGTATTTCTGTAAACAACTATCAATATGGCAAGACCGACAGCAATTTCTGCGGCTGCAACTGCCATAGTAAAGAACACAAATACCTGCCCTGCGGCATCATTATGATAGGCTGAAAATGCCACCAGCAAAAGATTTACCGCATTCAACATAAGTTCAATAGACATGAAAATGATAATAGCGTTCCGGCGAAACAATACGCCCATTACACCAATGCAGAATAAAACACTACTCAGCAGAATGTACCAGTCTAACGGAATTGTATTAAGTTGGTTTGTCATTCTATTTAATATCTTTTTTGCCTAACATTACTGCTCCAACCATCGCCGCCAAAAATAATACAGCTGACACTTCGAAGGGCAACAAAAACTCGTTGAATAATACTTTACCTAAATTTTCAATTAGTCCTACATTGTGGCTGAAAGGCTGTATGGACATGGTTTCAGCACCTTTGAGCGAGCCTACTAATACAACAAGCAGCAAGCCCGCAGCAACTACTGCAATCAATTTCCTTAACATGCTTTTATGAGGCTCGGTTTCCTGGTTCAGGTTGAGGAGCATAACTACAAAGAGGAAGAGAACCATAATGGCTCCCGCGTAAACAATAATATTTACAATGGCAAGAAATTGGGCGTTTAAAAGAATGTATTCTCCGGCTATGGCGAAAAAAGTAAGTACAAGATATAATATGCTGTGAACAGGATTTTTAGTGAACACAACCATTAACGCAGACAAAACAGCAAAAACTCCAAGGACTATAAATAAATACACTGTCATTACTTAAGCGATTTAGTATAGAGTTTGTTGTGGGCGTATTCGGGATGGGTTTTAAACTCCCTTGTTTCTTTGGTCTCGCGCTTGGATACATCTATTCTCTTGTCTTTGTCCATAGGCTCAACGAGCTTATCCTTTCCATAGATGAAACTTTTACGAACATAATCTGTATCCACCATTCTGTCAGTAAGGAAAATAGCTTCCTTGGGACATGCTTCTTCGCACAAACCACAGAAAATACAGCGCAGCATATTTATTTCGTAAACAGCTGCATATTTTTCTTCCCGGTATAATTTTTCTTCCCCGGGTTTTCTTTCGGCTGCCACCATGGTTATTGCCTCTGCAGGACAGGCTACTGCGCAAAGCCCACAAGCGGTGCAGCGTTCAGCACCATTTTCATCCCGTTTCAATACATGTTGGCCACGAAAAACAGGAGCAAATTCACGTTTTTGTTCGGGATATTGTATGGTAACTTTCTTCTTAAAAAAATGGTTCAGGGTAATTCGCATACCACCCATAATAGCCGGAATATACAAACGCTCGATAAAGGTCATCTTTTTATTGACCGCTACTTTACTTCTGGTGGTGAGCGTTTGCATGGTTACTACTTATTTATGAAAGAATAAAATCACTGCGCCGGTTATAGCCACATTAAATATAGACAAAGGTATGAGTATTTTCCAGCCTAAATTCATGAGCTGGTCAAACCGGAAACGAGGTACTGTCCATCGCACCCACATATAGAAAAATATGAAAAAGAATATTTTGGCAAAAAGGAATACGATTCCTAAAATAGCTGCCACATTGGGTGAAAGTCCAAGCCTGCCGATGAATGGCATATTGTATCCGCCAAAGTAGAGTGTTGATATAATTGCTGATGAAATGAACATATTGATGTACTCGGCAAAAAGATAAAATCCCAGTTTCATACTGCTATATTCCGTATGGTAACCGCCAATAAGTTCTGAATCACTTTCCGGTAAATCAAAAGGAGTGCGGTTGGTTTCAGCAAAAGCGCAAATAAGGAAAATCAAAAAGCCAAGAGGCTGATAAAAAAGATTCCAGTGCCAGCCTGCTTGTTGGGCGGCAATACCTTTCAGGCTGAGAGTTCCCGTTGTCATTACTAAAGCAATAATGGCAAGCCCCATAGCTACTTCATAGCTAATCATTTGCGAGGAAGCCCGTAACGCTCCCAACAAAGAATATTTATTATTGGAAGCCCATCCTCCAATCATGATGCCATAAACCCCGATTGAAGTTATTGCGAGAATATATAGGATGCCAATATTAATATCCGTAACCTGCAAGGGGAAATCATGTCCCGCTATATGCAGCGATGTGCCCCAAGGAATAACAGCCCCGGTAATACAGGAGGTGAACATGGCCAGGCTGGGACCCAGTATAAAGAGGAATTTATTAGATACCTCCGGAATAATTTCTTCCTTCATGAACATTTTAACTCCGTCGGCAACAGGTTGCAGTATGCCAAAGGGTCCGGCACGATTGGGCCCAAGCCTGTCCTGCATAAAGGCAGCCACTTTACGCTCTCCATAAGTAGAATACATGGCAATTAGAAGTGAAATGAGGAACACTATCACTACCAGTACAACCTTATATAATATGAAAAGAGAAAGAGACATAGATTATTTAAGAAATAAGATTTAAGAAATAAGATTTATAATGACTTTTGCAAATCATACATCTTAAATCATATATCTTATATAGTTTCATTTTAGTAGTTTGGGTTCTGGTTTGTCAATCATTTTAGGGTCGGTGAACTTGCCTAACTTGAGTTGTTCTAATTTTTCGTAATGATTTTGTGCTATTACAGAATGGCGGTCAATATGGGTTGGTTTTTCAATCACCCAGTCCTCCGCTTTCTTTTTCTCGAAGCGGCATTCGTTGCAAATAAATTCCTCCACTTCCTGATTTTCGTCCATGCGGGCTGTTACCCTCAATATCTCATCGCCTTTCATCCATATTGCCACTTTGCCGCAACATTTTTTGCAGTCGCGGTGGGCATCCATAGGTTTCACATACCATACACGGCTCTTAAACCGGAAGGTTTTATCGGTCAATGCTCCTACGGGACAAACATCTATCATGTTGCCCGAAAAATCATTGTCAATAGCATGATGTATATAGGTACTTATTTCAGCGACATCGCCCCGGTTCATTACGCCATGTACTCTTTTGTCGGTAAGCTGTTCAGCCACACGCACACAACGGTAGCAGAGTATACAGCGATTCATGTGCAGCTTGATTTTGTCGCCTATGTCTTCCATTTCAAAAGTCCTGCGACGGAACTCGTAGCGGGTCTTTTGCAGCCCGTGCTCATAACCCAAATCCTGCAATTTGCATTCGCCTGCCTGGTCGCAGATGGGGCAATCAAGAGGGTGATTGATAAGAAGAAATTCTACCACTCCCTTTCGGGCTTCGAGCACTTCGGGAGAGGTTATATTCTGTACCACCATCCCATCCTGAACCATAGTAGAACAGGAAACAACCAACTTTGGCATGGGGCGGGGGTCTTTAGCAGAGCCCTGCACTACCTTTACCAAGCAGGTACGGCAAAAGCCACCCGTATTTTTAAGTTTTGTATAATAGCACATGGCAGGAGGTACAATCTTCCCGCCTATCATGCGTGCAGCATTCAGAATGGTTGTGCCTTCCGGTACCTCAATCTCTATATTGTCTATGGTTACTTTTGGCATATCTTAGTTTGTGCGCCGCAAAGTTATTCTTTTTTGGAAAGGTAAAAAGAGGCTTCCCAAAAAAAGGATTTAAGAATAATGAATAGCGAATGATGAATGTCGAAGGGAAATATCTATGGCTATTGTAATTTAATACTACAGTAACCTTTATTACCTATCCTTTGTACGTCCCAAACACTTTTCTCAGGGTATCTGATATTTCGCCTAATGAGACGTAATTTTCACACGCATCAACAATAGCAGGCATCAGGTTGGAGTCTGTTTTGGCGTTTTCTTCCAATAGGGCAAGGCAAGCTTTCACTTTCTCACTATTGCGTTGAGCTTTTACCCTTTTTAGCTTATCAATTTGAAACTGCCTTATGGAATCATCCACCCGTAAAAGGTTTTCAGGCATCTTTTCTGCTACTGTAAATTTATTTACGCCTACAATAATTTTCTTCTCTTTCTCAATCCTGTCCTGGTATTCAAAGGCCGAGGATGCTATTTCATTTTGTATATAACTTCTTTCAATGGCTTTTACAGCCCCGCCCATTTTTTCAATTTTATCCAGGTAATCCCATGCGGCTTTTTCAACTTCATTGGTAAGGGTTTCTACAAAGTACGATCCTGCTAAAGGGTCTACTGTTTGAGGTACTCCGCTTTCGTATGCAATTACCTGTTGTGTGCGAAGGGCAATACGCGCAGCATCTTCCGTAGGCAACGAAAGAGCTTCATCAAATCCGTTGGTGTGGAGAGATTGTGTGCCGCCCATTACTGCCGAAAGCGCCTGTATAGTCACCCTTATAATATTATTATAGGGCTGTTGCGCTGTAAGCGTAGAACCTGCTGTCTGTGTATGGAAACGCAACATCCGCGCCTGTGAGTCAGTTGCACCCAGGTCTTTGGTGATTTTAGCCCACATCCTTCTTGCAGCGCGGAACTTGGCAACTTCTTCAAACAAATTATTATGCGCATTAAAAAAGAAAGAGACACGTTTGGCAAAAACATTTATATCCAATCCTTTTTTGATGGCTGCCCTGCAATATTCACGCCCGTTGGCGAGTGTGAACGCAAGTTCCTGCACAGCTGTAGCGCCCGCCTCCCTTATGTGGTATCCTGATATGGAAATGGTGTTCCACTTGGGAACTTCTTTACTGCAATATTCAAAAATATCGGTGATGATACGCATAGACGGAGTAGGGGGATAGATATAGGTTCCGCGTGCAGCATACTCTTTCAGTATGTCATTCTGAATAGTGCCTGAAATCTTTTTTATGTCAGCGCCCTGCTTCCTGGCAAGGGCTATGTACATCCCTAGTAAAATAGATGCCGTGGAATTAATGGTCATAGAGGTGGATATATCTTCCAGCTTAATACCATCAAAAAGTATTTCTATATCCCTCAATGTATCTATCGCCACACCCGACTTTCCCACCTCGCCTTCTGCCAAATCGTGGTCGGAATCATAACCCATTTGGGTGGGAAGGTCAAAAGCTACAGAGAGACCGGTGGTTCCGTTATTGAGCAGGTAATGGTAGCGTTTGTTCGATTCTTCTGCAGTGGAGAACCCGGCATATTGCCGCATCGTCCATAACTTGCTGCGATACATATCAGGATGTATGCCCCGAGTGAACGGAAACACTCCCGGCTGCTCATCCGGGATTCCGGTGACAGGAGGATAACATCGTTCTATCTCAATACCTGAATCAGTAAAAAATTTGCCGGGCTCTTGGGATTTACTCATAATTATGGAGTATAGTTAACAGTGGGCAAAGATATGATGGGGCTGAAATAAAAGACTATGCCGAAAGTTGATTTATTACTTCCGTTTTTAAGGGAAGGAGATGGTTTTGAATGATGACCCAAACAATATTGTCATCAACGGAATCATAAGCATGTACAAGACGATTGCGGAAATTGACAATTTTTTGAGCGCTTTTTAGTGTATTGGAAGGTGATGACCTTAAAAAATTATTTACAGCTTCTCCAATAATTACTAATTGCCTTTCGATTGCGCTTTTTGTTTTCGAATCGGTAGAATATTTTCCAAATGAGTTTATTCCTTCTAAAAACTCCTCAATAAGATTAATGGCAATAAGAATATCAGACAAGTATTTTTTGTCCTTCTCCGTCATAAATTAAAACTTTTGTACGGTCAATGCTTGATTTTAAATAAGGGTTTTTTATCGGTTGGTCAGTAATAAGGTCTACTTTCCGTTTAAAAAAATCTTCTAAGTTATCCCACAACATAAGCAATTTCTCCCCCTTTTGTAAAGGATCTTTTTCTTCAATTTCCACTACTATGTCAATATCACTTTTGTCAGGATTAAAATCATTAGTAATGGCAGAGCCGAAAACATATAACTTTTTCACATCATACATTTTGCATAATTTCAAAAAGGATGCTTCCTGGGCATGAAGATATTCAGTTAACATTCGGCTAAACTACAAAAAGTTAATGAATTTCAAGGTTTCTCCTTATAAACCGGCTATACCAGTTCCGCCTGCTTTTCCGACTTTTTGGCATTTGCTATAGCAACCTGCTGAGCTACACTTCCGGCAAGCTCGTTAAATGCAGTTGCCTGGGGAGTATTTTCCTGTAAAACCGCAGGTCTTCCGGCATCGCCCGCTTCGCAAATGCTTTGCACTAATGGAATCTGACCGAGGAAAGGCACATGCAATTCTTCAGCCAGGTTTTTAGCGCCATCTTTCCCAAAGATGAAATATTTATTGTTTGGCAGTTCGGCAGGCGTGAAATATGCCATATTTTCCACTATGCCCAATACAGGCACACGTATATCTTTATGTCCGAACATGGCGATGGATTTGCGCACATCTGAAAGAGCCACATTTTGAGGAGTGCTTACTATCACCGCCCCTGTAAGCTTTGCGCCAGAAGCTAACGAAAGCTGTATATCGCCGGTTCCGGGAGGTAAGTCAATAAAAAGATAGTCGAGGTCGCCCCAGGCGGCATCATTAATAAGCTGCATCAGGGCTTTGGAAGCCATGGGACCTCTCCAAACAACAGCCTGCGAATCGCTTAAAAAGAAACCTATGGAAAGTATCTTCACTCCATAATGCTCCAATGGTATCATCCATGTTTTACCGTCCCTATCTTCCAATAAAGGTCTTTCGCTCACTGCATCAAACATCAGTGGTACAGAAGGACCATATATATCGGCATCCAGCAGTCCCACCTTTGCTCCCTGTTTTGCAAGCGCTACAGCAAGGTTAGAGGCAACGGTTGATTTTCCTACTCCTCCTTTCCCGGAAGCGACTGCAATAATATTTTGTACTCCGGGCAGAACGTTTTCTTTAGGCGCTCTTTTAGAAGTAACCTTTGAACTCATGGTTACATTCACTTCCGCTTCTTTATCTACATAATATATCACCGCATTCACGCAAGCCTTGTGAATCATTTCTTTCATAGGACATGCAGGAGTAGTAAGGACTACCGTAAAACTTACCTTCTTTCCATCAACTTGCAGGTTTTGCACCATGCCAAGGCTGACAATATCTTTATCAAAGTCGGGATCAATTACATTTTTCAGCGCTTCTATTACTTGTTCCTGGGTTATCATATTGTAAAATTTATGTAAAGTTATTAATTATTACTGTTTTTAAAGTTCGAGTTCCTTTGCAGGGTCCCAAAATAGCTTGTCGAAATTGACGACTGTATCCTTTTTCACTTTAATCCCCTCTTTTTTCAGCAAGGCTTCCATAGTGCCCGGAGCTCCGAAATGGTGCTTGCCCGAAAGCTGCCCATTGCGGTTAACTACGCGATGAGCAGGTACCGGAGGCGTTTGTGCATGGGAGTTATTCATGGCCCATCCTACCATTCTTGAAGACTGAGCCGAACCGAGATACTTGGCAATAGCCCCGTAAGAAGTTACCCGTCCTTTGGGAACCTGGCGTACCACCTCGTATATCATATCGTAAAAGTCGTTCATGTTTTAAAAGGGACGCAAAGTTAGGGGTTATACTCTTATATTAGCACTATGGTAAAGTTCCATTTCCCGAATTTTCCGTATGTTTGTTGAGTTATAGAACAAGTAAAGTAAGATATGAAGATTGCGATATTGTCACGAAGCCCTGCTTCGTATTCCACGAGTAAACTTGTAGAAGCGGGAACGTCAAGAGGACATGAAATGGTGGTGCTGGATCATTTACAGTGTGTGCTGGTAATCGAACAGGAGAAGCCGCACATCTATTATAAAGGTGCGGAAGTAACAGAAGTAAATGCTATTATTCCCCGTATCGGGGCATCCGTAACCTTTTATGGTGCGGCAGTTATACGCCAGTTCGAGATGATGAAAATATTTTCTGCCGTAGAATCGCAAGCGCTTGTACGCTCAAGAGACAAGCTGCGTTGTCTGCAATTACTTGCAAAAGGCGGGATACCCATCCCTAAATCGGCATTCGCTTATTCCCCTAAAAATGTTGATAATGTGATCGATCAAGTGGGCGGAATACCCGTTATTATAAAGCTTTTGGAAGGTACACAGGGGCTTGGAGTAATATTAGCAGAGACCCGCATTTCTGCCAAATCGGTTATTGAGGCCTTCCTCGATGTGCAGGTAAATATACTGGTGCAGGAATTTGTAAAGGAAGCCGAAGGAGAGGATGTGCGTGTTTTTGTGGTAGACGGGCAGGTGGTTGGCGCTATGAGGCGCAAGGGTGTTAAAGGAGACTTCAGGTCGAACTTGCATAGAGGCGGTACTTCCGAAGTGGTGAAATTGAGCGCAAAAGAAAAAGAACTCGCCATAAAATCAGTAAAACGCCTTGGTTTGGGAATAGCAGGAGTCGATATGCTCCGGTCTAAAAGAGGCTATATTGTAAATGAAGTTAATTCTTCCCCGGGACTTGAAGGCATTGAAAAGGCTACGGGAAATGATATTGCCGGTAAAATAATTGAGTACGTTGAACGCAATGAATACATTGATTGAACCAGCTTTTGACTATTACAAAATCAGTTTGCAAAATGAAAAATAGATTCCTCACTTCGTTCGGAATGACAGAAGTTTGTGTGAAGAGAAAAGAGAGGGAGGATGCGGGCGAAGCCCGCATCCTCCCTCTCACCATAACTATTATATCAGTATTGTCATTCCGAACGAAGCAAAGCGCAGCGAGGAATCCCTTTAATTTTTTTACCTGATATTCTTTTTTTATCATCATGGATTTACTTAGCCCTACTCATTTTACCGATTACGAACTTATAGATTGCGGAAACTTTGAAAAGCTTGAACGCTTTGGGGAATATATTACTATACGCCCCGAACCACAAGCGGTATGGGATAAAGCCTTAAGCACTGCCGACTGGCAAAAAAAAGCGCATGTCCGTTTTGTGCCTCAGTCCAGCTATGCCGGTAAGTGGGAAAAATATAAACCCATGCCCGATAATTGGGAGATGGGATACAAACTACCGGATGGCCCCACTATACGATTCCGCTTATCGTTAACGTCTTTCAAGCATGTGGGTATTTTTCCTGAACAGGCTGCTCACTGGGATTATATTTATCAAAATATGTTGTCGTTTAAAGGTGCTGAAGCGCCCCGCTTTCTGAATTTGTTTGCATATACGGGTGGAGCTTCACTGGCTGCAAAAGCAGCAGGAGCTGATGTTGTGCATCTGGATGCAGTGAGACAGGTTGTGAGTTGGGCAAAAAGCAATATGGAATTATCGAACTTAAATAACATACGGTGGCTTATTGAAGATGCCATGAAATATGTGAAGCGTGAAATAAAACGGGGAAGTAAATACCAGGGAATTATTCTCGATCCTCCTGCCTATGGTCACGGGCCTGATAAAGAGCAATGGAAATTAGAGGATAATCTGAATGAAATGGTGAATGGTGTGCTGGAAATATTAGCCCCGGGAAAGCATTTGCTAATTCTCAACACGTATTCTCTTGGATTTTCATCCCTGATTATTGAAAATCTATTGAAGAAAAAATATAAAAACCTGCAATCGGGAGAACTCTTTTTATCTTCTTCTACGGGATACAAATTACCCCTTGGTGTCTTCGGACGGGTAGTTTCCGGTTTGTAAAGCAGCTGATTTTAAGGCGTTTTTATAGAAAGTTTGGTTATTCCGAAATAGATACTCAATTTTGCAAACCCTTTTTAAGAACCGCCTCATTATATATACGAACAAATTACATGGCAAAAAACTTATTGATTGTAGAGTCCCCTGCCAAAGCAAAAACGATTGAAAAATACCTTGGGAAGGATTTTATAGTCAAGTCAAGCATAGGGCATATTCGGGACCTTCCTGAAAAGGGAATAGGAATAGATATTGAGCATGACTTTGCCCCGGACTATGTCGTTTCTCCTGACAAAAAGAAGGTAGTAAGTGAACTGAAAAAACTTGCCAAAGAAGCTGAAACAGTATGGCTCGCAACAGATGAGGACAGAGAAGGAGAAGCAATTGCGTGGCATTTATTGAGCGAGCTTGGGGTGGATGAAAAGAAAACGCGGCGCGTGGTTTACCATGAAATTACCAAGTCTGCCATTGAAGAAGCCATTAAAAATCCGCGTAGTATAGACCGTGCCCTTGTTGATGCGCAACAGGCCAGACGGATACTCGACAGGCTTGTGGGTTATGAGCTTTCTCCTGTATTATGGAGAAAAGTAAAACCATCTCTTTCTGCCGGAAGGGTTCAGTCGGTTGCCGTTCGCTTAATTGTAGAGCGTGAAAGAGAAGTTAATGGTTTTGTTGCGGTTCCTTACTTTAAAGTAGATGGTCTGTTTAATGCCAATGATACGAATTTCCATGCTGAGTTAGATAAAAGATATGATAACGAACAACAGGCGCATGAGTTCCTTACTAAGATAAATGGCGCAGAGTTTTCTGTAAAAGACCTTGAAAAGAAACCTGCGAAGCGCTCTCCGTCAGCGCCTTTTACTACATCAACGCTGCAACAGGAAGCGAGCCGTAAACTGAGTTTCTCTGTTTTACAAACGATGCGCGTGGCTCAAGGCTTATATGAACGCGGGGACATTACGTATATGCGTACTGACTCGGTAAACCTTTCTCAGCAGGCTATCAATGGGGCAAAAGAGGAAATTGAAAAAACATTTGGAGCCAAATATGCCCAGACAAGGCAATATAAAACCAAATCTTCTTCAGCACAGGAAGCCCACGAAGCCATACGCCCTACCGATTTCTCGGCTAAAGAAATAGAAGGACATAACGACAATGAAAGACGCTTGTATGACTTGATAAGAAAGCGCACCATTGCATCGCAAATGGCAAATGCCGAGATTGAAAAAACAACCATCACCATCAGTCAGAATAAAACACAGGATAATTTTATTGCAACAGGTGAAGTAATCCTGTTTGACGGGTTTCTCCGGGTTTATTCCGAATCGGATGATGATACTGACGAACAGGAAAACTCCGAAACTCTTCCTTTATTAAAGGTGAACCAAAAAGTAAATTTTGCGGAAGCAAATGCAACACAAAGATTCCCTTCTTCCTTGCCACGTTATACGGAAGCAAGCCTTGTTAAAAAGCTGGAAGCGCTTGGCATAGGAAGGCCTTCTACGTATGCGCCTACTATATCAACAGTGCAGAAAAGAGGCTATGTGGTAAAAGAAAGTAAGGAAGGAACACCCAGACCATATAAAGTAATTACGCTGAAAAATGGAACCGTAACATCGGCTACAAAAACGGAAATAACAGGCGCTGAAAAGGCCAAGTTATTTCCTACCGATATCGGCTCTGTGGTAACGGATTTCCTGATAGAAAACTTTGGAGAAATTTTGGATTATAACTTCACTGCTAATGTAGAAGAGGAGTTTGACATTATAGCGGAAGGCAAATTATCATGGACAAAGATGCTGAAGAAGTTTTATACTCCGTTTCATATTACAGTGGAGAAAGCCACAGCAGTGAAAGAGAAAGCGTCGGGAGAAAAACTTTTGGGACAAGATGCCAACGGTAAAAATGTATATGTTAAAATAGGACGGTATGGACCCATGGTTCAAATCGGGGATTTTAATCCGGATGAGGAAGGAGAAACCAAACCGGAAGATAAACCCAAATATTCCAAACTGCGTGCTGACCAACGGATGGAGACTATCACACTGGAAGAAGCCCTCAACCTGTTTAAAATGCCGAGAAAAGTTGGTATTTATGAAGAGCAGGAAATGGCTGCCGGCATTGGCAGGTTTGGTCCTTATATAAGGCACGACGGAAAGTTCTATTCCATACCGAAAGAAGATGATGTATACACTATAGGCGAAGAAAGAGCAATAGAGATAATTAAAGACAAGAGACAAAAAGAAATAGAAAAGAACATAAAGACATTTGCTCACGACCCGGAAATAAGAGTGCTTAAAGGCAGGTTCGGTCCTTATATTACTATGGATAAGAAAAATTATAAGATACCTAAAGGCAAAGAGGCTTCTGAACTTACGCTGGAAGAATGTTTGGAAATTATTAAGAACGATACATCAGCAGGAAAAAAGAAAAGAGGTTTCACTCCAAGAAAAAAAGCAAAGGAGTAAAAGCCTTTATGAACTTGGGAAACTGTATGAACTAATTCATGGAAATACAAGAATATCTCATACCGGCTAAAGTAGAAGATCAGTCTTACGAGCTGTACCAATGGGGTAACTCTGTCAGGCAATATACGGAATCCAATTTTCCGGATTTAGAAGGAATAAAAATTGCTATTTTAGGTATTGGAGAATCCCGTAATTCTACCGGTAATGAGGGTTGTGCCGGTGCTCCCGATCATGTAAGGAATCATTTTTACAAGCTCTCGACAATTCCCGGTGTGAGCGTTGCCGATATAGGAAACCTGGTGCCCGGGGAAACTACAAAGGATACCTATCTTGCCGTTGAATATGTCTGTTCGGAGTTACTGGCAAATAATATTACCCCTATTATCATTGGCGGCAGCCAGGACCTAACCTTTGCCAATTATTTGGCATACCAAAAGCTAAAGCAAACTATAAACATTGTCTGCATTGACAGGAAAGTTGACTTGGGAGATTCAGAAGAATCCATTGACAGTAATTCTTACTTAAGCCATATCATAGGGCATCCATCGAGTTTACTTTTTAATTTAAGCCTTGCTGCTTATCAAAGCTATTTTGTAAACGACGAAGAAATAGAGGCACTTAAAAAGATGTATTTTGATGTGTACCGTCTCGGGCACATTCAGCCTAAAATGGAGGAAGCTGAACCCATTGTAAGGAATGCCGATATTTTGAGTTTTGATATTTCGTCCATCCGGCAGTCCGATGCACCTGCCTGTGCTAATACTACTCCCAATGGTTTATATGGAGAAGAAGCCTGCCAGATTATGCGCTATGCCGGAATGAGTGACAAACTTTCTTCGGTTGGTATTTACGAATTGAATCCCTTGTTTGATAACCGCGGACAAACAGCATATCTCGCTGCACAAATGATATGGTATTTTCTCGAGGGTTATTCAAACCGCAAGAATGATTTTCCGGTTGTTGCGGGAAAAGATTATATGAAATACAGGGTGGCTATCAAGGCTCCTGAACATGAAATAGTATTTTACAAGAGTTTAAAAACAGACAGGTGGTGGATGGAAGTTCCCTATAAAGTGGATGATAAATCAAAATTTGAACGCCACCATTTGGTGCCCTGTTCGTATGACGATTATTTGCTCGCCTGCTCCGAAGAGATGCCCGACCGCTGGTGGCAGGCTTACCAGAAACTGAATTAAAAGGTTGATAAGGACAAAGAGAAAACAGGAAAAGCTCTATCCTAAGCCTTCTTCGTGTTGTAAATATTCATGGTTCTTGTAACACCAATCAAACAGAAAGACTCTACCGCTTCCACTGCTTTGGATATATATTCCGGCAATTTTTTCTGTTCTTCTTCACTCCACTTGCCCAATACATAATTTACCTGTCCACCTTTTGGGAAATTGTTTTCAATACCAAACCGGAGGCGGGAATAGGTTGTAGTCATTAGTATTTGCTGTATGTCTTTCAGTCCATTATGTCCACCGTCGCTTCCGGAAGTTTTCATCCGCAAGGCGCCGAAAGGAATCGCAAGGTCGTCAAGTACAACCAACAAGTTCTCTATCGGAACCTTGGCTTCATTCAGCCAGTATCTCACAGCCTTGCCGCTAAGATTAACATAAGTGGAGGGCTTAACAAGGGTTATTGTTCTGCCTTTTAAAGAATGTTCTGCTACCGAGCCATAACGCTTTCGGTTATCGAAAGTGGTTTTCCACTTTGAAGCACAGGCATCCAGGATATCAAAACCGATATTGTGGCGGGTACCTTCATACTCATCGCCAATGTTACCAAGCCCTACTATGAGAAAAGAGTTCATAAAGTTTTTAAAAAGAAAAAGTTCATAAAGGTACGAAGGACTTTATGAACTTTAAAAACTTTATAACTTTCCACTTACTTTTTAGCAGCCGGCTTTTCTTCCTTCTTGGCTTCGGCAGCAGGAGCAGCGCCCGGTGCAGGAGCAGCACCGGCGGCAGGAGCGCCCGCAGCAGGAGCAGCACCCGGTGCAGCGGTAGTTACGGCAGCAGTTGCAGCAGCAGCTTCAGCTTCACGTATGGTACGTACGGTTACTACAGCGGCATTGGCCGGATCAAGAAACTTCAGCTTATCATTCTTGAGTTCTTTAATCAGGATAGACTCACCTAATTCCAAATGAGCCACTTCAAGAGTGATATGATCGGGTAAGTCATCTACGAGGCCTTTTACTGTAAGGCGACGGATTTTAGTTTGCAGTTTGCCACCTTTTTTTACTCCTAAGGGTGAACCGTGGGTAACCACAGGTACTTTAACGGTAAGATATTTTCCGGGAACAGCTTCCATAAAATCCACATGCAGGATTTTATCCGTTATTTTATCAAATTGTGCATCCTGCACTATTGCTTTGGCTTGTTTCCCGTCAACATCTAATGATACGAGATAGGCATCGGGGGTATATAGCAGCTTTGCAAATTGCTTTTCATTAACGGAGAAGCTCAGTTGGTCTTCGCCTCCGTATAATACACAGGGCACATTGCCGGCTTTACGTAATGCATCTGCATCTTTTGTGCCTGATTTTTCTCTTTTGTTTCCGCTTATAGAAAGTGTTTTCATGGAATGGTGATTTTTATGACTTGATTTAAAAAACGAATTTAGAACTTATAGATTCAAAAGTATTAACCTTACTAATTACATCTGCAAACAGGGTATCTGTTGACAGGACTTTTATTTTAGAACCATGGTTTTTCAGGGCTATAGTATCGGTAACTACCAATTCTGTGAGTTGGGATTTCTCAATGTTTTCATAAGCTTTACCTGAAAGCACTGCATGTGTACATAATGCCCTTACGCTGGTTGCGCCCATGCCCATTAACATATCGGCGGCCTTGGTAAGCGTGCCGGCTGTATCAACAATATCGTCGAGCAGCATAATGTCCCGGCCTTCCACTTCGCCAATAGCGGTCATTTTATCTACCACATTTGCCCTTGAACGTTGCTTATAGCAGATTACCATTTCTGTTTTCAGGTAGTTGGCATAAGCGCTTGCGCGTTTTGAGCCACCCACATCGGGAGAGGCAATGGTAAGATTGGGAAGGTTTAACCCCTTGAGATAGGGTATAAAGATATAGGAGGCATACAAATGGTCTACGGGGATATTAAAGAACCCCTGTATCTGGTCGGCATGAAGGTCCATGGTGATGATGCGGGTAACCCCGGCAGTCATAAGCAGGTCAGCCATCAGTTTTGCCCCAATTGCGGTGCGTGGCCTGTCCTTTCTGTCCTGCCGTGCAAAGCCAAAATAAGGCATTACAGCTACCACCTGCTTGGCAGAAGCCCTTTTAGCGGCATCGGCCATCAGCAGCAACTCAAAAAAGTACTCTATAGGGGGATTAGTAGATTGAATAAGGAATACATTGCTGCCCCTGATACTTTCCTCGTAATAAGGCTCAAATTCCCCGTCACTAAAGCGGAGAATGGTCATCTTGCCAAGCGGTTGCCCATAGCTTTCAGCTATCTTTTGTGCAAGCTCGAGGCTCGAACTACCTGAGAAAAATTTTACCGGTACAGTCATTTTTTCCTTTTAAAGGGGCGCAAAGGTAATATTTTTCATCTAATTTGATAAATGGAGCGAGGTTATTTATATTTGCAAATATGAACCGGCGTAATTTACTGTTTCTAAGCCTTTTTGTAGGTATTATTTTATTAGCCCTGATTGGGGTGCAGATTTACTGGATTAACAGCACAATCCGGCTGACTGAGAAGCATTTTGACCAGGATGTGATTGAAGCCATGAACGATGTGGTTTATCGTATAGAAAAGTCTGCCACGGCTGCCAAGCTTACCCGGAAATTTAACTTCCGCAAGCAGGCGGTAAGGTGGTTTTCAGCCTCCGATAGCTTGCAACCCGGGAGCCACATATCAAAAGATACGTTGCGGGACAGGAACGGGTACGTAATAACCCATAACAACAATTACAACGTAAAGATATTTGAAGAGTTGACCACCGATTCTAATGGGGTGATTACGGGGAAGATAAGTAACAGCTATTTGGCCCATGACACCATGCCCCAAAGTGATTTTGGGGCGGGGGTGAGGTTTGAAGGAAAAAATGGCGACTCGATAGGCAGAAAGATGCAGCAGTTTTTAACACATCGCAGCGATGTTATGAATGATATTTTTGACGAGTTAGTCAGCATTAACGTTTACCAGGATTTTAATCCCCATATAGATACGGCTCAAATAGATTC
>Ga0206873_1077_pt1 | contig 31706 bp, 27 predicted proteins | sample Alteio_BWOrgCont_11_FD_152631 | JGI IMG/M metagenome (GOLD analysis project Ga0206873, IMG submission 152631) | Enriched cells from forest soil in Barre Woods Harvard Forest LTER site, Petersham, Massachusetts, United States -... | ecosystem: Environmental > Terrestrial > Soil > Temperate forest >...
TTTTCTCATCCGGTGCAAAAGAAACACAAAACTAAGTAATTATAAGGTATAAATTATGAATGTGCTTTTATTACAGATAATACATAGCGTATAATTTATAAAGCCCTCGCTTATGTTGGAAATTAATTTTAAATTTGCATCTTATTCCTTACGTATGAAGAAAGCCGATATTAAAGCATTTAAATATCCTAAAGGAGAGTTTAAAATGCCAAAGCAGATCTCTGAAAAAGAGCTTGAATCCCGAATAAAAATAATTGCAGACTTTCCCTCTAAACTCAAGAAGGAAGTGGATAAGTTGAAAGAAGACATGCTGGAATACCGTCACCGCTTAGGTGGTTGGACCATACGGCAATTGATACATCATTGCGCCGACAGCCATATTAATGCATACATGCGAACGAAACTTGCATATACAGAGAAAAACCCTACGGTGAAACCCTATGACGAAAGCGCTTGGGCCAATACGGACGATTCGGGCGAGGCTCCTATAGAATGGTCGGTATTATTGCTGGAGGGTTTGCATAAACGTTGGGTAATGCTGTTGTCTGAGTTGAATAATGACGATTTAAAAAGAACATATTATCATCCGGTATATAAAACGAAGGTAACATTAACTCATCTGATATTTCTATACGCATGGCACTGTGAACATCACCTTGCCCATGTGCAGCAAGCTAAAAAGTATAAGAATAAGTTCAGTTAAGCTGTAAAAGCAGCTATAAGCTATGAGGTATAAAATATATGTGAACGGGTGTATTCAGCTTATATCCTACAGTTTATATTTTATAGCTCGTTGTGGATTTGCACAAGATAATTCAAATGCTATTGCCCTATATAATCAGGGGAATTATCTGAAAGCCATTGATGCTTGTAATGTGCTTATAAAAATGTATAAGCATGATACGGGTGCCTATGCATACAGAGGGCTTTCAAAAGAACGTATAAAAGATTTTGCGGGAGCACGGAAAGATTTTAAGAAACTAAGCAAATGGAATCCCAAAGATGCCCGTTTATACTTTAAGCTTGGTGTTTTATGCTATGGAACAGATGATTATTATCATTCGATAAAAGAATATACTAAAGCTATCAAACTAGATTCTAATTATGCGGTAGCTTATAATAATCGTGGAAATTCGGAGTACATGGTAGGCGATGCGAAAACTGCCATGCTTGATTTTACAGCCGCTTCTATTGCCGATACTACTTATCCCGATCCCCTATACAACCGTGCCCACCTTAAAATGGTGTTGGGTGATAATAATGCTGCTATTAAGGATTTTAGCAGGGCCATTGAATTGGCACCTTCAGATGCCGATGCCTGGTTCAGCCGGGGGCAAGCGTATGATGCAATTAGTGATACGATGGATGCAGTAAACGATTATAATAATGTTCTTCAAATTGATTCCTTGTATATGGATGCCTATTATTTCAGGGGATATGACTTGCTTAAACTTAGAGATTATGAAGATGCTATGAACGATTTTAGTGCATTGCTTACATCAGACAGTAGCTATTATTTGGTCTATTACCTGCGAGGAACTGCCCTTGATTCACTGAAAGAATACAACCCGGCAATAGAGGATTTTTCCCATGCAATTCAAATGCAGGTCGATTGTGGACAGGCCTATTTGGGAAGAGGCTATGCTTATTTGAAAGTGGGAGCCCAAGAAAATGCCTGTGAAGATTTTAATATGGCCTACTATTACGGTTTGCGTGGTGAGGCAAAAGAGTTATTGGATGAAAATTGCAGAGGCCATGTAAAGGTTTACTGGAAGTAATAAATATAGTAAGTTTCTTTTCACATAAGCCATGAGGGATTATATAGTTTTATTAATATCAATTTTTTTAAGCATCTCTGCTCTTGGCCAAAAAACATATAAGGATAGCGGTTTTACCAATAAAGCAGAAGCAAAAAATACATTGAAACATAACTTTAAGGAAGGGAAATGGATTGAAAACATAGACGTAAAAGGGGATGTAACAAATAGTAATGGGCTCTATTACCGGCTTACTATATACAAGAAAAGTAAACCTTTAGGAATACAGCGTTATTACTATAATAAGAATAATAAACTGGCAGCTATAATGCCTTATGTGAATGGAAAGAAAAACGGCGTTGGGAAGTTGTATTACGAAAGTGGCAAATTATTGAAAGTAATTCCATACAAAGACAGTTTGGTTAATGGCACGGCTATATTATATTACGAAAGCGGTGAAATAGAATCTGAGATACCTTATATGGCGGGAAAGAAGAATGGACAGGGGAAATTATATTATAAGAGTGGGAAAATAGAATCTGAGACTTTTTATGCCAATGATTTAAAAGAAGGTGTAGTAAAAGTATATTATGAAAATGGTGTTGTAATGTCTGAAACACCTTGCATGGGCGATAAAAGAAATGGGGTGAAAAAAGAATATTATGAGAGTGGAAAATTAAAAAGCGAAACTCCTTATAAAGAGGATGTCGTAAATGGAGATATAAAACACTACGATGAAAGCGGGAATGAAATCAAATAATGTGATCAATAGTGTGTTTTTGTAAGGTTTATCAGATAAATATATAATTTAGCATAAACCTTGCCTGTTTTCTTTTGTCTATAGGGAAGCACCTGTAAGCAAGTTCGGTTATATAATATCGTCCAATGAAAGATAATTAAGAATAATACCAAACTCTGATTTTATTTTTTTAAATAGGAACATAAGGAGGCTTGCTAAATGGGAGGTAGGAAGGTTTACCTTGGTAATTATATTTAATGTCATTGCTGCTTTCGGTATTAACGCCCAGTCATCGAACAGTTCTACAAAAGATACTGGCAAACTACATAAGCAAGAAGATGCTACAGATATTTTTCTGAAGACTTTTAAAATAAAAATTAAACCGGATACAGCCAAGCTTAAGCCGGGAAAGATATACCTGGCTCTTTTTCCCGCGGTTGGTTACACTGTTGCTAACAGCGGTACTGCTACCATAGCAGCTAATGCCTCATTTTATACAAATAACATTGATTCGACCAATTTATCTACCATACTCACAGAGCCCCTATATTCTTTGTATCATCAGGTTATTTTGCCGGTAATAAGCAATATTTGGTTGAAAAATAATGATATCAATTTTCTGGGTGACTGGCGTTTTTACAAGTATCCATCTTATACCTATGGCTTAGGAGGAAATACCAACATTGGAGATGCTGATATGTTAAACTATTCCTATGTAAAGGTTTACCAGGAAGTGTTGAAGCGCTTTGCGGAAAATTTGTATGTTGGAGTTGGATACAACCTCGATTATCATTATGATATTAGTGAAGTAAGTGCTCCTGCGGTTTCCAATTATGATGCGTATAACGGGAGTGCGGTTTCAACCACTACTTCATCGGGTATTGTATTTCATTTCAAGTATGATAGCAGGACCAATATCAATAACCCCAGAGATGCCTTTTTTGGCAGCGTCATCTATCGCTATAATACTCCTCTGCTTGGCAGTGATGATGAGTGGCAGAGCTTGGAGATTGAATGGAGAAAATATATAAAAATATCACCGGGCTCTAATAATACGCTCGCATTTTGGAGTTGGAACACATTTACTTTTGGAGGTAAGGTTCCCTATCTTGATTTGCCAAGTACCGGATGGGATACGTATGCTAATTCTGGCAGGGGTTATATACAAGGCAGATTCAGAGGTACAACTCTTTTATATTTAGAATCGGAATATCGTTTCGGAATTACCCGCAATGGTTTGCTGGGTGGAGTGGTTTTTGTAAATGGAGAAGCTGTTCCCGATTGGCCTTCGAAATATATACAGGCCGTTGACCCGGGTTATGGTATAGGGTTAAGGATAAAATTAAACCGCTATTCCGATACTAATCTTTGCATTGATTACGGATTTGGAACCGAAGCATCTAAAGGATTCTTTTTTAATCTGGGAGAGGTTTTTTAAGGGCACTTGCAAGTATCCTTTTTAGTTATATCGTGGACATATATTACGCGGGTAATACTGTCCATCTCCATGCAAATAACATTCAGGTCTCTTCCGTTCCTTGTTTTTCCGGTGAAGTTATAAAGTGGATACCTTACATGAAAATCCTGGCTTTTTTTGCTATCTACCTTACCGTAAGTAAATGCTTCTTTCACCTCAGATGTATCAATTTGCTGGCATTTCATTTGACAGATCGCGGTATCGGAGTACCTTAATTTGGTATGTTGGGCAAGGTCATTTAGCTTAAGCATTCCGGGTGTTAAAGAATTACACCCGCGGCCTCCGAACATAAAATAAACACCGATCAGGCCAATAGTAAAGCCAATCATATAGAGGCGTACTCTTCTCCAAAAATCAGAGTTGCCTATCTGCATTTTTCTTACTATATTTTAGAATATGTTGCTGTCTTGGCAGGAACAGCATTTGTAACCGGAGCAACAGTAATTGCTTTTTGCTCACCTAACTTAATTACGGGCGTATAATTCTGAATATTGATATGGGGGGCAATAATAAGGGATACAATACTCATCAACTTAATCAAAATGTTCATAGACGGGCCTGAAGTATCTTTAAAAGGATCGCCAACAGTGTCACCGGTTACAGATGCTTTGTGCGGTTCAGATTTTTTATAGAACATTTCTCCGTTTATAGAAACTCCTTTTTCAAATGATTTCTTGGCATTATCCCAAGCACCACCGGCATTCGACTGGAATATGCCCATTAACACACCGCTAACGGTAACGCCTGCAAGTAATCCGCCTAATACTTCCGGGCCAAAAAGGAAGCCTACAATAATCGGAACAATCAACGCAATAGCTCCCGGGGCAATCATTTCACGAATGGATGCTTTGGTTGAAATAGCTACACACTTTTCATATTCCGGCTTTGCCTTGTATTCCATAATACCAGGTATTTCGCGGAACTGGCGGCGGACTTCATTCACCATGTCCATGGCGGCACGGCCCACAGCAGCAATACAAAGTGAAGAGAAGATAAACGGTATCATTCCGCCGATAAATAAACCTGCCAGTACTTGTGCTTTATAAATATCAATACTGGAAATGCCTGCAATACCAACAAAAGCTGCAAAAAGCGCCAATGAAGTTAATGCGGCAGATGCAATAGCAAAACCTTTTCCGGTAGCAGCGGTAGTGTTACCAACGGCATCCAGATTATCGGTCCGATGGCGGACTTCTTCGGGCAAACGGCTCATTTCTGCTATACCTCCTGCATTATCCGATATCGGGCCAAATGCATCAATCGATAATTGCATAGCTGTTGTAGCCATCATGCCGGCAGCAGCGATAGAAACGCCATATAATCCGGCAAAGTAATAAGATGTAATGATTCCACTTGCAAGAACAAGAATAGGAAGAACGGTAGATTCCATACCTACAGACAATCCTCCAAGAATGTTTGTCGCGTGCCCTGTGCCGGAACGTTTTATTATTGATAGTACAGGGCGTTTGCCCATAGCTGTGTAATATTCCGTTATCATACTCATCAATGTTCCTACTACAAGACCCGTTATTATGGCATAATAAACATCTAATGAGGTAAATGTCACGCTTCGGCTGGTCATTGTTTCCGGTAATAAATACCTAACTAAGAAAAAGGTAGCAATGGCTGTTAACCCAATAGAAGACCAGTTGCCTAGGTTCAAGGCATTTTGTACGCTGTCTGTTTCTTTTTTTATTTTTACGAACCAGGTTCCTACAATAGAAAATAATAAGCCTATACCTGCAATAAACATAGGAAGTATAATAGGGGAGAGGCCTCCGAAATTATCTTTACTGGCATCAATTTCTTGCCCCAATACCATGGTGGCTAAAATAGTTGCTACATAAGAACCAAACAAATCGGCACCCATACCGGCAACGTCACCTACATTGTCACCCACATTATCGGCAATAGTAGCGGGGTTACGAACATCATCTTCCGGGATACCCGCTTCTACCTTACCAACTAAGTCAGCGCCAACGTCAGCAGCTTTAGTATAAATACCGCCACCTACACGGGCAAACAAAGCAATTGATTCAGCCCCCAATGAAAAACCGGCTAATACTTCAATAGTTCTCTTCATATCAATACCGGTAATCAATCCTCCCGCAGGAACAAATATTTTATAGAAAACGATAAATAAGCTACCTAAACCTAAGATTGCCAATCCGGCTACACCCAATCCCATTACAGAACCCCCGGTGAAAGAAACCTTCAGGGCTCTGCTAAGGCTTGTCCTTGCAGCTTGTGTAGTGCGTACGTTTGCCTTAGTAGCAATGCGCATACCTATATATCCGGCAGTTGCAGAGCATACGGCGCCAATAATGAATGCTAAAGCTATAATTGGGCTTGAATCCGGAACGGTTGTTCCTGCCCAAGCTAATACCACGGCTGCCAATGCAACAAAAACACCTAATATTCTCCATTCGGCTTTAAGGAACGCCATAGCGCCTTTGGCTATAAATCCAGCCAATTCTTTCATATTATCATCCCCTGCATCTTGTTTTGAAACCCATGCTGAAGTGACTGCTGTATAGAGTAATGCGATGATACCAAAAACGGGAACCAAGTAAACAATTACGTTCATAATCAATTATAAATTTAGAGTGTATATTTTTTAAAAGTGTGCAAATATACAGATTCATATAATATAGCTAAAGGGGAATTTGGATAAAATGCCCTACCATTCACGGATACCTTCTAAAATTAAGTTTTTACATTTGCAGCCGCATTTATGAAAGAGACGGTTTTAAAATACGGAGCTATATCAGGCCTGATAATGGCTGTTTTGCTTTTTACATCCATACCATTGGCACCCACATTAGGCTTTAATACCGTAGGTATGGTGCTTTTTACAGGAAAGATAGCAGCCTTTATTCCTATTTATTTTGGTATTCGTTCTTTTAGGCAGACTGTTGGCGGGGGTATGCTCACCTTTTGGAAAGGTTTTAATATCGGTATACTGATTGTAGTTCTTGCCAGTGTATTCTATGCTTTATCATGGATAATACTCTATTACTGGGTTTCGCCCGATTTCCCTGACAAATATTTTCAAGATTTTATTACTCAGTTGAAATCACATGGTGCACTGGCAAAAGATATTACAGATGCTCAAACCCAGTTTGATGAATCTAAAAAAGTACTTACTAATCCTTTGATTAATGCTGCCTATGCGTTTACAGACCCACTGGAGTTTGGAATAATACTTACGCTTATTTTCACGGCTATCCTAAGGAAGAAGCCACCAACGTTGGAGTTGAGTAATTTGAACTAGTTTACATATTTCTCCTATACTGTCCGCCTACCTCAAACAATGAATTAGTAATCTGTCCGAGCGAACAATGATGCACGGCTTCCATTAATTTTTCAAAAAGGTTTTCATTATGTATGGCTGACTGTTGTAGTTCCTTCAATAACTTAGGGGCTTTGTCGGCATTGGCTTTATGGAGACTATCCAGCATATGTATCTGGTACTCTTTTTCTTCTTTGGTAGAACGAATAACTTCTTTTGGAATAATACTCGGCGAGCCTTTTGATGATAGGAATGTATTCACACCCACTATAGGATATTCTCCCGTATGCTTCATTGTTTCGTAATAGAGGCTCTCTTCTTGTATCTTTCCACGCTGATACATGGTTTCCATAGCACCGAGTACACCACCTCTTTCAGTGATCCTATCAAACTCCGCCATTATAGCTTGTTCAACCAGGTCAGTCAATTCTTCAATTATAAATGAACCCTGTAACGGATTTTCATTCTTTGCCAATCCCAACTCACGATTGATAATTAACTGAATGGCAATAGCTCTCCTTACGCTTTCTTCTGTAGGAGTAGTGATCGCTTCGTCATAAGCGTTTGTATGAAGTGAATTACAATTATCATATATAGCATACAAAGCTTGCAGCGTGGTACGTATATCATTAAAATCAATTTCCTGCGCATGTAAAGAACGTCCTGAGGTCTGAATATGGTATTTCAACATTTGGGAACGTTCATCGCCTCCGTATTTTAACTTCATTGATTTTGCCCATATTCTCCGTGCCACTCTTCCTATTACAGCATATTCAGGGTCTATGCCATTGGAAAAGAAAAAAGATAAATTAGGTGCAAAATCATCAATGTGCATTCCTCTTGAGAGGTAATATTCAACATAAGTGAACCCATTTGCAAGGGTAAATGCTACCTGTGTGATGGGATTAGCGCCTGCCTCAGCAATATGATAGCCTGAAATAGAAACCGAATAAAAATTCCGGACTTTGTTTTTTATGAAATATTGTTGCACGTCTCCCATTAATCGCAGAGAAAATTCAGTAGAAAAGATACAGGTATTTTGGGCCTGATCTTCCTTCAGAATATCAGCCTGTACGGTGCCCCTGACTTGCGACAGCGCCAGTGCTTTTATTTTTGCATACACCTCTTTCGGCAAAACCTGATCCCCTGTAATACCAAGCAACATAAGCCCGAGGCCATCGTTGCCTTTGGGTAATGCGCCATCATACGATGGCCGCTTTAAGCCATTTTTTTTAAAATGATCTTTTATCTTTTTCTCTACTTCTGCTTCTAATCCGTGTTCTTTTATATAAAGCTCGCATTGTTGGTCAATAGCGGCATTCATAAAGAAAGCAGCTAATATAGATGCCGGCCCATTAATGGTCATAGATACTGATGTCTTCGGGTCGCACAGGTTAAATCCGGAATAGAGTTTTTTCGCATCATCCAGGCAACAAATAGAAACGCCGGCATTACCAATCTTACCATAAATATCAGGCCTATATTCAGGATCCCGGCCGTATAAGGTAACTGAATCGAATGCGGTAGAAAGCCTCTTGGCAGGCATTCCGGCACTTACATAGTGGAAACGCTTGTTTGTACGTTCAGGACCGCCTTCACCTGCAAACATACGCGTAGGATCTTCTTCCGAGCGCTTGAATGGATAAACCCCTGCCGTATATGGAAAATGTCCGGGAAAGTTTTCCTGCAAGCACCAATGCAATATCTCGCCCCAGGCTTTATATTTAGGCACTGCTATCTTAGGGACTTGGGTATGCGACAGCGACTCGCTGTGCGTTTTTACTTTTATATCCTTGCCACGTACATTATAAACATAGAACTCATCAATGTAGCGTTTCATCTCTTTTTCCCATCCCTGCAATAGCTTCCTGTTTTCAGGCGTGAGTTTTTCTTCTAATTCTTTTGATCTTTTTTGAGTAGTCTTTTTTATTTCAACATCTGCTTTTCCATCCAGCATTTCCTCTACTTTGTGCAGAGCATAAAGCTTTTCAGCAATTTCACTTTGGTCGTCACTCCATTTATCGTAAGCACGAATAGTCTCTGTTGTTTCAGAAAGATAACGAACCCTGTCCGGCGGAATAATGAATACTTTTTGAGATTGTTCTTCTGAATGTTTGTACGTAGAATGTAAATCCGCTTTGGTTTTGGCGACGATGGTATCCATCACCGTTTTGTACAATCTATTCATTCCCGGATCGTTGAATTGGGATGCTATGGTACCAAAGACAGGTAAATCATCATCCTTTGCAGTAAAATTTTTGGTGTTGCGCTTGTATTGTTTTTTCACGTCCCTCAAAGCATCCGCTGCGCCACGTTTATCAAATTTGTTAATGGCTATAACATCTGCATAATCCAGCATATCAATCTTCTCTAACTGGCTTGCAGCACCATATTCGGGTGTCATAACATATAATGATACATCCGAATAATCTACCACCTCGGTGTCAGATTGTCCAATTCCGGATGTCTCTAATAATATCAAATCAAACTCAGCTGCTTTTAATATTTCAACGGCTTTAGAAATGCTTTGCGATAGTGCCAAATGGCTCTGCCTGGTAGCCAACGAGCGTAAATAAACACGCGGATTGGCAATAGCATTCATGCGGATGCGATCTCCCAGTAAGGCTCCACCCGTTTTGCGTTTAGATGGATCCACACAAAGTATGGCTATGGATTTGCCTTTTTGAGTATTTCCTTTTTCAGCGAAATCAATTAAATATCTTCTGATTATTTCATCTATGAGTGAAGACTTGCCGGCCCCGCCAACACCAGTAATACCAAGCACCGGAATGTTTTTCCCTTCAGATAATTTCTGTATCTTTTTATGAACTTCAGTTGCTTTATCAGGGTAGTTCTCAACTATGGAAATAAGATTAGCAATGGATTTTGCTTCTTTCTTTTTTAAGTTTTTAATGTATTCATCCACATGAGAGGAGGAAGGAACCTTGTCGCATTTCTCCAAAATATCGTTAATCATGCCCTGTAGGCCCATTTTACGGCCATCGTCAGGCGAATAGATACGTGCAATGCCATATTTGTGAAGGTCAGCAATTTCGGATGGAAGTATAACACCTCCGCCACCGGCAAATATTTTAATATGTCCACAGCCTTGTTCTTTTAGAAGGTCGTACATATATTTAAGGTACTCGTTATGTCCACCCTGGTAGGATGTCATAGCAATAGCATTTGCATCTTCCTGTATGGCGCAGTTTACTACCTCTTGCGCGCTGCGGTCATGCCCCAGGTGGATAACCTCGGCTCCGCTGGCCTGCATAATACGCCTCATAATATTAATGGCGGCATCGTGCCCGTCGAATAAAGAAGCGGCAGTTACTATTCTTATTTTATTCTTAGGCTGATAGGGAGGTACTTCGGCTTGCATAATAAACAATGGAGTTGAATCGCAAAGGTAGGGGAATTTAAGTGAAAAGTGAAAAGTAGAAAGTGAAAAGTGGGTTTTAGCGGTTTTTAGGTGCTGAAAGGTTAGTATATTTGTATTATTCGTTTTAATTTTACATTTGTCATAATACAAATGTAGGGGAAAATGAATGAATACGAAGAATATATCTGCTACTGCCAGATACTATACAAATCAGGTTAATTTAAGAAGATATATCCCTTTTTAAACTTATGCAGTCATTGACTTTTAATGAAACCTCATTCTATGCACTATCTTTGTTCCCGATAACTATCGGGATGAATCAGAAGATGACAATTTGGCAAGTGCTTTTCAGGAAAATTATTTTATTTTTTCCTTGTTATTTGTTGTTATTAACAACAAATTATTTTATAAGGCATTCATATTCAAGCGGTGTTAATATCAAACAACCTTGTTATTTTGTTGTTATTTCCTTGTTTTTGTCTTGTTCTTTCCTTGTTATTTTTACAATTTTAACGCCTATATTCCTTCTTTTTAGCTCCTTAAAGTTTAATTGGTTTCTGAATATATGCAACACATCACCTTAAATAAACTATGATTACCATTTCCCCCACAGATACCCCCCAGAATATATTGCACTCCCACCTGGTTTCCTCGGTAGGGCCTCGCCCAATATGTTTTGCCAGCACCATAGATGCTAAAGGGAACCCCAACCTGGCACCATTCAGTTTCTTTAATATTTTTGGTTCTAATCCGCCAATTGCGGTATTTTCTCCGGCTCGTTCGGGCAGGACAGGTAATAATAAAGATACAGTACATAATGTACTGGAAGTGCCTGAAGTGGTAATAAATGTGGTGACATACGATATGGTTCAGCAAACATCATTGGCTAGCGCCGAATACCCTAAGGGAGTGAATGAGTTCATTAAATCAGGGTTTACAGCTATTCCGTCAGATAAAGTAAGGCCATTTAGAGTGAAAGAATCGCCTGTACAGATGGAATGCAAGGTATTGGAAGTGAAACAGACGGGGACCGGTGGAGGTGCCGGAAACCTGATAATTTGTGAAATAATACTAATGCACATCAATGAGGAAGTATTAACTCCGGAGGGTAGAATAGACCAAACCAAAATAGATTTGGTAGGCCGTATGGGTGGCAACTGGTATTGCCGTGCACATGGCGATGCTTTGTTTGAACAACCCCAACCTATGGCAAACTTGGGAATTGGTGTGGATGCTTTGCCTGTGAATATACGAAACAGCAAAGTGCTAAGCGGTAATGACCTTGGTAAACTTGGAAATGTTACCCACTTACCATTGGAAGCAGATGTGAAGACTTATAAGGAATCACTTACCAGGAAGTTTTCAAATGAAGAAGCTTTACATAAGGAAGCGAAAAGACTATTGGAACAGAATAAGATAGAAGAAGCTTGGAAGTTATTGTTATCAGATATTAAATAAATGAACTATAAACTACAAGTAAAAACTCATAGCGTATAGTTCATATCTTATAGCTTAATAAAAGGATTTATCTTCTGCCACCACCACCGTGGAATCCTCCTCCCCCGGCGGGTGCTGAGCGGGCAGGTTCTGAGTATTGCGGTGCAGCGTGATACGATGGTTGAGCCTGTTGCCAGGTATTCGTATGGTAGGACTGAGCCCGTTGAATATTGTTATAAGGCTGTGCACTTGGTTGTATTCTTTGTGTTTGCACTCTTTGCGATTGTTCCTTTTGAGGAACTACTGCAGGCTGCCTTGTATAAGGTTGTCTTACATCCACATTTTGCTTTTCATCGGGGATTTTAGCCTGTTCGGGGTGGCTGTTTAATGCAGAATATTTTGTCGGATTTTTAGTGAACTCCGCATCCCTAGCCTTGGTATTGATCGTACCATCTTTATTGGCTACTTTTTCATTCAGTTGGCCATATTGTCTCATAGCCTCAGCCCTTGTAGTATTCGAATTGCCCTTTATAAAATCAGCAGGTAAATAGCTTCTGTTGGCATGCACCCAATTGTGAACTACCTGCCTGCTCATGGTATTTAAACGGTGAGGGCCATAATAATGGTGAATATAGGCAGCACCTAGCCAAGGATACCGCTGCCAGTGATGAGGGTAGCAGAAATACCAGTTGGTAAAGTAAAAGGATGGGCAACCAAAGACTACTAAGTTTCCATAAGGGCCATAGTAAAACCCCCAATCGTACCACCAGGGATAAGGGTACCAGTATGCATAAGGGTACCAGGTTGGGTATCCAAACCAATAGGAGTAAGGGTAAACAGCAGTATTTTCAACTTGTGAAGAATCTATAGGTGCATCTACTGTGTTTTGGCTGTAACCATTATCTGTAGCATATTCGTTGGCAGCAGCTTTCATATCGTTTCTTGCGCTAGAATCCTGTTGCAGGGTTTGTTTCCAGTCATTTATCTGTTCGGCATTTATTTTTGCTTCTGCTGCAGCGGTAGAATCGCTCTTATGCATTACCCATTGAGGATCACGTTTATATTTGTCTCCCACACGCACGGCGAGGCTCAGGTGGTCATTCAGCAAATTCATTACTTCGGGCATTTGCAGAAGGTCATTAAATGTTTTTTGAACATCAGTAGGGTAGGTTGAGATAATATTATTAAACTGCTGATTGGTATTATTTTGCAGGTCATCCACCTTCTGAAGCAGGTCATATTCATCTCTTCCATATTTTAAGGCAATATCATGTATATCGGCCGGATAATCTTTCAAGATGGTTTCAATATCTTCTTTCGATTTTTTGCCTCCTTCTACAAGCCTTGAAATGAGGTTCGGGTAGCGGCTCAGATTCCAAATATCTTCTTGTTTTGTTTTATCGTAACTGCTAACAAGGTCGGCAAAAGCCGCGCTTGAATTTTTTTGCAGGCTTGCTACATTAACAATAACGGCAGGGTATTCACATGCAGCAAATATCTCCATCCTCACCGAATCGGGATACAATGCCAAGGCATTAATGGCTGCCGAATCCTCCTTTGTCCAAGGCACATGTGATGAAACTTGCTGGGCATTTGTTCCTGCAATTGTTAAAACTAACAAGCTGATAGAAAAGATGACTGTTTTCATAAGGGGTTTATTTTGGTGTCCTCTAAATGATTAGACGATAATACTCGAAGTAATCCTTTGTTAAAGAATGTTATTTCGATAGATCATTGTCATTGAGCACAGTGCGAAATAAAACCTCTTGCCATAGGGCAGGTTGGGGCTTTGAACTAACCATCAACTATTTGCCGGGTTGCTGTTGTGCAGGCATTGTTGTGGGCATTGGAGCTGCCGTTTTTTGGTATTGGGTATATTGGTCTGCTGTAAGTATGCTTTTAAGTTGGGTATCTCTGGTTTGTGCTAAAGCCATTACTTTATTGTAGCTCGCCATTTTATCGCTTTGGCTACCCGCACCGGGGTTGGTATTGCGAACATCTATTATGCCTTTTGAATAGTCTTGTTCAGCGGCTAAAATCTTGCTTTCCTCATCCGGTGTAATACCTGTAACTGTTCGCTTTACAGATTCTGTCAGTTGTTGTGCCATAGCATTAGCATCCGAACCATTTTTGTTTTGAGCATTAGTCGTTGCAGCAGGAGCTTGTGCCGTAGCATGGGCTGTAATAAAAACAATTCCGGCGAGTAACATAAATGAGTTAAGTGTTTTCATGCAATATTTTTTTAGTGGTTTAATTTTAACGAATAGCTTATTGCAAAACTAATTAAAAAAACCCTCATGTCTAAGACATGAGGGTTTTTGCAGTAAGAAAAAACCTATTAGTTTCCGCCTCTATGGCCTGAACGTGCGGCTTCGGCTTTTTGATATTGAGTGTATTGATCAGCCGTTAGGATGGTTTTCATTTTTGCATCCCTTGCATCCCTTAAAGGTTGCATTTTGGCGCGCATAGCATCATGATCACCATTGCTGCTGCTGCGGGCATCATTCATGCCTTTAGCAAAATCCTCTTCCGCAGCTTCAATCTTAGTTTCCTGATCTGGAGTAATGCCTGTAACGTTTTGTTTTACATTGGCTGTCATTTTTTGTGCCATGTTTTTCGGGTCTGGGTTACCTTGGTCAGAGGCAGCTTGAGCAGAAACATTGGCTGTAACAAGAGCCAGTCCTGCTAATAATGCTAATGATTTAAATGGTTTCATGATATACGTTATTTATTGGTTGTGTTTAATTAGACGTTAGTTGGTTTTATAACTTGCGTTATCTACTCCAAAAATAGTAAAAAACTGAATCACGGACACCATAAATAGAAAAACAAATCTAGTTACAAGCCTTTCGGATAACACAAAAAGTATTTGTGTGTTATCTTATCTAATTCCTTTGCACCGGGATAGTCGGATGCTTTAGTAATGTCTATAATTTTTCCATCCGGATAAAGTATATTAATACGCCCTTCGGTGGCAGATAATTTATCGTTCTTGTAAATTGCATTCTCTACTTCCCCTGAAAAAACAAAATATCCAACATCCTTATCAGTCAGTCTATACTTCGTTTTAGCACTTTTAACAAGCTGTTTTATTTTATTTGGGTTGAATTTTTCTTTTTGTAACTGAGTTGAATAAAGCCTTCGGTTTATGAGCCAGTTGCTAAGGGTGGATAAAACATAGTCAGGGTGATTGATCCAAACCTTTATGCAGCTCATCACATCATGGTCATCGAGCATGGCAAAGGTGTTTATCAAGTCTTTATCTTTTTCAAAATCCTTCTTATTGAAGTTATTATATATGAAAACCCTTATAGCAGGGGTGCAGAAAAGTTCTTCCCCGCTTGCAGCCACTTCTTTTGCCCTGTCAATAATATTTACAACCAGCTCCATAGCTGAAAGTACGGTTTTGTGCAAGTAAACCTGCCAATACATAATACGCCGTGCAATAATGAATTTTTCAATAGAATAGATGCCTTTGGCTTCCACAACCAAGTTACCTCCCGCTACATTCAACATATTAATAATGCGGTCGTAGCCTACAACACCTTCCGATACGCCGGTAAAAAAAGTATCGCGGGTAAGATAGTCGAGCCTATCCACATCTAATTGGCTTGATACAAGCTGATGTAGAAATTTTTTATGATATTTATTGCGGAATATTTTCATTGCAAGAGACAATTCTCCATTAAACTCTTTATTGAGTTTTTCCATGAAAATGGTTGACATGTCCTCGTGGGGAATATGATGCACTATGCTGTGCTCTAAATTATGGGATAAAGGCCCGTGGCCAATATCATGCAACAGTATAGCAAGTTTGGCGCTTTCTTCTTCTTTTTCGCTTATCTCAATATCTTTAGAACGGAGTGTTTCGATAGCTTTGTGCATTAGGTGCATAGCACCCAGTGTATGATGAAAACGGGTATGAATGGCACCCGGGTAAACAAGATGTGTTACCCCTAGCTGCTCTATCCTGCGTAGCCTCTGAAACCAAGGGTGTTCAATAAGCTGGAATATAATGCCATCGGGAATGGTTATAAAGCCATATATCGGGTCGTTGACAATTTTTTTCTTGAACATATTAACTCTTGGTAGGTTCTTTCAAAATCCCAGCTTTAAGGGCATATTCATGACTGTAATCATATAAGGTAGCAGCAAGAGCTTCATCGCCTGTTGCTTTTTTCAGGGTATCGCTCTGGTTCAATAGCATTTGATGCATGAATTGGCGCATTTCGTCTACGTTCATATCCTTCGTCCATAAATTTAGGTGTAAGGATGATTGTGCCTTTTCATCCCAAAGGGCAAGGAAGAAGGATTTACATTCTCCGCCATCATTGTTTTCCGATGAAGTCCAATTCATCTTAACGGGCAGGTTATTTTCATTAAGTTCAACCGTAATTTGTATTTCCGATTTTTTGTTCATAAATTTGTAATTGTTCGTTTTGTGTTCAAAAGTAAAGTAAAGACTAATTGCTCTACCAATTATCTTTGGAAATCTATTTTAAGGCGAAGGTATGACAAAAACGCTCAGGCAATTCGATACGGCTGTTAAATCGGCGAAGGATATATTTATGAAAAAGATGTATGACTATGGTACTGCCTGGCGGATACTCCGTACTTCATCTATTACCGATCAGGTATTTATAAAGGCTCAACGAATTAGAAGCATTGAGGAAAAAGGAACACAAAAAGTGGGAGATGATATTACCGGAGATTTTATAGGGATATATAACTATGCGGTAATAGCACTTATACAAATGCACATGAAAGATGATACCCGCACAGAGATACCCGGTGATGAAGTGGAAAAACTTTTTGACATACAGGCCGGAGAAGCACGCCAGCTGATGCAGGATAAAAATCACGATTATGGTGAAGCATGGCGTGAAATGCGGATTTCATCACTCACAGATATTATTCTGATGAAATTGTTACGTATCAAACAAATAGAAGAGCACAAGGGGCAAACACTTATTTCCGAGGGCCTTGATGCCAACTATTATGACCTAATGAATTATGCTATATTTGCGTTAATACGTTTAACAGAAAAAGTACAACATGAAGAAGGTCGTTAAATTTTCACAAATACTTGTAGGGGTACTTTTTATTTTTTCAGGATTCGTCAAAGCGGATGATCCTTTAGGCTTTACTTATAAATTAAAGGAATATTTTGCCTCTGATGCCTTGAATATGCCTTGGATGGATAAGTTTAGCTTTAGTTTGGCTTTTTCTATCCCCATTATTGAAATGACACTTGGCTTCATGATTTTGTTGGGTGCCAGAAAAAAGTTAGCACTTACGCTACTTGTTTTGATGGAGGCGTTTTTCACCTTTCTCACATGGTACACTGCTCATTACAACAAAGTGCTTGAATGCGGCTGTTTTGGCGACGCCATTCCTATGACTTCCTGGCAATCATTTTGGAAGAATATAGTATTGATTTTGTTTGTATTGATTTTGGTAATAGGAAGTAAACATATTTATTCTTTATTTAAGGGAACGACACAAAATGTATTGGTAATTCTTTTTCTGACAGGTTCAACTATATTCTCTTACTATTGCTACAATTATTTGCCTATAATAGATTTCCGTCCTTATAAAATCGGCACCGATATTAAAGCTGCCATGAAAGGGGTTCCCGGGATTGATAAATACTACTATACATATAAAAATAGAAAATCAGGAGAAGAAAAGGAATTTGAAAATATCCCTGACAGTATTAATTGGAAATACGTAAGTTATAGAACAGAAACAATAAAAAAAGGTATTAATCCGGTAGATTTTAATGTGAGCCCTTTATCCGGCAGTGCTGATGTTACCGATAGCATATTAAGTATTCCAGGATATAGCTTTTTACTCGTCTCGACACATATAAAAGAAGCAGATGAAAATCCGGATGTTATAAAGAAAATAAACACCCTCGCTTCCGACTGTATAAAGAACCATATAGGCTTTATTTGCTTAACTAATTCACAGGAAGAAGATATTTCAGCCTACCAGAAAAAGAACAATCCACCTTATCTATTCTTTAATACCGACGAGATAGTTCTTAAAACTATGATTCGCTCTAATCCCGGACTTATTCTAATGAAGGGAGGAGTAATAAAAGCCATGTGGCACTATCATTCTATACCAAGCTATTCTGAAGTAACCTCAAAATACCTTCACTGAGTGTGCTGAATTTTATTTTTAAACGGATAATGCATGGGTTTTTAGTATTATTCGGTGTGCTTGTTCTTGTGTTTTTATTATTCAATGTATTGCCCGGTGACCCTGCCCGTCTTATGATGGGACAACGAGTAAATCAAAAATCACTTGATATTATTCATAAAGATATGGGACTTGATGAGCCTGTATATAACAGGTTCCTTCTCTATGTAAATGATCTTTCTCCTATAGCTATATACAATGAAAGTGCTACTAACAGCCATCTTTACTTAGATCCTGAAAAATATAGCCACACAATAAAAGTATTTAAGTTCAACCCTAATCGTACACTTGTTATTAAGTTTCCGTATTTGAGGCGTTCGTATCAGTCCCGGGAAAAAGTAATAGATATAATAGACTCCGCATTACCGAATACTGCCGTTCTGGCATTTTCAGCTATAATAATTGCTTCCATATTAGGGATTATTATGGGAATAATTGCAGCGCTATATAAAGATTCGATTTACGATAAAGTTTCTATCGTTTTTTCTGTGCTTGGGCTTGCAGGGCCTTCATTTTTCACCGGCTTAATTATTGCCTGGCTTTTCGGGCACGTATTAAACAGATATACGGGGTTGAATATTACCGGCAATCTTTTTATTATTGATGCGGATGGCAATAAAATATTACAGCTGAAGAATCTTATTCTGCCTGCCCTAACATTAGGTATTCGCCCACTGGCTATCATTGTTCAACTAACCCGAAACTCTATGTTGCAGGTATTTACAAAGGATTACATTCGTACTGCTTTTGCCAAGGGCTTAAAACTGCGAACCATTGTGACAAGACATGCCTTAAAAAACATGCTAAATCCTGTAATTACTGCTATTTCGGGTTGGTTTGCAAGCCTTATTGCAGGAGCTGTTTTTGTAGAATATATTTTTGGGTGGGAAGGCATCGGTAAAAATATTGTAGATGCATTAGGAACTTTTGATATGCCTGTTATTATGGGAATTATACTTATAACATCTGTCCTTTTTGTAATTATTAATATATTAGTCGATATTTCGTACGGATTACTCGACCCCCGAATTAGAATTCAATAATACTATGAGAAAGAAAATTGTGGCAGGAAATTGGAAAATGAATAAGCTCTATTCAGAAGCCGTGGAATTAGTTGATGAAATAACTCTTATGCTGAAAGATGATGATAAAGCCGATGAAATAATAAAAATTATTGTTCCCGCATTTCCATATATACGTAAAGTAGTGCGGCATTCACATGGGGTAAAGAATTTATTTACTGGTGCGCAGAACTGCGCATCGGAAGAAGCCGGAGCCTATACGGGGGAAGTATCTGCTGCTATGATAAAATCACTTGAGGCAACTTATGTTATCATTGGCCATTCGGAAAGAAGAAGTCATTATAAAGAAACGCACGAAGAGTTGAAGAAAAAAGTAAATATTGTCCTCAATCAATCGCTAATACCTATTTTTTGTGTGGGTGAAACCAAAGAAATCAGGCAAGCTAATAGGCATTTTCAAATAGTGGAAGAACAAATAAGCGAAAGCTTGTTCCATTTACCTGCGGCAGAATTTGGTAAATTGGTTTTAGCATATGAACCTGTATGGGCAATAGGAACAGGAGTTACAGCTACAAGTGCCCAGGCTCAAGAAATGCATCATTTTATTCGCTCGCAAATTGAAAAGAAATACGGCAAAGACACGGCCAAATCAATTTCCATTTTATATGGTGGAAGCTGTAATGCCAAAAACGCAGCCGAATTATTTGCCTGTCCTGATGTTGACGGCGGGCTTATCGGAGGTGCGGCGCTTGTAGCAAAAGATTTTATAACCATAATACATTCCTTCCCTAAATGAGTTTTTTAAAGAAAATATTTTGCCTTTTATTCTTTTTTTCTTTCATTGCAATTTGTAATGCACAAGAAGATAAAATTACCCAATTCCAGCATGATTCTGTTAAGTTTTTGGATGACCTTACAGTTTATTTAAACTCAGGTCTTGCCGATAAAAACAGTGTAAAGGATTTCATGAAGGATTTTACGCCTGTATGGAAATCGCCGGAATACAACACCTATTATAAAAGGGCAACTTATAGAATTGCTGATAAAATGCTAATTAAGAAAATGCAGGTATATCCTACATTTCAGACCTTTTTATATGTAATGGAAAATTTTGTGAAGTCAGGATTGTCACAAAAAAAGTTTGATCAATGGGACACCTGCCTTGAGAAACAAATGAGTCAAAAACCATTCACAAACCTCAATACATTTCTTTTGGTGTATGAAAATTTTTTTAGTAATGGAAGCCTTTTTGAATCTCCAACAATAAATTGGAAGGTTAACACTAACGAATGCACTTTTAAATGCGATAGTACACAAGAAATTATTTTTAATAATCTTAATCTTAAATGCACGAATGAAAATAGAGATACGCTTGTAATATACAATACAAAAGGTGTTTATTATATTTTGAAATCAACCTGGAAAGGAAAGGGGGGGACAACTGACTGGACTCGTACTGGGCTTACTGCAACTGATGTATATGCCGAGTTGAAAAACTATCGTATTTCATTTAAAGAAAGTGGATTTGCGGCAGATTCGATTACCTTCTGGAATAAGAATTATTTTGACAAACCCTTGCAAGGCCGACTTATAGAACGGAACCTTTCAGAACCAAAGGAAAAAGAAACATTTCCGCAATTTATATCCTATGATAAACGTGTAACTCTTCCGAACCTTGTTCCTGGTGCAACCTACAGCGGTGGTTTCTCCATGCGTGGCAGGAGGTTTGTAGGTTCAGGAACAAAAGAATTGCCTGCGGAATTGATTTTCAAACGAAATGATAAACCTTTTTTAACAGTATCCTCTCTTTCATTTGGTATTACAAAGGAAAATATAAGAACCGACGATGCCGCCATCACATTTGCGTTGGACGGAGACTCAATTTTTCATCCGGATATACAAATGATTTATAATATTGATAAAAAACATGTGTCGCTTATCCGATCAACACAGGGATTGTCACAGGCGCCTTTCTTTGATACATATCATAAAGTGAATATGTTTTTTGAAGAGCTATCCTGGTATACAGATGACTCCAAAATAGAATTCAGGATGATAGAAGGCAATACCCAAACGGTTGCCGATTTCGAGTCTCAAAACTTTTTTAGTCCCAAAATATTCGAAAAATTAGGTGATCAAAATGGGTTGAATCCTGTTGTATCGATTGCCAATTATTCCAAGTCTGTTAATTCGCGTAATATGTCTGTGGATGATTTAGCATCATCTATGCATATTACTTCCGATGAGCTTCGTCCTACTATTTTTCGCCTGGCTATTATAGGATTGATAAGTTATGATGTTCAATCAGATAAAATGCACTTGGAGGATAAGCTGTTTACTTTTATTGATAATGAAGCAAAAAAAGCCGATTACGATGTAGTCGATTTCCATTCGGAAGATCCGGCAAAATTTGCATCCAACGATTCTACAGCAAGAGATAACGGCGTGATGGATTTGAATACATACGATATAAGTTTGAATGGGATAAAAGGACTTATTTTAAGTGACTCCCAGAGCGTGTATTGTTACCCTGAAAAGCGACACATGATTTTGCATAGGAATAGAGAAGCCACGTTTTCAGGTGTTATTCAGGCCGGAAGGTTTATCTTCTTCGGAAAACATTTTGATTTCGATTATGCTAACTTTAAAATAAAAATGAAAGACGTGGATTCCATGATGCTTTATGCTAATTCATTTACTAAAGATGCTAATGGAAAATATCCTCTTGTTAGGGTACAGAATACGATCAATCACTTGAGCGGTGAGTTGGTAATAGATAAAACTACTAATAAATCGGGATTGAAATCATTAAGGCAATACCCCATATTGCTATGCGATACAAATACATTTGTTTATTATGATAAAAAAAGTATACAGAATGGCGTTTATAAGCGGGATAAATTTTATTTTAAAGCCGATCCTTTTACGATTGACAGCGTAGCCAGTTTTTCGAATGCAAGGCTTCATTTTGATGGTTCCTTTGCTTCCGATGATATAGTTCCAGAAATGCGGGAAACATTGCGTTTGCAACCCGATACATCCCTAGGATTTGTTCATAACATACCTTCGGAAGGGATTGATTTATATAAAGGGAAAGGAAAACTATACAGTAAACTCAAGCTCAGTAACAAAGGCCTGATTGGCGACGGTACGTTTAATTATGTGACCTCTGTTTCAAAGTCTGATAGGTTTATATTCTTCCCCGATTCAATGAATTCGCATGCGCAGACTTTTACTGTTGCAGAGCAGGAAACACAACCCGAATTTCCCCAGGTGAATGGAGACACGGTTTATGAGCATTGGCTTCCAAAACAAAATTTATTATATGTAAAGGATTTATCCACTCCATTTAGTTGCTATAACAAATTTGCCACCTTTCATGGAACACTTAGGGTATCTCCCGAATTACTTTCCGGTAATGGAGAGATGGATTTCTTAAAAGCATTAGTAACTTCTCAAGACATGCATTTGCTTCATCATAGGGTTACCTCTGATACTTCCAGTTTTGTTTTGAAATCGTATGACTCGGCTGGCGGTATCGGCATTAAAACAGATAACATGAAAGCCGATATTGACTTTAAAACCAGAGTAGGTGATTTTGTGAGCAATCAAAGCGGATCGATGGTTGAATTTCCTGAAAATGAATATATCGCATACATAGATGAGTTTAAATGGTTAATGGACCAGGATGATATTCAAATAGAAAACAGCAAGAAAAAAAACACGGAATCAAGTGATGCGAATGATCTTCAGCTTTCCGGTACTCGGTTTATTTCCGTTAAACCGGGCCAGGATTCTTTACAGTTCATTTCCGGGAAAGCACGATACAGCTTGCGTACACACACGATTGCCGCCCATAAAGTGGCCTATATTGATGTAGCTGATGCACGGATATTCCCTGATAGCGGGAATATTACCGTACTTAAGCATGCTTTTATGCAGCCTTTGATTTATGCTAAAATTACAGCCAATAAAGTCACTAAGTATTACAATATTTATAATGCCGATATTACTGTAACGGCCCGCAGGAATTATTCCGGTTCGGGATACTATGATTTTATTGACGGAGCTAAAAATAAAAAAGGTATTTTCTTTAGTAATATACGCGTCGATACTTCGCACCAAACTGTGGCCAGTACGGACGTTGCCGAGTCAGCCAATTTTTCTATAAGCCCCAATTTCAAATACAAAGGCAAATTGACACTTAAAGCATCCGATCCATTTCTGGATTTTACAGGCGAAACCCGCATTATCCACAGTTGCAATGAAATTAAAATATCATGGGTTAAATTCTCGGGAGAAATAGATCCGGAGAATGTAGAAATACCTATTAAAAATGCTACGAGCGAGGATAATGTACCACTTGCGATATCGCCGGTTGTTTCCGGTGGCGACTCTGTCAGTATATATGGGGCGTTTCTCTCGCCTCTCATCAATCCCAAGAAAGATATAGTGATTATTCCCGATAGCGGAGGATATCTAACATTTGATCCTCCTACACAGCAATACCGTATTGGAAGTAAGGAGAAGTTAGTAACCCAAACCATTCCCGGAAACTATGTGAGCCTTGATACACGCAAATGCATAGAATATGGAGAAGGAGACCTGAACCTGGGTGCAAATCTTGGGCTGGTTGATTTAAAAACAGCCGGAGATATCACCGATTACATTACCCCTGATACGGTAGTATGTAATGTAGATATGCTGGTGAATTTCTTTTTTGATGAGAGCGCTATTAATAAAATGGCCGATGACGCATTGGCTATGGTTAGCTTAAAATCATTGGATGTTACGGATGACAATTTCCAGAAAAACCTCCGTCAAATTATGGGTAAAGAAGAAGGGGATAAGCTGATTTCCCAACTGACACTTTATGGAACGGTCAAAAAATTGCCGAAAGAATTACAATCTCAACTTTTCTTGAGCAACATCAAACTAAAATGGAATAAGGCAACACATTCCTATATTTCCGAAGGCGATATTGGAATAGGAAGTATTGGTACAAAAATGATCAACCGGGAAGCAAGCGGTACTATTGAAATTCGCCATAGGCGCAATGGAGGAGACGAATTAAATATGTATATAGAGTTGGATCCAATGCATTGGTATTTCTTCAACTACTCTGGAAACCTTATGAAAGTGGTTTCTTCCAATGATGACTTTAATAATGCAATTTCAACGCTTAAATCAGATAAAAAAGACCAAAAAACCGACAAGGGAAAATTCAGCTTCAGCGATGATGGCGATAAGGGTATAAGAACTCGTTTCCTAAAGAGAATTAATGGGGATAACTAAAGGTATTTTATTATCTGTTGAATAGTATTCGCTGTCCTTTTGCCGATTCGTTAAAAACACCATTGGCATAAACCAAGTTGCCGTTCACAAAAGTGTGTGTTACTTTTGAATAAAAGGTTTCTCCCTCCAATGGGCTCCATTGGCATTTGTATAGAATATTGCTTTTATCAACTTTCCACTGGTAGCATAAATCTACTATAAGAAGGTCGGCCCAATACCCCTCGCGGATAAATCCCCGTTCTTTGACATGAAAGCAGATGGCAGGGGCGTGACACATTTTCTGAACAATATCATCCAATGAAATCCGGTACGTTTCAAGCAGTACATTTAGCGAATGTTGTACCATGGGACCACCGGAAGGACATGAAAAGTAAGCTTGCTCTTTTTCGTCGTGCGTGTGCGGAGCATGGTCAGTTGCAACAGTATCAATCTTATTATCAAGCAGGGCAAGTAAAAGGCCTTCTTTATCATGTTCGGTTTTAATGGCGGGGTTCCATTTGATCATATTGCCCTTGCTGGCATAGTCTTTATCGGAGAACCAAAGATGATGCGGAGAAACCTCACTGGTTATTTTTTTTTCTTCAACGGGAATAGTGTTATCGAATAATTCTGTTTCCTTCGCCGTAGAAACATGTACCACATGCAATCTTGTTCCGTATTTTTTTGCCAATTCAACAGCATGTTGGGAGGAATGGTAACAGCATTCTTCATTACGGATTATGGGGTGGCAGGAGGGTGGGGGATTGTCACCATACTTTTCCTTGATTCGTTTTGAATTTTCTTTTATAATACTTTCTTCTTCACAATGCACTGCTATCAGCAGGTTGTTTATTTTAAAAAGCTTTTCAATACTATCCGGACTATCTACCAGCATATTCCCGGTAGATGAGCCCAGGTAAATTTTTACTCCGCAAACATTCTTTGGGTTCGTTTTAATAACCTCCTCGTAATTGTCGTTCGAGGTACCCATGTAAAAAGAATAATTGGCAAGCGATTTTTCTGAAGCTATCATGTATTTTTCCTCTAATAATTCTTGGGTTAATACCGGGGGAAAAGTATTGGGCATATCCATAAAGGAGGTTACTCCTCCGGCAACAGCCGCTTTCGAATCGGTATAAATATCCGCTTTGTGCACCAGTCCCGGTTCACGGAAGTGGACGTGTGTATCAATTATTCCGGGTAGCAGATGCTTTCCTTCTGCATCAATAAATTGGGTGTCTTTGGGGCAGGTTCCTTTATCTATATTATGACTTATTTTTTCAATCCGCCCATTTACAATTAAGATATCGCCATGTAATGTTTTCCCTTCGTTTACAATATATGCATTCCAAATCAGTGTGGAGGACATTTCAATTTACCTTTAAAAAGCGCATTTGAATAACTCCTAATATTGCTTCTTTAAAAATCTTCCCACTCATTTTAGATACTCCAACTACGCGGTCGGTAAAAGTAATGGGCACTTCAACAATCTTAAATCCCTTTTTGTAGGTGCGGTATTTCATTTCAATTTGAAAAGCGTAGCCTATAAAATGGATGTCGTCAAAATGAATAGCTTCAAGCACCTTGCGCCTGTAGCACTTAAAACCGGCTGTCGTATCTTTTATATTTATCCATAAAACAAGACGCACATAGAGAGAAGCAAAATACGACATCACTACTCTTTTATAATCCCATTTCGTTATATGTCCGCCTTTTACATAGCGGGAACCCACTGCCAAATCGGCTCCATTTACGCAGGCTTCTTTCAGGCGAATAAGATCATCGGGATTATGTGAAAAATCGGCATCCATTTCAAAAATGTACTCATATCCATGTTCCAGTGCCCAGCGAAACCCAGCTATATAAGCTGTCCCGAGCCCCAGTTTGCCTTGTCGTTCCACTATAAAAAGCCGCCCTGTAAACTCCTTCATTAGGGATTTTACAATGTCGGCAGTGCCATCTGGAGAGCCATCATCAATAATAAGCAAATGGAAATTGCCCTGTAACGACATTACCTTGCGGGTTATATTTTCAATATTACCCTTTTCATTGTATGTAGGAATTATTACGAGGCTGTCTGAGGACATTTAGCTTAAAAATGGTTGCAAATATGACAAAATATGTTGAGCTATAACCAATATTAGGAAATCATTCTTCGATGATAGTTAATTTGGCCGATATGATAATCCATGTGTGATATAAGGTGCATCAGGAAAAAGCCCTTCGTAAGTTTTTCTTTTCCAAGAATATGGGCAGGCATCCCTGTGTATTCCTCCTCAAGGTCTATTTTGGGGTTTGCTTTGAAGGTAGAAGCTACAGATGTTATGGTTCTTTGAATTTCTTTTATTAATTCGGCTGAAGGTATATTAGTAACTGAAAACTCTTTGTCACGGTTCCGTACATAGCCTGTGTTTCCAAGAACATTTCCGACGAAGTGTTGCAGGTTTCCACATATATGAAGGCAAAGGTTACCGCCGGAGTTTTTAATACCTGCAGTTAGCTTCCAAATGGATGCTTCATTAGGATATAGCTTTATCTCTTCAATAAGTTTGTTCAGTTCCCGTTCAAAAATTTCGGAAGCAAATTCGGCAACCATGGAGTTAGAGGTTTTGTATCTTCAAAGGTAAGAAAATTTGGTAAGCAGGATTGTTTATAAATTTGTACATTCGTAATCACACTAAAAAATAAAATTATGTTGCTTGGCGTACATTGTTCAGTTAGCGGAGGCATAGACCATGCCTTCGAGGAAGCCCGTAAATTAGGAATTGATACCTTCCAGATTTTTACTCGAAACCAACGGCAATGGAAAGCAAAACCCATTTCGGAAGAAGAAAAAAAGACATTTGCGGCTGCTTGGGCAGCTAATCCGCAGGTAAAAGTTATTTTTTCCCATGCTTCCTATCTTATCAACTTGGCCAGTGCCGATGAAGGCTTACGCTTTAAATCAATAACGGGTTTTACTGAAGAGGTTATCCGCTGTCATGAATTGGGGCTTGCATATACTGTTCTTCATCCAGGTGCTGCCGGGGAAAGTACTGAGGAAGATGCCATGAATCGTATTGCTGATTCATTGAAAAAAATAGTTCAGGAAACAACACATTCAAAAGTAAAAATTTTGCTTGAAAATACTGCAGGACAGGGCTCTCATGTAGGTTATAAGTTCGAGCATATACGTAATATTATGGATCTGACGGGCTCTGACAGGATTGGAACTTGTTTTGATACCTGCCATGCCTTTGCAGCAGGCTATAACATTGCCACAGAAGAAGGTTTTCATAAAACATGGGAGGATTTTGACCATATAATTGGGTTAAGTAAATTGCATGCAATCCATTTAAACGATTCTAAAGGAGATTTAGCCAGCAGGCTTGACAGGCACGAGCATATAGGTCAGGGAAAAATTGGTGCACTTGCATTTAAATTGATGATGAAAAAATTTCCGCATATTCCAAAGGTTATTGAAACCGATGAGGAAAACAATATGGATGAGGTGAATATTAAATTACTCCGAGAACTTGCCAGTTGATTTTTTTGAAATGTTAGAACTGGAGATACATAAAGGCTTGCCCGGCTGGGAAGCCCAGAAACGAATGGCGCCTCCGGGAAGGACCCATAACCGTTACACTCCATCAGGCAAAGGTGAACCTCGTGAAAGTGGTGTCCTGGTGTGGCTTTACCCCCAAGAGGGTAAAATTTATTTACGCTTAATTATACGGGCAGAGTTTGGCGTACATGGTGGCCAGGTGGCTTTTCCGGGTGGGCGGAAAGAAGAAAATGATAAGGGTTTTTGGAATACCGCACTCAGGGAGGCACATGAGGAGATTGGCTTGTCACCCGATAAAATTACCCGAATAGGAGCTCTTACTCCTTTGTATATTCCTCCAAGCAATTTTTGGGTGCATCCTTTTATCGGAACAAGTGAAAAACCCGAACCTTCTATAATAAGTAAGGCAGAAGTTCAACAATATTTTGATGTGGATATTATGCATTTATTGGAGCCTGATTCGAAAGGGGAAAAGTTGATAACTGTAAGTTCCGGAGAAAAAATGAATGTTCCTGCTTATATTCTGGAAGGCCATATTGTTTGGGGCGCAACTGCCATGATGCTGAGTGAACTGGAAGTATTGACAAGAAGGGTATTAGGGAGCTAAAGATCGGTTTTATAGTATCATAATAAAATAGAATACAAACTAAACGCCACATACTTTGGGTGTTAATAACGTGTTCGTGATTTTTTGCAAGTTGGACATAAAATAAATTTAGACGCCTTTTAATATGCTGAATTTCAATATTTTTAATGTGTAATTTGCGGATTGAAGGTTGTCAAATAAAAAAGAGTTATCTTTGTATACTCTAATTCACTCCAATATGGCTAAAAACATTCAGGACGATGCCCATGTAGTAAACCAGATAAAATCGGGTACATACATTGAAGGTGCAATTAAGGCTTCCGGAGATATTCGTATTGATGGAACATTGAAAGGAACACTTCACACAGAAGGGAAATTAGTGATAGGAACCTCAGGGCAGATAGATGGAGACATTACCTGTCAGAGTGCTGAGATTCACGGTGTTGTTAATGGCAAAATTACTGTTAATGAACTATTATCTTTAAAAGGAAGTTGCAAATTATTAGGCGATATAGTGATAGGACGGTTAGCAATAGAGCCCGGAGCTCAATTCAGCGGTTCCTGTGTTATGGGTAATGCAGTTAAAGGATTATACAATGGACAGGAATCAACCAAAGAAAGAAGATCCGAAATCCGCCAAACGGCAGACCAGGCAATCTCTTAACGTTATTGCCCGATATTCGGGAATGGCATTTCAGATAGCAGCAACCATTATAATTTGTCTTTTTTTAGGAAAATGGCTGGATACTAAATTTCCTATGAAGTTTCCTGTATTTACAACAGTTCTAACTATTCTTGGAGTTTTTCTTGGGGTATATTTTGTAATCAGAGATTTATTAAAACAAAAATGAAAGCGCTGCAACGGGAATTTATAATCCGGTTATTACTTATTTCAATAGGCCTTTACGGAATTCTATATTTTATTTTTTCAAGACTGATTATAGCTTCATTGCCCCTTAGTATAATGGTGGCTCTTTTATTTGCAGTTAATGCACTTGCTTTTATTTTGGTGACGAATACCAAGGAAAAGAAACCCCGGAATTTTGTTTACTCCTATATGACAGTAAGCTTCGGACGATTGATTATTTGTAGTGCATTTGTATTTTCATACGCTTTGACACACCGGCAAGATGCTAGGACTTTTGCACTTACCTTTTTCGTGCTTTACTTTTTATACAACATTGTTGAAGTAAGGTCTATCTATAGCTTTTTCAAGCACTAGAGTCTTTTATTACAGGCATTCCAATTCAAAGTAAAACTTGTATTGCTTTTCCACTATCTTTGTCCTGAATGCTGATATATGAATAGCTCCACTGAGAAAATAAGTTTCTATCATAACAAAAAGTGCTTTTACACGGCATTCATAGCAATCAATTTGCTTTTATCCTGTTATTATTTGGATGTTTGGATTACGCCCAATGCAGAGAGCAGGGCCATTCCTGTGCTAACTTTGTATGAAAACAAAACACTTATAATAGATAAATATAAAGATTACGCAGGAGATGTTAGTGTTATTGATAGTCATTACTACTCTAACAAAGCTCCTTTGTCTTCATTCATTGTTTATCCTTTTTATTCTTTATATAAATCAATAGGGTTGCCGGAACTGAAGGATACAACATTAAAAAAGTATCCAATCTACTGTTGGTCCTATAAGGCTCCCGACGGAGTAGACCATACACCGGATGGAAGAGTCTTTTTACTTCCAAAGTCATCTACGGTGCTTATACTTGGTGATATTCTGTGCGGTGCTATTCCTTTTGTTATTACACTTTTATTATCACTATTCGCAATGAAAAGGGCAGCTGTTAAACTATCTCCGGTAGTGGTGGTAATGATGTCTTTTTATGCATCCTTTCTATTTGCTTATGTAGGAACCTATACAGGCCATATTTTAAGTGGAGTTTTTGCATTAACAGGGTATATCTTTCTAAAACAGAAAAAATATATTTTTTCAGGAATAATGGTTGGCATTGCTATGGCTACTGAGTTTCCTGTAGGGATTCTGGTGCCGGTCTGGGCTTTGCTTATCTATTTGAATGAAAAGAAAATTTCAAAGCCCTTGCTTTTTGCCTTGGGATTGATTCCGGGCTTTATAATTGTATTATGGTATAATTATCATTTAACCGGCTCTATTACTAAAACTCCTTACAATTACGAAATCCATCAGCAAAAAGAAAACACACAGGATATTGGATTTAACTTTCCTACGTTCTCTGCCTTTTGGGGACTGGTGTTTTCAACATACAGGGGTGTATTATACTACACGCCAATTCTCATACTTATGCTTTGGTATGCCATTAAATTCGGCTATCAGAACTCATTAAAAAATGTACGTGATAAAATGGCATTATTCAATGATGGAATAAAAAATTACTTATTGGTAACAGTTATTGCCTATTTAATTCTTTACTCAGCCTATTACCAATGGCCCGGTGGGTGGGCTTTTGGCCCCAGGTATTTAATTCCTATGGTAATGATAGTGCTATACGAAGGGGTCATATTTTTATCTAAGAAAAATATTTCGCCTTACTTCTTTTATATAATAACAGGATTAGGCGTGTTGTTTGTATGGATGGATAAATCCACTAAAATATATATGCTTCCGGATTTTCCGCAGGATTATGAAAAAATGAATTTGACTCCAAGTCAATTGCAAGAATTAAGTAATTATCACAACCCTTTGTTTAGCATTGTAATTCCCGACTTTATGCAACATAAATTCAATACTAATATGTTGCCTGTTTTTTGGTTTGATAGTAGTCCTTCACTGGCTATTCATATTTGGCCTATTTTGTTTATTGCAGGTGTTGTATTTTTAACACGATGGTATTCTAAATTATATCCGGCTCCTATTGAAATTCCTGTTGATATACAAAAGAAAGCCCCTAAAAAAATCAAGAAGAAATGAAGTCTGTTGCTAAAAATATAGCTAAGCCTTTACAGAAAAAGCAAACAGGAAATCTTCCTCCCAAAAAGGCAGAACCTA
>Ga0206873_1071_pt1 | contig 31603 bp, 32 predicted proteins | sample Alteio_BWOrgCont_11_FD_152631 | JGI IMG/M metagenome (GOLD analysis project Ga0206873, IMG submission 152631) | Enriched cells from forest soil in Barre Woods Harvard Forest LTER site, Petersham, Massachusetts, United States -... | ecosystem: Environmental > Terrestrial > Soil > Temperate forest >...
CACCAAGGATGATCTGGATTTGCCGAGATCAAGGCAAATGTTCCCAAGCAAATTGCTCAGACTCTAGATGGATTAACATTCATCACATAAAGCAAGTGAGCGAAGGGGGAACAAACAATCTAGAAAATCTGACGACACTTTGTTGGGCTCATCATAAGATGATTCACGAGCATTGATATTAATCGAGAGGCAATCAAACAAGGTCCTAGCAATCCTCGACAAAATTCGGAATGTAGAAACTCAGAGCATAAAGGACGCCTAAGTTATCATTACAATCAATTGAAAATTTTTAGAGTTCAAAGCGACAATCTAGGAAAACTCCTGTGTCGCCGATTGGTTAACGAAAAATTTTCTCCCATTTAAATCAGGCCTCGATCCAATTCTGGATCACTATGTTCTGTTAAACTTCAATTTATCTGGCCCTGCAGAAGTGAAGAAGGTATGTTGCCTTTCGTTCGCGCGGCATAAATTAAAAAAAATTTCTTAAAGATGGAGAATCAAACTTATGAAAAATACTGTGATCCTCGTACTTGCCGCCACATTTATTTTTGGTGTCCTCGCCTCAGCGAAATCGGTGCCTGATTCTGGAGCCTCCGGAGACAGAAGACGTGTTCTTGAGGCGGGTCTACGCCAAATGGGAGCTGTTTCTGTTCCACCGATTTACAGTGGCGACTATATTGGCCTTTATGAAGTTGAGTGTTTTTATAATTTTGGAGTGGCACGCCTCTGTCGCGCTTCGACAGTTGAAAAAGGTTCTCAGACAATTTCAAATTCGTCTATGGGGGCTTATATGGTCGGAAGTATTTTGAAAGCTAACATCGACGGCGCTGCCGATGCGTCTGTCATTAAAGCAGGCAAGGTCGGTTGCAATTTGGTTGGCGATCATTGCTACATTCAAAACATCGACATCCAATAACAAATGTCGGAGCCCTAGGGTCTCAGTGGATTTATTCACGGACATCGTGGAGGGAGTCTTCCGCTCCATGTGGGTCTCGATTTTTTTCAGTGCCGACTTTCGTCACAAACTTAACTTCTTGAAAAGTCAGTTTTTCGGCTTTGAAAATATTGATTTGCAGCAGATAGTAACAAACCCAAAATAAGAGCGACCTCAAGTCCCTCGACAAATCGCCTTTCTAAAACAGAAGTCAATTGCCCCATGGGATCCATCAAATCTCCTTTTGAAGGAACCATAAACCCTGAAATTGCGAAAAACAATAGACAGAGACTGTGAAGCAAAAGATGGGCACGGCTGATTAAATATCCTGCACCCAGAAACAAAATCGGGCCCCACACGATCGTTAAAATAAAAGAGGTCGTGGGACCCATTCCTGAAGAAAATTTTTCCTTCAACATAATGGGAAGAAGAAATAATACGACAGCAATCAAATATGACTCAAAAAAACGCCGTAGGGGCGAATTCTTCATATCTTTATGTTAGTACAGTCTCTGAGGAGAGCAAGATGAAAAAACTGTTCCAAAATGGAGGAGCGAATTTCTTGATGCTGGGCGCTAACACCCGGGTTAAGGGCTCGGAGACACCAGAGGTGGTCCTTTATGAGTGTCACTTTGCTCAGTGGAAGCTTTTACTTTGCGTTTCTTCTTTTTCTTTAGTTCGATGTAGCCATCAAGGCTTAAGTGCTCAGCAAAATAGCGTCCAGCGGAGTTAGTAGGGCCTCCCCCTTTTTCAGCATAGTGACAATAGACACATTGCTTATGTTCCCTCAATGAATACTGGGGCATGCCCGGACTTGAAGTTGCAAATAAAAAAATGATTGAGGCTGGGAGTAACTTAGACGGTGCCGTTTGAATCCCCATGATTTTGTTCTTCATCGCTTTCATCAAGCGTCATGGTCATTGAGTTAGCAACTTCATCGGGAAGAGCGGCCAAATATGTCTTCAATTGATCGCGGGTAATTTTATTGTGTTTCAGATTCCATTCAACCATTCTGGAATCGAAATCTGTAGGATACACTTCAAGTTTTGACGACATTAAATACTCCTTTGAAAGACTCTTGCTTTAGTTCCAATACTTGGGCTTTTCTTGATCTGTAAACCCATCGTTATTTACGACAAGCTTTAACTTACTCTGGCGCGTTTTCTTTGATCTCAATCCTCCCTGTCCGCCCCCTTTAAAATAGGGCCAGATCTTAAGAAAGAGATATCCCGAAATAAGTCCGCCTACGTGAGCAAGGTTTGCTACCTTACCCTGAATAAGTCCATTATTCAATACCATGACTACTTCAATGCCACCTAATACAGCTACAAAATACTTTGCTTTCATGGGGAAAAAGAACATGAAATAGACGATTGTCTCTCCGAAATAGATGCCATAGGCCACCAAAAGACCAAAAAGTGCCGCCGAAGCGCCTACAACGGGTGTGGTGAGGACTTCGGGCTGGCCCTTGATGATCGAGTACGCCAAAGCCACGACCATATAGAGAACTGCCGCTCCGACGCCAGATACGAAATAAAAGAGCGCGAAAAATTTTGTTCCCCAAAGCCTCTCAAGCTGACTTCCCACCCACCACAATAAAAGCATGTTAAAAATAATATGGAGGGGGTTTACTGAGTGAATAAAAAGATAGGTAAAAGGCTGCCAAATAAAAAAATCTCGAATGACGTGCAGGGGGGTTAAACCCAGATATTCTGTAATGTAGGGGGCTTTCAAAAAATACTGTTCAACAATGACAGTCGCTACGAACCATATCACCACATTGCTAATCATCAATGCCTTCACGAATTTCGTCATCGGCATAAGTTGTTGAAAATCCATAGGAGGTCCGCGGCGGCCCATTTATTTTTTCATCCTTTCGCTGAGTTCCACAAGTACTCCGCCTGTCGACGAGGGATGAACAAACGCCACCAGGCATTGATGGGCGCCCTTTACAGGAGTCTCATTGATGAGTTTTACGCCTGCGTTCTTTAATTTATTTAACAAGCTTTCGATATTTTTAACTCGAAGACAGATGTGATGTATTCCAGGGCCTCGTTTAGATATAAATTTCGCCACCGCACTTGAACTGTCTGTAGCTTCAAGAAGTTCGATGTTGGCCCCATTTTTAAGAGGAAGCATGGCCACTTTCACTTTTTGATCTTCAACAACTTCGGTGGTCGGATTCTCGCCCCAACCTAGAGCATTCCAAAAAACACTGTTTTCAGACAAGTCACTAGTAGCTATGCCGATGTGGTCCAATTCAATTTCGGGATGAATTTCTGTCTTCATTAGAATAAGGCTACCAGCTTTTGGTAAGTTTCCTCAAGGCCTTCACTGATGACTTTGGTCTGGGCGACCACCGGCATAAAATTGGTATCACCATTCCACCGGGGAACAATGTGGTAATGAAGGTGATCTAAGATGCCCGCTCCACCGACCCTTCCCAAATTCATTCCAATGTTCATGCCATGGGGCCTGTAGGCCTTTGTCAAGACCCCATAGGTCTTTTGAAGGAGGTGATTTAACTCATCATACTCGGCCTTTTGAAGGCCATCAAATTGCGCCGTATGTCGATGGGGGATGATCATGGTGTGACCATTATTGTAGGGATATTTATTCAATATAACTGAGCAGTCTTTTCCTCGATAAACAACCAGGGATTCAAGAGAGGGGCCTTTTTCGATGGCGCCGCAAAAAACACAGGGCCCCCCTTCTTCGGAGGCGGCAGATTCAATATACTTTTTTCGCCAAGGTGCGAATAGATTCGCCAATTTGGCCACGAAGATCTACCTCGCGCCCATCATGAGAAAAAGTGGTTTTCCAACTAAATCCGTTCCCATCATCTTGCGAACGAGGGCACCCAAAAGGTCGTCGTCTTCATCTCCCCCTTGAACCATGTCCCAAATATGCCGGTGAGATTTGGGAGCCATAAACATCTCAGGCTTTCCCTTTATGCCGGCAAGCTTTCCAGCCTCAGCAACGGCTTCGTCTAATCCGCCAAGACTATCAGCTAATCCATTTTTTACAGCCTGCTCACCGCTGTAAATGCGACCATCTGCCAATGCCGATACGGTTTCCATTTTAAGACCGCGGCCTTTTGAAACCGCTCGTTTGAATTGTGAATAGACATTATCAATCATGCCTTGAATAATTTCTTTTTCTTGAGCCGTCATGGGACGAAATTCACTGCCGATATCTTTATAAGGACCACTCTTCACGACGTAGCGTTCCACTTTAGCCCAACTATAGAGGGCGCCGATATTGGCAAATTCCATGATGACGCCGATACTGCCCGTGATCGTCCCGGGATTGGTGACAATTTTTTCGCACGCGGCAGCGATGTAGTAGGCGCCACTAGCAGCCACACTTCCCATGCTGGCCACCACGTGTTTACCTTCAGCGCGGGTTTTTACTATGGCATCATAAATCTCTTGGCTCGGACCCACAACGCCGCCTGGCGAATCAAGCCTTACAACGATGGCCTTAACGTCTTTGTCGTCTTTGTATTTTTCAAGAGTCTTAATAAATTGTCGACTGTCAGTGATGACGCCCTTGACCTCCATCACCAACACCGAATTGCTTGTGACCGTCGGATTTTTTTCTCCAAAGAGGGTGTACATGGCAGCCCCCACGGCAGTCACGACAAGTACTAAGAAGAGTCCAAAAAGAGTGACTGCGACGATCCAAGGGTTGCGTTTCATAATTTCCTCAAGCATGGGTGAATCAGCGAAAACACTAGAGATTTTATTCCGAAAACATCTCTTGTCTAGAAAAAAGGCCGTCTGTTTCCAAACGGCCTTTTGAACAATCTCTTAAAAATTAACGTGAACACCTGTTTGCCATTGCAAAGCGCTGTGCCTTATTCCCTCTTTACTGGTTATCTTCGCCTTTAACAGTCTTCAATTGATCGGCGAACAATTCTCCCAAAGTCGATTTGGACGAGCCTTTTGCCTGACCGTACTTCTGAAGATCGGCGCGATCGCCCTTCATCACCACTTGTTTGGCACTAAGACCGATTTTTCGAGCCTCCTTGTCAATGCTGATGACTTCAGCGCGCAGAATATCGCCAGGTTTCGCCACATCTTCTGTTTTTTCAACTCTTTCGGTTGAAAGTTCAGAGATATGAATAAGGCCTTCAATTTCAGGTTCAAGTTCTACGAAAACACCAAAGTCAGCTGTTTTCGTCACTTTCACTTCAAGTTGAGTTCCTACAGCGTACTTGTTGGCCACATCAGACCACGGGTCTTTTTCAAGTTGTTTGATCCCAAGGCTAAAACGTTCGTTTTCCATGTCTACTGAAAGAACGACCGCTTTAACCATGTCGCCTTTCTTGTAAACTTCAGACGGGTGATTTACGCGTTTGGTCCAAGAAAAATCGCTGATGTGAACAAGACCGTCAATTCCTTCTTCAATACCAATGAAGATACCAAAGTCAGTAATTGATTTGATTTGACCTTCGATGACAGTTCCTGGCGGGTACTTTTCTTTCAGCGCGGACCAGGGATTGGCTTCAAGCTGTTTCATTCCGAGGCTGATGCGGCGATTGGCCGTATCAACATCTAGGACCACCACGTTAACCGTGTCATCAATAGCTACGATTTTAGAAGGATGCTTCACTCTTTGAGTCCAGCTCATTTCTGAAACGTGGATCAAACCTTCCACACCTTCTTCAAGTTCTACAAAGGCCCCATAGTCAGCAAGACTTACAATTTTGCCAGAGAGTTTTTGTCCGACAATGTATTTTGCTTGAACGCCATCCCACGGGTCAGGTTGAAGTTGTTTTAGGCCAAGGCTTACGCGCTCGCGCTCAGTATCGTATTTCAAAACTTTGACTTTGATTTCGTCGCCAATATTTAAAATCTGAGAGGGGTGTTTAACTCGGCCCCAGCTCATGTCCGTTATATGAAGGAGTCCATCCATTCCACCCAAATCAATGAAAGCTCCGTAGTCAGTGATATTTTTCACGATCCCGTCTACAATTTGACCTTCACGGATGGTTTCAAGGGTTTGGTGTTTCAGATGCTCCCGTTCCTTTTCAAGAAGAGCACGACGAGAGAGAACGATATTTCCTCTCTTTTTGTTAAATTTAATAACTTTAAATTTGAGCTTCTTCCCAATGAATTGATCTAAATTTCGTACAGGACGCAGGTCAATTTGAGAACCGGGTAAAAACGCTTTTACGCCGATATCGACAGAGAGACCGCCCTTAACTTTCGCAATGATCGTTCCCTCTACAAGCTCTTCACGCTCGCAGGCTTGGCTAATATCATTCCAAGCTTTGAGCATGTCGGCTTTGTCTTTAGACAAAACAACCATGCCATTTTCATTTTCAACTTTATCAATGTAAACCTGAACCTGATCGCCAGGTTTAATACTGGGAACTCCATCACCGGTTTGAAATTCACTAAAGGGAATCAACCCTTCTGATTTGTAATTAATGTCGACAAGAACGTAGTCGGGATTCACTTCAAGAACGCGGCCTGAGACCACATCCCCAACGTTAAAATCACGCTCTTTAACACTTGCTTCGAACATTTCAGCAAATGTATTTGCATGCTCGCCAGCTCCGGCCTCTTTTCTTTCTTCGGCCTCCAGTTGGGCAAGCACGGCGGCTCTCGCGGCTTCAGCTTTGGACATCTTTTGTTTGGTTTCTTTTGCTTGTGGGCTCATCATCAAAATTCCATCTATAAGCATGGGGTTACGAAAGGCATCATTACCGATCTGAAGTCCATGATTAGAAGTTGAAGTTATACTTGTGCTAAGTCCGCTAAGTCAAAGAGTATTGGTCGAACCGACAATGTTTGAAATTCGCTCAAAAACGCGATCAATAAGGGCGTGAGGGGTACTCGCACCTGCCGTGATGCCAATGGTGCCCACACCTTCAAACCAAGAGGCCTGAATCTCGTCTTCAGTTTCAATGAGATGGGCCTTTTGAGAACCTTCATCATTGCAAATATCGTATAGTTTCTGGGTATTTGAAGAATTTCGGCCTCCGATGACGACGACACATTCTGTCCCTTCTGCAAGCTCGTAAGCCGCGTCTTGCCTGTCTTTGGTGGCACTACAAATAGTGTTATGCACCTTCACTTCACCGAAGAGAGACTGGCATCTTTCAACCACGGCTAGAAAAACGCTTTTCTTAAGAGTAGTCTGACAAATGACTCCCACCTTGTCTTTTTTGGTCAATTCGAAGACTTCTTCTGGACCACTCACTACGGCTACTTCACCATTGGCGACGTAGCTTTTGACACCTTTGACTTCGGGATGATCTTTGTCGCCTACAATAACTACAAAGTAACCATCTCGACTCAGTTTTTGCGCGAATTTTTGAGGGACTTTGACGAGGGGGCATGTGGCATCTACGATTTTAAGGCCCCTCCTTTCAGCTTCTTCTTGAATTTGAATTGGAACACCATGACTTCGAAAAACTACAGTTCCTGAAATGTCATCTAGAGACCCTGCGACAGCCAGTCCTCGAGAAGAAAGTTCAGCGACTGTTTGCGGATTATGAATGAGTGGACCCAAAGAAGAAATAGAACCACTTTTTTGGGTGGGGTCGGTACTGTCATCCGGCTTGCAGCCTTGCCCAAGTTCTGCCAAGGCCTTTTCACTTAAATTGAGAGCTCGCTCGACGCCAAAGCAAACCCCAGCTGATTTGGCGACTATGATTTTTACTGGTGGCTTTAATTCCTTCATTTGTTCTTTCGGTTGGCACTCACAATTTTTTCGATTCTATCAACAACTTCTTCTGCACTCAAGGACGAGCTGTCAATTTCGATAGCCTCGTTGGCCTTGGCCATGGGAGCCACTTTGCGTGATGAGTCTGCCTTGTCACGATCAGAGATTGTTTTAATCGTATCTTGATTAGAAGCTACTTTATATTCAGACGAACGGCGTTCAGCTCGCTTATCTAAAGAAGCAGTGAGAAATATTTTCACATCCGCTTGAGGAAACACGACTGTCCCACAATCGCGGCCTTCAGCTATGAGGCCCGGGGGGCGATTGAACTGTCTTTGAAGCTCCAGAAGAGCTTGTCTGACTTCTGGATAGGCCGAAATCTGACTGGCGACTTTTGCGACCTTTTCTGAGGAGAGCTCTTCTGTGACATTATTATTATCTATTATAACTCGAGTACCCTCCACATCGGCGAGCACATGAAATTCCGTGTAACTAGAAAGTGCGGCCACGGTCTTGGGATTTGAAATATCTATACTTTTTGCCTGACACAGATAGGCCAAACCACGGTAAAAAGCCCCGGTTGTTAGAAAAACCAAATTAAGACGCTTCGCCAGCATCGCGCTCACGGTCGACTTGCCGCTTCCTGCCGGTCCGTCTATGGTTACTACAAAGGGGTTTTGGCTCATTAAAAACATTCCTTTTCATTAATTCGATTTGGCCCCATAATCTATCTTCAAGACAATAGGAGTCAAGCAACTATGTCATGGCAAATTGCCGCTGACATTCGCGAAATGTTTGTTGATATCGTCGCGACGGATGGTTCTCAAACAATCTTCGGTCGGAACGTTAATAGAAAAGACCAGCTCATAAGCGGTTTTGCAGAGGCCCTTAGCCTTTTACCGCCGGATTTCAAGGTATCTGAGGCATCTCTTTTATTTAAGACTGACTACGATAAAATCGCACTCAGAGAGCATTGGGGAAGCCACACTGCCTTTTTGACAACCGAAGGTTTTGAGAACCTTTTAGAAATTGGTGATCAAACGCGGGCAAATCTATTTGGTCTCTCGGCTGAAAAGGTTCCTCAACTGATTTCTCGTGATTTTTCCTTTGGAGTCACCGAGCGAACAAGAGCCGACGGTTCTGTTGAGGTTGGTTTAGATGAAAAAGAAATTGATTTCGTCTTAAGTAAACTTGAGATAGCTGAAGTAAAATCAGTTGCCGTTTGTTTTCTCCATTCAAATAAGAATCCTGAACACGAAAATCAGTTGGCAAACAAACTCAAAGAAAAAGGCTACGAAGTAGTTTGTTCACACCCCTATCCGGGTGATGAGCGTGCGCGGGCTCAAAAAGCATGTTCTATGGCCTTTGTCTTGCCCGGAGAAAAAGCCTTCTTAGAAGAATTGCAGAAAATTGGTTTTACGAAAACAAGCCTCATTCAAAATGAGGCAAAATCAGAAGGGGCCCAAAAAGGCAACTCCTCAATGACTATTGAATTTTTAGAAGATAGGATTTGCGTGCGCCACTCCAGTGAGCGTTCGACGAGCTATTTTGAAACGCGTATTTCCCCCCTCAACGAGGTTTCTATTGATGAGGGGGGCCTTGTTCACGTTGGGCCCGGGCGAATCGAGAGCGAACCAGGGCCCGTGGCTTTTGGAAAAGGTATTAATCTCTCTGTCCTTGATCTCATTGCGTTTAGTGGAAAATTAAAAATTGGTGGGGTCTTTCCCCGACTCAAAGTGGACCTCAATCGGGTTTCAAAACAACTTGTCCCCCTAGCAAAGCAACTTCAGTTGGATCCCGAAACATGCGCGAAAAAATATCTTGTTCTCTTTTATGAAAAACTGGCGTCTGAAATTATCGGCCGGGTAGGCTCTCTCAATACAACTCATCTTGAGGGTTTGGGCTGGCTTGCTCTGATAATGGCCAATCCTCTCGCGAAAAATCTCGGAGTCAGAAAACTCACTGTCCCATCTCAGTCAGGTTGGGGAACTTTGCTGGCTGCACTCAAAGCCAAATCCACAGGCAACACCTCCCAATCTTGGGGTAGTCTTGAGTTTGAAAACGGCTCGTTAAGTGAAGGGAAGACCCTTGATTTCTAAAAGTGGAGCTGACCCGTTTCAAATTGCAAGTCTAAGAGGAAGACTAGATGATCTCCTCTTGGGCTTTCGTTCGTTCGCCCTAGATAAAGGAGTCGAAGTTCATGCTGCCCTTCTTGATATAAAAGGTGACCTCATCAATGTCGCCGGACCCAATCCTCTTCATTACCCTGCCTTTGAAGCCTGCGTAAAAGCTGCAAAAAAATATATTCAGCTTAAGCATGGTGAAACGATCATCACAAATGATCCCTATAGTGGTAACACCAGGCTTTGTGATCTTATGCTTATTCAAGGTGCGTATGGAAAGAGTCAAGCCAACGAACTTCGCTATTACGTCGCCGTACAAATTACTTTCGAAGGGCTCCTCAATAAGGATCTTTCAAAGATTTTTACGTCCGTTGAAGACGAAGGCTATCGCATTCCTCCCTCTCTTCTCGATGATGGATCACGAATCAATTCGGAAATTGTGAAATACCTCTGTCAAAAAGGAATGAATGCTGACCAAATTACTTCGGCCCTGGAAGTCGGGCGAGAAACTTTAAGAAAAGTAGGACATGGTCTCATTGCTCTTGAACAATCCCTAGGAAGAGAAAAAATAAGCAAAAATCTTGAAGAGCTTAAGAAATATTCTGAAGCGATGATGAGAAGAGCTCTTCACGAAATTCCCGATGGCGAATACTCTGCCCATGACGTTCTTGAGAATGACGGCGTTGATAAGTTACCCGTGAGAATTCAATGTCAACTTACGGTTCATGGCGAAAATATTCTTCTTAGTTTTTCTGGGTCGACGAAACAGGTGAAGGGCCCCTTTAACTGCAATCACACGCAAACATTGGGAGCCTGTTTTTGGTTTTTAAGAAGTCTTGTGAAAGCCGATATTCCCATCAATGCAGGCGCCTTCAAAGCGTTTTCAATCGAGGCTCCCGATGGCACCGTGGTGAATGCCAAGTATCCGGCGCCTCTTTTGGGGGGATATTACGAAACGTCGAAAAGAATAGTCGATACACTATGCCTCGTGCTCAATAAGGCCCTCCCTTCCCATTTTCCTGCACAAAATGGCGGATCTTCAAATATCGCCTTATTTTTATTTGAATCAAGTGCAGGGACAAAGTTTTTGGTCGATACCCTTGGTTGCGGAACAGGCGCTTCAAAATATTTTAATGGCCGCGACTGCGTTCATGGTGAACTTCACAATACTCCGGCTCGCTCCGTCGAAGCTCTTGAGACAGAATTTCCCCTCCAAGTGACCCACTCTGGAATTAGAGAATCCTCGGGGGGAGATGGAAAGTTAAACGGGGGCAATGGGCTGACCCGTGGTTACCGCTTTCTAGAACCCATTCGAGTGATGATGCTTTCAGATAGGAAAAACACGAAGGCCCGCGGCCTCTACGGGGGTGTCTCAGGTCTTAACGGTGAGTCCATGCTCGTAAGACACGCCGATAAAAAGAAAATTCAAAATGAAAAATGGCTTTCCGACGTAGATAAGGGTGACACCCTTATCATTAATACTCCCGGTGGCGGCGGATGGGGAAAGAAAGAAGAACCTGAAAAAGAATAGCTAGAGCGGCCAGCCCATATCCCCAAACTCTCAACGGGAAATATTTATTACTTAATTCAAAAATCGAAAAGAATGACGTGCCAGCCCAAGTGGGAGTGGTCATGTCACAATTTGCCAGATACCCCGATGAATTCATAATTCCAAAAAAAATAGAAATCAAAGCCAAAGGCCCTAGTATCCACCTCAACCAACTAGAAATTTCCGGGGCCATTTCTGCCAAGCAAAGGAATGAATAAGCTCCTAAAACCACCAACGGCATCATGTGGCGGGGCCCCACCTGACATTCACCATAACTCAAGTTTAAAAGAAGAGAGATGAGGCTAAAAATAGAACTAACGACAAGTGGAAGAAATTCTTTTCTTAACTTCGTTTTAAAAATCGCTATGAAGGGAACAAAAAGGATAATTAAAAATACGGGAAAATTTTTCGTTAATGAGGCCCCTGAAATAAAATAGATATAAAGATTAGTCCTCAAAAACGTGGGACTCAAACTGATATCGATTGGGCTCAATGACTGGAGTGGTAGAGGTGTTCCCAGAAGAAGGGTATCGACAAGAGACATAAGGCCCACGGCACCTCCGAAAGCCAACCCCTGCCCCCAAAGTTCATTTTTGTCTGGCCTTTTGCTTTTCGAAAAAATATCAATGGCCAAACTTGTTCCAAAAAAAGTGGTGGCCGTCACAAACGCAAACTGAGAAAACAAAAGTGTAAGACCTCCAAAAAAAGCGCCCCAGTATTTTTTTTCAAGATGAAAACAGGCCAATGCCAAAGCCAAGACGACGGCGCCCATGGACTCGTGCCATAAAAATGTAAGATAAACTGTCAATGGGCTCCCGAGAGCGACTGTGACCGCGATAAAACCCGATTCTTTTATTTTCGTCATTTTCGCGAAAACAAAAGTAAGTAAACCGGCTCCCATAACGCCACAAATGAGAGAAACGAAAATATCCTGCCAAATGAGCGAAAGGCGATCAGGCAAAACCTTATCGACCCCTGCCGCCATGAGGGCGTAACCCGGAGGGCGGAGATAATATTTCTTCCCTTCCTTTAAATAGAACTCATGACCATTAATGACCGGAAAATCGACGCTAAAATCTCCCGTTTTTGAAAAATGCTGAGCGAGACGATACAAAATAGAACAGTCGCTAATTTTTCTTAAATCAATTTGTGCCCCGAGGAGGCCGCAGACGACAAGAGCAAGAATAAGACTGCTTTTAAATTTCACTTCTTCTGGTTCACTATTCGATGACCGTGAGACCCAGTGCTTGAAAACCCTTTTTGATCTCGGCGATTTGTTCAGGCCCCGTAGTTTCAAGGGTGAATTCAATGAGAGTCTCTCGAAGACCAATGCGATCACTGACTCTGCTGTGATTTATATTTAAAATATTGGCTTTTTTTTCTGCCACAAGAGAGGTAAGTCGATTGAGGGTTCCCGGAACATCGGGCGCTGCCAACTGAATTTTCGCAATACGGCCTGCGACCTGAAGTCCTCGATCAATGATCCTCTCGACCATATTTAAATCAATATTGCCTCCACCCAAAATAATGGCGGCCTTTTTAGATTTTATCGAACTTTTGTGATTCATGACTGCTGCAAGTGTTGCCGCCCCTGCCCCTTCAACCACTGTTTTCGCTCGCTCCATTAAAAAGACAATGGCCCTAGCGATCTCATCGTCAGTGACAGTCACCACATCGTCGCAGAGTCTTGAAATAAACTCTTGGTACATGACAGCTGAAGGTTTTTTAACAGCGATTCCGTCAGCAATGGTCGAAACAGTTTGAGGAACTAATTCAACTTTTTTCGCCTTAAAACTTCGAGCCATACTATCAGCGCCAGCGGCTTGAACACCGATCACTCTTACTTTTGGGTTGAGGGCTCTGAGACCTGTAGCAACTCCTGAGATAAGGCCACCACCGCCAATGGCCACATAGACCGTATCGATCTCAGGGTCATCTTCATAAAGCTCAAGCGCGATGGTCCCTTGTCCTGCCATGATGAGTTCGTCTTCATAGGGGTGAACGAAAACATAACCTTGTTTTTTTTGTAACTCTAATGCGTAGGCATAGGCTTCATCATAGTTAGCACCCTTTAAAACGACGTCAGCTCCCCATCTCCTTGTTGATACGACTTTAATGAGAGGACTTTGCTCTGGCATGACGATAATGGCTTTCATCCCAAGCTTTTGAGCCATGCAAGCGACCCCTTGGGCGTGATTGCCAGCTGAGGCCGCAATAACTCCGGCCTTTTTTTCAGCTTCTGAAAGATGTGAAAGCTTGTTCGCAGCGCCACGAATTTTAAAGCTCCCGGTTACTTGAAGGTTTTCAAATTTGAGAAGAACGTCAAATCCTGCGGCTTTAGTACAACTAGAAGAGAATTCAAGAAGAGTATGATGAATATAAGGTCTCACCACGCTTTCAGCTTTTTTGATATCTTCCAGGGTGATTTTCAATGATGCTTCCTCTTTATGGCGACTTACCAGTAGGCAGTGAGTCCTCGAATAGGACCATATCCCGTTTCAATATCCCGATCTTTTTTATTTTCAGGTCTTGCCTGATTATCGCTGTATTCGGAGATTTTTCGTTTATCAAAATAATAGAATGGGAGAAGCGATTTCTTACAGTGAAGGCACTTTATAATATCGTCGGAACTTTCTGAAACATTGCCGCATACATGACAGCGCCTAACATGAAGGTTCTTGCTTGTGCTCATGACCTTAACTCCTTATTTGACTTAAGATCATTGTAAAACCTAGACCTTGATCTGTAAAGGCGCCCCGCCCCAGCCAGAAAAGGCAAGAGTGTCTAATGACTTGACGCGAAACCTTATTCCTTAGAGCTTCTCATTGAATGGTGTGAGGCGGCGAAGATTGAGATGAGGTAAAGAATATTTTTAGACTTTGGTCTTAAGTTTAAAAGTGTTTTACGAGGCGGCCTTATCCTTCACAAACTCGTGGGGGATGCGCATATTGGTCGAGAGAAAAAGGCTGATGACTTGAGAAACGAGCTGAACAAATCGAATGTCTCGCTCATTGAACTTAGAATGTTTTGTGTCCATACGCGCACTGATGACACCATAGATTTCGCTGTTTCTAAAAAGGGGACAAATAATCATGCTGTTAAAAGAAATCCCTTTCACAAGATCTTTGATTTGAGCAAGGATCGGGTCATAGGCTAGGTCTTCTACAACGACTGCCTTTTGGCTCGTCATCACATGAAGCATTTCTGGATATTTGTTCATGTCTAGTTGAAACCCTTTGATGTCTCGTTTATCAGAACTCGCCAGGACATTACCCACCTGAAGGTCCTCTGAAATCATGACAAATGAGCATCGAACAGCTTTGAGAGTGATTGCGATCATTTTGCTAAGATTGTAGAGAATTTCATCTTGTTGCCGGTTGCTCATGGCCTCGCGCAAGACGATATCGAGAAGGTGAAGATATATATCAGCCCCTTCAAGTTGGGTTCCCTTTTCTTTGTTCCCAAGCTCTCGCTTGTTTTGAATGTGGAAAACCAGACGTGTGAGAATATCTTCATATTTGAAAGGTTTGACGATGTAATCAGAGGCCCCAAGAGAAATACATTCTTTAATGTTTTGGATGATATTGTGGGCCGAAGTAACAAATATCTTTGGCTTTTGGCTGAGGCCTGAACTCTCGGCTTTTATCCAATTGAGAAGTTGAGGAGCATTACCTTCTGGCAACATGAGGTCACAAATAACAAAGTGAGGTTGCCATTCTCGAATGCGTTCCTTGGCCGCCTTCCCGGTGATCACGTGTTCAACCCCGAATCCCCGTTCGGTTAAAAAATCGACGAGCCGTCGAGATCCGGCATTGTCATCGTCGGCGACGAGAACCTTAAAATTCGCCTTCATGGTCGGAACTTGGGGCACACTATCTCCTCAAAGTCGCTACTAGCTCATTCTTCTTCGGCTTTCTCGTAGAGGAAATAGAGGTCCAGAAACTTATAAAATCCAGGTGACAGTTTTAAAATCCTATGTCAATTTCTGGGGTTATATGCCTTTCTTAACGTTCGAGGGAATAGACGGCTCGGGTAAATCGAGCCTCATGAAGTTGCTTGAGGAGAACTTAAAGCAAAGGGGCTTACATGTCGAAATTACTCGGGAACCCGGGGGATCAAACATTGGTCCTGAGCTTCGAAGTATACTTCTGCGAACCCAAGGTGCCGCACCCTGCCCTGAGGCTGAACTTCTTATTTACGAGGCCGACCGAGCCCAGCATGTAGCCTTCAAAATTCGCCCATGGCTTGATCAGGGAATTTGGGTTCTATCTGATCGGTTCTCGGATTCAAGTGTGGCCTTTCAAGGCGCCGGTCGAAAGATCAAAATAGAGGATGTCAAATGGCTCAATCGATTTGCAACAGCTGGCCTAACGCCTGATGTGACGGTCCTCATGGATTGCCCCATTGAAGTGAGCCAGACCAGGCGGCAAAAAAGGGAAAGAGAAGAAAAGGTGTCTGCTGATCGGTTTGAGAGGGAAGATAAGGAATTTCACCAGGCCGTGCGCGATGCCTATTTGAGTTTGGCCAGGGAAGAAAAAGAGAGATTTATCGTTTTAAATGCCCAAAAAGATCCCAAATCTCTTTTGACTGATCTCCTTCAAGCCCTCCAAAAAAGAGGAACACGTTTTGAAAATATTTGAGAAGATCAAGGGACACGACCCCATCGTTAAAAATCTTATGAATGCCGTGAAGAGTCCGTCTCGCCCCCATGCATTACTTTTTGCTGGTCCTTCAGGTGTCGGCAAAAAATTATGTGCTTTCGCCTGGGCTCAGGGCCTCCTCTGTGAAAGCAAAGCAGGGGTTCCCTGTGGCAAGTGTTCGGCCTGTTTACGTGTCGAAAAGTTTCAGCACCCAGACCTCCTTTTTGTGGGTCTTCACGATGCCGCGACAATTAAAATCGACCAAATTAGAGACATTCAAAATTTCATTTCACTTCGTTCGTTTGAAGGCCGGGCCAAGGTCGTTATTATTGACGAATCTCAGGCCATGACGGCCCAGGGAGCCAATTCACTTTTGAAGACACTGGAAGAACCGCCAGAGCATTCATTTTTCGTGCTCGTGACTTCTAATCGCTCAGGGGTTCTTCCAACGATTCAATCTCGGTGTCAGAGAACTCTTTTTGGTTCTCTTGGCCCTGACGACTTAAGGGAGCTTTTTCCTGGTATGGCTCCCTGGGTTTTTGACCTTGCCCAAGGTCGAGCTGATAGCGCATTAAGATTCTCTGATGAAAGTTATAAGAAACTTCGAGCTGCGGCATTGAAAGTACTCCGTGACCTTCCCCGTGTCAGGACCTTTGAAGGCTTTATGTCACTTGAACCCTTGGTCGAAGAACGGGAATCAGCCCTTTTTGCAATTCACTGTTGGGGATCCTGGGTTAAAGCAGCCAGTAGTTTTAAACTCGGAGCCAAAGCTACTCTGATACCTGAAGAAAAGACCGTTATTGAGGATTTTTCAAAATCTTACACTTCAAAGCAGTTATTAGACATGGGCCAAAAAATTCTGAGACTAGAACAAGACATTCAAGCTAATATTAACAAGAACTTAGCCTTTGAAAAATTTTGGTTAGAAGCGAGGCCATAAATAAAATGTCGCAAGAAAATCAAACGGACTCTCCTGCACCAGTGCAAACGCCCGTTCCCCCACCCGAGAAAATGGATGATCACTACACGAGCCGAATCGTAGGGGTCAAGTTTCGTTCAGCAGGCAAGGTCTATGATTTTGACGCCAAAGAATTCAGACTGACCCGCGGTGACCAAGTCGTGGTCGATTTTGAAGAAAAGGGACTGATGCTGGGACAAGTTTCAAAACCCACAATCACAATTCCCCCGCAAAGCTTGAAATTAAAATTGCGTCCCGTGCTGAGACCCGCAAACCACAATGACGTAAAAAATCGCGAGAAACATGAAACGCAAGAAAAAGAGTCTATTCAATATGTAAAAACCATGGCCGTAGATCGAAAACTGCCCATGCATATCATCGCTGTAGAAATTCCTCTCAGTGGTAAAAAGGTTATTGTTTATTTTTCGGCTGAACAAAGAGTCGACTTTCGCGACCTTGTAAAAGACCTTGTACGCTATTTTAAAAATCGAGTGGAGCTTCGCCAACTTGGCGCTCGAGACGAAACCAAATTTATCGGCGGTCTTGGTCCATGCGGACAAGAGACATGTTGCAGTCGATTTTTAACGACCTTTCACAAAGTCAGTACGAAAATGGCTAAAGATCAGGGCCTCTCTTTGACTCCGACAAAAGTTTCAGGCAATTGTGGCAGACTTAAATGCTGTCTGGCCTATGAGCAGCCGATTTATGCAGAGGCGAGAAAAACTCTTCCCAAGCAGGGCAATTGCGTCAAGTGCTCCAGTGGTGGCGACGGTGCCGGCAGCGGATGCGGGATCGTTCTAAAACTCGATGTTCTAAAACAAATGGTTCTTGTTAAATTTGATGACGGCACGATTGAAAATGTCCCAGCAGGTCGAATTATAGAACAAGACACACTTGCAAAAAAGAAAACTGAAGACGTAAGAATTATCAAAGACGAAGAAATCATTGAAGAAGAAGACCTGTTCAAAGAAGATTTGGTGGCCCCCATCGTCGTGACCGAGGACGGAGAATAAAAGCTCATGCCAAAGAATGAAAGCTTCTATCTCACAACTCCTATTTACTATGTTAACGACATTCCTCACTTGGGAACCGCCTATTGCACCATCGCTGCCGACATTCTGGCTCGCTACGAACGCCTTCGCGGAAAAGACGTTATTTTTCTAACGGGTACCGATGAACACGGAGAAAAAGTTCAAGAAGCGGCCATTAAAGCTGGAAAAACCCCACAGGTATTTACTGATCAGGTCGCTGGAGCCTTTAAAGGCACCTGGGAAAAAATTAAAATTTCTTTTGATGATTTTATTCGCACGACTGAAGAAAGACATAAAGAAACAGTGACCCACTATCTCGCAAAAGCAGTTGAAAGTGGAGATGTCTATTTAGGCGAATACGAAGGCTGGTACTGTGTACCCGATGAAACCTTTTGGACTCAAGGTCAACTCGTCAATGGCAAATGCCCTACTTGCGGGCGCGATGTTAAAAAAATCAAAGAAGAAAATTATTTTTTCAAACTTGGTAAGTATATTCCTCAACTTGTTCAGCATATCCACGATCATCCAACTTTTATTTTACCTGAGACAAAGAGAAATGAAGTTCTTGGGTTCCTCAAAGAAGAAATACGAGACTTAAGTATCAGTCGGACAAGTTTTTCATGGGGGATTCCCTTTCCCAAAGACGAAACAAAGACGAAACAAAATCATGTGGTCTATGTTTGGTTTGACGCTCTTTTCAATTATGTCAGTGCTCTTGAACCATTAAAAAATCAAGGAGCAAAATTTGGACGTTTTTGGGGAAACAAAAGTCATCCGAAGGCCATTCATCTGATTGGAAAAGACATTCTCAGATTTCACGCAGTTTACTGGCCTTGTTTTCTCATGAGTGTGGGCCTCCCCCTTCCCAAACGGATTTTTGCAACAGGATGGTGGACCGTTGAAGGCCAAAAGATGAGTAAGAGTCTTGGGAATGCCATAGAACCTGTCGCCTTTACGACTCAGTGGGGCCTTGATGCTTTCAGGCTTTTCTTGTTCCGAGAATTTCCAATGGGCCAAGACGGAGATTTTTCAATTAAGAATTTTAAAGAGCGGGTCAACGCAGATTTAGCGAACAACTTGGGTAACCTTGTCAGCAGAACTTTGAATCTCATTCAAAAAAATATGGATGGAAAAGTTTTCGAGACTCCCCTAGATCACTCAAACGACAAAGACATTGGACCTTTAGTCATTTCCAATTACGAAATGCTCCGGTATCAATACTTAGGAAGAAGTCAATCTGACCCAAAACTCCCATCAGAATTGATGGAAACCTTTCAGTACCACGGTGTTTTAAATATGATTTTTGGCGTGTTAAATGGAATCAATAAATATCTAGAAATAAAAGCGCCTTGGGCTATGGCAAAAGATCCTTCAAAAAAAACGGACATGATAAACGTCCTCAATTCGGCTGCAGAAACCATTCGAGTCACAGCTATTATGCTTTGGCCGTTTATTCCCGAGACTTCAGCAGAAATCCTCAGACGCCTCGGACAAGGGTCCATTGATGATCTCATCAATTCCAGCAACAAAGATGATGGACTGGCTTTGCAACATGCCCTGGGTTGGGGCGAAGGAAAACCTGCCACGGTGACGGTTGGCACTCCTCTCTTTATGCGGCTCCAATGAGTTTGCTATGACTTTATCTGCGACTTTACCGGTAACTTTACCTGCGACTTTAATAGACGCTCACACTCATCTCGAAATGCTTGAAGATAACACCGACACCGTTTTATCTGAGGCCAATGCAGAAGGCGTCAGCCACTTCATTACCATCGGTTGCCATCCAAATGATTTTGACCGGGTTTGTTCTATTTCAAAAGCCCGATATCCCATGGTGGCTGCCACTTTGGGCGTTCACCCTCACGAAGCCAAGTTTTATACAGATGAAATAGAAGAAATTATCCGCAAATCTTCTCTGGAACCTTTCATTATCGGTGTTGGAGAAATTGGGTTGGATTACTTTTACAATCATTCTGAACCTCAAGTTCAGCGAGATGCCTTTCACAAACAAATGGCTCTCGCCGCTGATTTAAAACTCCCCGTTGAAATTCACACCCGCGATGCCGAAGACGACACTATTGCGGAGCTTACAAAGTGGAGGGGTAAGGTAACCGGAATGATGCATTGTTTTTCGGGAACCGAGAAACTGGCCAAGGCAGCCTTAGATCTTGGATTTTACATAAGCTTAAGTGGCGTTATCACCTTTAAGAACGCACAGCCTCTTCGAGATGTCGTAAAAAATGTTCCAGCAGATCGTTTGCTTGTTGAGACCGATGCTCCCTTTTTGGCGCCGGTCCCTATGCGCGGCAAGAAAAACAGGCCCGCCTACGTTACACACACAGCTCTCAAGCTTGCCGAAATTAAGGGGATTCCCATTGACGAACTCAGAAGTCAGCTTCAAAAGAATGTGCGAACCCTTTTTCCGAAATGGAAGTTTTAAGGCGATATTTCAGATTTAGCAGAATTTGCGTGTTTTTTTCGATCAGGCCTGTCTTTGAATCTCAACGTCCAGACCTTCCAGAATGCCTCTCGAACAATCGCTGCCGACATTTTGCTCTGGCCCTCGCGACGCTCTTCGAAAATAAGAGGGATTTCTATGTACTTAAATCCACGATTTACAGCTCGATATTTAAGTTCAATTTGAAAGCTGTATCCGTCGGCTAAAATATTATCAAGATCGATAGCCTTAAGAACACGGGAATGCCATCCATTGAACCCGCCGGTAAAGTCATTGAGGGGAACGCCCAAAATCACACGAGAATAAAAACTTCCGGCGCGAGAAATAATTTTTCGACCTAAGCTCCAATTGACAGAACCCCCACCTTTTACATAACGAGAACCCACCACAAAATCATAATGAGCAGCAGCGGCGTACATGGGCGCCAGAAATCGAGGAGGATGACTCCAGTCGGCATCCATTTCTGAAATAAACTCATAGCCGTTTTCGAGACCCCATTTAAAACCAGCGATGTAGGCTCGGCCCAAACCCTTTTTTTCGGTTCGTTTCAGCAGGAAAACTCGTTTGTCTTTTTGCGAGAACTCTTCAACAGCCTTTGCCGTACCATCCGGACTGCCATCGTCCACCACCAAAACATGAACATCAGGTGCCACAAGAAATATGACTTTCATGAGCTCTGCGATGTTTTCTTTCTCATTATATGTGGGAATACAGATTAGTTTTTTCATTCTCAATATTAATTACTTAATTCTTCGTAAAAGTCGAGCCCCTGTCTCAGAATTAATCTCTACCTGTTGATAGTGACGATCATGATCAAAAGGGGTCGGTTCATAACGAGTCAAAACATAGTCTGGATTCATGTCGCGAACAGACCAAGACCCCAAGGTCGCCATATTCAAGTGCTGCGTCAAATGAACAGAGAGGGAGTCAATGGCCACTACCGACGCGTCAGGAGGTATTTTCGCTATCATATCGTGGATGCCTTTGTTTGCGGTAAGCAGTCGATAGTGCTCAGGTTTCCATGGACTAAAAAATGGATCTGGCGAAATCAAATTAAAATAAACAGCCGTGGCAACAAGGCCCGCAGCGAGAGTTCTCTTTATCCATTTCTGTTTGAGGGCCAGGAGTTCCAAAGAATTGATAGCCGCGATGGCCCCCAAGGGGGCGATAAGGCTAGGATCATGGGGCGAACCGGGAATCTTCAAACACAGAAGAAATCCTGCCACAATGAGAATATCAATTGAAAGGGCTGGCAGAAACCAAAAAAGAATAAACCAAAGAGTAATGCTTTCACCCAAAGTCTGCCAGAAAAGATCGTATTCGAGAACAAAACTATTGCCCGTAAGTTTGAGAAAAATAAGTGAAACAAATCCTATAAGCCCAATGGGGCAAGCACATCTAAGCCTTCTTCGTAAATTCCAGCGTTTCATTCTGGTTGCGACAAGTAAAGGAACGAGTACAAATGCCAGGGCTCCAAAACTTAAATTAAAAAGACACAGGAGTGCAAACAACGACGCGAGCCACATTGGTCGCCGCTGAAGACTGTACTCGGCCATCAACAAAGCCAAAGGGGCTTGGGCCCAAACGGTCATACGACTTGGGGCATGAAGGCTTTCAAGAGTCAGGGGACAAAAAAGAATAATAAAAAAAATCCCATCCACGAATCTTAAATTATTTAATTTTCTCCATGCCACATTGGCGCAAACTCCCGCCGCAATAATCATGCAAAAGGCGTCAAAAAAAAGAAAGGTTGAAGGTGATCGGGTCAACTGAATGAGGGGATAAAAGAGATAAACAATAGGTTCAGGTTTTAAAGTCAGAAAGTTTTTTCCAAAGGTCAAAATCGGCGGGTTGAAATGGTTTTGGGAAATGCCAGTTAAAAATTGTGAGTAAAGACCTAAATCTGAAAATCCATATCCGAAATTCATGAAGGTAAAAAAACGTGGAACAAAAACTACAGAAAAACAAAGAATCCCGAGGCACCAGAGCGCCATGAAGTCTAAACTACGATTTCGCGGGTTGAATTTTTCTTTTTGCGACGAGAAACAGTCAGCGGAGGCCTTCTTGCTAACCATACATTGGGATCGTCTTGGCGGCCTTCGATATGCTTTTTAACTTGTTCACACGCGGCACTGGCATTTCGTTTGTAAAGTGCCGGATCAAAACCGCAATGAGGGCAAGGAAGATCAGTCCGCCGTCTGAGTAAAATACCTGACTCAATGACGATCATCGCGAACACGACGATCACGAGTCCTTTAGGATTGAACTCATGCCAAATGAGAAAAGTCGCGATAATACCTATACCAAGGGCCTGAATATAATTTATGAGACTTAGACTTCGTTTCGAATAAATCTCCCGTGGATTCTTACAAAAAGCACAGTAGCATTGTTCAGCTTTGGTTTTTATCTTGGCCACCTTCTACCCTCCCCGGTCTCATTATCGCTCGTTTAATATAAAATAGAAAAGTCAGATTTTTGACGCCACGTTTCGAGGCTCGCCGCGGTAAACTTTATGAGTGGGGGTTGATATGAAACGTAATGGAATTAGAATTTTAGGAGTCGTGTTTATGCTCCTTTCTCTTGAATATCGTGCCAATGCTTTGGCGGACGACAGTAAAGACGAATATCTCCCAATCCCTGAGCTGAATTATCAAAATCCTGCTAAACAAACTGACGATTACTCTATTTTTGATGAGGTGAGACTTCATGCGGGCGCCGCGTTCATCAATTCGTTTCAAGATTTTATGATTGCCCCCGGAGTAAGAGAGCGCGGCGGAGTGAAGGGCGTTCAAATCAATTTCGGGGTGGATCTTTTTTCGACTAATTGGATGATTGAGGGAGATCTTGTGAACATTCCCGAAACAGCCATCGGAGACACACGTATTTCAAGCAATGGGTTTGAACTGCGGATGGTTTACGAAACACCTCTCATTGAAGCCCTCACTGTTCACGCCGATCTCGGTGTGGCCAGTCGAGGATACAATATCAAAACCTCGGCTCGGCCTGATGGAAGCGTGGCCAATGGTCAACAATCATTTTCCAGTGGGGCGACAGTCTTAGCGGCGGGCCTTGATTATTGGGTCAGTGGGCAGATCAGTTGCGGCCTTGAGTTCGCAAATCATCTACCTATGGCGAATGGTGATGATCCCTCCAGCTTGGATCTTGCGGTGCGTGTGAATGGCCATTTTTGATTTCCTCCGAGAGACCGTATTTCCGACGAAACTTAAGGCCAATTGTCTCCTCACGCGATATCCTATTTTCGTACTAAAAAAAGATCCCTGGGGTGGAGTGACTCGTTATATCAAAGCTCACGGTTATGATGTGCGCGAGGTCGCGAGCTTTGATTTGATTAAAGGGCATTTAATCGTACGGGAAGAATTGCCCACATTTAGCCCTAACGCTGTGAGCGTCACTGTGGTCAAAGAGAATTTAAAATTTCAAACCTACGTTCCCCAACGCAGAGCGAAGGCCTTTAGACCAGTCACTCATACTTACCAGGGCGACTCCCCTCGCCAGTTCTTCTTGCAACACTGCATTTTTCTTGCAGAATACGACCTGACCACCGCAAAATAAAAACATGTCAAATAAAAACATGAACGATCAACCTGGGCAGCAACCACCAAACGATCATCGTCCGCTTTTTGAACTCAACCTCGATGATATCAATGCCCGCATTAAAGAGCTGATCACCTTTCTGCCGCACTTCTTTAAAAACCCCATTGAAGGAATAAAACATGTTCCGTCTTGGGATTGGCCAACAGTCATTATTCTGGAATCTATAGTCGCTGCGGCCACCAGTGTGTTGGGTGGAGTTGTCGCAAGACATTTTTTGGCGATTTTGGGCGGAATTTTCGTTGGACCCATCATGGGTCTGCTCCTGTCGTTTATCATTTCAGGAGTCATTTACTACGCCGTTCTTTTTCTCATGAAAACAGAATTAGAATATCGAAAAGTTTTTATCGTCGTCGTTTTAGCGAAACTCCCTGCTCATTTCTTAGAAATCGTGGCACCTCTTGGGCGAGCGCCCATTCATTTCTTAGCTATCGTGATTACCTCTTCATTTTTAATCTTGGGTCTTGTCTATAATTTTATGCTCGAGCGTAAGAAGACATTTCAGATCGTCAGTTTTCTTGCCGGTATTGCCCTTCTTATGTGGGCCTACACCACTGTCGTTGATGTGACGACCAAGAATATCAAGGTGCAAGATTACACGCCAGAGAGCTTGGACCAGATTCATAAAGAACTGAATGAAGGGCATTGATAGCTTTAATATTGAAAAACTCTACTAAAGACCTGATTCCCTGATATTTTCCAAGCTTCCTCGGCTTTGATCTTCAAATCGCTCAAAGGATTTTCAAGAATCCCCGTCTTTTTTCCGAAAAAGAATCACTTGGAGGATTTACAACGTGCGATCAATTATTCATGCTGAGGACCTCAAAAAAGAACTGACATCACGGAGGATTAAATATCTCTTCCATGCAACCACCGTTGAAACATCAATCACGTTTCTTCGATATGGTCACCTGTTCACCCGTGGACACTGTGAAAATGAAGGCTATCCTCAGTTGCCTCAGTGGAATGACGAAGCCGATAAAAAGCATGGAATTTGGAACGACCTTCTGCTCACCTTTCACGATTCGCACCAAGCTCAGGCGCGGCCCAATGTGAACGGCCCCATTCTTTTTTGCATCAACTCTGAAAAATTATTTAACCATATAAAAGAAAATAAAATCAGCGTCAGCCTGACTTTGAAACAGTCATCCACCTGGAAAGAAAATGACACCGATTCAGATCGTTGGAGAAATTCTGTTGCGGGATTATTTCCTCATGAGAAAACCACTGAAATCGCGCTTTCAAATCTAGAGATGGGCCTCCCGTTAGAACTGGTTGATCGAATCATTATTGATAATCACCCGGGTTCTGAGACATTCGCCTCCCAAGTTCAATCTATCGCGGAAAATTGCGTGAAGGGCCACGACCTTCACGCCGGTATCGCCATCCGCAACTCCTGCCAGGCCAAATGTAAGTGTAAAGATATGGCTTATCTTGAGAGTAAGCATCTAGAAGAGAAGTACGAAATCGGTGGCTGGTCCGATAAATACGGTAAAATAGCCTAGTCTAAGTGCCAATTCGGTCAAGGAACAGAAATGCCAGTCCTCCAACGATCACCCCAACTAATGTCGGAGAAATAAATATTTTGAGCCAACAAATGACCGTTACAAGGACAGCCCCAAAACGGGCGAGAAAAATAACCTTTTTGTCTTTTGGATCGGACACGCGTTTAGGCACGGGCTCAGCAACTCTCCTGACTGGATCTAACTGAAATAGTGTAAGTAATTGTGAAGCACCGAAGTCGTATTGAACGCGAGGTGCATGAGCAACGGAGCATACAGGGATCCTGTCTTCGCCCTTCCGATTCCCAAGAAAAGCCCACCAAGAAACAGCTCCCCGAGCTCAAATATATTTGAACCACTTGTAAAGTGACTCATTGTCCACAAGAGACTCGTTACCGTTATACCCACAAGTGTGTTTTTCAATTCAAAACTCTTGAAAACGAATCCACGAAAGACACTCTCTTCAAGAATGGGAGCAATTAAGACGGCGCCAAATACTGCTGGAAACGGCGCCCTCTCTAGCGCTTGTTTAAAATGATGAGTATGGGGTAGGTGCGTAATATTGAAAATACGGTTAGCGGCGAAATACCAAAAGACATAGAGAGCAACCCAAGAGACGCACCTGGTAAGAGAAATTGGCTTTAGGTTAAGGTAGTCCACGATGCGCTGTCTTTTTAGAAGAATGAAATAACCTAGAATGGAAAGCTCACCAAAGGCCCTTGCGGGGCGAAAAAAGTAGTCACTAAGATGGGAGGCAAAACCAATAGCATATCCACCCGGCAGAGCGAAGAACAAGTAGATCGCTATTGCGCTTAATGGGCTCCAAATACCTTTAATGGCTTCCGCAGTTTTTGCCTCGGCGGGTTCAGATGGTTTAACAAAAGAATGAATCTCTTGTAAGAGTTTTTCTGAATAATCACTTTCAGAAACGTATATGGGAATGTCATAAATGCCAAATTGCAAACCGCTTACAGCCTCAGAGTACCCCGACTTAATACCTTTATCGTCCAAGAAATCTTTAATCGCTTGTGCTTCAATTAGATTTCGAGCTGAGTAGATTCGACGCATGTCCATTAAATAACTCGATTCTTGTAATCTGCCGCAAGTCTAATATTGGGCCATCTTCACAAAATCCACAAAGGATTTTGAAATTTCTAGTCGCCACCTAAGGTATAACCAATTCCAATTTTTAAAGAAGCAAGAGCTCCAGAAGACCTAAGTAGGCTCGTCTGGAACTCGCCCTACACGCCATAAATTTCAGGTGTTTATGTCATCATTTCGGGACACAGCACTGTTGATCTGGTCTACAATTCGGATTAAAGGGTGGCTGTGGGCGCGGAGTTCCAAACGGATCTGGCGCGCCGAAAGGAACAGGCGTGCTGCAAATTTCAGGGTGCATTTGGCAGACCTCCGTTTGATCAAGAGGCCCTTGGCCTCCATTTTCTGGGGGTTCAGGAAGCACAGGTTCGGGCGCAGGGTTAGGAACAACATACTGCTTGCCAGAAGGATCCCTTTTGTTGACGGGGTCTTGTATCACGTATCCAAATAAATTTGTATCCCCGCCCTTGAACAAGATTGGATCGCGATTGGTCCAACGTCCAGTCGAGGCATCATAATCCCTCGCCCCAAACCTGCAAAGCTTCGTATCCTGGTCATACAAACACCCCGCAAACCCAAAGGGCTGATACCCTGGACTTGTGTCTGATAAAATATTCCCATAGTCATCGTACTGAATCTCTTCTTCAATAGTTCCTGTAGATGACTTGATTACCAAAACAGGTGACCCAAGATGATTGCTTACAATCTTGTACTCAACGCCACCACTGTCATACATGTAATCTGGAATATTTGATTTCGTTCCATACACAAATCTTGCTGTAATATTGCCTGAGGAGTCAAGGAGAGCTAAGAGCTCATTATGTGATCCCCACACATAATAATTATTAACTGTGGCTCCTGTGAGTCTTGCTGTTCTTCGATTGTTCGCATCAACAGTATAATTAATCACGGTAGAGCTCGGAAGAGTGACGCTCTTTAAATTTCCCAGAGCATCGTAGGTGTAATCAGTCACCCATGCTGGAGAGTGTGAAGCATCAGAGATTTCTTCAAGTTCTCCGCTTGAAGAAAATGTGTAACTCTTTTGTCCCCAATTCACCAACCGATCTTGTCCGTCATAACTTGGTGTGGGACTGGGGCTTACTCCTGATACAGTTTGAGCGATAATATTGGAATTTGAATCATAGGTGTAACTCTCATAGGCACTTGAGTCTTTGGTGACCGAGGACAATCGGCCAGAAGTTTCATAGGTGTAAACATACGTGTGGCTTGTGCCAAGATAATTTTCAACTTTCTGATGAACCCTTCCTACAGCATCTCGGGTAATGGCTTCTTCATACTTTGTCGTCCCACTGTATTTAGCTGTAATGTCTGAAAGCTCTCCAAAGTCTGTGGTGTAAGTATAATCTTCTTCAATATGAGCCCCAAGAGTCGCTTGGGTATAAAAGCCTGTGTAAGTGTCAGGAGTAATGTCTTCATCTCCAGCGTTTGTTAAACGATTATCATCATCGTACACATAGTCAATCGTGGTGCCCGTGGGGGTTCCGTTACTGGTCACTGTGTCGCTGTATTTTAAAAAGTCACTGTTATAAACATAGTTCACAGTGCCTGTGTAGGTATTCGTATATTCAAAATCCGTAGTACTTGATGCTAAAAGATTCCCACTCCAAGAAAAACTTTGTGAAACACTATCAAGAGATGAGTTTGTATTGGGGAGTTTACCGTAATTAAAGGTGTAATAATTTGTGCCCGTGGGAATCACGATATCACCTAAAACACCGGTGCCAGAATCGTAGTCAAAAGTGATTGTATTTGTGTCAGGTCTCGTGATCACGTGAAGCTGCTTGTCATTATTATACGCATACGTCGTCGTATAGCCTGTAAACAATTTTTCTGTTTTTTTGCTAAGCCAAGGGGAAAAACTCTTAAAAGACTTAGCCAACTTTTGACCCCATCTCATAATAAAGTTTTCACTTTTCTCTTCGGCCTCTTTTAATCTGATAAGAGCCGTGGGAGTCACATAACTTGATAGAAGATCAAACCCATTATGATTAAGGGCATGGGCTGACTTCCCAGGAGGTGTTACAGAATTTAAATTGCCATTTGAATCGTAGCCAAAAGAAATGGACCTAGAATCAGGTAAAGTCTCAGAATTAACTCGCCCTGCGGAGTCATAATCAAAAGTCGTAGTATGAGAAGCCGCGTCAGTTACAGTATTTAAAAGTCCCTTATGCCCGCCACTTGAATAATAAGCAAACGTCGTTGCTCTACTCATACCTTGATCAATTTCTTGAAGACGGCCATTCCCGTCGTAAGAATAAGTCAGTGGTGTAAGGCTAGCCAACTGTGTTGAAGTCGTTCTTTCGTTTGAATCCATGATTCGAGTAAAAGTTCTACTTTCGGGGCTCGTATAAACATAGGTTTTCGTAGACCCAGTATAAACAAGAGATGAATTCTTACTATTGACCGTATAGTCTTCTTCGTAAGCAGTTGTACTAAAGGGATCGCCACCCGTCATTGTGGCTGTTTGACTAGCACTATAGGCCTTTGAATAACTCCCTTCATAGGAAACATCAGAATTTAAGAATTGAGCATCACTTCCAAATCGAGCGTCAGTTGCACTAGAAGAACCATCTGAATACCCAAGCACGTCGGAAAAAGAAGTAGAATTACTTCCAGCTGTGTAGGTATAAGTCGAATAATAGCTGGCAGGATCAGTATCAACTCGCGAGTAACCTGAAAGCCCATTGTCAGTCACGGCACTTGAGCTTGCGCGACTCATGGCACTTGACTCACTCACCGTCCATCCCCCGGTCCCAAGCCCTGAAATGCTAAGAGTGTCTGAACTCCCGGCAGCACTTGAATCACTAAGAAGTCGTCCGTCGCTGGCGTAAGTCATAGTACTAGTCACTGTTGATGGCTTTTCAAAAGTGTGGAGGAGCCCACCCGTATAATAAGTCATGTTGTAAGTTTCACTATTGGGATTGGTCACGCTACTCAAGTAATAGGTGCCACTTACAGATGTTGTTGAAACAGAAGTGGATTGACCATAAGGCGCTGAGATTGAACTCAAATTGGTTCCTGAGTAATTAAAGGTCGTCACATTTGAGTAAGCGTCGGTAATTGTATAAAGTTGACCTGACCCATTGTAGGCAAATGTGTACTTGGTCGTACCTAACATACCGGTTTTCGTATAAACATGATGAAAATTAGAATCAAAAATATAAACTTCGGAGGCGTCCTTAGAAACAACCATATAGTTTCCGCCGCCAGCTGATGAGTAAGGCGCATCGAGAGATGTCCCGTCACCAAAATAAATAACTTTTCTGATAAAGTCATAACTGTGATGAATACTCACATCCCAACCGCCAAGCCCCACCCAATTTATATAAGTGAAACCTAAATATCTAGGCCCCAGAGGATCACCTGGGGCTCCAAAATTCCCTCCTTCCAGAAGGCAGTCTGGGCTACACATCGACGTATCGGTCTCTGTGGTTGCCGTCGTGTAGGTCTGAGAACCCGCGACCGGATTACCCATGTTGTCTTTTCCATCCCAAGTGAAATTTTTCACATCATTGGCTGCGGGGCTTGAGTCCGTATAATTTGAAACTTCACTCCCTACCGTGACCGCTAAGGCCACTTGAGTTAGAGTTCCAGAAACACTGGAGCCCGTAAAAGGGATTGTAGATTCATACCACGTGGTGTTCCCGGGAACTCTGTCTGAAGAATAGACAAGCGAAAAAGGAGTGCCGACAACTGGGATCGTTTCAATAAGGGTTTGTGAGTCCCCATGAATAATTGAACCGCAAGATATTTTAGGATCTCGAGTAGGACTGGACCTGTCTCCAGGAGATGAAGGTGGCGTGCTTGGGCAGGTTGGTGACGGAACGGATGGGCAAAAACCGTGGATACCATCGTAGGTACAAAAATATCCAGCTCCACCACAAACTCCTGTATCAACCTCCATATAATTAGGATAGCAAACACTAGTAAAATCAAACCAACAAGCTTCAGCAGATCGAGTTAATCCAAGAACAACGAAGCAGACGATAAACACCAAAACTTGAGACACTAAACCACGATCCTTCGCAAACATTTTTCCCCCAAAAGAGTGAATCATTCACTCCACATATTTTATTTAGATCGGCAATTTTTAAAAGTTTGAATTAAGCAAATCAGAATTTCAACAATAATTTTAGTTAATTAAATAATTTTAGTTTTCCATGCGGTAGGGGTATGGAGCGACAAAAGAGCTGTCGGGTAGTTTTTTCAGAAGAAAATCAGCTAAATAATTGTTCCTCGACCAGTCCACCGTGAACTTTCCATGTTCGGGGATCTAGTTTTGTTATCCAAGAATTTAGAATAGTTTGAGATAGGTCTGATGTTATGGCGGCAGTGCCATGAACCTGCACGGTCAAAGTTAAACGGCCATTCACAGTAACACAACCTGCACCGAAACTTTGCTCCTTGAGCACGGGAGGACAAAAAAACCAGTCGTTCTCTTCTGACTTTTTCAATTTCCAAGAACCCAAATTTGAAAAAGCCCCGGTCCACTGCTTGTCTGATTTCGACTGAAAATCAGACAGGCGCTTCATCGCGCCTAAACCTAAAGCCGCACTTATCTGAAAAAAATACCAATAAAGCCAGTGCTGAGCATTATCAATTGCTGCTGCAACTTTTCCATGGACTTGCAAAGGAATATCTTTTGGCCCCACATTCACCTCAATAAACGAGGCGTGGTTGACAGTATCAATCTCGTGATTAACTCCGCCGCGCATATTGACAGGAACCATCCAAGAGACTATTCCTTCCGGAAAATTTAAAAAAGGCCGTAAAGACTCAGTTAAAGTCGCCAGTAAAAAAGTATTTAATGTAATTCCATCATTTCGAGATTTAGAAAGAAGCACGGCCGTTTGATCTTCATCAAAAACAACAGTGGCCACTGAAACTTCATCAGAACGTTTGCCATCAGCATCTCTCTTTTTTCTCTTAAGCTTAGGAGGTTTTGTCCCCACTGCCAACGAGGCCAAATATTTCGCACCGAGAGCCGCCAATCTTAAAG
>Ga0206873_1078_pt1 | contig 31577 bp, 30 predicted proteins | sample Alteio_BWOrgCont_11_FD_152631 | JGI IMG/M metagenome (GOLD analysis project Ga0206873, IMG submission 152631) | Enriched cells from forest soil in Barre Woods Harvard Forest LTER site, Petersham, Massachusetts, United States -... | ecosystem: Environmental > Terrestrial > Soil > Temperate forest >...
TCCGATGGTTTATTTACAATTTGATTTACTCCGGCGGTAGTGGAAGTAGAATAACAAACAGAAAGTGCAGGTCTTCGAGCAGGGTTCGGATAGTAATTGGAACAAAAAACAACACTTCGGTATATTTGTTCAGTATCTAACCTCCAAAGAATTCCAAACTGTTTTGATGAGGTATCCACAATATCTTGTACTATTTGAGTAATATCAATGCTTGGGAAGTCTTTAAATATAGGGAATGTTTTACCCATGTGAACTTCATGTGTTGTGTCGGTCGTTGGTTGTGTATTCCAATTAACGGTATTGCCATTCCATGATGATGTAACTCTTTGTATCAGCCAATTGTTAGCGCCGCTTAGGGAACTATCACCTTCATAATTACTTGTATTTGAATCGCCATATAAAGATAAAGTAGCACTATTTATTTTTGCTCCAACAGGAATAGTATCCCAATTAAAATCAAGCACACTTCTCGATACAAATGAATTTCCGGCAGTCCATGCGATAGCGTCCAGTTCTGGTGATGTGCCTTTATTTGTACTTGGGTCATAGTTATCAAGATAATCCGATTGAGTGAAACGAAGATCTACACATACAGTATCGGTTGGGGTAGGTGGTTGATAAATAATAACTAGACGAGGTCTTTCATTTGTGTCGGGATACTGGCTGGAACAAAATACCATGCTCCTGTATATTGTTTCGGTATCTAAACGAATAAGTAAGCCATAATTATTAGGTTGATTATTTATAATGTCCTGCATTACTTTTGTTACATTAATATTATTGAAGATTTCATATATCGATGTGCTTTGTGGCATTAGCACTTCATCAGTAGTGTCTGTTGTCGGTTGGGTATTCCAATTAACGGTAGAAACATCCCATGAAGATGAAACCCGCTGAATACTCCATGCATTAGAACCACTTAATGGACTATCTCCCTGACGGTTACTAGTGTTAGTATCTCCCCAAAGGCTTAAGTAAGCACTTACTACAGTGCTATGAGCAGGAATACTAGATAGATTAAAGTTGAATACACTTCTGGAAACAAATGAATTTCCAGCAGTCCATGCAATAGCATTCATCTCTGTATTGGCCTCCTCATTCGAGGTTGGGACGTAATTATCCAGATAATCACTAGCGTTAGCCCGCAAATGAAGGGTTACTTGGGCATCCAATATTGAAACGGCGCTATATATTAAAAACGTAGAAACCACGAAAATACGCGTACATTTTTTCATCTTTGATGAATTTTAATTGGATGCAAAGGTACAAAAAACTATTTAATACTTGATTCTACCATGGCTTTTGCTTAAAACAAACCATCTCTCCTCTTCTCGTCTCTTCCATATTCTCCCCATTTTATATCTTACTAAAAAACAAATCCTATTAAATATTTATACTGTAATGATGTTCTTATGTAGTTAAACAATATTGAATCTTAAATCTTGAACTTTATACAAAAATCTTTTTCGAAAGTTAAAATACAATCGAAAATTTATTTTATCGATTAAAAAACCAGATACGTCTTATAAAAAAATGGTTTCGGCGATGAAAACACCTAAAATAGCAGTAAAAACAAGGGAAAAAAGATTCATTTTGCAAAGCAGTTGAACAGAAAAAAAATAAAAAATTATTTTTTTTCTGTTATAATGTGTTTTCAATTGGATATGAGCAATAAATAACAAACATGAATATTTTATTTCGTTAATGGATGTTAAAAATTTTGGATACGACTGACAATATCATGTAAATATGTGCTAATATTGCATCATGACTAAACTATTAGAAACGAAAGTATCGGAACCGCTTCCTCAACTTAAGTCTTTACTTAAGGAAGTGAAGCCTTATCTGAAGCCCAGGATAAGAATGTTGATGGCGCTTAAAAAAGAGCGCAGGGCCACGAGGATTAATATAGCCAAAGCAGCAGGAGCCAGCTACAGTTCTATTCTTAAATGGAACGAACTATATGAAAACGGCGGACTAAAAGCCCTTATGCAACTGCAGGACAAAGGTCACCGACGGTTTTTATGGCCTGACAAAATACGCCAGGACCTGGAATCCAGATTGAAAAGCGGCGACCCCACCAGCTATAAAGAATTGCATAGGTGGTTGCAAAAAAAGCATGGCCTGAAGGTTAGCCTTCCTACCTTGTATAAGTATGCACGTAAGGATTTTGGCGAAGAAATCCGCGAATTGAGGTTAAATCAACTTCCTCAAATTAAGGAATCACTTGCTGAATTGAAAGAGGCATACAGATTAGCTTTACCGCGAATCAAGCCCCGCATCCAGATTTTAATCATGGTAAAAGAAAGGAAAATTAACGGTATTGGCGATATCACCCGTGAAACCGGAAGTTCTTTCATGCGCATTATGAACTGCCTTGAACTGTACAAAAAAGGCGGTTTGGCAAGGGTTCGTCAAAGCCAGGCAGGTCCATTCAGAACGGTTATTAATGAAGACACTCATAATGCAATTAAGAAACGCCTTCAAAGCAAACCTAACGAAAAACTCTCTGATTTGCACCGTTGGCTTCAGAAAAACCATTTACCCAAATTACAATATGTTACCTTGCACTCACATTTAAGGAAACATTTCCCGGGTAAATCAAGAGCCGGTAAAAGCAAAAAAAGGTTTTACTAAACCTACTATAAATCTCTCCATTATAATTGATCCTGTCTCGTCTCAAGCGAGACGGGATTAATTTTTTATGCTTATTTATTCACACAAGCAATTTCAACTATAACTTACGGCATCATACTACTTTTATTAGATTTGCGACCCAATAAAGCAGCGCATGAAAAAAAGATTATCTCTATTTTTATTTTTCACTCTGAATTTCACAGGCTTGCTTCTGGCACAGAATGATGTGAATTTTTTAGCAGGCGAAAAAGCATATAATGCCGGCAATTATACAATTGCAGAAAGCTACTATTCCCGTTACATTAAAAATTTTTCGGATGATCTCCCTGTTTATTTAAGTAAGGTACGCTCTTATGATACATCTACAACGCTCGAAAAGGTTCATTTATTCCCGGGCTTCTCCTTTAACCATGAATGGGCAACAGGATATTTTAAAAGAGGCATGGCAAACCTTAATAATAATGAGCCTACCCAAGCTGGGAGAGACTTTGACATGGCAATTGAAATTGACGCAAAGTATGCCGATCCCTATCTTCAAAAAGGATTATTGCTGAAGGGGAAGGATAAAAATGAAGCATGCATCTACATAAGCAAAGCACACTGGTTAAGCGATACGATGAAAGCCGCCACAAATGCATACCAGGATAACTTTTGCTGGATGTGCGGCATGGACTATTACATAAAAGGAAAAACAGAAGTTGACTTGAAACAATATACCGAGTCATTACAAAACCTCAATAAGGCTATTTCTTTTTGCCCCGATTCGGGCAATTATTATGTCTCCAGGGGAGTAGCCTACGAAGGCCTCGGAAAATCTGATTCTGCCCTTGCAGATTACAACTTTGCCTTAAAACTAGATTCCAATAACTATAGAGCACATTACCATAGAGCGCTGGCTTATGAGCAATTACAAAACTATAAGGGATCATTTGATGATCTAACAAAAACTTTGGTTATAAATCCAAAACTTGCCAATGCTTACCTGCACCATGCCGTCGCTTGTGAAAACCTCAATATGCCCGAAGCTGCTTTATACGACTATCAGCAACTGCTACATCTGAATCCAAGCGAAGGCGTCGCCTGGTATAAAATAGGGCTGCATAGAAAACAAAACGGAGAAGATGGGTGTGGTTATTTCCAAAAAGCAGTTGACTTGGGTTATGAAGATGCCCAATCTTATGTGGATGAATGTAACAAAGAAGCAGCAAGAAAAGCTCTGAAATAGAAGGTAGTGGCTCATTTTGCTCTTGTCAACCCCAAGTTCTAAGATGTCGTCATTGCGAGGCTCTGCGAAGCAATCTTACCCTCATAGGCTACCCCGAATTTTATGAGATTGCTTCGCAGAGCCTCGCAATGACGATTGGTACCATCCTTTAGGAATTTAGGGCAAGTACAACATAAAATAAATTTCAGACTGAGCCACTACCAAATAGAAGGTATTTCTATTTTATAATTTTAATTTATATCTTTGCTCACAGATAGGAATCACATTAGAGATGTTTCTCTACAATCGCGTTAATAAAAAGGAACTCAGAAAAAAAGTGGCATCCGAACCTTTCCGGAGGATTACGCTGTCATTTTATCGCTATGTTCATATTGATAATCCTGAAAAATTGAGGGATGATCTTTATGCTTACTGGCAAAGCTTAAAAGTTTATGGCAGGATATACATTGCCCGCGAAGGAATCAATGCACAAATGAATGTACCGGAACATTCTATATTAGATTTTATCAGTCATTTATATAACAATCCGTTTTTTAAAGATGTGCCCATAAAACAAGCGGTGGAAGATGACAGCAAATCTTTTTTTGCATTAAAAATAAAAGTAAAAAATAAACTTGTAGCGGACGGATTGAAGGAAAATACCTTCGACCCGGGCGATACAGGCAAACGGTTGGATGCCGTAACTTTCCATAACATGACTGATGAAGCAGAAACTGTTTTGGTAGATATGCGCAACCGCTACGAAAGTGAGGTAGGCCATTTTAAAAATGCCCTCTGCCCCGATGTTAAAACTTTCCGCGAATCGTTACCTAAAACGCTCAAACAGATAGAGGACAAAAAAGATAAAAATATTTTATTGTATTGCACCGGAGGAATACGCTGCGAAAAAGCAAGCGCTTATTTTAAGCATCACGGGTTTAAAAATGTTTACCAGCTTGACGGAGGTATTATTCAATATGCAAAGGAGATAGAGAAATTGGGAATGCAATCGAAGTTTATCGGGAAGAATTTTGTGTTTGATGAAAGAATGGGAGAACGCATTACACCTGATGTGCTGGGCAAGTGCCACCGTTGCGGAAATTCAAATGACAGGCAGGTGAATTGTACCCTCGACTCTTGCCATACGCTTATGATACAGTGCGAAAAATGTGCCGAAGAAATGAAAGGATGTTGCAGTGAAAAATGTTTTAATGAATATATAAAATCAGCAGAAGCCTGCTGAATAAATACTGATATCTATATTGATGCTTTAAAAACCGGGTTATTACATTCTTATGGGTTGTCATGTTGAGCGTAGCGAAACATCTCAATGCTACTGAGATTCTTCACTCCGTTCAGAATGACAAATTCATTACTTGTTTATTAATAACCATTTAGCGTAAAAAAACTTAGTTAAAATACATTCATGAAAAAAAGATGGAATATTAAAGAACAGTCTGCGGCTGATAAGGTAAAAGAATTATCTGCGGCTATAAAAGTAAATTATGTAATTGGGAATTTACTTGTGCAGCGAGGCATTGAAGATTATAACCAGGCAAAAGATTTTTTCCGCCCGGCGTTAGAATCGCTCCATGACCCTTTCCTGATGAAAGACATGAAAAAAGCGGTGAAAAGAATTGTTGATGCCACACAAAAGAGAGAAAAAATACTGGTCTATGGAGATTATGATGTGGATGGTACTACAGCCGTTTCACTTGTTTTTACTTTCATCCGTTGGCTGGGATTAAAATGCGATTACTATATCCCCGACCGCTACACAGAGGGTTACGGCGTTTCCTTTAAGGGAGTAGACTATGCTTCTGAAAATGGATTCGGATTAATTATTGCGTTAGACTGCGGCATCAAATCACAGGATAAAGTAGCTTATGCGAAAAAGAAAGGAGTAGATTTTATTATCTGCGACCACCATGAACCCGATGACCAATTGCCCGATGCAGCGGCAATCCTCAATCCTAAACAGGCAGATTGCAAATATCCTTACAAAGAGCTTTCGGGTTGCGGCATAGGTTTTAAACTTGTGCAGGCAATGGCTTTGAATTATGATATTCCATTTTCCACTATCGAACAATACCTTGACCTTGTTGCCCTTAGTATTGCTGCCGATATAGTGCCGATTACAGGCGAAAACCGCATTCTTACTTATCATGGATTGAAGAGAATAAACAGCGCTCCCCGTGAAGGATTCAAGGCAATCATTGAATTAGCGCAGCTGAAAAGAGAAGTAAACGTATCTGATCTTGTATTTGTATTCGGACCAAGAATTAATTCTGCCGGAAGAATTGAAACAGGCAAAAATGCGGTGGAACTTTTAATAGCCGATACAGCCCAAAAAGCAATGCTTTCGGGAGAATCGGTTAATAAAACAAATGTTGAACGAAGAGATGTAGATGCAACTATTACACAAGAAGCGCTCAACATGATTGTAACAAGCGAAAAGCTGAAAAACAAAAAAACGACCGTTCTTTATAATCCTGAATGGCACAAAGGAGTAATAGGCATAGTAGCAAGCCGGCTTATTGAAAAGCATTTCTATCGTCCGACTATTATCTTCACAAAATCGAATGGAAATATTACCGGCTCTGCGCGGTCGGTAAAAAACTTTAATCTTTACCAGGCAATTTCTTCCTGTTCCCATTTGCTGGAACAATTCGGTGGGCATAAGTATGCCGCCGGAATTACCATGAAAGAAGAAAACCTGCCGGCATTCACTGATCTGTTTGAAGATGTAGTAGGCAAAACCATCACTCAAAATTTACTCAATCCCGAAATTGATATTGACTGTCCCCTACCCTTCTCCGCCATCAGCCCAAAGTTCAATCTTGTTCTAAAGCAATTTGCTCCTTTCGGTCCCGGCAATATGACTCCCGTTTTTATGGCTGAAAATGTTATCACCAAAAAACCTCCACAAGTTGTGGGCAACGGGCATCTCCGGCTTTCCCTTGCCCAGGCCGATAATCCGGAGATTACATTTTCGGCAATAGGATATGAGATGTATGAATATATGCACCTGATAGCTGAAAACAAGCCTTTCAAAATATGCTATTCATTGCGTGAAACCGAATGGAACGGGGTAAAATCACTGGAATTGAATATCAAAGACATTCAGGCTTAGCCTTATTAATTATCTTTGAACACTTTGAACTATTATGCCAACCGGGAATACTTACTTAAAGGCATTAGAAGATGAATCTATTTATGTTCTGCGGGAAACGGCGGCCCAGTTCGAACATCCGGCATTGCTTTTTTCAGGCGGGAAAGATTCCATTGTGTTAAGTTATCTTGCAAAGAAAGCTTTCTATCCTGCAAAAATCCCCTTTCCGCTTCTGCATATTGATACGGGACATAACTTTCCTGAAACACTTACATTCCGCGATGAATGGGTAAAAAAGCTGGATGTCCGTTTAGTCGTGCGCTATGTGCAAGACTCCATTGATAAAGGACGGGTGAAAGAAGAAACAGGTTACCATGCCAGCCGCAACCTCATGCAAACCGTTACCCTGCTTGATGCTATTGAAGAATTGAAATTAGATGCCTGCATGGGCGGAGCAAGAAGAGATGAGGAAAAAGCAAGAGCGAAAGAACGATTCTTCTCTCACAGGGATGAGTTCGGGCAGTGGAACCCCAAGAACCAACGTCCGGAACTATGGGATTTATTCAACGGGAGAAAAAATATAGGAGAACATTTCCGTGTTTTCCCGCTTAGCAATTGGACTGAACTAGACATTTGGCAATATATTAAAGAAGAAAATATTCCTCTCCCTGATTTATATTTTACGCATCAACGGGAAGTGATTGAAAGAAACGGACAGCTATTGGCAAAGTCTGCTTACCTGAATTTGAAAGAGGATGAAAAAAGCAAAAAGATGCAAGTGCGCTTTCGCACTATTGGTGATATGACCTGCACGGGCGCTGTGCTTTCTTCTGCATCTACCATTGATGAAATTGTAGCTGAGGTAGCCGCATCAAGAGTGACTGAAAGAGGAACAAGAGCGGATGACAAACGTTCGGAAACTGCTATGGAAGACCGCAAAAAAACGGGATATTTTTGATAATGCTGAATGAAAACCAGTAACCACTCATCATCTGCTATTCATACTCCTCAAAGAGGATTGTTGCGTTTTATAACCGCAGGAAGCGTTGATGACGGCAAAAGCACGCTCATTGGGAGATTGCTTTATGATACCAAATCAATTTTTGAAGACCAGTACGAAGCCATTAAAAGGACGAGCGAGCAAAAGGGGGAAGGGCAGGTGAACCTCGCTTTGCTCACGGATGGCTTACGGGCTGAGCGCGAACAGGGCATCACCATTGATGTAGCGTACCGTTACTTCTCCACACCGCAACGTAAATTTATTATTGCAGATGCGCCAGGGCATATTCAATATACCCGGAACATGGTTACGGGAGCCTCTTCCGCTAACCTTGCACTTATACTTATTGATGCCCGCCAGGGCATCACCGAACAGACTTGCAGGCATTCGCTTATCGCTTCCCTTATAGGGATAAAGCATGTGGTGGTGTGCGTAAATAAAATGGATTTAGTAGGATATAAAAAAGAAGTTTTTGAAAAAATCCGGAGCGATTACGAGCAGTTTTCTTCCAAGCTGCAAATTGTAGATGTACAGTTTATTCCCATTTCGGCATTAGGTGGAGATAATGTGGTTGATAAGTCTGCAAATATGCCCTGGTATGGAGGAAGCACCCTCTTATACTTGTTGGAAAATATACACGTTTCGGGTGATGAAAACATGATTGATTGCCGCTTTCCAGTACAATATGTAATTCGTCCGCAAAATGATAAACATCATGACTACAGGGGATATGCGGGCAAGGTTGCAGGAGGAATTTTCAAGAAAGGAGATGCTGTTATGGCACTGCCATCCGGAGTTGTTTCTAAAATAAAATCTATTGAAACGGCTGATGGAAAATTGGAAGAAGCCGAACCCGGAATGTCGGTCACTATTCTGCTGAAAGATGCTATTGACATCAGCCGGGGAGATATGCTGGTAAGGGAGAACAACCAATCCAGTATTGGTAAAGAAATAGACATTATGATTTGCTGGCTAAATGAAAAGAAATTAGTCTTAGGTGGTAAATACGCCATCAAACATACAACCCAAGATGCCCATTGTGTAATTAAGAATATTCAATATAAAATCAATATAAACACTCTGCATCGCAATGAAAATGATAAAGAGATTGGACTAAATGATATTGGCAGAGTTTCAATACGCACTACACGCCCACTCTTTTATGACAACTACCGCAAAAACCGTCATACAGGCAGCTTAATCCTTATTGATGAAGCCACCAACGAAACTGTTGGAGCAGGGATGATTATTTAAGTTTTAGTGTAAGAGTTTCATTATAGCTATGACTGATGCCAGAATAGCTAAATATTGAACAACGCCAACAATATAAATTGCTCTTGTTAACCGCACCTCTAATTTTGCCATTTCTTCTTTCACATTGCCAATATCTCCCTTAGTTGCCAATACATCTTTTGATTCTTCGAATTTGCGGTCTACTTTTTTCTCAAGTATTTCCACAAATGCTTCAGCCTCTTTTTCACCAATTTTGGCTTTCAGCAATTCAAACAACTTTATTTCCGAAACTATCATTTGCTAAGTGCTTTTATGCAACAAATATAAGCATTTTTAAACTCACGTTGGCTTTTTAGTGTTTCTAAGTGTACTCAGTGTCTTTTTGGTTAAGTTTTTTACCACTAAGACACTAAGAACACTAAGGTTCACTAAGGAATTTTAACCTGCTGGAATTGTAAAAAATGGCATAAAAATAACAGGGAATAACAGGGACGATAACAGAGAAAATAACAGGGGAAAAAATGAAAATAACAGGAAATTGGTTTTTTGTTAAAATATTGATTAATAGCGCATTGCTGTTTTTTGCTCCCTGTAAATAACAGGCTTTTAAAAAATACAGCATTAAAAATACACCCAAAATTATCACTTGAAATTGGAAAGCCATCTTATTTTTTGCGAAGAGATTACTTTGTATCATAATACCCGCCGACGCATTTTTGCTTTGGCGGGTGATACAAAGATAGTGCATGAAAAAGTGATTTTCTAAAAAGTGAATGACCGGGGAGGGAAAAAGGTAAAAGGAGAAAGGTAAAAGATAGAAGCCAAGGATGAAAAATGTTTAGACATCTTTCTATTTTTTAACCTTAGTAGAAAAAATGCCGCTGGCTTTTAAAACCTTATTTAGCTTATAATAATACTTTCACCTGCTCCGCAGTAATGGTATTAATGCAAGTACAATTACCACCATTGCGGCAATCGCTACATTCTTTATCAAGCGAGAGATAAGTTGCTTTGGGACCCAGGGGAGCCCAGCGCCCCGGGTGCATGGGGCGTATAGAGGGATATAAGCCCACCGCTCTTTTTCCCATAGCAGCCGCAATATGCAGGGGCCCGGTGCTGGCAGCAACGAGGCCATCTGCATTGGCTATAAAGGCTATTAGTTGAGTAAAATTTAATTTACCGGTTAAGTCAGTTACAGAGGGATGATGACGTAGAATATTTTCCTTAATTGGTGCAGACTCTGCTTCTGTTCCAGTTACAAATATTTTGAATTTTCCGGAAGGAAGTATTTCAATTAACTTGTTATAGTGCTTCCAATCCCAGTTCCTGGCGCTGCCTCGTGATAATGGATGTATAATAAGATTATATTTTTCTTTGTCTATTTCTTTCGGCCATACTTCATCGAGAGCGGAGAGCTTTGTCAGCCCGTAACTTTTACCGATTTCATCTAATGAAGGAATTACATCAATTCCTAAGGGCTTCGCTAATTCAAAATTTAACTGAGCCTCATGCAACAGTGAATTCTTACGGGTGAAATTAACCCGTTCATTGCAATAGAGCCAATTATAGAGCCGGTGGCTTGTTCCTATCCGATGAGGTATACCTGCTTTGTATGCCATTTTTGCAATTTCAGGCCGGGGGAATACATGAATAATAACTTCCGCTCCTATGTCTTTAATAGCTCTTGTTCTTTCCCGTTCAGGCATGGATGAAAGGGCATCCCAATCTATGAACCTGTCGATATTCTCACAGCAATCAATTAAAGGTTTGATGTAGTTTTTGCCCAGGAAAGATATCTCTGCTCTCGGATACTTCTTTTTCAAAAAACAGGCAAGTGGAAGAGTAAGCACCACATCGCCGATATTATCGGTACGGCTGATTATAATTTTGGAAGAGGGACTTAACTTCATTTTATTATATCATAATACTATATGCCACAAAAGCACTAAAGTCCACTAAAGTGGTTTTATATTTTTTAGTGTCTTTGTGTTTTAATGGCATCTATTTCATTTAGACTTGCTAAGACAAACTTACATAAAAAAAGCCTGCTCCAATAAACAAGGAGCAGGCCTCACATCAATAAACCAACAACTATTTCCACTTCATTAAACCAACATACTAAAATCTTATTGTCCGGCACCCTGCATTTCTGCATCAGATACTTTATGGCCGCCAATAGGGAAAATGAGCTTGAATCCTATATTCCTGCCCATGTTGTAAATTCCCTGGCTTTGCTGAGTAACAACTACAGGATCAACCCCGTTATAACTCAAAAAGTACTGTGGACGGCTGGTATGGTCAACATAAGCAACATTGGTAAGGTTGGTTACATTGATATAGAAGGAGCATATGATCCTTGAAGTTTTAGGATTAACAAAATTTGTACCAATACCTGCATTATATAATACATAGGGTTGGGATGGAAGTTCTGTCCAGTCGGCGCTGTAAATATTATTTTGCGCCCAATCTTTTTGCAATCCAAACTTGATATAAGTGCCTTTAATTATTGAATTATGCCTATCGGCTATTTTTAGCTTAACTTCTGAAGTCAAACGGGGAGCGGGCGTCCAGGGTACATGTTGTGTTGAATCGGTTTGATTAAGCATGAAAGAATAGATATAGGTGAACCCGTTATCCACTTCAAGCCATTTAGTATCGGCAGGATGTATGTTAAAATATGCGGCAGCCCCGGCAATAATAGCTGTATTGGATTGAAACTTGAAAACAGGAAATCCCTGTGCAACGGAATCAGTGCGATTAGCAAATATAAAATTCTGTATATAATTGCCAAATCCGTCTACTTCAAAATTAACGTCTTTGCCATTGTTTCCAAAGGCAATGTCTGCCTCGTACCCGGCTTCCGGCTTCAAACGGGGATCTCCAATTTCAAAATTGCTGGTTCCGGGGTGTATTCCATTCTCTCCTGTTTCAGTTATGGCAGGCGCACGATAACTTTTGGCAATATTTGCTTTAACGTATGAGTTTCCCGGCAACTGGTAGCTTGCACCCAAACTGCCTGAAAACCCACTATAGGTGCTGGTAAAACCCGGAAAATTGGTGTAAGCCCCGGGAGTACCTTCCGGAACAGTTGTTTGTCCGGGTATTCCATAATTAAGAAGATACAAGCTTTGTCCTGTTTCGCTTCTTGTATCATAGCGCAAGCCTCCGCTTAAGGTCAGGTTTTTATAATCCTTCTCTATTATGGCAAATCCACCAATATCAAAGAGTTCATAGCTGGGAACGAGAAAAACAGATACGTAAGGATATGGGGCTTCAGCATTGTTATGCATGTTTTCATAATAGCCATTTACTCCTGTTGTAAGTTTCAAACCCGAGGCGCTCTCAACCTGGTATTTTAACGCATACGGTATATCGTACTGCCACATATTTAAGAGAGGAACAGTGCCTGTATCTATTTCCTCGCGATGGTCCTGTTCGTAACCTACATCAGCAAGAATGCGTCCCTGTCCGACATTTATACTGTTTTGCCATGATATCACATCATGTTCAATTTGCTGGTATCCTACGTAAGTAGGGTTGTAAGACAAAAAATTAGCCCTATTGGGATATACCTGGCCATTGATAGGAAAATCAAATTTAAATTGTCCTGTAGCGCTATCCCGATTGCCATCCGGAATTTCTATGGTACGATGAAGAACGCTTACTGTTAACCGGCTAAAGCCCCATTGTTTTTCCAAGCCAAGGGTTAATCTTGCATTATCCTCCCGGGAGGCAGTACTCCATACATAACCATCTTTTGGATCCCAATAACAATGGGACTGTTCATCGCTTAGCCTTAAGTCCCAAATGAAACCATGGTTATTTCCGGCTATATCTTCAGAGGTACCGATTAATCCATTATTAGTCTGGTACTCGGCAAGTGCACTGCCTTGCACAGTCCCTTCTTCCGGAAAGGGTTCTGACTTAAAGCTGACAACGCCACCCACAGCATCAGAGCCATATTGAAGTGTAGCAGCTCCCCTGATAATTTCGGCATCATACACTGCATAGGGGTCAATCTGTATACCATGTTCGTCACCCCATTGAAAATCCTGTTGCCGCATGCCATCGAAAAGCGTTAATACGCGGCTAAAGCCTAATCCGTTTACTTCCGGCTTGGAAACACCAGGGCCAGTGGTAATGGCAGTAATACCCGGTTGTGTGGCAATACCATCCACTACATTGGTTGAAGCTTGTTGAACCAGCATATCATGAGTAACCAGTGTGACGGGTACCGGTGAGCGCAACGTATTGGTAACGTTACCCAAGGCTGTAATCACTACCTCTTTGGTTGAAGAGGATGAAACAGCCATAGTAAAATTTTGAGTTACATCGCCTTTTATGGTAACTTGTTTCGTTACGGTAGCGTAGCCCAAAATTTCGACCTCCACCATATATGTGCCTTTAGGTAATGAGCTTATTTTATACTTCCCATTTATATCTGAGGTAGCGCCTAATTTAAGTTGAGGAATATACACCACGGCGCCCGGTATGGTTTGATGGCTTGCCGAATCCATGACACTACCACTCAGCGATTGCGCCTGTATTTGGCCAATAGCCAATAGCTGAAAGCTAATAGCTACTAAAAGAAATATGTTTTTCATAATATATATACAATAAATAATAGGTTGAAATCCTTGTGAAGACATACAAGGAATAAAATCAAAAAAATGAAATGCGATTTATTACGCTACCACAGGCGGCGCACGGGAAGAAAAGAAAGAAACCGGTTCGCATGAAATAGCTTGAACCGTATAAATGTTTTCTGCTTTAAAGAAAAAATTATCTGAAGGAACTTCTATATTGGAAGTTTTGTCATCAATACTGGGGAATTGAAAATCGCATACAGGGCAATGGTGTTCACCTGTGTGAAGATGCTTTGCATTTTTTACATGACAATGCAAATCTTCAGCATGTGCAACATCGTGAATGTCTTTAACGGAATAAAACCAAAGGAATATCCCCAGGAAAAACAGGGAGCCAACTCTTCTTATGGTAGATTTTTTCAACATCAGAGGCGGCAAAGGTAGGTATTTTTTAGGAATAGTAAACTAATATAGCAGTTTAATAACTGTAGATTCTTCACTCCACTTCGTTCCGTTCAGAATGACAAGGTTAGTGTAGTATTTGGAGGAAGGAGAGAGCGGGCTTTGCCCGCTCTCTCCTTCTTTTTTTTACCAGGTATTCCTGTTAATATCGAACCCTTCCAAGTAATCAGCTATCTTTTTCAGGAAGCTTCCTCCTAAAGCTCCATCCACTACCCGATGATCGTACGACAGCGAGAGATACATCATGTGGCGTATACCAATCATATCGCCCATGGCCGATTCTATTACAACCGGTTTCTTCTTAATAATTCCGGTTGCCAGAATAGCAGCCTGCGGCTGGTTTATAATGGGAGTTCCCATGATGTTTCCAAACGTGCCGACATTGGTTATGGTGAATGTTCCGCCTTGTGTATCATCCGGCATTAACTTATTCATGCGGGCGCGGTTAGCGAGATCGTTTACCTGCTTGGTGATGCCAAGCAAACTGCTGCGGTCGGCATTCCGTATTACAGGCACAATCAGGTTACCACTGGGCAAAGCCACAGCCATTCCTATATTAACATCTTTATGACGGATGATGCGGGTTCCATCTACCGATACATTCACCATCGGATAATCTTTTATGGCTTTTACAACGGCTTCAATAAATATCGGGGTAAAGGTTAATTTTTCGCCTTCTTTCTTTTCAAATTCCTTTTTAATTTTTTCTCTCCACAAAACCAAACTTGTAACGTCTGCTTCTACATACGAAGTGACATGGGGCGAAACCTTTTTAGACATTACCATGTGGTCGGCAATGAGGCGCCTCATCCGGTCCATTTCAATAATCTCATCGTTAGCTCCCACAGCCATCGGTTTGGCAGGAGCCTCTTTTATAACAGGACTTGCAGCTTGCGGAGAAGATACTTCCATATTGCCATTCCCTTGCCTTGCCGGCAGGTAAGAAAGCATATCATTTTTAGTAACCCTGCCCGATTTTCCGCTGCCGGGTATAGCTTCTAATTCATTTATGGTGATTCCTTCTTTTTTAGCAATACTTCTAACCAAAGGAGAATAAAAACGTCCCGAACCGGAAAACCTGTGTATGGGTTCAGCAACTTCTGTAGCTGTTACTTTTTCAGCAACCGATGCAAGTGCCGCAACAGGGGCCGCTTTCTTAACTTCAATAACCGGTTTGCTTGCAGGAGCTTCAGCAGGCGCATCACCCGTTGAAATAATAGCTATGGCTTTGCCCACGGGAATAACATCACCTTCTTTACATAGTTTCTTCACTAACACGCCGTCAGAAGGAGCAGGAATTTCAGAGTCTACCTTATCAGTAGCTATTTCCAATAGTGTTTCATCAGCCGTTATCTTGTCACCTTCATTTTTAGTCCATTTAATGATGGTGGCTTCGATTACACTTTCTCCCATTTTGGGCATTAATACTTCAGTCTGTGCCATTATGCGCTGCTTAAATAAAAGGCAAAAATATATTATTATTTGGAAATGAGAAACGGTGGGCTGAAATATCCCCTGCTAATTTATAGTTAACAGTTTTTTTAGATATTTGCCGCTCCCCATTGATTTTTTAACCCTCAAAATATTTGTATGAGTACAAAAAAAGTAACTTTAAAAGTAAGTGGCACTCCCGATATGGGCGCCTATGTATCTATGCCTGAAGGCAAGGGACCGTTTCCGGGTGTAATTGTTTTCCAGGAAGCATTTGGAGTAAACCAGCATATCCGTAATGTGACCGATCGTATTGCGAAAGAAGGCTATGTGGCCATCGCTCCTGAACTGTTTCACCGCACAGCTCCTATGGGGTTTGAGTGTGGGTATACCAACTTCGACCTGGTGAAGCCACATTTCGGGGGAATATCTGCTGACGGACTTACAGCGGATACCAAAGCCTGCTACGAATGGCTTTTGCAACAACCTGAAGTAATTCACGATAAAATAGGTACCATTGGCTTTTGCTTAGGAGGAAGGGTATCATTACTTGCCAATAGCATTATTCCTATTGCTGCAGGAATATCTTACTATGGAGGAGTATTTCCGGAAACATTAGAAAAAATGAGCGACGTTCATGCGCCCCATCTTTTCTTTTGGGGAGGACAAGACAAACATATCGGGCAAGATGTTATTGACAGTGTAGTAAATGCCATGAACAAAGCAGGCAAGCCTTTTATCAATACGGTAATTTCTTATGCCGACCATGGGTTTAACTGTGACGACAGACCTGCTTACAATGCAGATGCATCTAAAGAGGCATGGGCTATGTCGATGGCTTTCTTCAGGAATAAATTCGGAAAGTAAGAATTATACTCACCCCTCTCTTTCTCTGCATACAGAGCGGGGAAAGGGTTATTAGCATTCTGATCCTGCCTAAGGCGGGAGAAGAACCCCGAAGGGCTCGTGAACTCCTTTAAAAAACAAAACAGAAAACCTGTGAACAATCTCAGTAGTATAGAGATATTTCGCTCCGCTCAATATGACAATTCCCGCTATTTGGTAGAGAGGGGTTGGGGTGAATAGTTAAAAGTTTCATACCTTTGAATCTGAAAACAATTGAAAATGTTGAAACTTAAAAGTAGTAAATGGTTATTGCTTGCCTTGTGCATCAGCGGGATTTTCTCTCTCGGATTTACAGGGAAGAGTGATACTAATAAAATTCATTGGATGAGTTTTGACGAGGCTGTGAAACTAAATGAGCAACATCCGAAAAAAATATTTATCGATATCTATACCGACTGGTGTGGTTGGTGCAAAAGAATGGATGCAACAACCTACACAGACCCCAAGATCATTAATTTAATAAATACCTACTACTATGCAGTCAGGTTGAATGCCGAAACAGCCGATACTTTTCATTTTAAAGGGCATGCATTTTACAATCAAAAGCCTCACACAAAAGGGTATGCCAATGAGCTTGCCACCTCTTTAATGGATGATAAAATGGAATATCCCACCACCGTTTATATGGACGAGACTTTTAGCAGGCTTACCTATGTTCAAAGCTACCTGACTGTTGCTGATTTAAAGCCTATCTTAAAGTTTTTTGCAGAGGATAAGTATAAGACCATGAACTTCGACGATTTTAAAAAATCGGAAACAAGCCAGGGAGGCAACTAAACGAATATTATAGGGTATAGGCTCTTTTTTCTAACTTTGCAAAAAAGTGTATAATGTCTGTATTGACAGGCTCTGAAATAAAAAATTATTGTGAAAGTCTCACGGCTTACAAACGCCGTAAAAGCAGTGTTGTAACCATTGGTGATGTACCTATGGGAGGTGATTATCCCATCCGCATACAATCTATGACCACTACTGATACTATGGACACCATGGGTACGGTAGAACAATCTATACGGATGATAGATGCCGGTTGCGATTATGTACGCATTACAGCCCCCAGCCTGAAAGAAGCGGAGAACCTGCAAAACATCAAAAACGAATTACGGAAAAGAGGTTATAACACTCCCCTGATAGCGGATATACACTTTACTCCCAATGCTGCCGAAATGGCTGCGAGGATAGTAGAAAAGGTGCGGGTAAACCCCGGTAACTACGCTGACAAAAAAAAGTTTGAACAGCTAAATTATACTGACGATTCCTACGATGTAGAGATTGATAGAATACGTCAGCGCTTTGAACCGTTGATAAAAATCTGCAAGGAATATGGCACTGCCATGCGTATAGGAGCTAACCACGGTTCGCTCAGCGACAGGATAATGAGCCGCTATGGCGATACTCCCCTAGGCATGGTGGAATCGGCTATGGAGTTTTTACGCATCTGCGAAGAAAACGATTACAGGCAGATAGTGCTTTCTATGAAAGCGAGTAACCCCATTGTGATGGTGCAGGCATACAGACTTCTCATTATTAAAATGAATGAGGAAGGAATGAATTATCCGCTACATTTGGGAGTAACCGAAGCGGGCGAAGGAGAAGACGGACGCATTAAATCGGCGGCGGGAATAGGAACGCTTTTGGAAGACGGGATTGGGGATACCATCAGGGTATCGCTCACCGAAGATCCTGAATTCGAAGTGCCTGTTGCAAGGATGTTGGTCAGCCGCTACACAGGCAGGGAAAAGCATGCGCCTATTCCTCCGGTAACACAGCTACCCTACTCTCCCGTTGAATATAAAAAACACGAAACCCGGGAAACGCCATCCCCTTCGCCCCATATATGGGGTTTAGGGATTGGTGGTAAGAACCACCCACGAATAATTGCAGATTTTAGCTCCGTAGGGAATGGTTTGAAATCATTCCCTACATCTGTTCTTTTTAGCATTGGATATTCATTTAATGCAAACACCGGCAATTGGAAAATCAACGACCAAGCGGCAGACTATATTTACACAGGAGATAATACTATTGACTTTCCTTTACCACAAGGGCTGTCAGCAATTTATAATATAAGTACGTGGAAAGAAAAAAAACAAGATACATCCTATCCATACTTTAGCCATATTGAAGAATATATCCATTCTAAAGAAAAATCAGGCGCACTGAATTTTGTAAGCCTGAAAATTGGAGATATAAAATCTCCTTCATTTGCGGAACTGAATAAAGATGCTACCCTTGTATGGGTTATTGAGACAGCTAATCTCCATGGCATGGCCGAACAAAGAAGAATATTTATTGAACTACTCGAAAAGGAATACAATACGCCTGTCATTATTAAAAGAGAGTACGATAATGCTACTGCAGATGAACTGCGATTGTATGCTGCAACCGATGCGGGCGCTTTGCTAATAGACGGCATGGGTGAAGGATTGTGGTTCAAAGCCCCCGTTGCCCCTTCAATTCTTAATAGCATTGGCTTTGGCATATTACAAGCCACACGCACACGAATATCGAAAACGGAATATATCTCCTGCCCATCCTGCGGCAGAACGCTATTTAATTTGCAGAGTGTAACTGCCCGTATCCATGAACGAACAGCCCACTTGAAAGGAGTGAAAATAGGAATTATGGGTTGCGTGGTGAATGGTCCCGGCGAAATGGCTGACGCCGATTATGGTTATGTAGGCACAGGGGTTGGGAAAATTACTCTGTATAAAGGGAAGCAGGTAGTGCAGCGAAATATACCCTCCGAACAGGCAGTTGATGCGCTTATCACCCTTATAAAAGATAATGGAGACTGGGTATCTGAAGAGTAAAAAGTTCGTAAAGTTTATAAAGTTGAAAGTAAAATTCATAACCTTTATAAACCTAATGAGCCTTGCAAACTTTATGAACTTATGACAAATGGCTACCCAAAAATGTACTTTAAAAACCTGGATGCAATGCGTTTTTTTGCATTCCTGTTAATATTTCTCGACCACGTAATATTCTCTCATAACTTCAGCGAAGAAAAATCATCACTGCACCTTTTGTTTAACCGACATTTTATTATAGGTATTGATTTTTATACCATACTTTCAGGTTTTCTTATAACCTGGATTATATTGGAGGAATATCGTTTTACAACAAAATTCAATTTATCTGATTTCTGGCTGAAACGTTCTCTTCGCATCTGGCCTCTCTATTTTTTAATGATATTTACAGGCATTGTGCTTGTTTGGGTAGCGAGAAATATTCTTGGAAGAAACGTAAATAATATCCCTCCTTTAATCTGGCTATTCACCTTCACTCTTAATTTTTATATTATAACTTATGGCAAGGGATTCCTTTTCTTTATTATATTCTTATGGACTATCTCTGTAGAAGAGCAGTTTTATGTAGTCATTGGGTTAGCGCTAAAATGGCTAAAAAAAGTTTTTATTCCATTTTGCCTTTTATTAATAATTGCTTCGCTTGTCTTCCGCTTTCTTTACTTGCACCAGCCACTCAATCTTTTTTTCAATTCACTGAGTTGGGTGGGCACTTTTGCATCGGGAGGTTTGCTTGCTTATTTCTGTATAAGTAAGGGCAGGGTCTTTGAAAGAATAAAAAAAATTCCGCTTTGGCTTACAGCATTTATTTATACTCTTTTCATGATTAACCTGTTATTTTACACACAGATATATACTTCCAATATGATGATAGTTTTGGAAAGACTACCCGCATCACTCTTTCTGGCTTTCCTGCTATTTGAGCAGAGCTTCTGCGAAAAACACCTGTTCCAACTCGGAAAGATTCCTTTTATGAATTACCTGGGAAGAATTTCATACGGATTATTTTGCTACCACGGACTGGTAATACTTTTATACGAACAGTCAACACAACATATAAGTTGGATTAATAGCCCGATGGCTGTATTTTTAATCAATCCTATTGTTATTTTTGTACTTACAATAATTGTTTCCGCACTTAGCTACCAATATTTTGAAAGACCTATAATGGCGTTACGGAAAAAATATCAACCTGCATGAATGCAATAAAAAGAAGCATCCCAAACCTTATCACCTGCCTTAACCTGTTGTTTGGCTGCATAGCGATAGTGGCTGTGTTTAAAAACCACCTTGCCGATGCTTCCTGGATGATTGTTTATGCAGCTATAGCCGATTTCTTTGACGGCATGGCTGCAAGGCTTCTTAACGCACATTCTCCCATTGGAAAAGAATTAGATTCGCTTGCCGATGTAGTTTCCTTCGGCGTGGCCCCCGGGATGATTTTATTCGGGCTGATCGGCACTCACCCTTATGACTGGATAGGATTGCTTATACCTGTATTTGCTGCCCTCAGGCTTGCCAAATTTAACATTGATACCCGCCAGACCTTTTATTTCATTGGCCTTCCTACACCGGCCAATGCTTTACTCATTGCTTCTTTCCCCCTTATTATCCAGCACGATGCTTACTGGCAGGCTATCTATTTATCTAACATATCGTTTACTATCTGGTTCTTTGTTTGTGTTGCACTTGCTTGTTCGGCACTCATGGTCTCACCTGTGAAACTTTTTTCACTAAAAATAAAAAATACATCCTGGAGCAACAATAAAACGAGGTATTCTTTTTTATTACTTTCGGTTGTTTCCTTGTTGCTATTGGGTTATTCGGCAGTGCCCATTATCATGTTATTGTATATTATCCTTTCTCTCATGTCAAAAAAATCGTTTGCCCCGCCTCCGGCAGCATGAATAAAAATATCTGCTTTATAATTAACCCCGTCTCCGGAACGGGCAAATGGAAAGGAATTGAGGGGAATATAAAAAAACACCTCGACCCTTCCTTTTCAGCTACTATCGTTTATACCGAATATCCCGGGCACGGCACTATTCTTGCCGAAGATGCGGCAGAGCATTGTTCGGCGATTATAGCTGTAGGAGGAGACGGAATAGTGAATGAGGTTGCGGCAGGAATGATGAGCACCTCTGCAGGAATTGCAATAATACCTGCCGGCTCGGGCAATGCGGTGGCACGTCATTTTACCATTCCGCTGGGGCAGAAAGAAGCGATAGAGTGTATAAACAAATGGCACTTTTCCACTATAGATACCGCACTGGTGAATGATATTCCCTTTTTGGCGGTTGCAGGAACAGGTTTTGATGCCGAAGTAGCCCAGATGTTTGCGGAGAGCAAAAAGCGTGGATTCTTTACTTATCTTTATTTATCCGCGAAAAAATATTTTTCATACAAGCCTGCCGAATATGAAATAATTATTGACGGTGTTGTACATCGGAAAAAGGCATTTGTAATTACAGTAGCTAATGGGAGCCAATATGGCAATAACGCATACATTGCACCCCGGGCATCCACTAAAGACGGGCTGCTGGATGTTTGTATCATAAAACCGTTCACACTCTTTTCAGGCATTATTCTATTATGGAGATTGTTCCGCCGGACACTGCAAAACTCCCCTCATTTTGAAATAATACGGGGGAAAAATGTGGTTATACGGAAGACAAATGCTAATGAGAAATTATGCTTGCACTACGACGGTGAACCCGGCGGAATTATGGAAGAAATAAAAATTACCGTTCAACCCAAATCCCTCCGGATAATTACGCCTGAAGATCACGGACGGATATAAGGGGAAAGCTATTCCCACCTTTCTTAACATCCCCCTGTGAAGAAGAAAGCCAAGGCTCTTCTTAAAAAATGTTAAGGGCAGTTATCTTTGTAACAGTAGCTTTTATAATTCGTATATAATAAAAAGGAATTATTATGGTAACACTGGGCGACAACTGGCTTACTGAAAAGCATATAGACTTTGAATATAAAAAGTATATCCTACTGGCTTTTCTTCAACAGGTAGATAAGGATTTTGAGCTTCAAAAGCTATACCCTTCGTTGCGGGAAGTTATTAAGCATTACAGACAGGTCGTGGCAATCAAGGAAAAGAAGGAAGAGCTGTACAATGCCTTCCCGGTAAAGGCAACCGATGTGGATACTGAAAATATGCAGCTTGTTTATGAAAAGATTATCCATGATAATAAACTGATGCGTGAACTGGAAAGCATTATTAATTTTTCCATTCCTCACTTTGAAAACCACTTAGCCGAAGGGAGAAAAATTTATGATGCGATAGAATCTCAATTGAATATATTTCCTGTCGGAGTAGTTCCGCTTCGCTGCAAAGAAGGCTACCTGTTTATCCGCGATGGAAAGAATGCAGATACGATTGTGTATGAATATGACATTACCCTGTTTGAGCAGTCGGATGCCAAATACAGGGGAATACATACCGAGTATATAAAAACATGGGAAACGGATTTAGCAACGACTTACCAGTACATTAAACTGGAACTGCTGAAAGAAAAACAAGATATTCCCAATCCTGCAACATACGTAATAGAAAGCGAATGGGTAGTCCCTATGGAGGAAACGCTATTGCCTATTGCAAAACGCTGCCTATTGAAATATGTTGAAGGAGCTATTGGGTGATATTACAACGTCCCCCTTCTTTCCTGCTCTCTTTCTATCGCTTCAAATAAAGCTTTAAAGTTTCCTGCTCCGAAAGACTTTGCCCCTTTACGTTGTATTATTTCATAAAACAAGGTCGGGCGGTCTTCCACGGGCTTGGTAAAGATTTGTAGCAGGTAGCCTTCTTCATCGCGGTCAACCAATATTTTCAGTCTTCTGAGGTCAGCAACATTTTCATCTATTTTTCCTATACGTTGCGCAAGCGTTTCATCATAATAGGAATCGGGAGTTTCCAAAAACTCTATGCCTCTTGACTTAAGGTCAGTAACAGTTTCAAGTATGTTATCTGTTGCAATAGCGATATGTTGCACGCCTCCGCTCAGATAGAAATCAAGATATTCTTCAATCTGTGATTTCTTTTTGCCTTTTGCCGGCTCATTGATAGGGAACTTAATATAACCATTGCCGCTGCTTACTACCTTACTCATCAACGCTGAATATTCCGTGGCGATTTGTTTATCATCGAAAGTGATCAGGAGCTTGAATCCCATTACATCTTCATAAAATTTCACCCATTTGTTCATTTCTCCCAGCGGAACATTTCCTACGCAATGGTCAACATACTTGAGTCCTACCGGTTTTATTTTGAACAGGGACTTCGCTTCCCTGAAGCCTGGCAGAAAAGGGCCTTTGTAGTTTTTGCGTTCTACAAATGTGTGAATGGTTTCACCATACGTATATATGGATGCGGTTTTAACTTCTCCGTACTGGTCTTTAGAAGTATTAAGAGGAATAGCCATCTTAGCGCCTCTTTTCACTGTTTCATTCAAAGATTTTTCCGCATCGTCTACCCAGAGCGCTAATACTTTCACGCCATCTCCATGTTGAAGTACATGTTTAGAAATAGGATGCTCAGGATTATGAGCAGTAGTAAGCACTAAGCGTGTTTTGCCTTGTTGAAGCACATAGGATGTTTTTTCCTTATCGCCTGTTTCCAAACCGGAATAAGCCACCAGTTCGTAGCCCCATGCAGCTTGGTAATAATAAGCAGATTGCTTGGCATTGCCTACATAAAATTCAATATAATCAGTGCCATTTAAAGGAAGAAAGTCCTCTCCTGCATTTTTGTGTAGTTCTTCTAGTTTATTTTCTACTGTCAGTGTTTCCATATTTTTAGTTTAAAGTTTATAAAGGTAAAAGTTCATAAAGTCAGAACGCTTACTAAGGTGTTTTACTGTTAGTGTTTCCATACTATTTATTTAACATTTTATCAGGATTTTGCCTGCAATCAAAAATGGCAGCAATACGAATACTTTTAGAATCAACAATTTGATATATAATTTTATAATTATCCGAAATTAAAAATCTATATCCTCTGCCTGATACGTTCTCATTTTCTTCGATTTTTCCAATTTTACTGTGTTTAATAAGTGCCCGGGTCTTAGAATAGATATTTGATATAATTGATTTTGCAATTTTTACTGAAGCAACCACTTTATAATAAGTATAAATTTCATGTAAATCTTCTTTTGCAGAAGTTGACCATATAATCTTCATTACTTACCAGTTTTCAGACTCTTTTTCTAAATCTTCCTGGCTGATTATCCTTCCGTTTTTAAAATCATCCTCTGCTTTGTCAAGACGCATCTTATATTCTTCACCTGTCATTGGCTTTTGTTTAGCTTCATAAGAGGATACTAATCTATTATTCAGTAGCTCATCAATCTTATTAATGGTAGTTGTATCCGACAACCCAATGAGTTTTTCAATAAGACTTAGCTTTTTTGCCTGTATATTCATAATTACTTATTTTCAATACAAAGTTAGTAGTTTTTACAACTTATTCCAGCCAGCTTTTATAATATTTGCCGTCATCAATTTTTATAGCTTCTTCGGTAACCATTAACGGATGAAAAGTATCTACCATCACCGCGAGTTCTTTGGTTTCTTTTTTACCAATGCTTCTTTCCATAGAGCCAGGCGCAGGTCCGTGGGGTATACCTTTGGGATGCAGGGTAATATTGCCCTGCTTAATATCGTTGCGGCTCATAAAATCACCATCTACATAATAGATTATTTCGTCGGAATCTATATTGCTATGGTTATATGGAGCAGGTACAGAGTCAGGGTGATAATCAAATAAGCGGGGACAGAAAGAGCAGACCACAAAATTATGCGCCTCAAAAGTCTGGTGGACAGGCGGCGGTTGGTGCACGCGTCCTGTAATAGGTTCAAAATCGTGAATAGAAAAAGCGTAGGGGTAATTCATTCCATCCCAGCCCACCACATCAAAAGGATGATAAGCGTAAGTGAGTTCATGCAGCATTCCCTGCTTTTTTATTTTGATAATAAATTCACCTTTCTGGTCAATGGTCTCCAAGTTTATCGGACGGCGTAAGTCACGTTCGCAGTAAGGTGAGTGCTCCAGCAATTGTCCGAATTCATTACGGTAACGTTTAGGTGAATAAATGGGACTGAACGATTCTAAAAAGAAAAGACGATTATCTTTTCCTTCAAATTCAATACTATATATCATCCCTCTTGGAATGATGAGATAATCTCCATAATCAAAAGGCAACTGACCTAAAAATGTACGCAGTACGCCTTTCCCTTTATGGATAAAGATAAGTTCATCGGCATCCGCATTTTTATAAAAATAATCTTTCATGGAGTTGCGCGGTGCAGCCAGCCCAAGATAGACATCGCTGTTGGCAAGCAAAACCTTGCGACTCTCTAAAAAATCATCTGCCGGAGGAACATCAAAGCCTTTTAAAAGCATTGCCCGGATGTTATTCTGCACTGCAATTTTAGGAGTAACATCGGTACTCTTACCAATAGAACTTACCTGGGTAGGCCTGTGCAAATGATAAAGCAGCGAAGACATACCATGAAACCCTTCTGTTCCAAACAATTCCTCATAGTAATAAGTCCCGTCCGCCTTTTTAAAAGCGGTGTGCCGTTTGTGCGGTATTTTACCTAAAGAGTGATATACAGGCATTACAAGCGAATTTGTACCACAAATTTACGAATATTTGGGGAACCGAAGACAAAAGCTAAAGCTATCTCCGTTCGTAACTTAAATTCCAGTTTTAATTGCATATTGTATATCTTTGCAGCCTAAAAAACTTTAAAATAATATGAACACATTAGTAGGTAAAAAAGCTCCGTCATTTAAAGCATCAGCTGTTGCTTTTGGCGACCAGATAATCAATGATTTCTCTCTCGAACAGTATCTCGGGAAAAAGCATGTAGTATTTTTCTTTTATCCAAAAGATTTCACTTTTGTATGCCCCACCGAATTACATGCATTCCAGGAAAGCCTGGCAGAATTCGAAAAAAGGAATGTAGCCGTTGTGGCTTGTTCCACCGATACCGAACAATCGCATTGGGGATGGCTGCAAGTTCCTAAGGAACAAGGCGGTATTAAAGGCATCAAATACCCTATTGTAGCCGATACGACCAAAACCATATCGAGCAATTATGGTGTGCTGACAGGTGAATATGAAATGAATGAAAATGGAGAACTGATTGCTACCGGCAGTATGATCGCTTACCGCGGTCTCTTTTTAATTGACAAAAACGGCGTAGTTCGTCATGCACTGGTTAATGACTTGCCACTCGGAAGAAGCGTGGAAGAAGCATTACGCACGGTTGACGCCCTGCAACAAAATGAAGAAACCGGGGAAGTTTGTCCCGCTAACTGGAAAAAAGGAGAAAAGGCTATGCAAGGCTCTCATAAAGGTGTTGCTGAGTATCTCTCTAAGAAATAATCTTTCTGAATATGATTAAAAAAAGGCGGTGGAAACCGCCTTTTTTATTATCTGCCCCAAACCTCCCCAACGGAGCTTCCAATCGTCACTACGACCGCGTGCGGCTTTAGCTTCAGTGGTGACGCAGGAACGAAGCAGTCTTCCCCATTAGTAAGATTGCTTCGCAGAGCCTCGCAATGACGTCATAACGCTATTCTAAGCCTCTTTAGGCCGCTCGTGCCGGTATGGACGGGGGGTTATTTCAAGCTGAGCCACTATTTACTCCTTTCATTATTTAAGGAATCCTGAACTTCATTAATGACAACTTGTCTTTCTTCCGGTGTCATGGCAATAAATTCTTCCAGTTGCGGAACTTCTTTCACAGGCGCTGTAGCTGGTTTGGGGAGTACATATTGCATCAGGGTGATGTAGTTCTGTACAAAATCTTTGCCTTCCATTTTCTTTAATTGGTTTACAAGTTTCCGTTTGTTTTTGAGCAGAAACTCCCGTAAAAAGTCGCGTTGTTCGGCGCTTATTTTGTAAGTATTTCCTTTGGCTTTTCCGGCGGGGTTGCCGCTTTGTCCGGGTTTAAATGGCATAATTTTGGGTGTTTAGCAATAGCAATTGCAATGTTTTTGCAATAGAATTGTGTGGTTTTTAAATTTGATTATTATGTAACATATTGATTATATGCATGGTAAAAATTGGTTTATTGCTTTTGCAATAGAATGCAATGAAGTATTAGAAAGTAGTCAGTCATCAGTGGGCAGTTGTCAGTGGATAGTTTAATCTGATAACTACAATGCAAAAATACTTTATGAAAAAATGGTTTTTAAAAAAGTCAATGACCGGACTGGCACTTATTTATTAACAGTGGTATTTAAGATTGGCTTAAATTTATGGGGATAAGGAACAACTTGTTTTTTGGGAAAGGCAGTAAACACAGGTTAACATTTACGGATTCTTAAAGGTTTTATTCTAATGTATTAATTATTATTAATATATTTGCATAATATAATATTTTTTTGAATTTTGACATAGCCATACCATTTGGTGTTTTTCTTTTACACCTTTTTTTGAAATTCTTTATTAATAAAGATATTGACAAAGAAAAAGCTCTAGATCTATTTTATGAGCTACCCAGTAATTTTGTCGCCCTTTCCTTAACATTTTCATTGATTTCAACAGTAAATTATGATGCTGCTGAACATACTGGCTTAATTTTAAGTTTTGGTTTAATCTTAGTTTTCATTGTTATTTTGGGGCTTCTTAGATTAATAGTAGATATTGCAGATTCCAAAAAGAATAAATGGGTTAATTATTTGCTTATTCCATTTAGTTATTCTATAGCAATTGTATTTCTTCTAATATCTATGAATTTCTTAAATTCAAATGCTTCCGAAAAAGCAAATAAAATAGAAACATCAAAATCCAATTGCAATGTCAAATGAATTAATAATTATAGTGACCATTTTTGGAACTGTTATTTCCTCCTTAGTAATATTCCTTGTTTATTCTAATATGAAAAAAGGATATTATGATATGAATAGCCAAAAAGCAATATTAGAGGAGGTTAGGGCTTCAATTGAAAAGCAAATGTACATTCTTAATGATAGATTAATGAAAAATGAAGAACGTTGGAGAGATGTAAATCATTTATTGATAAAGAGAGACTATTTTGACGAAAAGCCAATCATCTTAAATAAAACTGTCGTACTAAATGATTTTTTAAAATCCAATGGAATTACATCCGAAGATTTAATACTTGACAGAACCTTAGTATTTGTTTTAACCCCATTTAATGATATGTTTGCAAAAGAATATGAAGAAATAAGAAATATTGTTTTGGATTCAGGTTTTGATTGTAAAAGAGGCGATGAAAAGAATTTTGCATCAGATATTTTCCCGCAAATGCTGAAATATATCATAAAAGCAAACCTTATAATTGCAAATCTTAATGGTAAAAACGCAAATGTTTTATACGAGCTTGGAATTGCTCAAGCACTTGATAAACCAGTTATTTTAATTGCAAAGAATCCTGAAAATTTACCCATAGATATTAAGTCAAAGCGATTTTTGGTTTATAAAGATTCATCTGAATTAAATACTTTGCTAAAGACAGAATTGATAAAATTATTGAATAATCAATTAGCGAATAAAGATGATATTGACATTATAATAAATTCTGCTATCTATAAAAGCAATGTACATCCAACGAAATATATTGATGTAACTGATAGAATTAGAGGTTTTATTAGACAGGGGATTTATAAATTTAAAGCTGCAAATGAAAATTTTGGAGACCCAGATAATGGCTTTCAAAAAGTATTAGAGATAAATTGCACAATAAATGGGAATAAGGGCATAAGTATATCAGCCCTTGAGGGTGCCGAAATTGATATAATTGAATCCAGCAGGTTAATATCAAAATAATATTTTTGAAACCTCGCACCTACTCACTTACATTTAGGAGGCAACAACCCTTTTAAACTTTGCTTAAAAATAAGCCTTTTGTATCATTTTTTGCTCCATAGGAGCTATCGCTTGGTAGTAGCATAAACAAAGAGCAAGTGATTTTTTGCGTCCTGTAGGGACGCCCCACATAAGGAATATCCAATTAAAATGGAGAGGAGTGTCCGGACAGGACACAAATACTAAATTTATCTATTAATGCTACCAAGCGGATGTCCTTACGGGACATACATAAGCCGTTTTATGCCATTATTTTTTCTACCTCAACAAAAAATGCGGCTTTCACCGCCTTTTTCTGTACTTCAGAACTTCATCAGTTCCTCGTAAACTTCTTTGGTAGGCAAGCCCATAACATTGGTATAGGAGCCTTCAATGCGTTCAATGCCTATATAGCCAATCCATTCCTGTATGCCATAAGAACCAGACTTATCATAAGGACGATATTTTTTTACGTAAAAGGTGCGTTCCACCAATGAAAGAGGCTTGAAGAACACATCGGTAAGTACATGAAATATCCTCTTTTTATTTCGTGACCTGAGGCAAACCCCGGTTGCAACCCTGTGCTTTCTGCCGGAGAGTTTACCCAACATATCAATAGCATCTTGCTCGTCTTTGGGTTTAAGAAGAGAGTTTCCATCGAGCCACACTATGGTGTCTGCGGTAAGCAGTATGGCATCTTCCGGTAATTCATCATCTGAAAAAGCGAGTGACTTTTTCTCGCTGAGAAATTCTACAATTTCTTCGCATTGCAAATGTTCGGGATAGGATTCTTCCACATCTTTGGGACGTAATTCATAGGTAAATCCTATTTCCTCCAGCAGTTGCCTGCGCCTTAATGACTGGGATGCAAGAATGATTTTCATATTAGTTAAATAGTGCGTTAATGAATTGAATTGTACTGTAAACTTCAAAAGCTAAAGCAAATACATATATAATACTGGTAACCATAAGTAGTTTTATCCATGAGCTTATTTTATGGAAATCAGCAGCCACAGAGGCTTTCAGAACTCTATAGTATATTACTAAAAAGGGAGCTTGAATAAACAGAAGAAAATAAATGAGCGGATAAATACCAAGCTCATGAAATTTGTAATGAATATACACAAGCGGAGCATTTAATAAAACCAGCAGGGAGAATACAAGCCATCTTGTTTTCTTAATACCAATAACAATGGGCATTGTATGGCATCCTGCTATTTTATCTCCTTCCATATCTTCGGCATCTTTCACTATCTCTCTTATAAGTGTAGATAAAAAAGCAAATAATGAAATGCCGCCCATCAGTTGCCAGACAAGAATCTTTTCATTACGCCCCAATAATGTGTTTAAACATAGTTCTATGCAGGCTCCTCCCAAAGGAACAAGGGCAAGGAATATTCCTATCAGAATATTCCCGATTAAAAAAGTGGATTTTAATTTATAGGAATAGAACCATAATCCGACAAAGTAAAATAAGAACAAAGTGCCTAATACAGGAATCCCTGCCCTATAACAAGAGCAGAAGCCAGTAATTATCCCACAAATATTTACTAGCCAGTATGTAGTTAGGGCTGAAGGGATGGAAACGGAATTTCCGATTATCACGCTGCCAGGTTTATTAATCTTGTCAATTTCCACATCGTAATAATCATTTATTATATATCCGCCGGCTGCCATAAAAACAAAGGAAAGTGAAAATAAAGCGTAGACTACTTCGCTTACATTGGAATGTGGCGTAAGTTCATTTGTAGAGAAAAGAAAAAATCCCCTTACCATATATAAGGTAAAGAGAATCATAAAAAGGTTAAACGGTCGTACTAACCTTAAATATGACAAAAACAGCTTCATGGGAATCAGTTTATAAAGTTTGTAAAGTTCATAAAGTTTATAAAGTACGAATTTCCTTTATAAACTTTTTACTTTATGAACTTTCAACTGATTTATGCTTTGGCGGTAGGACCTCCAAAGTTCATGGGAATGGTATTTACCTCGGTATCCTGCACGGGCCCGTTAACAGATTCAAACTTAGCCAGGTTATCTTTTAATGCCCGCATAAGGCGTTTGGCATGTTGGGGCGTAAGCAATATGCGCGATTTAACTTTGGCTTTAGGAGCTCCGGGCATTATACGGATGAAATCGAGAATAAATTCGGAATTAGAGTGAGTTATAACAGCAAGGTTAGAATAAATTCCTTCGGCTACATCTTCGGGCAACTCTATATTTATGTTAACTTGTTCGGGAACATTTTTTTCGTCCATGGGTAATATTAATATGGTAAGAATTAAGAATACTGTATCTTTGCGCAAAAATAGTATTTATTGGCATAAAGACCACCAGAATACGACGCCTGTATAAAATGAGTTTGG
>Ga0206873_1079_pt1 | contig 31463 bp, 28 predicted proteins | sample Alteio_BWOrgCont_11_FD_152631 | JGI IMG/M metagenome (GOLD analysis project Ga0206873, IMG submission 152631) | Enriched cells from forest soil in Barre Woods Harvard Forest LTER site, Petersham, Massachusetts, United States -... | ecosystem: Environmental > Terrestrial > Soil > Temperate forest >...
CGTTGTCCCTGTGAGCACGAGCGTAACGAGGACGCCGATGATTCCTGGGGGAAGCGCGAGCAAAATAATGACGGGATCGACAAACGAACGAAACTGGGCCACGAGAATCAGGTAGAGCAGAATCACCGACAGCATGAGCCCGAAGGCAAACCTGCGGAACGAGGCGTGCATGGCTTCAGCGCTACCGTGAACCGAGACATTGACGTTTGCGGGAACATGAAGAGACGCCAGAACCTGCCGGACTTTATCATCGGCGCCGCCAAGATCTTCGGTCGCGGGCCGCACATAGATGTCCAGCTTGCGGCGGATCTGATAGTGATCGACCTCGGTCGGCGCGCGCATCGGTTCGATGCTCGCCACCATGCCTAAGCGCGTCGGCTCGCTCACGCTCTCCGCATGCAGCGGGATCGATTCGAGGTCCTGTACGGTGTGAATCTGCGATTCGGGATACTGGACCGTCAAGAAGTAGTTATTCCCATTCTTGTTGTCAATCCAGAGATTGGGCGCGATCATCTGGTTCGACGTGAGGGAGGTGATCACGTTGTCCAGCACTTCCTTTTCGCTTAGTCCTAGCTTGGCCGCATGGAGCCGGTCAACATTGACGCGAAGAGATGGGTAGTCGAGATCCTGTGGGATAAAGACGTCAGCGATGGCGCGCGATTGGCGGAGTTGGCCTGCGATCTGCTGAGCGACCTCATTGTCCTGGGTGAAGTTGGCGCCGGAGATCTGAATATCGATCGGCGCGGGCGCTCCCATATTGACGACCGCGTCGACAAGGCTGCCCGTCGAGAAGTACGACGACAGCTCGGGCATCTCTTCTGCGAGCAGGCGTTTGATTTTTCGGACGTACGCGTAACTGCCAACATGATGGTCTGGCGACAGCCCAACCTGAATGAAGCCGGTATGCATGGCGGCATTCGGCGTGTAAATTGCGGAGAAGCCATTGTCGACGCCGATGTTATCGACGATGATATTGAGGTCGGTCGGGGCAATCGCCCGTCGGATGATCTGCTCGGCCTGAGCGAATTTCTTTTCGGTCACGTCGAGCTTGCTTCCCGATGGAGCTTTGATGTTGATGACGAACTGCCCTGCGTCGGTTTGGGGAAAATACGAAAAACCAAGGAACATGCAGAGTGAAAGGCTGGCGAGAAATACGATTCCGAATGCCGCCAGCACGCGCCCGGGTTGTAACAGCGCACGCTTCACCAGGACTTCGTAACGCACGAGCATCTGCTCGAAGCGATGATTGAATGCTGCGTTGAACCGCGTTCCCCCCCCCGGTTTCCCGCTTAGGGTGCGCGCCTCTCCTGAGTCAGTTTCGGCGAGATGTTCTGGGTGATCGAGCTTGAGATACTTCGAGCAGAACAGCGGCACGACGGTCATGGCGACGAAGTACGATGCAGCCAGAGAGATCACAACAGACAGCGCCATCGCGGTGAAGAGAAACTTGCTCACGCCTGCGAGCAGCGTGACGGGGAAGAACACAACGACTGTCGTAAGCGTTGCCGCCAATACCGGCAACGCCACTTCGCGGCCTCCATTCTCAGCAGCTACGCGCTGTGACTCGCCCATCTCCAGATGGCGATAGATGTTCTCAAGCACGACAACGGAGTTGTCGATGAGGCGCGACAACGCCAGGGCCAAGCCTCCCAAAACCATGCTATTGATCGACGAGCCGGTCATCTGCAGAACGATGAAGGTTGCGAGCACCGACAGCGGGATCGAGAAGAACACGGCTACGGTGGCGCGCAAGCTGCCGAGGAAGACCAGAATCATCAAGCAGGTGAGGAATAGGCCGATGCCGCCTTCGTGCAGCAGTGTTTCGATCGCGGTCTTCACGAAGCGCGACTGGTCGAAGACGACCGAGGTGTGCATCGCTGTGGGGACATCGACCAGATGCTTGAGCATGGCGCGAACGCCATCGACGACGGAGATGGTGTTCGAATTTCCTCCCTGCTTGAGCACTGGGAGATACACCGAACGCTGCCCGTCCACATGAACGACGTTGTACTGGAGAGCGTGCGCGTCCTTGAGTTGGCCGACGTCCGACATGAGAACGGGGTTTTCTCCGTTCATCTTGATCGGATATTGAGCGGCGTCCTTGAGATTGAATTGGGCATTGGAATAGATGTCGTAGTCGAGATTGCCGATCTGCACGTCGCCGGCAGGCAAAACTAGATTGGACCGATTCAACGCGCGAACCACATCCATCGGGCTTAGCTGGCGCGCTTCGAGCTTGTACGGATCGACATAGAACTGAATCTGGCGCCACGGTCCGCCGAAGGGCTGTGGAATTGAGGCGCCCGCAACTCCCGCAAGCTGATTGCGCACGAAGTTCTGCGCCACGTCTTTCAGCGCTCCGTCTGTCATCCCCTCGCCGTTCATCGTCACTAGACAGACGGGAAGGCTCGATGCATCGGACTTGAGCACGACGGGAGGAAATGTGCCGGGCGGAAGATCTTTCATGTCGGAGACGGCGAGATTGGCGATGATCGCCGCATCTGCGTCCGCATTGGTGTCCGGCTGAAAGTAGACGCGAATGATGCTGACGCCGTTCAGCGAGCGCGACTCGATGTGGTCGATGCCGCTGGCGAGGGTGAAGAAACGCTCCAGGTGGTAGGTGATGTTGCCTTCAACCTGTTCCGGAGGCATGCCCGAGTAGAACGTGGCCACGATAACGACGGGCACATTCATCGAAGGAAACATGTCGACTGGCATGCGCGCGATGCTGCTGAGACCGAGAACCAGAATGATGAGGCAGGAAACGATGATGAGATACGGGGTACGAATGGCAAAGCGAGACATGATGATCCTTCGCGTTTGGGCGCTTACTCGAAGTGCGGCTGAACCCGTTCGCCATCTTGAAGGCCCGAATGGCTTCCGAGAACGACCGTCTCACCGGGCTGAATTCCCGACTGCACCTGAACGAACTGGGGAGACTGAATGCCAGTAGCAACTGTGCGAATGTGAACTGTGCCGGCGGCATCAACCGTGTAGACCTTCATCGAGCTTCCCGAGCTTTCAATTGCGCCGATGGGCACAGCGATGGTCTTCGGGGCGTCCGACAAATTCAACTGAACCTGCGCATACATGCCTGGAATCAGATCGCGTTTCGCGTTCTTCAGATCGACTTCCGCAGTCATGGTGCGGGTGGAAGTTTGCACCCGGTCGGCAAAGCGCGTCACTTTGCCGGCAAGCATTCGTCCCAGCGCCGGAACCATAACGGTCACCGACTCTCCATCATGAATGGTTCCCACATAGGCTTCTGGAACCGGCAGCATCAGGCGCAACGTATCGTCCTCGGCAACATGCACGACCGGCATGGCCTGCGTGTTGGAAGAGATTCCAGCCTGGATCATGGCGCCGTCGCTTGCATAGCGCTGCGTCACGACACCGTTGAGCGGAGAAATGATCCTGGTGTATTCGAGGAGCGCATTTTCATGTTCGAGTGCGGCCTTTGCGGCCTGCAAACGGCTCAGAGACGCCTGAACATTTTGCTCGGTCGCCGCTACCTGGGCCTCAGCCTCAAGATCGCGCGAGCGGGCGACATCGACATCCTGCAGCGGCACGAGGCCGGGCTCTTTTTTCGACACATCCAGAATGCGTGTGTACGAAAGATGCGCGATCGCCTCGGCAGCCACGGCGCGTTTTTGATCCTGCTCCGCGGCCGACTGCTCCGCCGTCGCCGTCTGGACATCCGCCTGCGCGCGTTCGCGATCGTCCTGCAGCTCGGGGATTTCAAGCACGCAAAGGAGCTGGCCGGCCTTCACGTGATCGCCGATGTCGACCAGCATGTGGCGGATATATCCGGCCTCTTTGGCCATCACATCGACTTCGTAAAAGGGTTCAAGTTCAGCCGTCAGCGTGACTGTATTCTGCATATCCATGCGCACCGCGCGACCGGCAGGCACGACGGGGATCTCCTGGGGCGCGGCGCTGGTGCTGGTCGAGCAGCCGCTGTTGGCTAACGCCGCGGCCAGGAACGGAGCCGCCAAGAATATTCGTCTTGCAACCAATGCCACGCAATCCTCCAACGATCAATGCAAATTGCCCAGCGCAAACTGAAATGCGCTCATCGAGCGCAGGTAGTCGAAGCGGGCGCTCGCCGCGGTAATAAGAGCAGAGGTCTGGTTCAGCTCCGCTTGATTGAGTTCGACAATGCTGCCCAGGCCAGCGTCGTACTTCGCCTTGGCTAACTGCATGGCGAGGTTCGACTGATCCACCAGACGCTGCGTTACGTCGATCTGCAGATAGGCGTCCCGCGCATCGGCCCACGCCATGCGCACGTCGCGCGCGATTTCGACTTCGCGAAGAGAAGCGTCTTTGTCGGCGCCTTTGGCCTCGAGCTTGGCCTCGGCTGCGCGCGACGTATACAAACCGCCGTTGAAGATGGGGATGTTGATATTGACGCCAGCCGCACCATAATCGCGATGGATGGTCGAGTCGTGAACCGGAACCTCACCGCCTGACGCCAGAGCATTTACGGTCGGGTAGTTCAAATCTCGCTCAGCGCGCGCTTGATGCATCGCCGACTCACTCTGAAGCCTGAGAGCCTTGAGATCGGGCCGACTCGCAATCGCATTGTGGACATATCCGGATGGATCGGAATGAGGACTCGTCGGCAATGGCTCGTCGGCGAGCGTGTAGTTCACATCGCCTTCTTCGCCCATCGTCTCGGCAAGCTGGGCGTGAGCCTTTTGTACATTGCTCTCCGCGCGGACCACGGCAAGTTCCGCCTCCGAGACCATCACCTGCGCGAACTGCACATCGAGCGTCGAACGCAGTTGGCTCTGCGCGAGTGCGGTCAACTGCCGGAGCGTGACGCGCCGAAAATCCAAAACCGCCTGCGCTGTCCTGCGAACGCTCTCAGCCGCCTGCGCTGCGAAGTATGCTTGCTGCACCTGCATCAGCACCGACTGGCGCAGGCTTTCTTCATTCTGTCCGGCAGCCTGTGCGTGCAGACGGACAGACTGCACGAGATTCGACGTGCGACCGAAGTCCGTAATCATCTGCAACAGCGAAGCGCCCGCCCCGGCGCGGGTCGAAATGCTCGAAGTCGTCAGCGCGCCTGCTGCAACCGTGGTATCCCCATTGGCGTCGACAGCGGTGACATTGCCGAACAGTTGCGGGAAAAATCCAGCCTTCGATTCGACGATCCGTTTGTTTGCCGCCTCTACGCGGAACTGCTCGGCCAGCAGGCGGGGTTGATTCTTGAGCGCCCTTTCCTCAGCATCTGCCAGCGTGAGCGAGACAGCCGGATTTTTCAAAACCGGCGCGACAACGACCTCGGTAGACGACGAATCCTCCGACACGGCCGTTTGCCCATCCACCGCAATCGGTGGTCCGGCATTCGTCTGCGCGTTTGCTTGCCACGGAAGAACAGTCAGAACAAGCCAGCAGGAGATCCTTGCGGATAGAACCGGCCTCATCCGTTCTTGTCTCCCTGTCCGTTGGCCTGTGACAACTGCGCCACATGGACGATATTGGTCGCCTGGACTTCGATGACTCCATCTGCGACGAGTTCGATCAATCGAGGCATCAGGACTTCGACGGTCAGCGCCGATTCGATGAACTCGACTCGGATCGGGAGGTGCTCGCCGCCTGTGCCGGGTGCTCCATGCGTGTGAATTCGATGGTGCGCGCCGAAGCCCGCATGGCCACGAAAGACTGTCGCGCCCGAGATTCCCTTGCCAAAGAGGAAGGAGACGATCTCCAGGTGAAGATAGTCCCCTTCAGATGCTGCGTCTTCGTTGAGATGAATCACGACCCTTTGGGCCGGTCCTGACTGGAGCATGCAGAAATCCTCGGCGCAGCCTTACTTCGCCTCGTTAACCTGCAGCAGAGCCGTGCTGCCGGCATAGAGCTTGATGGAGTGACCGCGCGTCGCAAGGGTGAAGGTTCCGCTGCCATTCCGGCCGGTGTCGGCCAAATAATCCCCCGCGAAACCGTAGACGCCGCATGCATCCGGCGAAAAGATCGCTATGGACTGCTCCGTATCTGTTCCGCTGCAGGACCCTGATGCGACGAGCCTGGCGAAGAGCCCGTTGTGCCGGTTGTAGGCGATCGCATCGCCGTTGTCATCTTGAATCATCTTTTGCAGCGGGGAGAACGTCAGACCTCCGATCAGCGTCATCATGCCGACGGAGTCCTGATTGTCCACGCTGTGTCCATAGCTCGCATCGACTGAGTCATTGACGTTGGCAAGAGCGCGCACCGAGAGATTGACTAGCACGGATTCGCTCCCCGCCTGCAGCTTGTCGAAATGAATTGAGAGCGTGGACGGGCTCTGATGCGCATACGGCGTGGAGTCAAACGAGAACGCCTGGTTGGCGGCGACGTGGCCCACGAGAACAGAACCTTTTGCGATGCGCCTTCCATCGGGCAGAACGACAACCTGCATCGTCTTCGCAGTCACCGTGTCCCCAACCTTCGCGTTGTTTGTGTCGACTGAGTGCTCAAACCGGACCGGGATGGCTGTGGCTTGCGGCAAAGCCTGGGACTCTGCAGGCACATTCGCCGCAGACGCGCACGCGGCGAAGCTTGCCGCGCTCAAAAGCAGGGTTCCAACTACCGAGGCAAGGGTGGTTCTCATCTTCAAAGCTCCTGAGGAAGACTCCGACCCACTCATCAAACCACGGAGTAACCTTAAGAGATTCTGAAGTTTGCCTTAAGTCTTGGCAGTAGCCTGCCTGAGCCCGATTTGCTGCATTACAGTTTGAAGAATGAGTGCGGCGAGCGAAAATCGGCCGGAAAATGCTCTGCGCATCCTCGTCGTCGAAGACGAGTCCAAGCTCGCCAGCGCGATTGCCGAGGGCCTCGAAGGGAACGGATACGAGGTCGCTGTGGCGGATTCTGGAGAGATGGGAATTCGACAGCTGCAGAAGGCGGCATTCGATCTTGTTCTTCTCGATGTGATGTTGCCGCGGCAGGGGGGCCTCGAAACGCTGCGTGAGATGCGTCGCAGCGGCTTCCGCACGCCTGTTCTCATCCTGACGTCGCGCGGATCGGTGGAGGATCGTGTGCGCGGCCTCGATGCCGGAGCCGATGACTATCTCGTAAAGCCCTTCGCATTTCCCGAGTTGCTGGCGCGTGTGCGGGCGCTCCATCGACGGGCTCACCAGGAGACTGCATCTGTCCTTCAGCTCGCAGACCTTCGCATGGATGTGAGCGGACGCATCGCGACGCGTGGTGATGTCGCTTTGGATCTGACGGGTCGCGAGTTCGATCTATTGGAATATCTTCTGCTCAACTGCGGTTCGGTCGTGTCGCGAGAAATGGTGGCGCGCGATGTGTGGAAGACGACGGTTCGCTATACGTCGCTCGACAACGTAATCGACGTACACATAGCCCGGATTCGCAAGAAGCTCGACGATCCATTTCCAGTCAAACTCCTACATACTGTGCGAGGACTAGGCTTCGTTCTTCGCAAAGCCGAGGAAAGATAGTGCGCTTCTGGCCTCGGTTCATTCGCGACAGGCTCACACTCTGGTACGTGGGCATCTTCGGCGCTGTTCTGGCATTTTATGTCTGCGGCGCCTGCGTTCTGCAGTTCTGGCAGTTGAACGATCAGCTGCATCACGCCGAAATCGAAGATCTGGAAACAGTAGAAGGACTGCTCTACTTCGCTCCGGACGGGCGGCTTCTTCTCAACGAGAACTACCATAGCCATCCGCAGTCGCGTCTTCTGCTCGACCGATACATGGAAGTGCTGAGTCCTTACGGCGAAATTCTTTTTCGTAATGACCGGCTTGGCGCAATGACGCTCGGCGGCGCGCCGACGCCGCATGAAGGCGTGGTAGGCTATGCGGCAAAGCGAATGCGGCTCGCCGATGGAACGCCGGTCCTCGCCATCAGCCATCTCCACCTGCTGCAGGGAAGACCTCTTCTGATTCGGCTGGCTTACAGCACCGAGCCGCTCCAGGCGCGCTTACTCGAGTTCGTCGGATTGCTGCTGGTTGCCATGCCGTTTGCTCTCGTCGCTGCAGGGTTTGCGGGTTATCGTGTAGCGGGCAAAGCGCTCACGCCCTTAGAGCAGATGGCGCGTCGCACCGAACAAATCACTGCCCGAAAGCTCAGCGAACGAATCCCCGTCGATAATCCCAACGATGAGTTGGGGCACATGGCTCGCGTGCTGAATGGATTGCTGGCGCGCCTCGAGGAGTCGTTTGAAAAACTTCAGCACTTCACATCGGATGTCTCGCACGAGCTGCGTACGCCTCTGGCCGCCATGCGCAGCGTAGGCGAAGTTGGGTTGCAGGAAGATCACAGCATCGAGAAGTACCGAGACATCATCGGCAGCATGCTCGAAGAAGTAGCGCGGCTTACGGCGATGATCGATACGCTTTTGACAATCGCGCATGCCGATTCAGGAAAGATTGTGCTGCAGCGATCGGTCTTTCCCATGATGGATCTGGTGCGGGAATCAGTTGCAGTCGTCGGCGTCCTGGCCGAGGACAAGAAGCAGACGATCTCTGTCTCCGGCGATGACCAGGCCTGCGTCAACGCCGATCGCAGCTTCCTTCGCATGGCCGTAATTAATCTTATCGACAACGCGGTCAAGTACTCGCCAGCCAAGAGCGCTATTCGCCTGAATCTGTCCGCTCGAAGCGATCCGCCCAATCCCGCACGAATGGTGGAATTGTCCATTGAAGATGAAGGGCCGGGCATTCCCGAAGAAAAAGCCTCCCGCGTGTTTGACCGTTTCTATCGTGTCGATGAAGGGCGCACACGCGATACGGGCGGCGCTGGTCTCGGCTTGGCTATCGCCAAATGGGCCGTTGAAGTTCATGGCGGCGCGATCCAGGTCGCAACCCGATTGCCAAATGGATCCGTCTTCTCCATCGGCCTGCCAGCCGCGTGATCAGTTCTCCGCCAGTGCCACCTGGCCTGTGATGCTCAGGTTTGGTGTGATGACGCCCAATGATGCCCGGCGTGGACGACGCCAACTTCTGGCTCTGGCGCCTCGACGACCTAGAGCGGCCAAGCTCGCTACCCGACGACTTTGGCCTGGACTCGCTATCAGATGATTGACGCAAAGGGACTGGGCCCCGGCTCGTCGGGATCAGTTCGACGCGACGATTTTATCGGCCAACTTTGTCCTGAACAGTCAAACTCGGCAGTACACTTTTATTGTGAATCTTTGGCCTATGCAGTCTTTCGAATGCGAAGCCCAACCCGACCTCTCGGTATGGGTGGGAAGTCGCAACGACTACGACAACGAGGTCAATTCGTTCGCGTTCCAGAACATCGTTCTGCCTGAGTTGTCACCTTGGCCCGTTCATCCCGATGTGTCTCAAGCCTCGTTCTACAGCGTAACCGGCAACTACCTCGCCAACCTCGAAAATTTTCGGTTTATTCCGTATCCGCGTCTTTCGAACATTGGACCGGGCCTCTTGCAGTGGGACGCCGCCCTCTCCGTCTATCACTCTCTTCGGGTAGGCGAACCAGTTCAGCCAGAGGGCTACAGGACTGATCAAGCATTCCGGGGTTTCTCCGCGTTTGCGATACCTGAACCAGTCCAGACAACCGGCTGGTCAATGGATCAATTTGCCCTAGGCCTCGCAAGCGCCCAGTTGACGGTAGCGACCACATGGGATGTCATCAGTTTTTCGTCAATCAAGAAGCTCTCACTCACCAGGCGCATTCGACAACTGCAAGAGTCTTTCTGGTCGGTACTGCGGGCGACGCGCCGCTTCATTCACCGTTCCGTCGCGCGATACTGCTCCGTTTCATGGACGAGACGCCTCTGGTTCCTGCTGCATGGGGCTCACCCTCCGAAGGCTGATGTGCTCCCCGCACTCGGACATGCCGTGGCCATCTAGGCCCTGCATACTCGTCACTCACCTTCCGGAGACTTTCAGATGGATAAAACTTCAGGGATTTCTACGCCCGATCGAATTCTCAACGTACATTGCGTCGCACATCGGATTGGCCGTTCAGCGAGAACCGTGCGACGACTCATTCAACAGGGACGCCTGCGAGCACATCGACGGAATCGCCGATACTGGGGCATTTATGTCGCAGACGTTGAGCGCTTTGTATCAGCGAGGGGGTGGGTTCCATGCTCGAACTGAACCTTTCGCTGAGACTATCCACCGCTGGAGCTAAAGAAGCATCGCTTCAGATTCGCACCAGCGTGAGCGTGATGGGACTTGTAATGGCAGCCCGTCTACTTTGGCCGTTGATCGAGAATCATCACTAGCAGACATTCTTGAGAGCCGTATCGGGCTTGCGCCGACGCGGCTCCCAAGAGTCCAAACCTGTGTACGAACGTCGTAGAGAAATCCTAAAGCAGGTAGTCAATCGGCTTGCATCGATTGACTACCTGCTTTAGGATTTCTCGTATCGGAGCTATCCGCGTAACCTATTGATAATTAATCTTGGTGGCAGTGAGGGACTCATATCTCGTTATAAGTATCTTGAATAGAATATTTTGACAATGTGACCATCTAAACTAACCCCAGATATACCCCCAACAGAATCTCGTGTAAATTTTTTCGCCCGTTGAGCGGTCGTCCCAGCTTAGAAGGCTTCGGTTAACAGCTAGAGTTTCGGTCAGTTCAGCATTGCTCGCTATTGCTCTATATCAAGCTATTTCAGCGGTTTATAGAACTCTGTTATCACAACTAAATTGTGGGGACTACCCACAATTGCTCGCCTTTTTGAAGCAGTCTACCCACAAAAGTCCCCACAGTGCTTTTCCCGCAAAAATTCCGCATCGCAGCCCAGATTCGGTCAGCCCTATCCAATTCAGCAGTGACCTCCTTCACGGCTTTCGAACGACGGCCAGGAAGGTCTGGTAAGCTGGGGTACCTCTTCAAGCGAAGTCGGATCGAGGACACAGAATGCGTATTCGTGCTCTGATTCTTGCAGTTGCTGTGATAGTGAGTGGTGGAAGGCAGATGCGGGCGCAGATGAGCGGCCCCCCGCCGTCGCCGCCGGTGGGTACACAGGAAGACCCCGCAAAAGCGGTGGACGGTTTGCTCTCCATGATGGAGTTTCAGGTGGTGGGCGCGGCGAAGGCTATGCCAGCCGATAGGTACAGTTTTGCGCCAACGCAAGGGATCTTTGCTGCGGGACAGACGACGCAGTTCGATACCGTGCGCACCTTTGTGGCACAAGTGACGCACCTGGCGCAGGCGAACTACTTCTTTTTCGGCTGGAGCGGTATTAAGCCTGACCGCGACTCGAAGGCAATCGGCTCCATTACGACCAAGGACGAAGCGGTGGCTGCACTGGAAGCGTCGTTCGTCTACGCGCACAAGGCGATTGCAACCATCACGACAGAAAATGCATTTGTCGCCATCAAGCCAATCGACGGGTTCAGCACGCGGGCTACGATTGCCGCTTTTGCAGCGGCCCATGGGAATGATCACTATGGTCAGATGGTGGAGTACCTGCGGATGAACGGCATTGTGCCCCCGGCAAGCGCCAAGTAGTAGCTGGTTAGCGAGTCACCAAGATGCGGTCCTTGATCGGGCCGCATCTTTGTTTTTGGAGAGACCAATGCATCCTGAATCACCGAGCCCTGATTGGGAATACATTGGTAACGAGACGGCTTGTGTCTACCAAAGGCTCTATTCAAGTGGACAGCACCGTATCGTCGCGCTTGAAGAAGAGCCCCCGCCTAGACACGCTCAATACCACTTGAGCTCGCCTCCGCATCACAATCCAGCTCACACTTCCAAATCATAGGAGTTAGAACAAGATCGGATACTCTTCTCGCTATTTCTTGCAGCACATTGCGTTCGATCCAGGGGGTAGGCTCGAAAATCAGACTGTATAAGCCGTTGATATTAACCCTCGTCGACGTTTATGCGCGCGCGAAGGCAATGAATCCATTGGCGGGTATCACAATCGAAGCCGACGTCGGAAAGCCGTGCATGGGCGGTCCAGAAACGAGAACTCCGCCTGCATTGCCGGCGACGATCGGATTTACCCAGTTGTCGTACACATCACTATTAAAGATTTCGGACCACCAGCCCGTAAACGGGAAACCAATGTTGTATCCATACCATGTTGATTCGCACAAAGTGCCGATAATCACTACGTCCTCTCCACTGCCCTCCAGCCAGCGATGGAATGCGATGACGCGATTCAGATCATGGACATGAAATGGGTTTACATTGTCGCCCCGCAGCGCAGGTTGGTTCCAACGAAGACGGATGAGGTCCTGAGTGAATCGCAAATGATTGACCATCGCCGCATCGGAACCGCTCTCGAGACCCTGCCACCAAATGAGATTCGGTGAGTCCGCGGGAGTGTCCCATTGCTTGTCCTCGAGGAACTCCTGGCCCATGAAAAGCTGCGGGATTCCTGGAGAGGTGAGAAGCACCCCAGTGGCAAAGCGAGAACGGCTGCGTGCGAACCAGGATCTGTGGTTCGAAGAATCGGCTGCGGCCGGAATTCTTTGCTCTCTTCCGAGCATCACGATATCGTGATTTTCCACGCATGTTACTGCTTGCCACCCATGTCCAAAGTCGGGAGGGAAAAGCGCGCCGGCAAGGCTATCCATCTTCACTATCGCCTGTTGTCCCGCGGAAGCAGACTGAATCGCATCTCGAACCGCTCCTCGCAGTGCATCATGCTGCACAACGTCGAAACCGGCTCCCCCATCGGAGGTTGCGGTAACAATCGAGGCCCATGGCTTGGGATAGTCATTGAACTCAGTCGAGCACAGCCCCTGTTCGTCGTCAAATAAATTCCTGTCCTGGATCGAATGAACGGTCACTGTCTTTCGAGCCTATTTACTAGTTTCTGATAGACCGCAATGAATCCTGCCCGTAAACGGAAATTACAGATAGTCGATTTCCTATTTCATTTTCGTGCTACTTTTGTCAGCAATCTTCGGCATGGCCTTTTCTTCCCCAGGGTTACAAGTGAGTTGCTCAAGAACCTGCAGCTTCGATAAATGATGGAGGGCGACGATGGCCCGATGGGTCTCCTGCACTCTCAGCGAAATTGGAAGCATTGTTCGCTATCTGTATTTTCTCCGTTTCAGTCTGGCGTTATGGGTGTTCGCATGGCTGTTGACTATACTGAACGGCGCGCCATGGAGCGATGCGCAGGCGGCACACTATCCTTTGCGCCAATTACTAAGCGGGATCGTGACGCCCGAGTATGAAGCACAGTACCTCACTGTTGCATTCTTTGTTGTTTCCGCGGGCTTTGTCGCGCTTGTCTCCGCCCGTCTGGTTGTTATCAACGGAAATGAGCGTTTTCAGGCGAAGCCCCCAATCATGCTTCGTCTTCTCCTGGCGAACGATGCTTCGTCATTTGGATGGATCTGGGAATCGGTAGCAGTTCTGCTTTCTCAGGCGCCCACGGTTTTAGTGTTCAACTATCTGATCAGGAACGGCGACTATGAGCACGTATACGAAGTCTCCCCAGGCAACCAATCTGTTTGGGGAATTCTCTGGGGCGCGCTTCTCGCGATCGCATTTTGGTGGGTGATCAACGCAGCCTTCTACGCAACCTATGAATTGCGGAGCGACGCTGACCCATCGAAGACCGTTCAGCTCGGGAAAAACGCCGCACGCACCATCCTGTTCCCCCGTTGGTGCTTCGGACTAACACCCGCGGGGAATCTGTTTTCCCCTTGCACGCTCGAGGGAATAACAATGCCTTTGAAAGGAGCGCGCAGTCTCAAAACGTACAGCAGACTGGGGAAGACGTTTCTCTCGGTTATTGGTTTTGAAGGATATCTGGCCCGAGCCGAGGGTCGTCTCTACGAGGCCCACGCGTTCTCTATTCCTGCAGTGGCCGGCTCCATCTTCCTGTATCTAACGATGTGCCCATTGACCGCGCCTGTCCCGGCGATCTCATGGGCGTGGTCTTTCTTCGTTGTTTTTATGGTTTTACCCGCACTCATCCTGCTCTGGGCCTTTTGGTGGTCAAAATCCAAGGATCCCGGCTATGGGCTATTGAAGTGGAAGATTGGCTTCACGATTGGAATCGTGGGAATCCTTGGCTCCATCGTCGATTTGTACCAGATCGGAGATCCGGAGCGATTTCCTTCCTTCGCGTTGGTCCTGATTATGGTGATTGCGGCCTGCTGGACGCTCTCTGTCGTGGCTTTTGCCGCGGACCGTTACAGAGTCCCCGTTCTGACTGTGATTTTGCTCATGATGGCAATTCCTCGGCTAGCCGGATGGGACGGAGGCAAGGAAGAACACTATCTCTCGACGGCGCCGCCTCAGCCCAACGCGCAGTTGAAGTCCCCGCAACAGATCCTGGACAGCTTACGCGGCCACTCTGCTTTTCCCGTGCTCATCGTGACCGCAACAGGAGGAGGTTTGCACGCATCTGCGTGGACGGCGTCTGTGCTGAGCAAGCTGGAGCAGACATTCAACTCCACCGACGATCTCGGTGCTGCCACGCCCTTTCACGAACATATCTTGCTTGTCAGTACAGTGTCTGGGGGAAGCGTGGGCCTGCTTACCTACATTGACCAGCTTGCGCAGCTGCAGGCGGGGCAAAGCCTCGACGCTGTCCACTCCACACGCATGATGAATGCCGCCCAATGTTCCAGCCTTGAAGCTGCAGCCTGGGGCCTCGTCTATTTCGATCTGCCGAAGGCCTTCCTTCCGGTCATACCCTACTTCATCAAGCCTTCCACAGGAATGGATGCAGATGGAGTGAACGATCTCGATAAATCTCCTCTGCTCAAAGACCGTACTTGGGCTTTGCGTAAGGGATTCGCACGCAATCTGCACAATATGTATTGCGGATCCGACGGAAACACCTCTGGCCGCAATGATCTCGTAGCTGACACCTCGATGACCGCCAACATTCTGGCCGATGAACAGAAGCTCTCTTTGGCGAACCTTCTTGGGCCAGGCATTGATCCGCGCATTCCAGCGTTTACGATGAACACAACTACCGTCGAAGGTGGAACCAGATTTCTGTTGGCGAACTACCAGGTCCCGCGGAGTTCGATAAGCGGCGCCAACGAGTCTTATCCAGCACAATCGTTCCTTGACAAATATCGTTCCCCCTCCAATCCTGGCTTTTCAATAGATTTGCCGCTTGCCACCGCTGCCCAGCTTTCCGCCACATTTCCGTACGTCTCTTCAGCGTCGCGGATTCCCGATCCCGCCGATCCGAATGGTCTGCACTTCGTCGATGGGGGCTACTATGACAACGACGGAACCGCATCCGCGATCGAATTTCTGCGCTCAGCTCTCGAAAAGCCCGCGAACCCCGGCCCTCCATTGCGCGTGATATGGGTTGAGATACGAAACAGCGGCAATCCGCTGAACGATCTGCCTACAGAATCTTCCGCAGCTTGGAATCTTCTCCGTCAGCTCATGGGACCTCTAGTGACTTTCTGGAGCGCAGGTCATGAAAGCGTCACCGAACGAAATCGCGTCGGGTTGGACCTGTTTGAAAAGGCCTATGTAGACAAAGTTCACATTGAGCGCCTCGTCTTTGCCGACAATAACGCCAGTGACAAGGTCAAGACCGACCCGCTAAATTGGTCGCTTACTCCGCTGCAGCGCAGCGAAGTCCATACTTCGGCCGAAGCGCTCGGGGCGAATTTCCAAGCGGCACGGAACTGGTTCTTTGAATTCGACAAAAAATGGGCCGCTGAACATTAAGGGCATCGACCAGCGCCTCGGCGCGTTCCGTGCCCGGAATTCGGACGCAGCTCACCTAGGCCCTTCCGCGGCTGGTTTCAAATTCCTTGCCTGTATTTGTTGCAAATCAAACCGGCGTAGACTGAACTCGAAGGAAAATGTGTCCCTCTTTCGTTCATAGAATTGAGCATTGCCCTTGACTTCTCCCGCGTTAACCGATTGACGGGCAAATCAACTCATAGATCGCAGTGCGAACACGCAAGAAGCGCCAAGGGCAACAGAGAAACGGTGCTATCCAGGAGACGACGCTCCGAACGAAAGGTGCAGCGATATGGCTCCAGGCCTCGACGCTTTGAAACACATTGTCGTGCTCATGATGGAGAACCGATCCTTTGACCATATGCTCGGTTCGCTGAAAGCGACGAACCCTCTAATCGATGGCCTTGATGGCACTCAGTCGAACCCCGATACGCAGGGGAATCAGGTCTTTGTTCAGCCGCTCGCCGAATTTCAGAGCCAGCTTGACCCTGACCCCGACCACGCGTTTCCGGCGGTCGACCAGCAGATTTTTGCCGGCGACCAGAGCGCCGAGCGTGTAGCCACCATGAAGGGCTTTGTCCAGAGCTATTACCAACAGCAACAGGATCTCGCCCACTCGCAAAAGATCATGTACTACTTTTCTGCAGACAAACTGCCTGTTCTCACGGCACTCGCCAACAATTTTGTGGTTTTCAACCGCTGGTTTGCATCCATTCCAGGACCTACGCTCTGCAATCGCGCATTTGCGCACTACGGCACCTCGTTCGGGCAGGTGGGCATGAGCGTCTTCTACCCACAAGGCAAAAGCATCTACGAACGACTGCAGGACGGGGGCCGCACGGCCAAACTCTACTACTTCGATCAGCAGAGTTCGTCGCTCGAGGTTGTCAATTTACTACAACACCAGCCTCAGCTCTTTGCGACCTACGATCAGTTCCTGGCCGACTGCAAATTGGGCAGGCTGTCCGACTACAGTTTCATTGAACCCAATTACTCTGACCACGATAACGATGACGGAGCGCAACTGGCATCCGATCAGCACCCGGACCACAACGTTCAAGAAGGGGAACTCTTCATTGCTTCGGTCTACAACGCGATTCGCGCAAATCCGGAGCTCTGGGCAAGCACGGCGCTCCTGGTCGTCTACGACGAACATGGAGGAATCTTCGACCATGTTCCGCCCCCGCCCTGCACACCCGACGGCTACTCTGCGGGCCCTACGAGTACAGGCCTGAATTACACATTTGAGTTCAACCGCCTAGGCGTCCGGGTGCCGGCTATTCTCATCTCCCCCTGGGTTCCAAAAGGCGGCGTTGTCGGAACTGACAGAGTTTTTGAGCACGCGTCAATTCCGGCTACGGTAACGAACCACTTCATCGGCAGTTACACTGCCAGCACGAAACGCGAACAAAACGCCCAGACTTTTCTCGATTTGTTGTCGCTCGATGCCATGCGAACCGACAGCGTCTTTTTCAATACTTAGTGCGGAGGAAACGGCTCGATGAATACAGTTCCCAACAGGACGAAGCACAAAGCTCAGGGACCACGGTCGATGCTCGCAAAGGAGCGTATTCCCAGGCTCGCTGGCGATGTCAGCTATATAACAATTCCGAACCCCTCTTCATCGACCATGAACAGCAATAGACCAGTATCTAGCCTGATCAGGTCACAGTTGCAGCATCTGCAGCATGCCGAGAGCGCTCGACTTCCCAAAGAGAAGCGAGATGGTCGCCGTCCAGAAGACATCGGCACCGAAGCTGAGGCTGCTTCCTACATCGCCAAAATCACCAACCTTCTCCACCCACAGGGCCGAAAACGATCACGGTCACGTCCCCCCAGCTAGGAGCAGAATGCGAGCACTCTCCATCATCAGTGCGATGCTGGCGTTATCGATCAGCGCGGGACTGGCCCAGGAAAGTCAGACTCACGCCGATTTCCGCGGCGAAGCCACGCGCTTCAAACAGAGTTGCGAAGCATTTTCCCTTAAGGCCATACCCGGTTGCGCGTATCTTCTCTTCACCGATCATCCTCTTCACATCGCGGTCGGCAGCATCGCCCCGCAAAACGGTTTTGGAGCTGGGGGAGCGTATATCGGACATTTCACGCCAAATGAACGCTGGCGCACCAGCTGGGACGCAGACGCCATCGCGTCGGAGAACGGTTCGTGGCGTGCCGGTTTTTACTACAAGGCCATCCACACACCCATCGAGAAAATCAAGGTCATCACTACGTCGACAGGTCCGCCTGCACATTCCGATCTGACCATCCATCCCAACACTGTCTTCAATCTCTACGCACAGACGATCTGGCTCGATCAGTTGTTTTTCTACGGTCTCGGCCCAGACTCACTGAAGGCGAACGCCAGTGAATTCAGCATGCGCCAGACCATCTCCGGCGCCAACGCAATCATCCCCGTATTGCACGGCCTGAACACTTCCCTTCTAGGCGAAATCAACGGACGATTTGTTGCTGTCGAGGAAAACCACCATGAGTCCAGCCCATCCATCGAACAGATTTTCACTGAAGGCACGGCTCCCGGACTCACGACGCAGCCGTCGGTTCTTCAGCTGGGCGAAGGCGTTCGGCTTGAGCCCACGCTCTTCAATGACCATCTGCAGCTGGACTACCTTGCTCAGTTTCAGCAGTTCGTGGCGCCATCAGACACGCAATACTCCTTCCGCCGTTTCACCGCCGATGTCGACCATACAATTCCCCTCTACCGCAATTCAGGATCGTACGGCCCGAAGGCGACCAATGGCCCGGACGAATGCGCAGCGTCGCTGGGCGCGACAAAGTGCCCCGCCATACAGCGCAATCGCGAGGGTTCCGTTGAGCTGCGTCTGCTCATTACCGAGTCCATAGCTTCGGCAGGCAGTGTCGTCCCTTTCTACTTCCAGCCCACACTCGGCGGCTCGGATATCAACGGCAATTCGTGGCTCCCCAGCTACAACGACTATCGCTTTCGCGCACCGAACACGCTACTGCTCAGAGAAGGCTTCGAACACTCCATCTGGGGGCCGATCGGTTTCAACTTTTCGGCCGATCAGGGCAAAGTTGCACTCGCGCGCAGTGATATAGCCTTCGATCATCTCGCCCACAGCTTGTCTGCAGGCCTGACGCTGCGGGCCGGCGGCCTCCCTGCCCTATCTCTCAGCTTTGCATGGGGCGGTTCCGAAGGTACGCATTCAATCACCGACGTGAATCCAGCTCTGCTCGGAGGATCGGCCCGCCCGTCGCTCTTTTGATTCTCAATCGACGCGCCGGATTAGAGTGCTTCCGATGCCAGAGGGTCAGATTCACAGTAAGGAGACGCTTTGACGACTGAACTATGGGGAACTTTTTCGGTTCGGGACCACCTCGTTGAGCGTGCCTTTGTCGCTGACGTTCTCCTGTATGACCGACTTGTCATCCCGACGCTGCCGGAAGATGGGGACACTCGAAATTGGCCGCCAGAATGGAACCTTGCACGGCAGCAACGGTTGCTGAACGTGCTGGGCGAACTGGCGGTGGCTTTACCCTGGACGGAAGAACGTCACCGGCAGTGGCAAACGCGATTCGATCATGCGAGCGCCAAAGAGCGACGCCTGGCGCGAGAAGAAGCGGCTTCATGCGTCGCTTCTGACGCGAAGGCCGCTCGCACCGACGATCTGCCATTCCAGGTCACCCGGATGCTGTTGGCCGACTATGCGAATGCACCCGCAGATGACGCCTATTCCAACGGCTGCACGCTTTAGGAAAGGCGCGTCCTGGGTCGGAGCTGGAGGCAGTCGCCGCCTATCCCAGCTTTGCTTCCTTCAATGAGGATGTACCTACAACCTCGCAGAATGCCGGTCGAAAGACGCTGTATCCGCCCACTGCAGTATTCGGCTGGGATTTCTTTGTTCCGCAAAGCGCCGAAACAGGTGAAACCGAAGATTTGAGGCTTTTGGAGACTGCGGTTGAGCTTGCTGGGCGGGCGGACTTCATCGAAGTACGCAGCGATTTCTACGGCTGGCTGTCTGACGTGTCGCGGGGCCGAATCCCGCTTGCCGAGGCACGGATTGACATGGAAAAGCGTGTCCGAACATAGCAGAAGCTGATGGCTGGTCAGGGGTGGAAGAAATGGACACGGCGCGCAATCAAAGTCGCAGATGCATTCGCGGGCGGGCTGGGGTTGGTAAACGAGGTTGCCGGCGTCGTTGCGGAAAGCTTTCTCGGCACCGCTGATATCGTCGCGGATGAGCGTCTGGAGCCGAAAAAGATGGTCCCCCGGACCAAAGTCGCGGCGATGTTCCATGATGCAAGGAAGCGGTTCGGATGGAAGCCCCTCGACGGCGATTGACTGGCACGATTCCTAAGGTCCGACGGAGGCCCCTTTGGACCTCGGCCTCTCCATCCTTGAAGGCTGAGTCTATATTGGCTGTGAAATTAGGGATTCGGCCGAAGGCGCCGTTGCCTTTCGAATCATGTGAGGATGCAGACGAGATGACTCCGATCGGATGGATCAACGAGAGCTTTGTTGTGATCGATGCCTGGCAGAGCCTTGAATTCGCCAAAGGGATTCTGAACGCGTTTCGTGGACGATGGATTGTGGTGAATCGAAGACATAATGAGGGGCTGAAATGGTACCTGCTGACGCGACTCGAGTTCGAAACGAAAACTGCCGGGAAGGCAAAGAACGATCGAGTCGAGGATGCGCTGGGGCTGCGCGAATATCTGGCCAGCGAAGTCTTCTATGGTCGAGGCAAAAAGGAGTCGTCACGACAGGTCAAACAGCTTGCTCTGAATTCGGCCAACCGCCTTGACTCTTTCGATAGACATCCGTGATCCGAAACGTCTCATCGAACGGCTTGCACTCGTTCGTCGTTCCCGAGACGCTCGGGACGCTGTGGGAGTATGCGCTCAAGCAATTCGGAAGTTGACCTAAATTTCTTTCCTTTGTCACGCGCCCCGGCTTCAGGCGGCTTTGTGGCAGAGCCGGTCGGAACCCGTCAAGGTTCTCCGCTCTCCCTGCGACCGCTCAAGCTCATCCCACGCGAGCAAAAGAGCTCGCGTGGGAGCCCTGAGCACGCGGCGCTCCCGCGACCTTGACCGACCCCCCGCGTATCTGCCCGCCGCAAGAGCCATAAAGCGGGGGCGCTCAACAAAGAAATTTGGGTTTCAGGCGAGTGCTTCCCTCATGCACGCATATCGCCCTTGAGGCGGGCATCCAAGGAGAACAAACATGGCATCGTTTATCGCCAGCAGCAGGGCATTCGCCGCCAGCAATCGCCCAACCCACAACCAGGCGCCGCACAGGAAAAATGCGGCGCAACGCAATCCGAGCGACTCGCCTTATCGGCAACGCACCAAGCAGAAAGACAATCCCACTCAGGGGCTGATCAAACAAGCCGTGGACTACCTCGTCGAACAGCTTGATCTGGGCGATTGAACTCATGAGAGCCGCGGCGTTCAATATATGCGCCCTCTCCTATGGCTTGTGCGGAACGCTTGATCGTTGGTGAATGTTTTGGAACTTCAACGGTTATGAGGTTCGGACGATGGAAAGGATCATTTTGCGGCTCGGAGTTCGCGCGGAATGTCAGTTTACCTACGAAAGAACGTCAATTGCCTCAATAAGGCCGACGCGGTTTCGGGTGGATTCGTAAGGAGAAACGCCATTGCGACGCGCTAACGATCACGGGTACAAGCCGACATTTCAATACTGATTCTGAAGGTCGTACGCGAGGGCCCAACCGCGGTGGCGTTTTGGCAACTGCTTTTGCCGGCAAGAATTGCCGCTGAAAAATGGCTTGCCGCTGGGCCTCGCTGTCGACGCAACCTACGCGGAACGCTCCTTCCATCTATCCGCCGGCTCCAGAAAGAAGGAGCGATAGGACTCATCACTGAGTGAAAAAACCTCTGCTGGAGTGCGCAGCACGCAGCCGAAACTACAGCGGGTCCAGAACCGCGAAGCGGCCCTTGTGGCAAATAAGCACGCGGCGAAAGAGTCCCAGCGTCAGCAGTCCATCGAAGTCCGATGTGCCGGAGTCCTTCTGAGCGCCCACGAGGGTGAGGAAGTTGACGCCCGGCAATTCCACAGGGCCGAACTTGACACTCTGGGTTGGCAGGCTCGAATACACCCGTTTCGCTCCATCTGCGCCGCTGCCATGGAACGAAGCAGTCTTCAAGAGGCCGACTGCCAGGATTTCAGACGCGTTGTATAGAAGGGCCGAGTTCGTACCGGAGTCGAGCTTCAAGCGAATGGGCCGCAAACCGTCTGAAAGGCGAACCGAGACGATGAGCGAGCTGGGCAACGATGCGTTATCTGCGGCCGCGTTGGAAGTCAATAGTCCAATGTGCGGTCCCTTGATGTGGTTGCGCAATGTGGATGTCTCGTCAAGGCACAGCTGCCGGTTTGCGTTGTCGATAAGCATGTCAAAGTGCTGCAAAAAGTCCTCGCCAAGGATTCCACGAACTTGAAGGCCGGAAGCGTTCAGGCGATCGAGGTCATAGAGGATCACTTCCCGATTGGCCAGCGTATTCAACCCCACTTCGAGCAGATCAACGCGAGCCCTGGCGGCAGGCACATGAAATCCAGCGCCCGCTACCGCCGCGTCTCCCTGGGTCGCCACATGAAGTTCAGTGGCCAAGGCAGCGTCGATCATTGTCACCTGAGTGCCCGTATCCAACAAAAAATCGTACGGACCAGAATGATTCACCGAGACCGCTACGATCATCTGGTACCGGTTCGCGAATCGTAAAGGTACACTGTTGACATTTCCAGGGCAATGCGGTTCAGCCTTAACCACGGAAAACGAGACTGCTGCGAGAGTTATGGCAGCGAGCCATTTCAGATTCGGAATCGACATGTGAGATCACCTCAGCCGGATCGGCTGGGTGAACTCTCGGCGATTGCTTCAGCACGGTCGTGACGCCCCTCCGATGGTTTCCGGATGAAAGGCGATGTTTTGATGACGGAACGTAAGTGCTTTATTTTCAGATTCGCGGACATCGAGGTCAGGGAACGCGAATACCTCCTGATCAAAGAAGGCGAGCGCGTTCCGGTCGAGCCAAAAGCATTTCGCGTCCTGTTATTCCTTGTCCGCAACCCCGGGAGACTGTTGACCAAGGACGAGATTGTCGCCTCCGTGTGGAGCGACAGCGCCGTTTCAGACAACTCCCTCACGCGCAGTATTGCGCAGCTTCGACGAGCACTTGGCGACGATTCCCGCGAGCCCCTTTACATCCTCACCGTCCCTACTATCGGCTACCGCTTCCTCTCCGAGGTGAGGTGCGAAGAAGATGGCTTCGGCGGTAATAGTCCTGCGGTCCCGTCCCACATTGCAAACGGAAATTCGACGGAACCCGGGCTCGAACTGGCCGCCGTCGTCGGCATCCGAACTCATCACCCCGTGACGCCCGCGACCGCCGCAGCTTCCGATATGCCGATAACTGAGCGCGCCGCCTCCAACGGGAAAACCACCGGAAGTCGCCTGAGATGGGCCGCCCTTGCAGCCTGCCTAGTCGTTTCAGCTTTGCCAGTGGTGTGGTTCGCCCATAGCCGAGTGCATACCGAGGTTCCCATTCGCTCTCTCGCCGTTCTACCTCTAAATGACCTGTCCGCGGGAAGGAGGGAAGACTACTTCGCTGACGGGATGACCGACGAGCTGATCACTGAGATTGCGCGGATACCGAACCTGAGAGTGGTATCTCGTACCTCGGTGATGCAAGAGAAGGGTTCGAACAAGACACTGCGGCAGATAGCCCATGAGCTCAATGTCGATGCGATTGTTGAAGGTTCTGTAGTCCGGTCCGGCGACCGAGTGCGGATTACTGCTCAGCTCATCGACACGCGAACTGACAAACATCTTTGGGCTGAGAGCTATGAAGGAAAGCTCAGCGATGTGCTATCGATACAAGACGAGGTGGCGCTCGAAATCTCTTCACAAGCGAGGATTGTGCTTACGCAGGATATCAAAATGCGGCTATCGAATCGGAAGCCCATCAATCCTCAAGCATATGATGCTTATCTCCGTGGAATCTATTTTGTAGATAAGCGGCAAGGTAAACTGGCAACGGAGTATCTTCGCCAGGCCATCACAATTGATCCACAATATGGATCCGCATACGCGGGCCTTGCGGAAGCGCTGCTTACGCAATCTGAGACTTTCCAGGTAAAACCGGTGGACGCCATGCCGTCCGCAATCGAGGCGGCAAAACGCGCCATTGAACTGGATGCCAATAGCGGAGAGGCCTATACGGCCCTAGGAGCCATCGACTCGGACTATTTGTGGGACTGGCCTGCGGCGGAGCAGAATCTCAAGCGCGGTATCGTGGTGAACCCAAATAGCTCGCTCAGCGAGCTGCGATATGCGATCTTCCTTGCGAACGTAAACCGCACTGAAGAAGCCGTCACTCATATGCGTCGCGCAGCAGAACTGGATCCACTCTCATTTTGGGCCAATCGACATCTCGGAACAGCACTTTACTTTGCAAGACACTATGACGAGTCCCTCTCATGCCTTAAGCGCGCAGCCGAACTTGCTCCCGATCAACCAGCACTGGTCGCGGGGTGGCGTTCGGCGATCTACGAAGTGCAAGGCAAGTACGACGAGGCTGTCGACTCAGAACTCCAGGGTATTACGACGTATGTTGCAGCAGATGTCGCAACTTCACTTCGCACGGCATACAAACGTAGTGGCTGGCGAGGCTACCAGCAAGCGTATTTGGACTTTCTTCTGTCTCATTCCTCACAACCTTGCGTTTCAGATGACATCGCAATGGGCTATTTGCGCCTGGACGACCTTGACCGGGCATTTCGTTGGCTTAACCGTGGGGCAGACGAGCATTGCCTCTTGGTTCTCACTCTTCAAGCCGATCCAAGGTTCGATCGAATTCGCAATGACTCGCGCTATCATGCCCTCTTGCACCGCATGAACCTCTGAAGTTGAGACTGCCTCACAACGGAGTCCCCGGAAAACGCGACATACCAAGTCAGACGCACGCAGACGTTCTCAAACGCCTCTTCTTAAAAGTCGATTCGGAGATAGAATCTCCGACAATCGCAGACAGGCGCAGTGCGATAAGGTCCCGCCACGAGTTTCAAGGTGCGCTGCCAGCCATGACGTGCACTCGCTTCAATCCCCAAAAGCGGGTCGGTACTGGTTTTTCGTCGCGCTGCCGCGTCCATAGAGAACTGCGTATTGCGCCACTGATTCATCCAATGAGTTGGACGCTTCGGAGGCCAGTCTCTTCTTGTTCAAGGCCCGCGAAAGCGCACAAGGACGAAAAGCATTTTGCATAGCGCAGGCTCGGACGGCGCTGGGCCGTCGTGCGCAAGCAACTGTTTCATCGCTCCAGGTAGATCTTCTGCTCGCTTTACCTTCAGGCCAAGGAATCCACAAGAGACGGCGAGTGTCGAGAAGTCGGGATTTTCGAGATCGGTTCCGAAGTTGACATAAGCCGACGCTTTCAACTCGACCCCTAACCTGCGTCGTCCCATGCGTTCACACGAATCAATCGCCGCCGGACCAACGCCGGCGAAGGAGCACAGGCAGGCGCCGATCGTTTATCCTCGATCCATGGATGTTGCAGCAATTCTGCGCGAGCTTGACGCAGAGATCGAAAAGCTGGAGCGCGCTCGGAAGATCATTCAAAGCCTTGCCTATCCTCCCCGGAACCGCCGGCGGAAGCCAAGACATGCATCTGTTCTCCCGGCAATAGTCGCCAACCCTGAGCCACAGATCGTTGTGCTGCCGCCGAAGATGAGGCGGGAGTATCGCCCACGCGTGAAACCCATGGAGCGAACGGCGGTAGCCTTGGCTCCCGCTCGTTTCGATAAGGCAGTCTTTGTCCCGCGTGTCGTTGTATCCCCTCCGATTGCGACAACTCCCAAGACTGCCGAGTTCAACGCCGACGTCTTCGAAGCGGCAGTCCGGCAGAATCTCTTGCGCGGAGGCGCTTAGCGGCGCAGCCACCAAGGAACGAATCTCGTTCCTTTTCATTCTGTCTGGCCAAGGTGAGTTGCGCGGGTCAGGAGACTCCTCGTTCGATCAGAGCTTACGAAGGGCTGTCATAAAGTTGTCGATTTTGCGAGCCGACGTCGCCTTACCCGATTTTAGGTTGCGCTCAATGCACAATCCGGAGAAGTAGGACAGCACCATCTCGGCAATTGCGGAGGGAGCCATGCGGGGTTTCTCCGCCTCGATATTCATCGCGAGTAGGTGCTGCACTAGCGCTCGATTCTCCGTTACGACTCCATAAGCCTCATCCGGAAGGATAGCTAACTCTCGCATGGAGTTGATGGAAAAACATCCCTGCTGTTCTCCCTTGTTGAGCGGTCCATGCTTCAGAAAAATCTCGACGTTCCTCCAGCCGAGAGGCTCCTTGGTGAGAAGCCCCCTCTTCCCCTGGCTCTCAAGGTAGTGGCGCAGGCACGCCACGAAAAGATCTTCCTTGTCACGGAACTCGGTGTACAGCCCTGACTTGTTCACGCCTGTAGCTCGTTCCAGTTCCTGGAGGCTCGCGTCGGCGAACCCGTGCTTCCAGAAGACAGGCATTGCCTTCTCTAGCACTTCTTCCCGGCTAAAGCCTCTCGGACGCCCCATACATATATTGTCCGATAAAGAACCGAATAGTTCAATATCTCTGCATCGCAGCCGCATCACGGACATCGTATAGAACTGATCGGTTCACAACGGCTTTGTACCCGAAGCGTTGAGGCCCATGGATTGAGGGTGGATTGTTTCAGTAAACAAAGGAGATTTATGTCTAAGTTGGCGAACAAAGTGGCCCTCGTAACCGGCGGTTCACGGGGTATTGGCGCAGCGATTGCAAAGCGTCTGGCGGCCGATGGAGCAAGTGTGGCCATCACATATGCAAAAGACGCGAGCGCGGCGATTGTGGCGAAGACGTTCCCTTTGGTCGAAGCGGCTGAGGCTCTGCGCTATCTCGTTGAAGGCCGCCCTTTCGGGAGGGTAGTTATTACAGTCTGACAGTCCTACTACGAGATGGCTGACGAAGGCTGCCCACTACGCGCAGGCGTAGTGCGAACACGAGTAGCCAAATCAGCGCAACTACGCTCGGACGAGCTTACTGAGAGAGAGGAATCGATAACAGCGATAAAGGCGGTTCGGCTGGCATCACTGGTTACGGCAATCAATGTCCTGGTCGCGAGCGGCTTTTCCATCGCGGCGATCATCCGTCCGCAATACCTGGTCCCTGCCGAATCCGTTCCAACAGAGGCGTCGTTGCTATTGGCGATGTACGCGGCGGCACGCACAATTCCTCTGGCTTTGTTCGCATTGTGGGCGATCTACAAGCAGGCGACGCCTGCGTTGCTGATCCTGGGCGCGCTCGCCGGCGTCATGCAATTGCTGGATGCCGGAATCGGTCTGTTTGAGCATGATCTTGGGAAATGCGCTGGGCCGCTGTCTATCGCCCTCCTCCAATTCTTCGTGGTATATCTGCTTCACAGATCCGTCCGGATCACGCCGCAAACCAAGCGTGAATAACACACCCAACGGCCCGGGACTTCCGAGTTCGCTCCAGTTGCCCAGTGCCAAACCAATCCCCCTCTGCGATGGGTCTGACGCACAGGTAAGACCGGCGAGAAGAATTGTGCGTTTGAAAGCGGCTTAGTTACGGATTAATTCAGATGGCGGTGCGCCCTCCATCCACGGCGAGTTTTGCGCCGTGAATGAAGCTGGCGCGGTCTGTCGCCAGGAAAACAATTGCTTCTGCAATTTCATCGGCTGTTGCGGGACGTCCCGCAGGCGCCTGGGCGGCTAGCTGTTCGAGGCCCTCGCCCATCGCCTCCGTACCCTCAGTGCGCGTAGGTCCTGGACTCACTGCGTTCACGCGGACACCCATTGGTCCATATTCGGCAGCCCAGGCTTTCGTTAACAGATTGATGGCGGCCTTACTCGAACCGTAGAGGCTCATCCCGGGCGCTCCGTAGTCGGCGGCCATCGTCGAAAGATTCACGATTGCCCCTTTGCCTCTCTCGGCCATCAGTGGGGCAAGCACTGCGACTAGGAAATATGGCGCCTTCACGTTTGTTGAAAAGACGCGGTCAAACTGCTGTTCCGTCATTTCATGCGTTGGCCCGAAAGGATAGATGCCCGCATTGTTGATGAGAATATCGACATGGCCACTTCCCAGTTCGATCGCCTTCCTGGCCACTTCGCGAGCACTGTCTGCGCCGAGAAGCTCGGAAGGAATAAAATCCGCTTTGCCTCCTGCGATCCGAATTTCATCGACTGCCTTATTCCCGCGCTCTGCATTTCGCCCTACAACCAAAACGTGAATACCAAGCTGAGCCAGTTTCTTGGCTGTCGCGAGACCGATTCCACTCGTTCCACCTGTTATAAGCGCTGTCGAAGTATTGTCTGTCATCTGCAATCCTCCATGGCGATAACCTCCGTTTATTCAATGCCCACGCAGATTTCCGAGACCCGTGAAATCGAAAGGAAGTGGCGTTCAACCCGCAGGGCCTCTCCGTCTGTGGCGGAAGAGAGTTAACTCGCCACAGACGGCAGGAACGAGCGAGCTGACGTTCGACCACTTAAACCGTCCTTCCACCCAATCGCACGGTGGTGAGTCCGAGAACGTAGACGCTGTTTACCTGAGCAGGTCAAATGCCAAGAGGGAGCGCTACGTTTTGCCCGAATTCAAAAGGGTTGTGAAATGGCGGGCTTCGCTGGTGCTCGTTGCGCGACAAAGTTCTGACGTCAAAGGCGGAAAGCAGATTGACGCGACGTGCGAACATAATTCCACCGCGTATTCAACCGAGAGGCGGAGACGAACCGGGAAGAACTCAGATCTGAAAGCTGACGCTGAACCAAGCGGAGACTGCAATTCCTCTTTTGCACGATCAGGTAGGGATCCGCGCGGCCATTCGCAACGAAGGCAAACGAGACTCATGTCGCACTCACCCTGCTCTTCCAAGAACGCAGTATCGGGTCCAGCCGTCGCCAGGCGCACCGACCAAGAGCAACGCTTCTACTTAGGCTGCCCCAGCGGAGAACAGCGCACAGATGACGTCACGGTATTCATTGTTTATCATTAACGAGATTTGTATGGGTGCATCGATGCAGAGTCTGTTGTAGTCGATTTGCGAGGCCCAGAGGAACAGCTGTCCGACCAGGCGAATCACCGTTCAGTTACCGGTGCGAACGGACCTGGCTGAAGGACCGACCACTGTCTAGGCGGATCGGATACAGCGGCAGCAGATGTAAGGAACAATGGCGTGGGACTGCCTGCCGGAAGAACAGATGAGATATTCAATGCATTTTTTGGTACTAAACTCCAAGGCGCGAGCTTAGGGCTGGCAATCACCCGTTCCATTTTGGATCACATGGCGGGTGGTTCTGGGCCGCTGCAAACCCCGAACGAGGCACAACGTTTCACATCACACTGCCGATCAGGACGACTCTCCACATGACTCCCACCAATGCTACTGTCTTCATTGTCGATGATGACGATCGCATGCGTGCGGCCACGCAGCGGTTGCTCAAGACTGTCGGCTTATGTTCAGAGTCGTTTGCCACGCCGCAAGAATTCCTCATGCACAAGCTTCCTGACGTCGCCAGTTGCCTTATTTTGGATGTGCGCCTTCCTGGAATGAGTGGACTGGATCTTCAACGCAAATTGATCGAGGCCGGTATTCAGATTCCCATCATCTTCATTACAAGCCATGGGGACATCCCTATGACAGTCAAGGCAATGAAATCTGGGGCTGTGGAGTTTCTGACCAAGCCTTTCCGCGATCAGGATCTCGTTGATGCGATTCAGGAGGCCCTGAAGCGGGCCGATGAGTTACGGAAACAAAAGGCGGAGATTGGTCAGCTGCAAGAACGCTACTCGAAGCTGACGACACGTGAGCGGGAGATAATGCATCTCGTCGTCTCCGGCATGCTCACCAAACAGATTGCGTCCGCGCTTTCCATGAGCGAAATCACTGCGACCGTCCATCGCGGGCACGTGATGCGCAAGATGCACGCCAACTCCCCGGCGGAGTTGGGGAGAATAGCAGAAAAACTCAAGCTTCCGACAACGTCCTAGCCGTCGGGCGGCAAGCGCGTACAGTTCCTGCGAAACCAGAATCCACCCAGAATCCACCCTATAGATACCTATCGGCACCCTAATCACAAGCCACAATTGCGTTCGGCGGCGGTCCAATTAATCCTGTATCAGTCTGATCAAAGAGAGGATAGAGCAAGGATGCCCCAAATAGTCGCGGTCGTCGAAGACGATGAATCGTGTCGACTCGCGTTGCAGCGTTTGCTGAGGGCAGAAGGCTTCTCTGTGCAGGCTTTTGCGTCTGCAGAGGAGTTCTTAAGTTCTGGTTACCAGCGGGAAACTGGTTGCCTTTTAGCTGATATCAGAATGCCCGGCATGTCGGGTTTAGAGCTTCAGGCGAAACTGAATGCAGATCGTTGCCCGATTCCCATTATTTTTGTGACCGCTCACGGCGACGAAAAAATGCGCCTGCAGGCGATGAGAGGGGGCGCTGTAAAATTCCTCGCCAAGCCATTTGACGCCGCAATTCTGCTAGAGGGAGTTCGAGCAGCCTTAGGAAGCGAAGGTTGAGACCGGGCCTGTGACGTTTTTGACGGAGGAATGCGCTGTGGCCAGCTTCCAAAGAATTCGACCTGGGGATCGAGACGACAGAGATCGCCAATTTGATCAAATCATCGGACAGAGTGCGGCCCTTGAAGCAGTTCTTGAGAAAGTTGAGCTGGTCGCGCCTACCACCTCAACCGTTTTGATTCAGGGCGAGACAGGCACCGGGAAGGAACTGATCGCGAAAGCGATTCACAATATCAGTCCGCGCTACGATCGTCCCTTTGTAAAGGTCAATTGTGCCGCCATTCCTTTGGATCTGCTGGAAAGCGAACTCTTTGGTCATGAGCGAGGCGCATTCACCGGCGCGATCTCGCAGAAAATCGGGCGCTTCGAATTAGCTGACAAGGGAACACTCTTCTTGGACGAGGTTGGCGACATTCCACTGCCGCTGCAGCCCAAGCTTCTGCGGGTTCTGCAAGAGCAAGAATTCGAACGCCTCGGAGGCACTCGGACCCACCGCGTGGACGTACGGGTAGTGGCCGCCACTCACAGAGATCTGGGGCACATGGTCAAACGTAACGAATTCCGTGGCGATCTCTATTATCGTCTGAATGTGTTCCCGGTGCTATTGCCGCCCTTGCGAGCGCGAAGTGAGGATATACCCGCGCTGGTTACCTATTTCGTCGACCTCTATGCCCGCCAGATGGGTAAGCGTGTTGAACAAATTCCTGAAGAAACCATGCTGGCGTTGCGCTCATTCGACTGGCCTGGTAATGTGCGCGAGATGCAGAACTTGATTCAACGTGCAGTGATCCTTTCCCATGATGGCGTGCTTCCGAATCCCCTACCGTCGAACCACCTCGAGACCGTAACTGTAACATCGAGATCCGCGGCCCTTGTAGAAGTTGACCGAGCCCTGATCTTGAAAGCATTGGAAGCAGCATGCTGGATGATTGGCGGGCCGGAAGGGGCGGCAGCCAAACTGGGGCTCAAGCGCACCACACTCTTCTACAAGATGAAAAAGCTTGGCATTTCCCGCCCCACTCCGAGCCGCGGGGTAAAGATTCCCGTAGCAGCGCTCGAGTCCGCTGAGCCATCGTCCACCCTGTAGAGATGAACCGCGTTCCCGAACTCGTACGCACTCGCGTATTTGGCCACGTGCTCGTAGGCCCGAAGAGACCTAATTATTTCGAGTTCGCCCCACATCTCTTGAATCTGGCGAGGTCCGCAACGTTGGTGTCGCACATTCTTCAGGCTTCAACCTCTCCTTCAACGCCTCCCCTGAATCTGTGCGAGTCTGAATTCGCGGAGGAAGCG